>Ga0315298_1004049_pt1 | contig 22409 bp, 18 predicted proteins | sample WHS_1_MG_FD_203077 | JGI IMG/M metagenome (GOLD analysis project Ga0315298, IMG submission 203077) | Extremophilic microbial mat communities from Washburn Hot Springs, YNP, Wyoming, USA - WHS_1_MG | ecosystem: Environmental > Aquatic > Thermal springs > Hot (42-90C) | place: USA: Wyoming...
CCACAATAACATTCGTAATCTTTCACTGGTCCAAAAATCTTCTCACAAAAAAGACCATCCCGTTCGGGTTTTTGGGTGCGATAATTAATCGTCTCCGGCTTTAAGACCTCGCCATGAGACCAACTCAAAATCTCCTCTGGAGAGGCAATCGAGATTTGAATCCCTTCGATGTCAACGTCTTCACGCATTGATGGAGTCATCTTGGTTTCTCCTTGGACAACTTATCTTGTTTTGTGTGTATCTTCACTGATAATCCCAATGATTGTAGCTCTTTGACCAGGACATTGAATGATTCAGGGGTAGCAATCTTTTGAATCGGCTCACCTTTGATAATTGACTCATAAGCCTTTGCCCGACCCTGGACATCATCGGACTTAATTGTCAACATTTCTTGCAAGGTATAAGCAGCACCGTAGCCTTCCAAAGCCCAAACCTCCATCTCACCAAATCGTTGTCCTCCAAACTGAGCCTTGCCACCCAAGGGCTGCTGAGTAATCATGGAATAAGGACCAACCGACCGGGCATGAATTTTGTCTTCCACAAGATGAATCAACTTCATAATATAGCCAATTCCCACGGTTACTCTTTCTTTAAATGGCTCACCAGTTCTACCATCATAAAGCTGCACCTTGCCGTCTTTGGGAAGACCTGCTCTTTCTAACTCAGCCTGAATATCTTCCCATTTTGGACTGAGGAAGACTGGGCTCGCCACGCGATAACCAAACTTCTGAGCAGCCAAACCAAGATGGGTTTCAAAAATCTGACCCAAATTCATCCGCCCAACTACTCCCAGAGGATTCAAAATCAAATCAATCGGTCGACCATCGGGCAAGAAAGGCATATCCTCCACAGGAAGAATCTTAGCAATAACTCCTTTGTTGCCATGGCGACCAGTCAATTTGTCTCCGACGGTAATCTTGCGCAATTGCGCTACTGAAATCTCGATTCTTTTTATCACACCTGCCGGCAATTCATCTTCTCGCTCAAAAACCTGAATGCCCACAACAACACCATGCTCGCCATGGGGAAGTCTTAAGGAGGAGTCTCGCACATCCTTTGCTTTTTCTCCGAAAATTGCCCTCAATAGTCTTTCTTCAGCCGGAAGTTCCACCTCCCCTTTAGGAGAAATTTTCCCAACCAGAATATCTCCTGCTCTTACCTTTGCTCCAATTCTGATAATACCGTTTTCATCACAATTTCTCAGGACTTCTTCGGGAATGTTGGGAATGTCACGGGTGACCTGCTCGGGACCTAATTTTGTATCCCGAACATCAACTGAATATTCTTCAATATGAACAGAAGTCAAAATATCGTCTTTAACCAACCTTTCAGAAATAACAATCGCGTCTTCATAATTACCACCCAAAAATGACATAAAGGCGACCAACAAATTTTGACCCAAGGCTAATTCACCATTTTCAGTAGAAAAAGAATCAGCCAAAATATCGCCTTTTTTGACAACGTCCCCGCGCGAGACAATTGGTCTTTGGTTAAAACAGGTTCCTTGGTTGGTTTTCTTAAATTTCGCTAATTGATAGACTCGCTCTCGGTCACCGGTTTGGACTACAATCCGTGAACCGGTCACGCTTTTGACCCTTCCTCCTTCTTCGGCAACAATCACTTCACCTGTCGAAGGACCAATGACCGCTTCCACCCCTGTTCCAATAATCGGTGCCTTGGCTTTGACCAATGGAACTGCTTGACGCTGCATGTTGGCGCCCATCGAAGCACGACCCGCTTCATCATGCTCTAAGAAGGGAATTAAAGCAGCCGAAAGAGAAACAATCTGTTTGGGCGAAACATCGGCATATTGAACATCCTCTATCTTTGATTCGGCTGGCTCGCCATACTTACGCACAATTACCACTTCTTCAAGAAAATTATAATCCTCATCCAATGAAACAGAAGCAGGTGCGATAATTGCTTTTTCTTCCTCTCCTGCATCAAGATATTCGATCTCCTCAGAAACAAAAGGCCGAACCTTAATCGTCTCAATCTCCTTCATTTGAGCCAATTTTTCAGCCAATTCTTGGGTAATTTTCGTTCCCTTCTTAATCACCTCTCCTTTTTTCAAAACAATATCTTCTTGACAAATCCTCCCTTTGGTCTCTTTGGGTTGATTCTTAACTTCTTTTTTTACCCGATAATAAGGAGTTTCGATAAACCCATATTCATTCACCCGACCAAAAGTAGTCAGATAACCAACCAATCCGATGTTAGGACCTTCAGGAGTTTGGATCGGACAAATTCTCCCATAGTGGCTTTGATGAACATCGCGTGCCTCAAAACCTGCTCTCTCTCGAGAAAGACCGCCCGGACCAGTTGCAGAAAGGGTCCTCTTGTGCTCCAAACCAGCCAAGGGATTCGTCTGATTCATAAATTGAGATAATTGAGAAGAGGCAAAGAATTCTTGCAAAACCGCATTAATTGGTCGGACATTAATCAAGCTGGCAGGAGTAACCGTAGCAGGATCACTCACCGCCATCCGATCTTTAACAATTCGCTCTAACCGAAGCAAACCAATCCTGACTCGATTCTGAACCAATTCCCCCACTGTTCTAATTCGTCTGTTTTTCAAATGGTCAATATCATCAGGTTGGGCATCAGGAGTATTATTTAATCTGATGATTTCGCGGATGACATCAACCAAATCTTCCACCAAAAGGACACGATTTTTAAGGGTATTGGGAATCTCTTTGTTTAATCGCTGATTTATCTTGTAGCGACCGACTCGGCCCAAATCATAGCGTTTGGGGTTAAAGAACATATTCTCCAAAAAATGAGTCGCTGCTTCTGGAGTGACCAATTCGCCAGGACGCAACCTTTTGTATGTTTCAACAGCACCTTCTTCCCTACTCTTTGCCGGATCTCGTTCAATGGTCGCTCGAATATAGTCATGTTCTGGATTGGTATTGACGTCTGCAAAGAGATGGAACAATTCTTCATCTGTGCCATAACCAAAGGCTCGCAATAATGTCGTCGCCAACACGCGTCTCTTTCGATCCACCTTAATTGAAATGACATCCTTGTTTGAAGTTTCTAACTCTAACCACGCTCCGCGATTAGGAATAATTTTGGCACCAAAGAGTTTTCTCTCGCCAAATTCTTCAGCAACAAATAAAACCCCGTATGAACGAACGATTTGAGAAACCACTACTCGTTCTATCCCACTGATGATAAAGGTTCCGCCCGGCGTCATAATCGGAAAGGAGCCCAAAAAGACTTCTTGCTCGCGGACCTCACGGGTCGGTTTAATCAATAAAGAAACCTGGCAGCGCAAAGGTGCTTTGTAGGTGAGGTTCTTTTTCAAAGCCTCAGAAGGAGTATATTTTGGTTCCTCTAACCAATAGCGACCAAAAGAAAGAGAAAAATTCTTTCCGGTAAAGTCTTCGATCGGCGAAATTTCATCAAGCAATTCCCCTAAACCCTCTTGAAAAAACCACTGATAAGAGGCGGTTTGAATCTCAATTAAAGAAGGAAAGCGATCAGGCCGCGTGCGGGTAAAATATTTTCTCTTCTCCATCATTCTCTTTGCCTTTTACAAAAAAGAGACAAACTCATAGATAGGGTGGGTTATTCTATGAAAATTATGTTGGGGATAAAAAACAAAACAAAATCTAATCCTGCGCGCTAATCAATATTTTATCTTTAATTTGATTCACTTTTTTTATTATATGGTAAGGTTAACAAGTTTGTCAAGAGGTTAGTAAATATATCCTTTAATAACAGGGCTATGGCGGGAAATTGTCCGGCGACTAACCACTCCCCAACCCTGATAGTTCATCTCGGAAATCGTGACCATGTCCCCATTCACCTCTTCAACATATCCGACATGTCCAAACCAACTTTCGGAAGTAACAATGATCGCACCGGGCTGGGGAAGAGAACCCGTCGCATAGCCACTTCTTCTTGCGGCAGACAACCATTGACCGGCATTTCCCCAGTTAGGCGGGATGTTGCGGCGATAAGCAGCATACCAGGTACACCAACCCCAGGGATAACCATTGTAACGACTTCCTCCACCTGTTAATCTCCTTCTACTGGATTCATCTCGAACAACGACATTCCGGAAGGCAAGGCGCGTCGGTTGATGTTCCACGCTGGGTTGAGGTCGGCGTCCGTCAACTACCAAAATTTTTTCGCCTGGTTGAATCCTTTCAGAGGCAAAACGGAGGGTTTCTTGTAAATCGCCTTGGTATCTTCTCACAATCGAACTCACTGTTTCTCCTCGAGCAACAGTGTGAACTATTCCGTCCGCAGGCGGAATAAGCAATTTCTGACCCACCCGAATCTTATGAACCGAAGAAAGCTGATTAGCATCAGCAATGGTTTCGACAGAGAGATTATAGCGGCGGGCGATCCCAGAAAGGGTATCAGAAGCAACAACCGTATATTGAAGAAATGCTTTCCTCTGACTCTTTGCTTCTGTCTTGGTCTGGGAAGAAAGGGTGGTAATCAACCCGGGTTTTTCTACAAATTCGCTATCCGCAAACTGAACCCCATCAACACCAAGCCAAGCGGCTGCAAGCGCAGGTTCTTCATCAATATTAGCAGTGTAAGGACTGACTATTGTGACAAAGGTTTCAATGTCTTGTTTGGTATAGGGATAGCTTATCTTTTCTGAAGCAGAAAACAAATGACTGAAATGAGATAACCAAACAATCCCCATAAAAAAAATGGGGTAAAGCAAAGAGGGATGAAAAATAAATTGCTTCAAAAAGTAAGCAACGTTTTTTCTTAGGAGGAGAAGAGAAAAGAACCTCGTTCTTTTGTGGATAACTCTAATCCTGTGGATAAGGTGGCCTAAAATCTTACCTCCTTCCTCAACTAACAATTTTATTATAAAAACAGATTTAAATTATTTGTCAAGAGTCTAGAAAATGGTGAGCGTAATTGTCTGGGGAAGAAACGAGGTGATCCTACAACTGGAAGGAGCCGAAATCATCTCTTTGGTGATAGAGATCGAGTGGCTTCCGACACTTTTTTCCGAAGAATCAAGCAAAACCTTTAAATCAGCAGAAGAAACTTGATTGATTAATTTAGCAGGACAAGAAAGAGCCACCCTAATAGTTTCAGGGGAGACACGGCTATTGGAGAGAGGGGGGATGACAAAGGCATCTACCCAACGGCTCAGCACATTTTCTTTCAGGGTAATTTTTAACTTGACCTTATAGGGATTGGAACGAACCCCCACTGGCAAAAGGAGGTCGACCACCTGTTCGAGATTATGGTCTAAACCACTAATGTCTAATTCTTTGGTTTCAAGGTAATTGATCGAGGTCAGAGAAGAACCAGAACCCGAAATTTCCACAGTAGCCGGATTTACCTCCACTTGACTGACAAAATATTCTGGGTTGGGTTGACCAGTCAGTTTTGCTTTAACCCCGACTGTTTTTACTTCTGAGGCAACTTCAATAGGAATCTCCACCTCTACACTGGGAGGCTCAAAAACCAAGCCAGGAATTTTTTCTCCTTTCTCACTATAAACCGCCAGCGCGACTGTTTTGGTCACCGAACTTTCTTCTCCTGCCAGTTTGACCAAAGCACTTGCTGCCGAAAGTTCTTCCACCACCGAACGGGCCCCTTTGACAATCACAGAATCTGGCTGAACAGTGACCTGACCAACAGCAAAACCCGACTTCACCTCTCCTTGAAACTGAACCACAACCGGAACCCTCTTACTCACTACTGGTTCTAACCGAACAATTATTTTTGCTGGGTCTTTCTCAATCACCAAAACCCCGGAGAGATCAGAAACCACCTTCACCTCTAACTCATAAGTTCCCTCCTTTAACCCTTGAAGGTCAATAAAGGCATGGAGGTTATCAGCACTTAATCGATTCCATGTATGATAGGAAGTGCGCAGCTTTACTTTGACCTTTTGCTGCTCGTAAATTACTGCCAAACCCAAAGGGGTATTCCTTGCTTCAATTGATAAATCCCCCGGAAAATAAGCAGTTTTTACCTCACTGGTGGTCGCGTAAGCCCAAAGACAAACAGCAATACCAAAGACAAGAATCTTAATCGATAGGTTGTGGGTGATTATTTGCCGCATAGCTCTGACAAAAGAATCTTTTTAAGATCAAAAGGAGAGAGTTTTAAAACCATTTTTCCTTCCTTAGCCAACGAGATCTCTCCTCGCTCTTCAGAAACAACAATGATTAAGGCATCGGTTTCTTTGGAAAGACCAAGCGCGGCTTGATGTCTTGCTCCCAAACCTGACTTAATCCGCTGTTCGGCCATCGGTAACAAACAACCGGCTGCCTTAATCTTATTCCCAACCACGATCACCGCACCATCATGAAGGGGGGTGTTCTTGTGGAAGATATTAAGTAACAAGGGGGTAGACAAATCGGCGTCTAAACGCGTTCCTGTCTCAATGTAATCTCTTAAGCCCGTCTTTTTCTGAATAACAATCAGCGCACCAACCTTGGCCCGCGCCATAAATTCGCAAGCATTAACAATCTCTTCCACCACCTCTTCCGCGGTTGGTTTCTTCTGGGAAAACTCGGAAAGACGCAACCGACCCAGTTTTTCAAGGGCGGAGCGGAGTTCTGGTTGAAAAACCACTGGAATAGCGACAATAAGCATCGTCAAAAGATGTTGGAAGATCCAGTTTAGCGTCACCAATCCCAAAATCTTCGAAAAAACCAAAACGAACAGAATAAAAATTAAACCCAAAGAAATCCGCCAAGCACGCGTTTCTTGAATTAAAAGATACAGCCAGTATAAAATCAGCGCGACTAAAAAAATATCCAAAAGGACAAAAGGGAGCCGTTTCAGCTCGATACCAAAATTTAAATATCCCCTTATTTCTTCGAAAAAGTCCAAAAAGGATGAGTCCAACAAGTTTTTCATTTTCTTAATTTCATTATATTATCCCTCGTCTTTTTTGTAAAACTCTAATCGGTCACCTTCTTGAACCGCTCCAGAAATACTCAAACCAATCCCCCCCAACATCCCTTCGGTGAGCTTCGCCACCTTCTCTTTCTCGCGTTTTAACGAAATGACCCGACCCAGCCCTATCTCTTCTTCTCCCCTATTGAGCACTGCTTTTAATCCGTTTTCAACAAAACCCTTTGTCACCTCAACCCCGACAATCGTCCGCTGCTTACTTCTGTTGAATACCTTCAGCACCTTTGCCTGACCAACCAAAGCCTCTGTCACCTCCTTTTTTGGTGTAATCTTTTCGGCCACATCTTCTAATAGCTCATAAATTACGTCATAAAGACAGACCCTCACCTTCTTCTTTTTGGCTAAATTTTTTGCTCCCTCAAAAATTCCCACCCTAAAACCAACAATCAGAGCGCCGGTCGCGCTGGCGGTCATGACATCATCTTCAGTGACTGCCCCAATACCTTCTTTCACGATGGCAATTGGCTCTTCGGTTTGGATTTCCTTCAGCTTATCAATCACCGTTATTAAAGCAGCCATTGTCTCCGCTTTGACAACTATGGGCACTCCTTTTTTAGGAGCCACAACCGGTTGTTGAGCGCTAATCTTTTTTAAATCACCAAGCACTTGATAGACCATTTTTTCATCTGAAACGACCTGAAAAAAATCACCATATACCGGCGTGGTTTTTAATCCGATAATTTTTACCGGGGTAGAAGGACCCGCCGATTCAAGAGAATGCCCCCATTCATCTTCTATTAACCTCACCCGACCCCACGTCTTCCCTGCTACCAAAAAATCACCTTTCTTGAGCGTTCCATCTTGAACCAAAACAAAAGCAATCGGACCAACTTTAGCATCCAGTTGGGAATCAATCACCACACCAGTGGCTGGCTTAGCAGGATTGGCTTTTAAATCCTTGAGTTCGGCGACCAAAAGAATCATCTCTAACAACTCGTCAAGATTAATTTTTTCCTTCGCAGAAATGGAAACGCAAGGCGTGTCACCACCCATTTCTTCACAAACCAAACCCAATTCAGAAAGTTGTTGTTTTACTCGCAAGGGGTTCGCTTGGGGAAGATCGATTTTATTAATGGCGACAATAATTGGTACATTCGCCCTTTTGGCAAGATGGTAGGCTTCTATGGTTTGAACCTTTACTCCTTCATCAGCAGCGACAACCAAAACAACAATATCAGTAATGTTGGCACCATGTTCCCGCATCTTTTCAAAGGCCTCATGTCCCGGAGTATCAAGAAAGGTAATCTTTTTTCCTTGAAAGTCAACCTGATAGGCACCGATCCGCTGAGTAATACCACCTGCCTCAGTCTCAATAATTCTTGATTGGCGAATGGTGTCCAAAAGCTGTGTCTTACCATGGTCAACATGACCCATTACGGTCACCACCGGCGGTCGGGGGATGGTTTTGGTTTCTGACTCGCTAACAAAAACCGGTCTTTGCCCTTTCTCTTCCTTTTTTAATTCTACCTGAATACCAAATTCATCTCCGACAATCGCGGCGGTTTCCCAATCGATCACCTCATTAATGGAAGCAGCCAGACCATTCTTCATCAAAACCTTAATTAACTCGGTTACTGGAATAGCAAAGAGGCGCGCTAAATCCCGAACTGTGATCGTTTCGCCAATTGCGATAACCTGGCGTTCGCTTTTTTTGACTAAGGGGAGTTCTTCGGTGTCTTGTTCTGAAAGGCGCGCTTTTTCCAACGCTTTCATCTCTTTTTTGCTTAATTTTCTTTTTTGTCGGCGCATCTTAACCAAATTTTAACACTCTTTGCCTTTCAGCACAAGCCGCTCCAAAGAAAAGGGTTGACTCTTTTGATCAAAACTTTAAAAACAAAATGGTGGGCTTATCTTATCTTCGATGTAGCACGAACTTATCCTTTCTTCCAAAGCGTCTTATCTCTCCCCCAGTAATTGACTTCGCCTGAAGGAGGTAAAGACTGGGAGCGAGCCTCTTGAAGAATTTCTTGGGGACTTTTTGGTTTCTTAATTCTTCTTTTTCTCTTGACAAAAAGGGGCTTAGAAAGTGGCTCAGTCATTTTCGTTTGAACCCTCCATCTTTTGAAAATTGGCTTCATGAGAAGTGTGGGTTACTGAGGCCACACGGTCAGAAGGCGACAGACGAATCAATCGCACTCCTTGGGCTGTTCGACCAAAAAGAGAAATCTTTCGATAAGGAATACGAATAACCTGCCCTCCCTGAGAAACAATAATCAAGTCTTTCACTTCTTTTCGGTCTACCACGCAAGCAGCGACCAAAAAACCAGTTTTCTCATTAATCTTGTGGGCAATAATGCCGTATCCGCCTCTATTTTGAAGACGAAACAGTTGAATGGGTGTCCGCTTGCCCAAACCGTTTTCGGTGACCGTAAAAAGCTCTCCTTCCTTTTTGACAACATCCATCCCCACTACCTCATCATTTCCTTTTAACCTAATGCCCACCACTCCTTTGGCAGGACGGCTCATTGCCCGAACATCCTTTTCATTAAACCGAATCGAAAACCCGTTTTTGGTTGTCAGAATAATTTCATCATCACCTCTTGTCGCTTTCACCCAAGTCAACTCGTCATCAGAACTCAAACGAATTGCGATTAGTCCATTGCGGCGGACATTCTTATATTCGCGGTAAGCCGTTTTCTTCACAACCCCCTTTTTCGTAGCCATAAAAAGATATAAAGAGTCTTTGTTCTTCTCTGCTTCTTTCAAGACCACCAAACTGGTCACCCTTTCCTCTGGCGACAAACCAATGAGATTAACCAGGGCAACCCCTTTGGCGGTTCGGGAAGCCACCGGAATCTCGTAAGTTTTCAGTTGAAACACGCGACCCAAATTGGTGAAAAACAAAAGACGATCCAGAGTAAAGGCAGTCACCAGATTCTCAACCTTATCCTCTTCCATTACCTCAACACCTCTTACTCCTTTACCGCCTCGGACCTGAGAACGATACAGACCGACGGGCGTTCTTTTAATATAGTTGGAAGCAGTCAGGGTGACCACCATCTCCTCGTTAGGAATCAGGTCAACATCGGTTAATTGAGCCACCTCCTCATCTTTAATTTTGGTTCGGCGGGCGTCACCATATTTCTTTTTTGCTTCCTCCAATTCCTCTTTAATAAGTTGGAGAATTTGTTGAGGGTCAGCCAAAATACTTGTCAGGCGAGCAATTGTTTTTTGTTTCTCTTCAAGTTCTTGGTTAATTTTTCTTCGTTCTAAAGCTGATAGAGCGGATAATCTCATCTCTAAAATGGCATTGGCCTGGGTTTCATCAAGGTTGAGTTTTTCGACCAAGTTCTGAGATGCCTTTTCGCGGGTTTCCGACTGCTTAATAATTTCGATGACCTGATCAAGGTGCTCAAGAGCCTTTTTTAATCCCTCAAGGAGGTGCGCCCTTGCCTTGGCCAATTTTAATTCGTATTCGCACCGTTTTGTCACCACAATCCTGCGGTGCTTCAACCATTCTTCTAAAGCCATCTTAAGGGTCAATACCTTTGGGACCAAACCATCAACCAAGGCCAACATGTTCAGATGGAAGGTTTGCTGAAGAGAGGTGTATTTAAAAAGGGAATTGAGAATTTTTTGAGGAAAGGCGTCTTTTTTAAGGTCCAACACGATGCGAATCCCTTCTTTATCTGACTCATCGCGAAGATCCGAAACTCCTTCAATGCGTCGGGCCTTAATCAACTCAGCGATATGACTGACCAAATCTGCCTTGTTCACCCCATAAGGAATTTCCGAGATAATGATTTGGGTCTTTTCCTTCTTATCCCCAGTGACTACTTCAGCCACCCCTCTTGTTACAATCCTGCCCTTGCCCGTTGCATAGGCTTCCTTGATTTCTTTGAGGTTATAGATGATTCCACCAGTTGGAAAATCAGGCCCCTTGATAAATCGAAAAAGGTCATCAGTACTCGCTTCTGGATGATCGATTAAGTAAACCAGGGCATCAACCAATTCGCTAAGATTATGGGGTGGAATATTGGTAGCCATCCCAACAGCAATTCCCATTGTCCCATTCAGCAAAAGATTAGGAAGACGAGCGGGTAGAACAACTGGCTCCTTTGTTGTGCCATCATAATTATCCATAAAAGGAACTGTCTCTTTCTCAATATCAGCCAAAAGTTCTTCCGCAATCGGGGTCATTTTGGCTTCGGTATAACGCATTGCTCCAGCACTATCACCATCAAGACTGCCAAAATTGCCTTGACCATGAATTAAAGGATAACGCATGGCAAAATCTTGAGCCATTCGCACTAAGGCATCATAAACGGCAATATCGCCGTGGGGATGGTATTTCCCCAAAACCTCTCCCACAATGGTCGCTGATTTTCGAAACTTAGCCTGTGATGTTAAACCCAGTTCTTTCATTGCGTACAAAATTCGTCGATGGACTGGCTTCAAACCATCACGAAGATCCGGCAATGCCCGCGCAACAATCACTGACATAGCATAATCTAAATAAGCCTTTTTCATTTCCTCTTCGAGTTGAATGGGCTTAATAAAACCACTCTCGGTTTTCGCTAATTGTTCTGATTGTTGAAAATCTTCCCTTTTTTTGTCCATAATCCCTCGTCTAACATTATTAAAACGGTCGTCGTTAAAAAATTATATCCCCTTTCATTCAAGCCGGGCGTTGAATCTTGCTCTCTTATTAATTATACCAAAAGCCAAAACAAAGGAAAATCCCCAATCGTTTTGGTCCCTGGGGATTTTCACTGAGATTAAATGGCGTTGATTTTCATTGATAATAAGCTGAACATCAGCCAGCGCGTTGATAATGAAATACCCCCTACCTTTTTCAGGAATCTCACTAACACATTCTTCACTAATCCGTCTTGCTGCTTCGCGAGCCTCCTCTAAAGCCATCACGATTTTCCCTTCTTCTCGATCCTCTAAAATTAATTCTACTCGACGGGGAGCATCAGAAAAATTTAATTTGAGAGAAAGATAGGTAGGCTCGTGGGTATTATCATGGTGAAGCAGATTAGCAAATAACTCTTTCAAAACGGTAACCACATCATCAATTTCTGATTTTTGGAAACCATGCTGCTTCAGCGACTGAATCACTCTTTCCCGAAACTGACTAATCACCTCCCGGTAAGGGCAATTTGAGATAACAATCTGTTGACCATTCTCAAGATAAATTGCCTGTTCCACGGAAGCCACCTCCTTTTTAAGGGGCTACTATATGTCCAGATTCTGGACTGCTTTGGCATGAGCTTGGATAAATCTTCTTCTCGGCCCTACTTCCGAACCCATCAATATCGTAAAGACCGCATCCGCCTCTTCGGCATCTCCAATGGTTACCTCCTTTAAAATACGATTAGCAGGATTTAGGGTTGTCTCCCAGAGCTGTTCTGGATTCATCTCACCCAAGCCTTTATATCTTTGGATAAAAAGATTGTCTTTGGGAAGCCCTTTTAAAATCTCTTCTTTTTGAGCTTCAGAATAGGCGTAAAAGACCTCTTTTTTTGATTGAATTTTATAAAGAGGTGGTTGCCCAATATAGATATGGTGATTTTCTATTAATGGTCGTAGGTTGCGAAAGAAGAAGGTCAAAAGCAAAGTGGTGATATGCTGACCATCGACATCAGCATCAGCCAAAAGGATAATTCGGTGGTACCTCAACTTAGAAATATCTAATTGGTCACCAATCCCACATCCCAAAGCCGTAATTAAAGCCTTGATTTCCGCGGAAGAGAGAATCCGGTCTAAACTGACGCGTTCGACATTCAAAATTTTTCCTCTTAAAGGTAAAATGGCCTGAAATCGACGATCCCGACCCTGCTTTCCCGAACCACCCGCTGATTCACCCTCAACAATAAACAACTCTGCCTTCTTAGGATCTTTTTCAGAGCAGTCAGCCAGTTTACCGGGCAAACTCAATCCTTCTAACAATCCTTTTCTTAAAACCGTCTCACGCGCTGCTTTTGCCGCCATTCGAGCAGAAGCAGCAGTGAGACATTTGGCGACGATCTGACGGGCAGGGGTGGGGTTTTCTTCAAAATAACGAGAGAGTCCTTCATAAACAACCTGCTCGGTAATTGTTTTGGCTTCAGGATTGCCCAACTTAGCCTTGGTCTGACCTTCAAACTGAGGGTTGGGTAAACGGACAGAAAGCACGGCGGTTAATCCCTCTCGAACATCCTCCCCAATAAGATTATCCTGATTTTCTTTTAACAAGGATTGTTTCCGAGCATAATCATTAATCGCGCGGGTAAGTGCCCCTTTAAATCCCGTCAGATGCATTCCCCCTTCAGAGGTATAGATGTTATTGGCAAAAGAAAAGACGCGCTCGGCAAAATCATCAGTATATTGAAGTGCCAGTTCTATCAGCAGGTCATTGACCTCTTTTTTAATATAAATTGGTTTTTCGTTAATTGGATTCTTGTTTTTATTCAGGTGCCGCACATAGGAAACCACACCGCCGTCAAAATAGAAGGTATAAACAAAATCAGTCCGTTGGTCAACCACTCGATATTTCGTACCTCTGGTTAAATAGGCCTGCTGACGGCAATGCTCCAAGATTGTCTTTAGGTCAAATCGAACTGGACCAGTCTCGTCTCGAAACATCTTCACATCCGGCTGGAAGATAATTTTGGTGCCCCTTTTTGTGGTTTCGCCAACTATCTCTAACTTGGTTTTCGGAATACCGTGAGCATACTCCTGAGCATAAATCTTGCCGTCACGATAAACCTCGGCCCTTAACCAAGATGAAAGAGCGCAAACCACCGACACACCCACCCCATGCAGTCCGCCCGAAACCTTATATACCCCTTTCTGAAACTTGCCACCAGCGTGTAATGTGGTCATCACTGTTTCCAAGGCTGACTTTTTGGTTTTGGGATGAATATCAACTGGAATCCCCCGACCATTATCCGAAACCGCAATCAGATCATCTTTATAGATCTTTACTTCTATTTCATCACAAAAACCAGCCAATGCCTCGTCGGTCGCGTTATCCAGACATTCCCAAAGAAGATGATGAAAACCACGCGAACCAGTATCACCAATGTACATGGCAGGTCGTTTCAGAACAGGTTCAAGACCAGACAAGACTGTGATTGCCGAAGCGTTGTATTCTTCAGTCCCTTTTTGAAGTTTTTCTTTGTCTACCATTGTTAGAACAATTATAGCTTTTTTGGCCAAAGATTTCAATAGTGAATAACCACTGGCGTGCCTACCACTGCCCAAGCATAGACTTCTTTGGCATCACCCACACCCAACCGGACGCAACCATGCGAAACTGGCCGACCCAGGTGATTGGCTCCTTCTCGTCTCCCATTTCGAAAAATAGGCAGCTCATGAATTCCATGACCAGCAGAGGTAAAGGCCATCCAATAAGGCATATAAAGGCGATAGCGCCGGGAATAAGCTAAGGGGATTTTATTGCGAATTTTAAAGACGCCTGTCGGAGTCGGCATTGTTCTTTTGCCTGTCGAAACCTTTTTGACATCTTTCATCGTGCCATTCTCCCAACGGATTAATTGTTGCTGGGAAAGGTTAACCTCAATGACTTTCCCGGCTAATTTTTGAAAATTGGCCGGAATAGGTGCTTGCTTTCTGGAACGCCAGGCTGCTTCTGCCTCTTGAGCCAGTTGATCGATGAGCTGCTGTTGTACTTCGCTCTGTTCTTCCTCTAAGGCTGTTTGATCCTTTGGTTCTGGTAAAAAAACAGTTTGGCTGGTCACCACGGGCACATAGCCTAAATCATTTTTCACCTCTACTTCTGTTTTGACCTCTAAAGAAAGACCCTCAGGTTCTTCTAAAGAAGGAAGGTAAAAATAAAAAAGCAAAACCAAACCCGAAATAATAAGAAGAGGTAAAAAAACAAAGGTCAAGACTTTTTTCATCTTTCCCCCCTTTGAAAAGCGAGCCATTCCTTTTGAATATATTCTTTTATTTTCTTTTGAAACACCCGTTCATCGAATTCTTCTGCCCGTTGTCGAATCTTTTGAGGGTCGTATCGCTCAGGCTGAAAAGACTTAATCTTTTCCACCAACACTTCCACCTTTTGTTGCTCAAAAAACTCGCCTGTTTCACCTTCTATTACTGTTTCCGTCACCCCGCCTCGTCGATAAGCAATTACCGGTCGTCCAGCTGCCATCGCCTCCACCGGACCCAAACCAAAATCTTCCTCAACCGGAAAAACAAAAGCCAATGCCTTGGCATAAACCTCTCTCATCTCCTCCTCAGGCAAATAACCCAAAAATTGGATATTTTTCTTGGCTTGTCTTTGTAAAGTGGTCAAAAGCGGTCCTGTTCCCACAATCTTGAGGGGTAACTTAAGCCGGTTAAATGCTTCCACCACCAAATCAGGTTTTTTATAAGCGACCAAGCGACCAACAAAAAGATAATAGTCCTCTAATTGATTCCGAGAAGAAACTGGTTGGAACAATGAGGTTTTAACAGGCGGATAGATTACTCTTGCTTCTCGGCGATAGTATTTTTTGATTCTTTGAGCGACGGTCTTTGAATTGGCAATAAAGCAATCAACCCGTTGAGCAGCCTGAAAGTCCCAAATGCGAAGAGAAAAAGCAAAGAGTTTTTTAAGCCATGATGAAGAAAGGCGATCGTCAATCCAAGGCAACCAAAGATAACGGGTGGGCGTATGACAGTAGCAAATATGGAGAGTTTCTGGTCGGGTAATCACTCCTTTGGCAAAACAGTGAGCATCTGAAATCACCAAATCATATTCTGAAAGATTGAATCCTTCAAAAACAAAAGGCAAAAAGGGTAAATAAATCTGAGGATGCGCCAGAGCAGAAGGCAATTGGTTCACAAAAGAAGTGATGATTTTTTTCTTTCGGAATTGAGGTAGATTTTGGGGAGAGTAAACCGCGGTATAAATCGGTGCTTCTGGAAAAAGCTCACAAAGACTCAAAAGCACCTGTTCTGCGCCACCAAAAGAAGAAAGCCAATCGTGAACAAAAGCGACCTTCATTAGCGATCTCCTCGATTTTTCAAGACGGCCAATGGAGTTTTAACCAAAATCCAAAAATCCAAAAGAAGGGACCAGTTTTCAACATAATAAACATCAAGCTGGAGTCTTTGCCAATCAGACAACTGATGTAGTCCGGAAACCTGCCAAAGACCAGTCATGCCTGGTTTAATGTAAGAAGTGCGGGAGTATCGCTTTTCATAAGCAGAAACCTGTTTGTATTCTGCTGGGGTTAGTGGTCGAGGGCCAACCAAAGACATCTCTCCTTTTAAGACATTCAAAAGTTGAGGCAGTTCATCGATAAAAGTCGCTCTTAAAAAACGACCAACCCGGGTAATTCGTGGATCATGCTCAATTTTTGGGAAAAAGAGACCTTTTTTCTGTTTGCGAACAAGTTGAGGATAGAGTTGGTCCGCGTTTTCGATCATTGAGCGAAATTTATAGAGGTAAAAGGGGTTACCCTTTGCCCCAATTCTTTTATGCTTAAAAAAGACAGGACCCTTAGAATCTATCTTAATGAGCAGGGCAACCACCAAAAACAAAGGAAGAAGCAAAACCAAACCCAAGAGAGAGACGACCAGATCAAGGGTTCTTTTAATTACCTTCCCCCAACCCTCAAGCGGCGTCTTTTTTATCTCAATCAATGGGTGAGAGGCGAGGGTGCTGATTTCAACATTACTCAACTTCGCTCGGAAGATATTCGGAATCATCTTAAAGACAAGTCTTTTATCCTCACAAAATTCCAAAATTTTGATTGTTTCTTTTTCGGAAAGACTCGGATCGGCAACAATCACTCCCTCAAACGGATGTTTCGCCAAAATCTTTTCCAATTTGTCAATGCCTTCACGATCTATCACCTTAACCACTTTTAAACCAAAACTGACATTATCATGAATGGTATCAGCGACATCTTTGGCTAAATTCCCTGCTCCGATCACCACCACCCGATGCAAACCGATTCCCTTTTGATAAAGATACCGTTGTATTACCCGAAGAAGAAAGCGACTAAAAGCAACAATCAAAATGGCTAAAAACCAAGCGTAGATAATGACTAATCGGGAAAAGAAAGTAAAGCGACTAAAAAAGAGCCAAACCAGCATTAAGGTGATACTCGTAGAAACGCCTAAAAAAATAGAAGAAAGTTCAGAAAAGCCGTTTTTGGCTCGTCGAATCTGATAAAGTCCCTCCGCGGCAAAGACCATCACCCAAACTGGTAGAGAGAAAAAAACAAAACGCAAATACTGAAAAAGGGGCCACATATAGAGACTTTCTTGAGGAAATTCTAATTTTGCCCTTAAAAAATAAGCCAAAATAAAAGCACAAACGATCGAAACGAGATCAATCGGTAAGCGCAAAACAGCAAAGAGAAAATCCAGCCTGGTCATCTCTCTTGACAATTGTAAAAAATCCTTCTTAAAATAGCAAGATGAAAGGAGGTAAAATGTCTAGATTTTTCAAACCATTTTTTGAGGACCTTTTTGAAGAGGTCTGGGAACCATTAGAAAGAATCCGCATCGAGTTTCCCAAAGCAGAGCGGGCCTATTTTCCGCCCTGCGACCTCTATGAAAAGGGAGACAATCTGGTGGTGGAGTGCCAACTGCCCGGTGTCAAACCAGAGGAAGTAGACATTGAGGTCCAAAAAGATGCGGTCATTCTCAAGGGTGAGCGCAAGGAAGAAAAAGAGATTCAAAAAGAAAACTACTATCGCAAAGAGTCATCTTACGGCAGCTTTTACCGGACCATTCCTTTGCCGGTGGAGGTCAAGGCGGAAAAGGCAGAAGCAGAATTTCAGGACGGAATTGTCAAAATTACTATCCCCAAAGCTCAACCAACCAAAAAAGTAGTCAAGGTTAAAATAAAGAAAAAGAAATAGATCAAAAAGGCTCGAAAGGTTGAAATAGCTCGAAGTGGGCCAGGTGAAGCCGGCTTGGCCCATTTGTTCTTATTTATTGCCCCTTCCCTTTTGTAATGTGGAGTTTGCTCAGGTCCTGATAGGCAGCGTGGGCAGCCACCGCACCCTGAGCAGCCGCAGTTAAGATTTGTTTGAAACCACCAAAACTGGTGGTTAAATCTCCGGCGGCGTAAACAAAGGGAAGATTGGTTCTTTGGTTCTCGTCCACAATGACATAACCCAGAGGATTGGTTTTGATTTTAAGATCAGAAAGAAGTTTCATCGCCGGAACCGAACCAATCTCCACAAACAGACCGTCAACCACTAAGGTTTCCTTTTGTCCCTTTTTTTGGAGCACAAGAGAATCTAATTTTTTGTTGCCTTTTATCTCTAACACCTCAGTTTGGTAAAAAATCTTCACTTTTTTTGCCTTTTGAACCCCTTCGATATTCAAGGGCTCGCCTTTCAGCTCTTCACCTCGAACCAAAAGAAAGACCTCACTGGCATAACGCTCTAAAAGAAGGGCGGTCTTAATTGCAGAATCGCCACCCCCAACTACCGCTACCTTTTTATCTCGAAACAAAGGGCCGTCACAGGTGGCACAATAGGAAACACCACGACCCAAAAATTGGGACTCGCCTGGAATATTTAATTTTCTTCGTTGCGTCCCCAAAGCAAGAATAATTGCCCGCGCTTCAATGACTTTGCCTGAACGAGTAAAAACCGAAAAACCATCTTCTTGTCGCAATTTGGTCACCTCATCCTCAATCACCTTCACTCCCAACGCCTCAACCTGCTCTTTCATCCTTTTTGCCAGCTCTAAACCACTAATTTTTTGAAATCCAGGATAGTTTTCCACGAGCCAGGCTTCAGCCATCGCTCCGCCCAGCTGTTGACCAATGATTTCTGTTTTAAGTTGATATCGGGCGGCATAAAGAGCGGCGCTTAATCCTGCTGGACCAGTACCAATAATCACCAAATCTTCCATTTAGCCTCCTTGAGTTTATTATACAAAATAAACAGGGGAGGGTAACCTCCCCTGTGTCGCCCACAAAGGGCAACCAATTTCATTTTAGCAAAAACCGCGTTGTTGTCTATATTGATTTATCCACAAGTTGCTTTAAAACCCTCTCCAAAAGCGCAAAATCTGCTCCTTTACGAATCACACGGGGTTCATCTTTTTGAAAATCCAAAAGAGTCGATGGCTCCTTCAGTTTTTCTTCATCTTGGTAATAAACCACCTCGTTACCAAAATATCTTCTTGCCTCAGCAATACAAGAAGCCGGCTTTTCCCCTTCTGGATTGGCACTCGGCGCCACCAACGGACCGGCTAAAGAAATGATGCGCACCAACTCTTCTTTTTTTGGCCAGCGAAAAGCCAAACTCCTGGTGCCTCGATGAAGATAAGCAAACCTTTGGGAAGGACAGGGCAGAATCACCGAAATCCGACTGGGCCAAATCCGTTTTAAGAAATCGCCTTGTTTTTGATTGACTCTTACTTTAAAAAATTCCAGCCATTTAAGTCGGTCGATTAAGATAATCATTGGCTTATTTGGGTTTCGTTTTTTCAATTGATAAATCTTCTCCACCACCTTCTGATTCAACGCTGAACCCACCAGACCATAAAGTGTGTCAGTTGGCAAAACCATGACCACCCCTTCTTTTAAAAGCAACCCTGCCTTCTCCCAGATTTGTTCTTTTCCTCCTTTATAACCACCAATCGATCCGTTTTGATAAACAACCCGGTGGCAAGGGATTTGAGGATCAGTGTTTTGAGCCAAAACCTTAGCCACCGCCCGCGATGCCTGGGGATGACCGATTGCTTGAGCCACTTTTTGATAACTCCAAACCGCTCCTTGCGGAATCTGACTCACCAGTTGATAAACCTTTTGAGCAAAAACGCTTTGTTTTTTTCTAATTGACATCTTCCTTCCAACTTAGTACCATATTATCATCCTCAACCAATCTCAAAAAGATGGCCGCAAACCATCTTTTTAAACTAAGGAGGTGAAATGTTGTGGTCTTGGTCGGAATTGCGGCGTTAAATGAGGCTGAGGCAATTGAAAAATTTGTACCTTTAATCCCCAGAAAATTCCAAGAAGAAACAATTGATGTGCTTGTGGTAGATGATGGCTCGACTGATTCCACTGCTGATATTGCTGAGAAAATGGGCTCTGTTGTATTAAAACTGCCACCCACAAATTATCTCGGAAATGGTCGCGCCCGCAAGACTGCTTTAGCTTATGCGATTCAAAATCATTATCACTGGATTATTACCATGGATGGTGATGGTCAACATTCCCCGCAGATTATCCCCAAGATTATGGAAAAACTCTACCAAGGTTATGATTTTGTCCGCGCCTCCCGATTTCATCCCCAATCTCAGAAGAACCACCTCCCGCCCGGCTGGCTTTTCTGGAACCAAAAAATCACCGCTGAAATTAACCGAATTACTCACTGGAACCTAACTGACGCTCTCTGTGGAATGATGGGTTTTTCCACTGTGCTTGCTCAAAGAATTCTTCCTCATCTTGAATATGACTGTTATGGTTATGCAGTAGAGATTCTTTTAAAGCTCTTTTTTCTCTTTCCTGACCTTAAGGTTGTTGAGGTGCCTCACCCGGCCATTTATGAAGGAACATCAAAGCTCAAACAGTACCAAGACCCCCAATTTCTCCAAAAGCGAAGACAACGTTTCCTTCTCCACTTAGAACAAATAAAAGAGTTAGAAAAACAACTTTTTTCCAAATAAGGCCCCAAGAGGGCCTTTTGAATTGTCAAAATACAAAATTGGCCAAGGATAAGTTATCATATAAACAAATGAAGGTTTTTAAAGCCATTATCGAAGGGAGTAATCTTTCAGGCAAAGATAGCATTGGCCATATCTTAGAGCAACAATTTACCGAGTGTACTAAGGTGGTGATTCATAGTTATTACCGTCCGGAGTTGGCAAAGTTGTTTCAATCTCGCCCTGAAAAGATGGTTGAATATGGCCAAAAAAGACTCTCTTTGCTTCTACCCCTCTTTCTGCACTCCCTTGACCCACTCATCTTTCTCCGCTTCCATATTACTGACTGGGTTTATCTCAAACTCTTTTATCAACAGGCGTATCTTGATTATCAAAAGATTGAAGACCAGCTCAATCAGGCAAAGGTAGCGCTGGTTGTTCTAACTCTTTCTGACCAGGCGATTGAAAAGAGATTAGCAGAAAGAAAAAGACAGGGCAAAACCGGACCCTGGGATAAGGACAAAACAAGTCTCGTCAAAAAGCGAGACGCCTATCAAGAAGTTTTTCAAAAAAGCCGAATCAAACATAAATTACTGCTTGACACTTCTTCAACCACCCCTTCGGAAGCAGCTGAAAAAATTATTCAATGGTGGCATTCGCTCAAACTTTAAGCACTGATTCGCTTTTCAAATTCTGCCAAAAGATGAGGAAAATAACGCTGGACCGTCTCTTGAATCGTTGGCCAATTCCCGTAGCGGATGTTGAGTTGATCTTCCCAAACAAAGTCCACCCAACCATCTAATTCTCTTTTAATCGCCTCTACATCAGTCAAACCCGGCAAAATCGGGGCAATCATACAAAAGGTGACAAGATGAGCCTTCTTTAGTGTTTTTAAGGCTGAAAAACGTTCTGCGACTGGTGAAGCCGCTGGTTCAAAGGCACGCCTCACCCGTTCTTCTGTGGTAGTAATGGTCAAACCTACTTTAGCCTGAGGAATCGTTTTTAAAATATCTAAATCTCGTAAGATGAGGCTGGATTTGGTTTGAATGGTCACTGGCCAACCTGCTTGAGCTAAAACCTCTAAAATCTTCCGGGTCAACTGATATCTTTTTTCAATCGGCTGATAGGGGTCGGTCACTGAGGAGAGATAAACGCGGCCCTTTTTCTTTTTCATCACTTCTTTCTGGAGCACTTCGACAGCGTTGATTTTGGCATCAACAAACTCTCCCCATGGCTCAGAATGGTTGGTGTAGCGTCTCATAAAACGAGCATAACAATAGCGACACCCGTGCAAGCAACCAATGTAAGGATTAATACAGTAGTCTGCCGGCAAGCCAGTGGAACAAAGTAAACTTTTACACTGAACCTCTTTTAATCGCATCATTAGTCTTATTAAAAAACAAAAAAGCCCAAAGGCAAAAAGGGACGGAAATTAAGAACAGAAATTTTGTTACTTAAATTTGCCATAGATTGTCACCCCTTTTCCGTCTGAAAGATTTAACTTCCTAAATTTAACCAATAATTTCTAAAAATCATCGCTCATAAATTCTCTATTTTCTCCTTTAACTCTTTGGCAATCGGCTCTTGACTGATTTTTGCTACCACCATTTTCAAAAACCTTTTCCACTTTTCTTTCACGTATTCTTTGGTTGATTCGCTCTTGATATACTTATAAAAATCAGCATTATCTAGATGGTCAGCCACCGACACGATGATTGTTTGTTTGTTGGCCCGGGCTATTTTTCTGTAAAGCTTTAGATCTCTTTCTTTTTGATTTTTGATTGCAGGATTAAAAGAAACCGCTTCAACAATTTTAGCCACCCTTTTACCAAATTTTTCTTCGATTTCTTTAATTGATACTCCGGCATCTTCTTTAATGTCGTGCAAGATAGCGCCAATTACAATATTTTTGTCATAGCCCCTCCTTAACAAATCGA
>Ga0315298_1004051_pt1 | contig 22406 bp, 20 predicted proteins | sample WHS_1_MG_FD_203077 | JGI IMG/M metagenome (GOLD analysis project Ga0315298, IMG submission 203077) | Extremophilic microbial mat communities from Washburn Hot Springs, YNP, Wyoming, USA - WHS_1_MG | ecosystem: Environmental > Aquatic > Thermal springs > Hot (42-90C) | place: USA: Wyoming...
GGAAGGGAAGGAAAACTTTTCAAAGGATTGAAATTGTTGAATGAGCACAAGAAATGTGGCAGCAAAAAATTTGTAGGTTGGAGACCGAAGTAAGAGGTAGGGGAAAAAGACAACAACAACAAGAAATTCTCACGTTGACATAAAGAATGGCTGATGGTAATATTTTATTGAATCCAAATACTGGTAAAAGGTGTTAGACTTGCGATTGATAAATTGTTTTAAAGTGTTCACTTTTGAGTTTGAGAACTAGCGGGTATTTTTATGGGTAATTTCCGCTGGGTTCTCGAACCTGGCGGTTTTTTTTAGGTGGCGAAAACAGCCTTGGCAGCTTGAAAACTGAACAGTGAAGGGCCCAATAGTTTTCAACGGAGAGTTTGATCCTGGCTCAGGACGAACGCTGGCGGCGTGCCTAACACATGCAAGTCGAGCGGAAAGGCCCTTTGGGATATCCTTCGGGGTATCCTTGGGCACTCGAGCGGCGAACGGGTGAGTAACACGTGAGTAACCTACCCCGGAGACTGGGATAACATCGGGAAACCGGTGCTAATACCGGATAATCTGCCTTTCCCGCATGGCATCGGCAGGAAAGGTTGGCTTTTGCCTTCCGCTCTGGGATGGGCTCGCGGCCCATTAGCTTGTAGGTAGGGTAATGGCCTACCTAGGCGACGATGGGTAGCCGGCCTGAGAGGGTGTCCGGCCACACTGGGACTGAGATACGGCCCAGACTCCTACGGGAGGCAGCAGTGGGGAATCTTGCGCAATGGGCGAAAGCCTGACGCAGCGACGCCGCGTGGGCGAAGAAGGCCTTCGGGTTGTAAAGCCCTGTCAGGGGGGACGAAGGGAAACTGACGGTACCCCCAGAGGAAGCCCCGGCCAACTACGTGCCAGCAGCCGCGGTAAAACGTAGGGGGCAAGCGTTGTCCGGATTCACTGGGCGTAAAGAGCACGTAGGCGGCTTGTCAAGTCGGGTGTGAAAGCCTTTGGCTCAACCAAAGGATTGCACTCGATACTGGCAGGCTAGAGTCCAGTAGAGGAAAGTGGAATTCCCGGTGTAGCGGTGAAATGCGCAGATATCGGGAAGAACACCGGTGGCGAAGGCGGCTTTCTGGGCTGTGACTGACGCTGAGGTGCGAAAGCTAGGGGAGCGAACAGGATTAGATACCCTGGTAGTCCTAGCCGTAAACGATGGGCACTAGGTGTGGGGAGTATCAACTCTCTCCGTGCCGAAGCTAACGCATTAAGTGCCCCGCCTGGGGAGTACGGCCGCAAGGCTAAAACTCAAAGGAATTGACGGGGGCCCGCACAAGCGGCGGAGCATGTGGCTTAATTCGACGCAACGCGAAGAACCTTACCAGGGCTTGACATGCAGCGGAAAGGCGTGGGAAACCCGCCCCTCCTTCGGGACTGTTGCACAGGTGGTGCATGGCTGTCGTCAGCTCGTGTCGTGAGATGTTGGGTTAAGTCCCGCAACGAGCGCAACCCTCGTCCTGTGTTGCCAGCGGGTTATGCCGGGGACTCACAGGAGACTGCCGGTGATAAACCGGAGGAAGGTGGGGATGACGTCAAGTCATCATGCCCCTTATGCCCTGGGCTGCACACGTGCTACAATGGCCGGTACAATGGGCTGCGAAACCGCGAGGTGGAGCCAATCCCAAAAAGCCGGTCTAAGTTCGGATTGGAGGCTGCAACTCGCCTCCATGAAGTCGGAGTCGCTAGTAATCGCGAATCAGAACGTCGCGGTGAATACGTTCCCGGGCCTTGTACACACCGCCCGTCACACCACGAAAGCCGGCAACACCCGAAGCCGGTGGCCTAACCCTCTCGAGGGAGGGAGCCGTCGAAGGTGGGGTCGGTGATTGGGGTGAAGTCGTAACAAGGTAGCCGTACCGGAAGGTGCGGCTGGATCACCTCCTTTCTAGGGAGTATTCCCAAAAAAACGTTGACATGCCCTTCGCTGTTCGGTTTTGAGGCTGCCGGGGCGCGTGGAAAGGCGCAAATATTTGCGTTCTCGAGCAGGAGAGGAGTGGTAAAGTGCGAGAATTTCAGAGTGGAATGACACAACCGGAGAAAACTAAGGACGAGGCTGTATCCCCAGTTGGTGACTTTATTGCCTTGGTTGGTGGGTTTATGGGGGTACTTTTTGCCGCATTTCTAAACTGGTACACAATTAGTGGTAACAAAGTTCCAGTTGGTGTTGATAAGGCAAAAGTTGGAATAAAAGTTCCTGTGGGGGTTCTTTGCTTCATGGTTTCGGCAGCAGTTTTTATATTTGCAATATTCGTCCTTATAGGGCGATTTGTGAACCCGAATTTCAGGTTGATGAGAAGCCCAGGATGGGTCTATAGTACAGGCTCTGCAATTCTCTTCATGGCCTGCATTTTCGGGCTTGTTGTGACACCAAAGATTGCAAGCGAGCTTGGAGGACTACAAGGGACGAATTATGGATTAAGCGCTGGGATCATCATGGAGCTAATTGCTGCTTCTGTTGTTGGTGTTGCAGGTCTTTTGAAATTTTAGCAGGAAGGGGTGATGTGTAGCAGGCAAAATAAGAGTTGCGGATCGTGGTCTTGATTGAGAGGAGATTTGATGGATTTAAAAGAAAGGATTCAAACTTCTGATTGGATTGCTGGTATTGGTTCACTAATACTACTGATAAGTGTTTTCCTTGAGTGGTATCACGTAGGTGGATCAGTTGGAGGTTTTGGGTTCAAGGTAGGAGTTAGTGGCTGGGATGGGACAAAACTTGCGATACTTGTTTTCCTTGCTTCTCTTGCTGGTTTAGCGATAGTAGTTTTGAGAGTAGTTGAAGTAGACTTGAGCATGATTCCAGTTCCAATTTCAGTGATAATGTTAGGGCTTGGTGGTGTTTCGGCTCTGATAGTTCTTATCAGGATTCTAATAAAGCCACACAGCGCTGGTGTTAGTATATCGTATGGAATAATTGTAGCCTTTCTCGCTGCAATTGCTGTAGCAGTTGGAGGAGCCTTAATGCTCCGCGAAGAGGCGTATTAGGATATTACGGCTTTATGCCGATGATTAGGGTGGCATGACCCACTCGCACCTTGAAAGTCGCATAGTGTCGAAAGGTCATAATGGCCAAGATACAAAGGGCATACGGTGGATGCCTTGGCGGTAGGAGCCGATGAAGGACGTGGCAGGCTGCGATAAGCTCCGGGTAGTCGCCGAACAGACGTAGATCCGGAGATTTCCGAATGGGGAAACCCGGCACGGGTAATGCTGTGTCATTCCTGTCTGAACACATAGGACAGGAAGGGCAAGTGGGTGAACTGAAACATCTAAGTAACCCGAGGAAAAGAAAGCAACCGCGATTCCCTGAGTAGCGGCGAGCGAAACGGGAACAGCCCAAACCCGCAGGGTGTTAAAGCCCACAGGCGTTGCTCTGCGGGGGTTGTAGGAGCCACCATGCGTCGCTGTGGAGGCGCAATGGAGTTACAAAACAGCTCTCTAATCGAAGCAGGATGGAAAGCCTCGCCATAGAAGGTAATAGCCCTGTAGATGAAAGGGAACTGTCTCCCGGTGGATTTCCTGAGTACGACGGGGCACGTGGAATCCCGTCGGAATCCGCGGGGACCACCCCGCAAGGCTAAATACTCCCTACCGACCGATAGTGAACTAGTACCGTGAGGGAAAGGTGAAAAGTACCCCGGGAGGGGAGTGAAATAGCACCTGAAACCGTATGCCTACAATCAGTCAGAGGGAGCATGTCTCCTGATGGCGTGCTTTTTGTAGAATGAACCGGCGAGTTACTGATACGCAGCAAGGTTAAGGGAATACTGAAGCCGTAGCGAAAGCGAGTCTTAAAAGGGCGTCTTGAGTTGCGTGTCGTAGACCCGAAACCGAGTGAGCTACCCATGGGCAGGGTGAAGCGAGGGTAAGATCTCGTGGAGGCCCGAACCCACTTCGGTTGAAAACGGAGGGGATGACCTGTGGGTAGGGGTGAAAGGCCAATCAAACTCGGGAATAGCTGGTTCTCCCCGAAATAGCTTTTGGGCTAGCCTCAGGTGTTTAGTCATGGTGGTAGAGCACTGAATGAGCTAGGGGCCTTCACCGGTTACCAACCTCAATCAAACTCCGAATGCCATGACTTGAGAGCCTGGGAGTCAGACTATGGGGGATAAGCTCCGTAGTCGAGAGGGAAACAGCCCAGACCGTCGGCTAAGGTCCCAAAATGCAGGCTAAGTGGTAAAGGATGTGGGATTGCCAAGACAACCAGGATGTTGGCTTAGAAGCAGCAACCATTTAAAGAGTGCGTAACAGCTCACTGGTCAAGTGATTCTGCGCCGATAATTAGCGGGGCTCAAGCTTGCTACCGAAGCCACGGGCCTTCAATGTTAAAATTGAGGGCGGTAGGGGAGCGTTCTCTGTGGAGTGAAGTCGTTGCGCGAGTAACGGTGGACCGCAGAGAAGTGAGAATGCCGGTATGAGTAGCGAAAGACGGGCGAGAAACCCGTCCGCCGTACACCTAAGGTTTCCTGGGGAAGGTTAATCCGCTCAGGGTTAGTCGGGACCTAAGGCGAGGCCGAGAGGCGTAGTCGATGGACAACAGGTTTATATTCCTGTACCACCGACTCATGTTATGAGCGATGGGGTGACGGAGAAGGGTAGGTCAACCGCGGCGTTGGTCGACCGCGGGCAAGCATTTAGGGGGTCGTGTAGGCAAATCCGCACGGCGTTAACTCCGAGGTGTGATGCCGAGCCGCTTTTAGGCGAAGTGACTGAGCCCATGCTTCCCAGAAAAGCCTCTAGCTAGTGAGTCGGTGCCCGTACCAAAACCGACACAGGTAGGTGGGTAGAGAATACCAAGGCGATCGAGCGAACCCTCGTTAAGGAACTCGGCAAATTGACCCCGTAACTTCGGGAGAAGGGGTGCCCCATTAGGGTGTAGGAATCTTTATGACTTCCGAAGCCCGAAGGGGCCGCAGAGAATAGGCCCAAGCGACTGTTTACTAAAAACACAGCTCTCTGCTAAGTCGTAAGACGACGTATAGGGGGTGACGCCTGCCCGGTGCTGGAAGGTTAAGGGGAAGGGTTAGCGGACTGTCTAGACAGCACCGCGAAGCTCTGAACCGAAGCCCCAGTAAACGGCGGCCGTAAGAAAGTTGCGGCCCTATTCAGGTAACTGGATAGGAAAAACTCGGCTATATGCTGGGAACTCCGAGTATCTCCGGGTACTCACCTCTAAATTATGGAGGTAGTAAAAATCCCAGGAGTGCGGACAATCAGCAGGAAAGGCCCGGATTTTTGAGATTATGAATGAAAGGATGTTAACGTTGGCGCTTGATTTAAAAAAAATACCACCGGAAATTGGATGGTATCTTGCTGGATTTGCTGATGGGGAAGGTAGCTTCAATGTGAGTTTCCAACCACGTAAGGACTACCGTAATCCCTGGAAAGTATCTTTGTGCTTTAATATTTTCCAGAAGGACAAGGTAATACTGTCACAATTCAAAAAATACCTTAAGTGCGGGACAATGCGACAACGTTCTGATGGAGTATGGTATTACGAGGTAAGCAATTTGAATGCCATAGTGGAAAATGTAATACCGTTCTTCGAAAAGTTCTCATTCCGCTCAGCCAAGAAGAAAAGGGATTTCAGCAAATTTAAGCGAATAGCCTCTATTATGGTTGAGGGCCGCCATCTTCAAGAAGAAGGAATTAAAGAGATTCTAAGGATTAGAAAAAATATGAATGATGGCGGCAAACGTAAATACAAGGATCAAGATATCCTAAATAAATTAAGTCCGGGAATCCTCAGAGGCCATACGCCGAGCTCCTGACTTAAAAGTCAGGGTGAAGATATGGTCCACTCCTCATGGCGACATGGGGGATAAGTGAACTATAACGGTTGTCTCTGCTACCAGGATGGCCGTTGTAAAATCCGGCTAAATGCTGGGACGGCTGGTGTATCTCATACTACCGAGGAGGTGAAAACGTATGAGTGCAGCTAATCAGCAGGAAAGACTGTCCAAAACCGAAGCCAGAAGGTGGTTCCTTGCTGGATTTATTGAAGGGGAAGGAAGTTTGTGTGTCTCAATCAAGAGCCATCCAACTTGCAGATCAAGGTTTTATGTCGACCCCGAGTTCTTCATCTATCAGCATAAAAGCGGCGTTGAACTGCTTGAAATTGCGAAGAACGAATTCGGGACAGGTCGAATATATCCGAAGGTTGGCAATGAAGATGTTCTGGTGTTTGCAATCACAAGCAGAAGATCACTTTACGAAAAAGTAATTCCGTTTTTTGAAAAGTACATGATTTTTTCCACGAAGAAGGATACTTACATCAAGTGGAAGGAAATTGTGATTGCGATGGAAGAGCGAAAAGAGCACAGAACACCACAAGGTTTGGCTCGACTGGTCGAGAAGGCCTACGAGCTGAATCCTTCTGGCAAAGGTAAGACTCGAAAACGCGAGCTTAAGGAGGTTCTGGACAGAATCCTCAGAGGCCATACGCCGGACTCTACTGATTAACATCCATTAGAGAAGATATGGTCCAGTCCTTATGGCGACATAGGGGTAACTGCCTAAGGTAGCGAAATTCCTTGTCGGGTAAGTTCCGACCTGCACGAATGGCGTAACGACTTGGGCGCTGTCTCAACGAGGGGCTCGGCGAAATTGTACTGCCCGTGAAGATGCGGGCTACCCGCAACAGGACGGAAAGACCCCGTGAACCTTTACTGCAACCTGATATTGGATTCTGGTACATCTTGTGCAGGATAGGTGGGAGGCTATGAATCCGTGGCGCCAGCCGCGGAGGAGCCGTCCTTGAGATACCACTCCTGGTGTGCTGGGGTCCTAACCGAGAACCGTGAAGCCGGTTCCGGGACAGTGTCTGGTGGGCAGTTTGACTGGGGCGGTCGCCTCCTAAAAGGTAACGGAGGCGCCCAAAGGTTCCCTCAAGCTGGTCGGCAATCAGCTGAAGAGTGTAAGGGCATAAGGGAGCTTGACTGCGAGACCTACAAGTCGAGCAGGTGCGAAAGCAGGGCCTAGTGATCCAACGGTACTGTGTGGAAGGGCCGTTGCTCAACGGATAAAAGGTACTCCGGGGATAACAGGCTTATCTCCCCCAAGAGTCCACATCGACGGGGAGGTTTGGCACCTCGATGTCGGCTCATCGCATCCTGGGGCTGGAGCAGGTCCCAAGGGTTGGGCTGTTCGCCCATTAAAGCGGTACGCGAGCTGGGTTTAGAACGTCGTGAGACAGTTCGGTCCCTATCCGTTGCGGGCGCAGGAGACTTGAGGGGGGTTGTCCCTAGTACGAGAGGACTGGGATGAACGGACCTCTGGTGTGCCAGTTGTCGCGCCAGCGGCACTGCTGGTTAGCTACGTCCGGTTAGGATAAGCGCTGAAAGCATCTAAGCGCGAAGCCTGCCCCAAGATTAGGTCTCCCATCCGGTTAACGGAGTAAGGCCCCTTGCAGACTACAAGGTGGATAGGCCGGAGGTGTAAGCGTGGCAACACGTTCAGCCGACCGGTACTAATAGGCCGAGGTCTTGGTTAGACTTATTAGACACTATGCGGCTTTGAGGGTGTGAGCAATATTTTAACGGTGGCCATAGCGGAGGGGATCACCCGTTACCATTCCGAACACGGAAGTTAAGCCCTCCAGCGCCGATGGTACTGCAGGGGGGACCCTGTGGGAGAGTAGGTCGCTGCCGAAATATTTTATAGCCTGGTTGGAAAGCCAGGCTATCCTTATTTTTGAAGTAAGGGAAATAAAAAACAAAACTTCTGATATTATTCAAAAAAATGGAGCCGGTTAAATGCCAGAGTTAAGACCATTTAGAGGAATAAGATACAATCAGGAAGCAGTTGGAGACATCTCGCTTGTAGTAACACCACCTTATGATGTTATAAGCCAGGAGGAGCGGGATTTCTACTATAACAGGCATCCCTATAATGTTATTCGGCTTATCCTCAACAGAAAGTCAAGGACAGATAAAGATGAAAATGCCCCATACAAGAGAGCAGCAGAATTTTTTTCAAGATGGTTTGCGCAGAGAATACTCATAAGGGATAGCATTCCCGGCATATACATTTACAGACAACGCTATATTCTCGAAAGCGAATACAAAGAATGCACAGGTCTTGTCGCACGCGTTCGGCTTGAGGAATTCGGTAATTCAGGCATTCTCCCACATGAAGAGATCATGCCAAAGCCATTTAAAGACAGAATGAAACTTCTCGAAAAAACAATGGCCTCGTTTGACCTCGTCCACTCTCTTTATTCAGATCCGGAAGAGAAACTCAAGGAACCAATTCTTGGAGAAATGGAACGTTTTCCAATCTGCCAGTTTCAAACCAAGGATGGGATTGCGCATGACATCTGGCTTGTGAACGATGAAAATTTCATTAGGAAAGTCATAAGGTTTTTCAAAAAGAAAAAACTTTATATCGCCGATGGTCACCATCGTTACCAAACAGCTCTTGAATATTCTAAGAGAATCCTTCAATCAGGCACGGGGCAAGGAGAAGATGATCCGAGACATTTCATTGCCATGATGATTGTAGAAATGGAGAACCCTGGCCTTTCAGTCCTTCCCGTTCATCGGGTTGTTTTGAAGAGAGAAATCATAGAACATGAAGCGCTAATTAGGTTGCTTGAACGCTGGTTTTATGTAAGCGAAGTAGAAGTGCCACGAGGGGCACGTTCAGGTCAGGTTTATCATCTACTCAATTTATTGAAAAAAACAGGTGAAGAGGCAAAGGCGTTTGGCGTGTTTTTACACGAACCCGATAAGTTTTTACTGCTTGTTTGGCGTCAAGAAAACGACCCGGAGAGAGTAGTAGAAGGTGAATATTCAAATTTATACAAAAATCTTGATGTAACTGTCCTTCATAAAGTAGTTTTTGAAAAGGCACTTGGGATACCAGGAGACAGGGATTCAGTAGAAAAAAATATTATGTTCACGCGTGACCCGCTTGAAGCCGTGAAAAAGGTTGAGAGCGGTTCAGCCTCAATTGTATTTTTTTTGAATCCAACTAAAATTGAGCAAGTTAGAGAGCTTGCTGACAAAGGTGAGAGAATGCCTCAAAAATCTACTTACTTTTACCCAAAGCCTTTTTCGGGCGTAATAATGAGTAAAATCACTGAATGGTAATTTAAAGAGCACGGTGGGATTCAGGGCGAAGAAACTCAGGATTGGCAAGCCCAAAATCGATCATTTCGAGGATTTCTTCCCTGTCTTGCGGAAGGGTGCCACCGATAGGAAGGTAGTTGGAAGCATGGTTTGTCCGAAAGATGCACGGACTCTCTAAGTTAATTCCTTCAACGAAGCACTTAAGTTCCTCAAGTATGCTTAAAGGGTTCATTAATTCAAACTTGCCTTTTCTATAGTCGCCATAAAGTGGAGTTCCTGGAAGAAGCATAAGTGTAAGAGCACTTAAGTAACTCGGATTCATACGGGATACCGCGCGAGCCGAATCACGCGCATGAGTTAGACTCATTTTGTTACTGCCAAGCCCTAACAAGACTATAACAGACATTGAGATTCCCGATTCTTCTGCTTTCCTTACAGCCTGAATCATCTCCTCCGAAGTTGCTCCTTTGTTCATTCTCTTTAAAATTTCATCATTCCCGCTTTCAAGCCCAAGGTATGCTATTCGTAATTTCTTATGGGCAAGTCTCCTTAGTTCATCAGGAGATTTCGTAAGTATGTCACTTGCATTTGCGTATAGCCCTACTCTTTCCAATCCTGGGAAGTGATTGTTCAAACAGTCAAGAATTCTTTCCAGTTCTTCTGTATCTAAGCACATTGCATTTCCATCGCACAAGAATACACGCCTTATACTCCTGTTCCATTTTGAAGCAAGCATGATGTCTTCCCTTATTTTTTCGAAAGGTCTCTTGGCGAATGGAATAAACTTGTATGTGAGGCAAAAAGCACAACGATTGTGAGAGCATCCTCTTGTGACCTGCAAAAGGAAACTCCCGGCCTCACTTGGTGGCCTTATAACGATTCCCTGAAGATTCCTGCGCAATTCATTCATATTTGAAACTAAAAAATTCTCTTTTATTCATGATAGCAAATATTTGATGGGATTAGTATTTAATTTTTAGTGCCACCAATACATTTGAACCTGAGTTTCACATTGGAGCCTGTATGAGTGACTGCTGTATTTCATCATGAGAGGAAAACTTATTCAATTGTATCTCCGTCTGTGAAATCAATTAGGATTGAGTTGATGTCCTTTTCGTGAAATCCGCGTCTTAATCCATTCCTGGCGGCCTCTCTTACTCGGAATGGAGCATCATTGAAACCTGCAATTTCCTCAAATTGAATTTTTGCTTCTTTTCTTCTTCCACTTAAAGACAGTATTCGAGCCTCCCACAGTTTTATTACGTGTCTCTTTGCTTCAACTCTTTCCAGTTCCAGTGATCGCCTGATTGAAGCAAGAGCCGCTTTGTAATTCCCAATCTTTCCTCTTATGATTCCTTCCATCAGAAGATATGTTGATTCCTCAGGATCTATTCGAGAACATTCAATGAGTACGTCAAGAATCTTTTCAAAGTTACAAGAACCGATGTATTCAAGATATGCGCGAAGGTACATGTTTTGAGCGGCAGTTTTTTGAGCAGCAGGAAGCTCTGAGTTCTCAATACGGAAAGAAGGATAAGTTCTTCCTTCGAATTCTTTGTCCAGATCAAAGAAGATATAGCCACCCCTTGCAGTTGGTGAAAAAGAGTCGGACACCCATAATTTTCTATCGTGCAAACTAAAAATTACGCTTGAGATATTTGTAATTCGTGATATAGAGAAACCTGCTGACCTCTCAGTTCCAGCAAGAAAGTCAAAATGGTCGTTAAGCAATGAAGCCATGCGCGACGAGGTTATTCTTTCCAGATCAAGAATCTCTTGACATCGTGCCATTCTTGCCTCAGAGCTCAAATGAGCGCTTGCATTTGGCATAATTTCTCTTGCCTTGAGTTCTGGATCTAAAAAGTGATTTGTTGAAACAAGAATATTGTTTGAAAGCCACCTTGCCTTCTGGATTTTTGAGGATACCTCAAGTGCGCATGCTTTCGGGGGTGAACCATGCGCAAGAACAAGCGTCCAGCCTCCACTAAATTTTTGTTCTCCGGCAATTCTTACAGCTTCATCAACTGATGAGGCATTCCTGATCAATAAATGAACAATGTCAAGAATTGGCCTGGAGCGAAAACTTGAATCAAGCGAACCATGCTGATGTATAGCCAGTGCAAGGCCATCCTCATTAACTGCAGTAACAGAAGCAGTTGGGAATCCAGTTGTTGCTATGGCGCAGAATGCTTTACCTTTGTCTGGGACATGAAATATTACGGCTGGATTTACATCCCAGTATCCTGCGCCCCAAAAGTCAAGATTTCTTGCAAAAAGTAAGCCTCCTCCCGGGGTTTGGCGAATTGCACTTGTGCAACCAAACCTCGGAAACACAGGGATTCTCCTTTTATACTTCCGTGCAAGAGAACCTGCAACCTGAAATAGATCAGGAAGAAGGGAAATACGCATAATTTGAGATGGATCAAGCCCAATTCCTGTTGCAAGTCCATTTATCTCTTCCAGTACTTCTGATTCTCTATTTTTCTGAAACTCGTTTTCAAGAATATTTTTTAGCCTGAGTAAGGCGTTAATTTTTAAACGACTATCTGGAAGAGTTCTGGAAATGAGTATTTCAGGAAGACTCTCAAAAAAATTTAAAAGAACCTTTGCCTGCTCGCGCACAAGTATTCCGTGCTGAAGACCGCGCTCAAAAGGTGTCCCCTTTAATCGAAGAATCCAGAGGTTTCCAATTCTTTCTATATATCCCTTTCCGAACCGTTCTGACAATTTTCCTCCAATAAAAGAATCGAGTTTTCACACCTTTTCATTTCATACATTTTAACAGTAACAGTTTCTTAGTTTTAAGCATGAATAGAGATGGACTCCTGTTTATGTCGTAGTTGCGAGCCTCGTTACCTTTTCATTTCTAATAAAATAGGATTAAGATAGTAACGAAATAATATCTTCTTAAAGGAGCTGGACAAATTTGGAAAGTGCCTATTACCTGCTTAGGCGAGGTAAAGAGCTTTTGAAAGAAGGAGAACCTGCTCAAGCAGCACTTGTGCTTGAGAAGGCACGATCATATGCACCGGGAAAGGGTTCCATACTCGAACCTCTGGCAATTGCATACTTTTCCTATGGTCAATATCCAGAGGCACTTGATCGATTCTTAGAAGCAACTGAAGTGGATCCTACAAATGATTATGCGCATTACTGTGCCGGTGTCTGTCTTCTTAAGATGGGAAAGAAAAACGAAGCGAAAAAGCATTTCAAAATAGCATGGTTTTTGAGGCCAAGAGAGGAATATATGTTAATGGCAAGAAGATTCGGTATCGAGTCTAAGAGGTGAGTTTTGCAAGGCTCCCTGTTAGAAAAGTACAGAGTTTTTCTTGTTGACCTTGACGGTGTTATCTACTTGCTTGATCAAGCGATTAAAGGTTCTCCTGAGGCAATAAATGGGATAGTAAACGTTGGTTGTAAAGTCTTATTCCTTACAAATAACTCCATTCATACGCCGAAGCACTACGCGAAGAAGTTGAAAAACTTTGGAATAAGTGTCACTCCGGAACAAGTAATCACCTCTTCAATTGCCACAAGAGAATACCTTAGGAAAAATTACATGACGAACGGCTTGAAAGCGTACATTATAGGTGAGGAAGGCTTAAGGAGAGAAGTTGCAAGCCTTGGAATAGAGATTGTATCCGAGGCAGAAGCCGAAGGAGTAAACTTTGTAATTGTTGGTCTTGATCGTTCATTCAATTTTGAGAAACTAAAAGCGGCTTGTATTGGGATAAGGTCAGGGGGTATTCTCATTGGCACAAATTCCGATGCTACATATCCTACCCCCCTTGGTCTCTGGCCGGGTGCTGGAGCAATTCTTGCAGCCGTCAAGACAGCGGGTGGTTCCGAACCGGTCATTTTGGGGAAACCAAACCCACTTATGATAGAAATTGCGCTTGATAGAACAAATGCAAAAAGTGATGATGTATTGCTCATTGGCGATCGGCTTGAAACTGATATCCTTGCTGGAATTCGTGCGGGGCTGGATACACTTCTTGTCCTTTCGGGAGTATCCAAGAGGGAAGATGTAGAAAAAAGCGGAATTAAGCCCACGTATATTATGGATTCGATCTCTGGCCTTTTTGAAGAATAGTGTTAGAATAATTGGCTTGAATGCTAATGTTTATTGAACAACTTATAAGGTGGTGAACAAATTTGTTTAACCCTGAGATTGAAACAATGGAAAGGGAAAAACTTACTGAATTAAAACTTAAGCGATTGATAGAAACAGTGAGGCGCTGCGAAGAGACGATCCCGTTCTATAGAAAGAAATTCAAAGAAGCAAAAGTTTCTGCAAGAGGCATAAGTTCACTGGATGACATTCGGAAATTCCCTTTTACAACTAAGGAAGACTTGCGCTTAAATTATCCATTTGGAATGTTTGCTGCACCCATAAAAGACATTATAAGGATCCATGCATCCTCAGGTACAACCGGTAAGCCGATTCTTGTTGGATATACGAAAGATGACATAGAGGTATGGGCTGAATTGATGGCAAGGGCTTTCACTAGCGCATTTGTTGAAAAGGGCGATATAGTCCAGATTTCGTTCAATTATGGACTATACACTGCTGGCCTCGGTTTTCACTATGGTGCAGAAAAGCTCGGTGCAACTGTAATCCCTATTTCCAGTGGAAATACAAAACGCCAGATAAGGATCATGGAGGATATTGGCACCACCGTTCTCTGTTGCTCTCCTTCCTATGCATTCTTCATGGCGGAAACGGCTGAAGAAATGGGTATTGATTTCAAGAAGTTGAAATTAAAATCAGGTCTGTTTGGCGAAGAACCATGGAGTGACAAAATGCGAGAGAAAATCGAAAGTTTATTGGGAGTTCAAGCATTTGACATTTACGGGATTTCAGAAGTTATGGGACCCGGTGTTTCAGTTGAATGTTCTCAAAGAGATGGACTTCACATTTTCGAGGATGCATTTCTTGCGGAGGTTATAGATCCCAAGACTTGCGAAGTTCTCCCTTCAGGAGACCAGGGCGAACTTGTTCTTACAACTCTAAATAAGGTTGGAATGCCACTTGTAAGGTACAGAACAGGAGACATAACAGCACTTGATGAAGAGCCTTGTGGTTGTGGGAGAACGCATATCAGGATGAAACGGGTGAGGGGAAGAACAGACGACATGCTTATCATAAGAGGCATTAATGTTTTCCCATCGCAAATTGAATCGGTGCTCATGGAAATTGAGGGAGTTTCACCTCACTATCAACTTATTGTTGACCGTGAAGCCGGCATTGATGTCTTGGAGGTTCAAGTTGAAGTAACAGAAGAGGCTTTTTCAGATAGGATCAGAGGGCTTGAGGAATGGGAAGAGATTATTCAGTCAGAAATTGAAAGCTATCTTGGTCTTGCTGTTAAAGTAACTTTGGTTGAGCCTCGTAGTATTGCGCGGAGCGAAGGAAGGGCTTCTCGTGTAATTGACAATCGTCAATTTTAAAGGAGGAAAAGATGGTCTTGAAACAGACTTCCGTTTTTCTTGAAAACAAATGCGGCAGACTTTATGAGGTTGCAAAAGTTCTTGGCGACAATGGAATAAATATTATGTCGCTTTGTGTCGCTGACGCATGTGAATTTGCAGTAGCAAGGATGATAGTTGAAGAACCTGAAAGGGCAAGAGACATACTTAAGGAAAAAGGATTTACTGTGAAACTTTCAAATGTTGTCGCATGTGAAGTTGAGGATACTCCAGGATGTCTTGCAAAAGTTTTAAAACCACTCGTTGATCAGGAAATGAACATAGACTATGTATACTGCCTCATCGGTAAAAGAGGAAAGAATGCAATTGTCATAATCAGGGTGGAAGAATCAGAGCAAGCAGCCGGGGCACTTAAGTCGTGCGGCTTTAGATGTTTATCTACTGATGATATCAAGTCCATGCAGGTGTGATATGTCAGTTATTAGTTCAGGATTTGAAATTAATACCCGGGGCGAGGGTGACGTGCTAGACATAACCGGTAATGTAGCCGAACTCGTACTTGCCTCAGGTCTTGAAAAAGGAACGGTAACTGTATTTGTTCCTGGATCAACTGCAGCTGTGACAACAATCGAGTTCGAACCTGGTCTTGTTGAGGATACTGATGAACTTTTTGAGAGAATTGCGCCCTCTGAGCGTGAATACCATCACAACAAGCGTTGGCATGATGGTAATGGTCACTCTCATGTTAGAGCAGCACTTTTAGGACCGTCACTTGTAGTTCCTTTTTCAGATGGAAAACTTCTCCTTGGTGTTTGGCAGCAAATTGTTCTCATTGAATTTGACATTAGGCCGCGCTCGAGGAACATTATTTGCCAGATAATCGGGGAATAAACCTTCTATGTTAAAAGGAAGAATCAATCTCTTCTAATAATAGTTGAATGAATTTTACAGTTTTATCAAGTGATATTCTGTCTAAATGGTCGAAAACATCATCTGTATTTCTCCAGCCTGTAAACGTTCCACCGGAAAATCCACCGATAGTAATAGCCTTATAGCCTCTTGCAAGTGCTACCATTGCATCGCTTTTTTTAACTCTGCATTTAGCCTTCGAAAGGTTGAGCCCCTTGACACTTCCAGAGACTTTCTTGACAAGCCTTAATAGTTTCCTGGATGGTCTGAAACCAAGAATTGTTCCCTCTCTCGTTACAACACTTAATTTATCTCTACCGGGATGATCGATATTGATAATAAAAGCATCTTTAAGCTGCCTTCTATGGCGACCTAAAAATGCAACCATTCCACGACCACCAGCGTAGGCTCTTGCAGAAGCAAGTCCCCATACCTCTGTGTATTCAAGAGGGTTTGAGGAAATTGCAGCAAGGACCGAAAGCATAACTCCGACTCCTGATGCATTATCATTCGCACCGGCAGTATAGTCACCAAAAATCTCGGTAGAGACTATAGCTAAAGTAAAAATGAGAAGATAGAAGGCAAGAGGGCAACAGGAAAGCCAGGCACAAAGTAGAAATTTCCTATGTATCTCCGCAAGTGAACCAAGAAAGCCAAAAAGGGCAAGTCCAGTTATTACAAGAAATGATATGAAGGAAAGAAAATAGAAAGCTCTAAATGCACGAGATAGCTTTGACCTGCCAAAAATTGAAGACTTTGGAGTGTCATAGTTTGCAACAAGAACAACTCTTCTTCTGATTTCATCTTTTGGCTTTATCCTGCAGAAAATGTTAGAGGCAGGAGACCTCGGTGAAATTCTTGAGAATACGGCCCATGAATATGTTTCCATCTGAAAGATCAGAACAGAAAATACGGACAATAAGACGCTTGCAAGATAACTGGTAAGATATAAGGCAAATGAAAGAAGACCAAGGACACAAACAAGAGAGATGCCATTCCAGTCGGATTTCCAACAAGAAAAAGTTTCCATGTTAACATTCTCACTTATGTCGCTCATAGAATGGAGAATATAGGAAGCAGCAGCAGACTCGATGTCACTTCCAGGACCCCTCGAGCCTAACTTTCTGGAAAGATTTAATGCATGCTTACTTGGCAGATCCATGGGCGTATTCTAACATGGCGTGTACTTAAAATTTTCTTATTCGTTATAAATATGGCAAAGAAATAAGAATTGATGTACCTTATTAGTCTATGGTTTACTTTTTAGAGCGTATTCTCTTTAGGTGAAATGGAAGCAAATGTTCTTAGAAAAGTAAATAACCCGGGAGACCTTAAACTCCTAAGTGAGTTCGAGCTTGCACAGCTCGCGGAAGAGATAAGAAATCTCATAATTGATACAACGAGCAAGACCGGGGGGCACCTGGCTTCCAGTCTTGGCGCTGTTGAGATATCAATTGCTCTTCTCAGGACATTTGATCCCCCTCGGGACAAGATAATCTGGGATGTTGGGCATCAGACTTACGCTTATAAAATCCTAACAGGGAGAAAAGATAGATTCCACACATTGCGAAAGCCCGGTGGCTTGAGTGGTTTTCCAAAAAGGAGTGAAAGCGAATACGATGTTGTAGATAGTGGTCATGCAGGCCCATCTCTTGGATATGCCTTTGGACTTGCACTATCGAGAGATTCAAAGGGTGAAAATTACAAAATTGCTGCTGTAATTGGAGATGGTTCAATGACATCCGGAGTGGCTTATGAGGCTCTAAATCAAATAGGCCATTACCTAAAGTCGAATCTGACCATAATCCTAAACGATAACGGCATGTCTATTTCTGCAAACGTTGGCGGATTTTCCTCTTATCTCTCGAGAATAAGGATAAAACGCACTTATACGCAGATAAAGGAGCAACTTGAAGAGTTTGCAAGAACTTGCCCTGCTTTTGGCGATGCAATGGTGAAGTTAGCGACCAATCTTAAGAAAGCAATTACTCATGCAATCCTTCCGGGAATGCTTTTCGAATCGCTCGGGATAAAATATGTAGGGCCAATTGATGGACATGATATCGCACTTATGGAGAAGACGTTTATAGAAGCATCACAGGTAAATCAACCAGTTCTTATTCATCTTGTGACCAAGAAAGGGAAAGGATATGAGCATTCAGAGCAAAGGCCGGAGAAGTTTCATGGAGTTCCAAGTTTTGACAAGAAAAATGGCGAACTTCCAGGTTTAACTTCCGGCCAGGAGACATATACTTCGGTTTTTGGCAGTGCAATAGTTGATGCCGCAAGAAAAGATAAAAGGATATTTGCGATTACCGCCGCAATGAGACTTGGAACTGGACTTGAAGCGTTTTCGCGCATTTTCCCGGAGAGATTTATTGATGTTGGAATTGCCGAGCAACTTGCAGTGACTCTTGGGGCAGGCCTTGCCCTTGGTGGATTGAAGCCTGTTGTTGCGATTTATTCAACCTTTCTCCAGAGAGCTTTTGATCAGCTGTCTCAGGAAGTCTGCCTGCAAGGATTGCCAGTTGTCTTTATAGTTGATAGGGCAGGAATTGTTGGTGAGGATGGTGAAACGCACCATGGCTATTTTGATCTTTCGTATCTGCGGGCTCTGCCAAACATGACAGTAATGGCTCCATCATGCGCGAAAGAACTCGAGGAAATGCTTGATTTCGCCCTATCTCTTGAAAAACCAGCCGCAATAAGATTTCCGAGGGGAAAGGTCCCGAAATTAGATGGTATGGGGGAAGAGCCTTTGGGAATGGGAAGAGGCGAAATTATTTCACAAGGTAAGGATCTTGCAATTTTTTCAATAGGAGACATGCTTCCAAGAGCAGTTGAGGTTGTGAAAGAACTAAAACAAGAAGGGATAACTACTACTCTGGTAAACGCAAGGTTTGCCAAGCCTCTAAATAATTCGTTCGTCGGGGATGTTGCAAAGGATAAAAAACTTGTTGTAACTGTGGAAAATAACATTATAAATGGTGGTTTTGGAAGTGCAATTCTTGAAGTTCTTGCAAATCTTGGAATTACAGTACCGGTGCTTACCTTTGGTTTGCCCGATAGATATATAGAGCATGGGACTATAGAAGGACTCTTAGACAGCGTAGGCCTTAAACCGGAAACCATCTTATCGAGGATATTAGGTTATCTTAAGGTTATAGATGAAAAAAAGGCTTGACCTTCACCTTTATGAGGTCGGTTTTTTTGAAAGCCGCCATGCTGCCCGTTCTGCTATCATGGCGGGTCAAGTCTCTGTTGATGGGAAAACCGAATATAAACCGGGGAAACAGGTTACCGGTAAAGAGGAAATAAGAATAAAAGAGAATAGTCAACTTTTTGTCTCGCGCGGTGGGGTGAAACTTGATGGTGTTCTTGATAAACTCGGGGTTGATCCATTTGGTAAAGATATTCTCGATGTAGGGGCATCTACTGGTGGATTTACTGATTGTTTACTTAAAAGAGGAGCACGAAGGGTAATTGCGCTTGATGTAGGAAAAGGGCAACTGCACTGGAAATTGAGAAATGATGACAGAGTTTTTGTCCTGGAGGGTGTGAACGCGAGATATCTCAAGCGAGAAGAACTCCCCTTTGTTCCAGATTTAGCAGTTATTGACGTTTCATTTATATCGCTTGAAAAAGTCCTTGAACCAGTTGCAAAAGCATTAAAGGAAGGTTCGAATATAGTTGTCCTGTTCAAACCGCAATTTGAGGCTGGAAGAGGATGTGTTGGGAAAGGTGGGGTTATAAAGGACAAATATCTTCATGTAGAACTCCTCGATAAATTCTGGATGAAGACCCAAAGAATGGGATTGGGTGTAAAGGCAATTTCTGCATCACCAATAAGAGGACATAGTGGAAACATAGAATATTTCTTAAAAATCGGGAAAGGAGAAAGTATAGAAAGAAGTGCAATAGAGGAGGAGGTTTTCACAGCTTTCAATGAGTTAGAATGATCTTTTAAGGAAAGTGGTGAGATGATATGTCTTTTTCGAATGTTCTTATCGTGCCAAATGTCGAAAAGAAAGGTATAGCAGATGCGGTTTATCACCTCATAAGGTTTTTGAATGAAAGGAAAGTATCTCATTTTCTTTTAAGCGAAGATGCAGACAAACTTTCAATTGATGTCCCCATTATTGAGTCACCCCACTTGGAAGAAATAGATCTCGCCGTAATCCTCGGCGGCGACGGAACTATGCTTTATGCAGTTGATCTTTTATGGGGGAAAAAAATACCGCTTATTGGATTGAATATCGGAAAATTAGGATTCCTTACTGCCGGGGAAATTCACCAGATGGAAGAGTTACTTGACAATGTATTTTCTGGCCACTATTGCATTTCTGAGAGGATTGGTGTTGGTTGTACACTCCGAGATGATCATTCGAAAAGTTACCGTGCTATAAATGAGATAGTTGTCGGGAAATTGATGAGGGAAAGACTTATACACCTTTCAACTTACATAAATGGCGAGTTCTTTATGAAATATTCGGGTGATGGACTAATTTTTTCATCTGCAACCGGTTCAACAGCTTATTCCCTTTCGGCAGGAGGACCAATCGTTACGCCTGAATTGAAATGCTTTCTTTTAACTCCAATCTGCGCGCATATGCTATTTTCACGCCCTATGGTCATGGACATAAAAGACATCATTACGGTTTGTATTGAGGAAAAACCCCAGAGAGTTGCACTAAGCATTGATGGGAGGAGAGAAGTTGAAGTTCCTCCCGGTACATCAATTGATTTTTACGCTCATGATGAGCCGATTAGTATAATCGAAGTTGAGAATTTTTCCTTTTACCGAACGGTAACGAGGAAATTCTTGAACTTTTCAGGAAGTGGCAGATAATAATTTTACTTTGGTGTTTGAATTGATTAATTTCTTAAGCGTTAAGAATTTTGCATTAATAGAAAATGTTGAGGTTGAATTCCGCCAGGGTTTCAACACACTAACCGGTGAAACTGGTGCAGGAAAGACAGTACTGGTTGGCGCTATAAGTCAACTGCTTGGTGACAGGGCTGAAAGTATTATGGTGAGAAGCGGAACAGAAGAAGCCTCCTTTTCCTGCCAATTCGATCTCTCAGGACATAAGGATATTGTTGATACTCTTAGAAGTCTCTCCTTTCTTGGTGAAGGGGAAAATGAACTTACCTTGACAAGGCAAATTTCGGTTAGAGGAAAAAGCAGATGTACAATAAATGGGAGGTTGTGTCCAGTTAGCACACTTTCTGAAGTTGGCTCGTTTTTGGTTGATATACATGGCCAGAACGAACATCAAGCACTTTTAAACCCTCGAACCCATATTGAGTATTTAGACAGATATGCCGGTGCAGATCACCTCAAGAATCTTAGTGAATACAGAAAACGCTATAACCGCTTCAAATCGCTAATTTCAGAGCAAAAAAAACTTTTAAGCAATGTGGATGATTTTGAAAGGGAAATCTCTCTCCTTGCCGCAGAAATTGAAGAAATTGAAAGGGCTGATATGAGGCCAGGGGAAATTGAAGAACTCGAACAGGAGGCATCAAAATACAGGAATTCAAGAGAACTTTTTGAACTCGGGTCTCAAGCCAAAACATCACTTTCATCGGGATTTTCGCATATTGATGCCACTGAACTTCTTTCAAGTGCAACTGCAAATATCAGAAGAATGGCCGAAAAGGATAAGGCGCTTACCCCAATCCTGGAAAGGATAGAGTCAATCCAGTATGAACTTTCGGATATTTCCTTAGAATTAAAGCGTTATATTGATAACCTTGATATTCCCCCTGGCAGACTTGAGGAAATTGAATCGCGTATCAGTTTGATAAGAAATATATTAAGAAAATATGGTGGAACGTATGAGAGCGTTTGCGAATATCTAAATGAGGCAAAACAAAGACTTTCTTCTTATCGCGATAGCATGGAGCGCCTCGGTTCGATTTCGTCTGAAATAGAGAAAGAAAAGTTGGAACTTTTAAAACTTTCGCAATTGCTTTACGAAAAAAGACGTGATGTTGCCAACGGTCTTGAAAGCGCAGTAACAAAGCACCTTGAGGAAATGAACCTCGGGGATGCAAGGTTCATTGTTGAAATAATTCACCTTAGCGAAAAAGATGAAAATAATTTCAACGATTATGGTCTTGATTCGGTTGAGTTTCTTTTCTCTTCAACGAGTAAGCAAGAGGCGAAGCCTTTAAGAAAGGTGGCCTCAGGTGGAGAAATGTCTCGTGCCATGCTCGCCATAAAAATAGTTCTAACAGATGCTGATAGAATCCCCGTTTTGGTTTTTGACGAAGTTGATTCCGGCATTGGTGGGGAGGTTGCACGAAAAGTTGGTGAAAAGCTTTCAAAGCTTTCACTTCATCATCAGGTTCTTTGTGTAACACATCTTCCACAGATTGCATCGTTCGCTGACTGGCAATTTATGGTGTATAAAAAAAAGGAATCTTCGAGGACTAATGTTGAATTGGTTGAGGGAGAAGCACGTGTTGATGAGATTTGCCGAATGCTCGGGGATTCATCTGGAAGACGTGCGACGAAAGAACATGCATTAGATCTACTGAACCGATCGGATTCTATAAAGAAGAAAATAAAGAAGGGGAGTTAGGTGATGCGAGATCAGAATCTTGGGGTGATGGCGATTGAGATTTCCCGAAGGAGTGATCCCAAAGCCGGATACAAAGATTTCCGGTGAGATTATTGAGGGGATTGCACGTCTGGATAGGAAGACAAAAAATCTTGTCAAGAGGTTATCACCTGGCGATATTGCAATTATCGACCACAAAGATATTGATAGAGTTTCTGCTGAATTACTTGTTGAAACTTTACCCTCTTTGGTAGTAAACGCCGCATCGTCAATAACCGGAACCTTTCCAAATGTTGGTCCCCTAATAATTGTTGGCTCAGGAATAAAGATACTTGATGAGGTCGGCAAGGAAGTATTCGAAAGAGTAGAAGAAGGGGATATATTAAGGCTTGAGGGAGAG
>Ga0315298_1004054_pt1 | contig 22400 bp, 30 predicted proteins | sample WHS_1_MG_FD_203077 | JGI IMG/M metagenome (GOLD analysis project Ga0315298, IMG submission 203077) | Extremophilic microbial mat communities from Washburn Hot Springs, YNP, Wyoming, USA - WHS_1_MG | ecosystem: Environmental > Aquatic > Thermal springs > Hot (42-90C) | place: USA: Wyoming...
GTCATCACTATATTGGCTACTAATGGTCTGGCTACAGATAGCTCCTCAATCATCTCTCTCTTGCGTGGCGGAATATGCTGCCAGCTTGGACAGTCAAGCTGAACGTCATCCCACAGCACGGCTGGAAACCTTTCCTTGCCTGTTTTCAACGCGGTTAGAAGGTCCTGTAGACTCCAGAAAGTGTATTGCTCCACAACAGTTCGCATCAGCTTAATCTTCTCGTCTTCCGGCGTCTCATCAATTATCTGCTGGTTCTTCCAGTCAATATATAATGTGCCATTTTCGTAGGCGAAGGCCCTGTAAACAACAGTCAAGCCCAACGTGCTTTTGCCAGCTCCCAGCGGACGCCCTTCGCTTGGCTCGAGGCCGGCTGCCTGGCTTGTGATGAGGTAAAGCTCCAGGTAGTTTTGGTCAATGTTCTGAGCCATACGCGCCCATAAGAGGCTAAGTTTACGCTTCTGCTGCTCAGTTATCGTCATTTGCCTTCGAGCTCCTCCAATTTCTTCATAATTTTGTCCAGCTTCTCATCCATTTTGCAGACGAAATATAGACAAAGTGCAACCAAAAACACAGACACAATACTGAAGATGTCACTCATTCATTTTCTTCCTCCTTTCTGTGTCTGATGATGTCTGGCGGTCCAGTGTATGGCTGCTGTTCGGTTGGGCTTCCAGTGTCATACTGTCTAATGGGCGGGATCCCGTATCCCATCTGCGGCTGGACTATGGGCTGTATTGCGCCGGCCCAGCTTGGCGTCACATCCGTCTCCGTCCAGCTTACACGCACCAAAGTTTCAGCCCTTGGCAGGTATTCGCGTATAACCATTGTGAGGAAAGCGCTTATCAGCACGCTTTTTGGCAGGCGTGGACGGACTGGAAGTAACAGGGAAAGCTGGTTTCCACTATTCCGTTCATTACTGTTCTGTGCTTGGTTCTCCGCCAACTGTAAACGTTTAAACCAGTTCTGCAACGTGTAGCTCACGTCGAAGAAGTAGCCCACTATTTCGCTCCAGGCACGCATCACCACTCCAGCGTTGTGGTCGCTTAAGGCTCGCCAGTATGGTGTGGCTATGCGGTCAATCTGTTTGTTGAGCATGTTCATGTTGGCTATGAGCGTGCCAAGGCATTCTTCGGGTGTCATTAAGCCTGCTTCAGCCTTCTCCTTCAAAGCCACAATCGCATCCCTGTAAGTGTAGAATTCCGCCAGCTCCTTGACACGTTGCTCCACACGCTCGTCTTTAACGATGAAGATTCCCATTTTGGCGAGGACTTCCTGTCGGACAGCCTCAGACTTCTTTATTCCCAGAAAGTTCTTCAGCGCGTCCCACATTTTATTTCATCCACCAACCTTTCAATTTTAACTTTGATATGCTGACGCTTAATCTTCTCAGCCTCCTCTACGTATCCAGCCTTTTCAAGCAGTTTCCAAACAGGCTCCACCGTTTCAGTCATCATGTTCCCTCCAACAAAATTGTTTAGACGGGTAAGCGTGAAGAATCTTAAGGTTGTCTATGTATTGGAAAGACCGCACCTTGAACTGATTGTTAAGGAAAAAACGTTTCAAACTTTCATAAATTTCATCTGAATGGGCTTCTATCAACCATTCAACTCCTTTTAAATCTTCATTGGAAAGATTAAGGATAAGTTTCTCGTTTCCTTCGATATCTACTTTAATTAAATTTGGATGGTGGTATAAAATTAAATCTGAAATCTGTTTTGTTTCATTAATGAAACCATGAATGCATATTACCCGCTCATCATTTTGAAAGTTTCTCCTTAACTTTTCCGCTAACTGCTGGTCTCCTTCAACCGCAATAACCTTAGTTGCTCCTTTTCGTAAGAAATAATATGCTGTGCTTCCGTAATCTGCTCCTAAATCTAAAACAACCTTATTTTTGAAGGAAGTGAAGTTCCAGTGGGCTTCATAATCTTCATTATATATTGGGGGAATCCCTCCGAGCAGCTTGGTAATTTTCGCTTTCAGCTTTCCTCTGTATTTGTTGTAAACTCCAATTGGATTAGAGGCTAATGTGTGATATTTTTTAAGAATTATCTTTTGCATCTTTCATCACCTTTTTGACGAGTGCTTTTCCAAGCTCCGTTCCAATTGCGCTGCCGAAAACTGTGCTCACTCCAAGAATTACAATCTGAAATAAATCACTCATGTCCATGTCTTTTCAGCCTCCTGGATGTTTTCTCTTCCAAGTATGCACCTACTATCACTCCACATGCAAAGCCCACCAGTATATACTCCTCACTAATGCTCACTTTTAGCCTCCCTTCTTTTTCTTTCCCATGTACAGTATAATCGCTAATATAGCTACTAACGCGATTACGACAAGCATGAAGTTCCACGGGTTCATAAGCCAAAGCTGGATTCCGGCGGCTGCCTGAGGGTTAGCCCACAGGTAAACAATAAACACCACAGCTATAATTGTCAACGCAACCCACTTGGTGAAGGTTAAACGCCACCTGCGTCCGCCAAGCGCTTCAACAGCCTTGTCGAAGCGTCCGAAAGCGTTCAGCAAACCCAAGAAGGTTTCGTAAGCGTGCTCTTTGATTCCAACCTTCGCCTCCAGCAAGCCTGCAGTCTCAGCTGTCTTCTGCGTGGTTATCTCTTCCAGAGCCAACGCTCTCTGCTGGTGTTCAATGGCGTCTCTGCGGAGCTTAGCGTTCTCCATCTCCAACTCGCTCAGCCTCTCCCTTAACGTTTTAAGTTCAGCCTCCAGTTTGCCAGGGTTCGCCCCAACAGAAGTTATCGCAGACGTTAACATTCTGTCTTTGCTTCCCATCAGCAGCTGAAAAATTGGAATAGGCGCACCGTGGTCGATGGCTGTTGTTGCAGTCTGAGCTTGAGTAACCTCTAACACCTCCACAGCCGGATGGTTCACGAATATCCCTCGCCAAACCGCTGTGCCGGGACGGAAATACACGTGGTCGCTGAATTTGCCCTTATGCAGTATTGCTATCTCCTTCACTTTCCCATAGTCCTTATACTTCACTGGCAGAACAGTTTTGAAGTGGGACTCGCACCAGCCGTTACCCAACTGTTTTCCAAAGCTTAAGTCCTTGTCAATGAACGCGTGAAGCTTCTTGTTTTCAGGCCTCACGATGATTTCCATGTATGGGTGGGGAGCCGCAGACAACTGTGCAGCTACATTCACGAAGAATATTCCGCCTACGCTTAAGATTAGGTATAGAGCCATGCCGATGTAGCTTCCGAACGGGGGTGGAATGTAGGTGGCGCAGAGCTGCAGCACAACCATGCCTAGAACCATTAAGCCTATGACCAACCCGTTTTCGAAGTACTCTTCAGTCTCCATTAGGAAATCACCTTAAAACAGGGATTCCTCCTTTTCCCCTTCAGTTTCCTCCGCAGTCTTCTCCTCTGTTTTCTCTGTGGCTTCCTCTCCAGTTTTCTTCGGCTTAATCGTTATGTTCACTTCACCGCTCCACGTTTTACCTAGTATCCGGTATTCGCCTTTGTTAGTCAACGTTATCTCTGGCGCAACATTTAAACGGTTAATGTTCTGCTTTACAGCCTCAGTTAATAAGGCGTCTAGCGTTTCATGCTTGGTTCTTTCTGTTTCTTTATCTTGCACGATGGTGGCTGGAATGGGAGTTTGCTCTTTTGTGATAGGAAAAAAGGGGGATGTGGAGGGAGTGTTGTCTGGAGCCTTGTTATTTCTCGTTTTCGCTAGTTTCTTTAAAACGATGAAGTAACCTATTAGAGCGCTGACGATTGCTCCGACAAAAATGTAGTCAATATACTGCTCTATCATATTAGAGCTAACCTCTTTCAATCCACCAATCAATTATGGCTGTTCCGTTCGTCAACCCTTCAAGAGAAATTTTTATGTTTATTGGAATTGAAATTGTCTCGGCTGCTGCAACTGTGTATGATGTCCCATTGGTCGGAGATATTTCTACGATGCAGTTTGTGGCTGTTATTGTGTAATATAAGGTAGCGCTAAGGGGGGTTTCCGCGTGATTAGTAACGTTTATTGTATAACTATAGTTTCCAGGATATAATGAAACTTCTGTTGGTAAAGTTGTGGAGACTTCTAAGGGTTCCATCACAGTGATTTTAGTTGTCCAATGCCAAACAACAGCAGCCGCATAGACTAACGATATAATCGTCAACACTGCCAACAGTGCTAACGTTGCTCTTTTAACCTGATTATTCATTTTTCTTTCCTCCACCCCTCCCTATCAGATGCAGAGAGGGACTGTGGGGACTCTTTCTTCCAGAAACTGTACACGAGGTTAACCGTGCCCTGAGGCTCCAACATCAAGTCGCACTTAACCATTATGGCTTCCCTATTGTGGCGCAGGTCAATTTTGAAGTCATGTTCCAGCTTTTCTCGGATGGCTTTTGGCACAAGCAGGTAGAGGCTGTTGCTGGCTTCGAAAACTATGCTTCCACCCTCGCGGCTTATGAGTAGGCTGTACTCCTTTTTAATCAATTCCTTCAGCCTATACATACAAACACATTAATATTTAACGTCACGGCAATATTTAAATGTGTTTATATTTTCTGCCAAAAATTATAATTTCTAAAGCAAGGTTAATATAACATTTTTATATTGCAACATATCTAAACTTTAACCGAATAAACTGTAGGAGGTATTTGGAAAGATGGCAGTTAAGATTAAGGGCTGGCACATCGCCGCAGTGCTTCTGATAGTTTTCCTGTTGTGGTACGGTGGATACATCAAATTCAACGTTCAGCAGGCTCCACAGCAGCAGCCTCCGTCTGGCGAAAACCTTGTTTCAGTGAACAAGCCTGTTAAGTTCGCGTTAAACGATCCTCTTGCAGGTGCAGCCGTGGCTTCAGCCAACATTTACATTTACGGCCAAGACAAAGTGCTAAAAGAGTCTTTGACGACGGATTCAGCTGGAACCGCCACCTCAGCTTTGCCTTATCAAAGTGGCAGTGTAATCAACGTGAAGGTGGTGAAAAGCGGCTACGTCACCCGTTGGTTTGCTGTGACTGTTCCAAAGATGAGTCCAGCTGACGCTCAAAGTTTAACTTCAAACTTTGTTCCGCTTCAAACCTTCCAGATAGGCTCTTACACAATTAAGGTTACAGACCAGTTTGGAAACAGCTACTCAACCGGCAGCACGTTGAACTTCACAGCTTTAGGCGCTAACACTGTCAGTGTAACGCTTACAATTTACAACACGAAGGACAACAGCGGATACATTTCAAGCTTCGACCCGATAAACAACATAAACCTCAACGCTGCAATGCTTACAAGCACAGGTGGAAGCAGCGTGACTGTTCAAGGTGCAGGAGCAAGTGTGGTTCGTGGAACAACAACCTACTGGATAACAGTCTTAAACGATGACGGGTTGACGAGGCAGCTGGTTGGAAACCAGTACGTTAAGCCGGGTGTCACAAGCGTCACAATAACCTTCGGGAAGGGCAGCCTTGCAGCAGGCGGAACCCAAGCTTTCACTTTCAACCTTCAAGACTACTTTGACCAAAGCTACTTCGCAGCAAACGGCATCGGCGGACCAGACGCGGCAAGCCTAGCGTCGTTCAGCCTAACCCTCGCCGCATAGGAGGCTCAAGCAGTGGCGAAACTGAAGCTATCCGAATTCATACTGTTCGCCATGCTGGTGTACGTGGGCTTCATGGTTAGCGACTGGATTTCAAAAGCGGTTGGCTTGGAGTCTTGGGGAATCGCTGGAACACTGATAATCTTGATTCTGCCGGTTGCCATAATATACTACGTTTGGAAGCAGTGGCTGCAGAAAGCCGCCGACTAACGCTTCCCAAGGAGGTTAAACAATGAGGACAATGCAGTTTGCGGGTGTAATGCTGATTCTAGTGGGGCTGCTGTTCTTCACCAACGTCCTCGCCTTCGTGACGGTGGTCGTAGACAATTCACCGCCATCATTGGTAAGCGCGTATCCGGCGGACGGCAGCACATGGAACACCGTGTACTACGTTGAGGTGACGCTTGAGGACCCAGGCTCCGGCGTTGACTGGGTTATGACTGGATGCCAAAGCCTAGACTCAGGCGCAACAATCTGGGCTTCCAAGTACATGACGCTGAAGTCTGGAACCATATACAGTGGAACATGGCGGTACGAGTATACAAGCAATCTTCCGTCTGGAAAATACAAGTGGAGCTTCGTCGCATACGACAAAGCGGGCAACTACCTAACTAAAGAATTCACTTTCACAGTGTACACTAGCTTGCAGGGCAAATGGTACGTTAACGACCAAGAAATCACAAGTCCAACCCAAACAGTCTACAGCGCAAGCACCACCATAACCTTCAAATTCGTAAAGTCAGCTGGAATAGAGGACAGCAAAATAAAATGTTGGGTTGAAGAGGGCGGAACAAAAACACTTGACTTAACTTTGAGCGCGGCTGCAACTTGGACTGGCAGCAAGACGCTGTCAGCTGGAACCCACAACTTGGCGCTTAAAGCAAACGATGGCGTGGCGACAATTACCATGAGCATATTGAACCTGCAAACCGGAGAACAGCCGACTACTTTACAGCTTCCATCAATTGGCCTAAACCAGATGCTGGGAATAGCCCTGATGCTGTTTGGTGCAGTGCTGTCCTTCAGGGGAGGAGGAAAACGATGAGGGCAATGCAGATTGTTGGTGCGGTGCTGATTGTGATAGGGTTGCTTTTGGCTTTCAACGTTTTGCCAATGGCCACAGTGATTTTTCCAGAGAAGTTCTGGTATAAACTGTATCCTGACGGAACAAGCGGCAGCCCAACGCTTATTTCACCAGGCTCCACAATAACGTTGACGGCTCAGCTGGTTTACTTCGACGCTGAACTGAACATTGAGCTTCCAGGAACATATTTAACGTGGATTGTACAGGTGAACATCAACGGGCAGACTGTAACTTTAGACGGTAAAGGCGTGATATCGCCTGTTGAAAGCAGATATGCTACTTTTCTGTTTGAGAAGCAGTGGACTGTTCCAAGCGGGGTAGGTGTAGTCTACACTTTAACGTGGACAGCTATCGTCAGAGACAACAACGGCAACGAGGTGGGGAGGGCGACAACCACAACGTATGCGAAGACGGCTGACATTGAGCCTGATGGAGTGTTTTACATAAACGACAAAGATGCTTCTCAGACTACAACACACATTGTGCTTGACCCAACGTTAAACCTAAAGTTTACAGCAACAAAGAACGGCGACAAAATCTCAAGCGTCTACGTTGAAGTTTGGGCGGGTGGAAGCAAAGTGGCCACTGTAACGTTGACTGGAGCTAATCCGACATGGACAGCTTCATACACCCTTCCAGGTCCTGGGACATACACGCTTAAGGGCTACTACACGTGGACAGGCTCATCTACACCTATACAGAAAATGAGCATCATAGCCACCTGGGAGCAGGGTGAAATTCCAACGCCATTGCCGTTCAGTATAAAGCAGATGGTCGGTGTAGGACTCGTAGTAATCGGCGCTGTGCTGGCCTTAAAGAAAAGATGGTAGGACACTTTCACTTTCCCCTTTTTTAGTCTATATTTAAAACGCATAATGGAGCTGAAACCAAATGTCAACAGTTGCACATGATGGATTAAGCCAAGTCCTTACAATTTTGGCTGTTATGATAGTCATTTATCTCTCAACTTTCGAGACGACTGTAGTGATACTTTTCCCAGCTGTCCTCCTCATAGCAGGCTTGGTCTTGCAGTTTTACCTTCAGCGCCGCGTGGAAGTTGTTGACAGCCTTTCAGAGTCAGCTGGAAACATAGGCTTCTACACGCTTGTAGCCCTCGCCGGAATAGCTTTGGCAAGCTTCGTATCCCCAGCAGTTTCGGGTTTGCCAAAGATGGAGCTGACAGGAGTGGACGCAATGCTGTACGCTGCTCTCATCTCAATTTCTGAGGAACAGTTTTTCCGTGGGGCGATCCTTAACTTTCTGTTGAGTCTCACAAATGCAACAGTTGCCATCTTCTCCAGTGCAGCTATCTTTATGGTTTACCACTTTGCGGTGTATGGAACTTCCGCTAGCAACTTGGTGTATGTGTTGGTTGGAGGTTTAGCGTTGGCTTGGGCTGACTACCGTAGTGGAAGAATCTCGCCAAGCATGCTTGCACATCTTCTCAACAATCTCGCCGCGTTTATAGTGAGGTGAAAGGATGAACAAAATTGTGAAGGTTTTAATTGTTGCGGCGGTTTGCGCCGTTGCTTTCACACTTGCAGGTTTCCCGTTTGGAGTTAAATATGGGTACGATGAACATGCTGGAAAATACGTGGCTGAAGCCACTTTATTTGGCGCTCCAATCTTCAGTTTGGAGCCTTTCCAGCCTCCACCGGCGACAATGCCTGAAATCGCTAGGAGAGAACTGTTGATGTACGTTTTTCCGCTTAACTTCGTTGTTGGAGCAATCTTAGGCTACATAATCTACGGGAGGAAGGGTTAAGATGGATGTCGAAGGCTTCGTTGAAAAGAACAAGAAGCTTATAGCTGTTTTAGCCGTAGCCATTTTGCTTCTTTACTTGTGGAACAGTGGATTGCTGAGGTTGGGAATTATTCCTGGGCCTGAAGGTGTTGACTGCAGCATGTATTCGGCTGTGGCTAACGGTGGAATCCGGGTTGAAGGCGTAACGAAGACTTTGGCAACTAATGTTGGAACGCAGAGCGTGATTGGAAGGGTTTACCCAAACAGTTGGATAGCGTACGTGGACTACAGCGACTATGACGTTTGGGGGGCGGAATATAAGAGGCGCATGGGTTACCAGTGGGTTCGCACGGACCCGAAGACTCCTGTCATCCAAGCTGTCCTGGTTGATCGCACCACTGGACAAGTGTTTAGCGGGGTGAATGTTCAGGTGCGCGTCAGCAAGCCCACCATGCAGGACGTTAACACTCATGGCGACCCGTTGGGTAGGAACCCGACGCAGATAGACTGGTACAGCTACGAGGGGCAGAAGACTCAGAGCGGAGACACAATCACTTGGAAGCATTATGAGGCGTATGTGGTTCCAGTTGACTTTGTAATAGAGCTTAGCGTGCGTCCAGTTCAAGACTTGAACGTTGGAGACTTCCAAAACCTCGACTTATGGTTTGTGATAGACACGGTTGTGTGGCTTAACGCCTTCACATCCGACCAGTATGCGCTTCTGAAAGAGAATCCGCCAGAGAACGCTACAATATCAGCCTACAACTACCGGGGAGGCTTTCCAATTTGGGCTTGGGTTGGAGCCTGGCAGCCTTGGCAAGTGAGCGGACGAGACGGCAACCCAGATAAGTGGTATGACCCGTCGGATTTGACGCCTGAAGAAAAAAGCGAGTTGGAGCAACATCTTCAGCTTATGCCAAGCTACGGTGGAAGCGAAGTAACACTCTACACTGAACCCGGCTACATTTACACCCGCACTTTCGCAGCTGACATAATCAAGAACCCGGACATGCTTAAGCAAATGATTGCCCAACAAATTCCAGGATTGCCGGACCCACGCTTCGCTCAAACCGTCTACTTTCCAATAACTCTCATCAACTATGGAGCTTTGAAGCGTGAAGGAGGCTGGTGGGTCACCTACTGGCATAAAGAGTACTATCCAACAAGCTACCTCCGCGTCAGAGCTTTATATGCAATCTACGGCGAATGGGTTTACGCCTGGACCCAAGAAGAAGCTGAAAAGCAAGGTTACCAGTGGGAGAACCGCTCAAGCATTATCAGCGGCAGCCAAAGCTGGTGGGACAAGTTCCTCGGCGGACTAGGCTCGTGGTTCACAAATCCGCTGACGCAGTTCTGGCTTATCTTCGTGATTATAGCCGCCGTGATAATTGTTGTGACAGTTGCCAACCCTGGAATATGGAGCATCCTGCTCAGCAGAAAGAAGGGAGGTGAAGAGTAACGGTGAAAGTGGGAAGAACCACTCTGCTTGCAATGGTGCTTCTAGGCGGCTTACTTGGCTTCGCTTTAAGTATGCTGTTTGCTCAGTCAGGCGTGAACAACTGGCTGATTCCAGACGACCACAAGCAGCTTGCCGAGAAAGTCCAAGTTTACGACGCAAACTACGGCCGCTACCAAACCCTATGCTTTGAAAGAGCAGGCAAAAGCAAGCTCCTGTCCATTACGCCCCTATGGGTTTACCAGGATAGGGAATACCAGTATAGCCTTTGGACCTTCAAGTACGGCGAAGACGTTAACGCTGTGATGATGATTTGGGGTCCAGACGAAAACGGCAAATACTCTATTGAAGTTGCGAAGCTTGCCGGAAACCAGATTGACGTTACGTGGCCTGACGGCTCCAAAGACACCAACATTCAGTACACGTGGTGGCCTCGCTCTTAAACTGGAGAGGGAAAGTATGGGTTACGCAGTTTGTCCAGTCTGCAAGAACGGCCGCGCCACTGTAGTAGGGTGGTTCCTAATCTGCCCAGCTGGACACAAGTTTAAACTTCAGCAGGTGAGAAGGAAATGAGTAACATAACCAAGTTTGTCGGTTTATATCTAATAGCGGTCGGCTTAATTGCTTTTGCAGGAAACATGCTGGGGTTATCCATCACGCCTTTCATTCCAGGAACAAACGTTAACGAAAGGCCATGGGTGCTGTATATCCTACTGTTTCCATATTATTTCCTTCAGGAAACTTTCACGCTAGCCTTCGGTGTGACAGTCACAGAGGGGTCGCCGTGGACTAGCATGTTGATACTCAACGTTATAAACTATGTTCCCGCGGTTATTCTGATTCTGTTGGGGTGGTGGATGTATAGAAGAAGTTGGGAAGGAGAATAAGAAATGGCTGAGTTTGAGGAAAGAAACGAAGAAACGATGTTAACCTGTCCAACTTGTCACAGGAGTTTTAATTCTTTAAGGCAATTGAATAGTCATAAAATGGTGCATTCACCAAAACTTATAAAATGCTCGAAATGTGGAGGTCTTTTTAGACCTGGAAAAGAATGGTTTAGCCATTTAAATACTTGTTTTCATTCTCACAACCGACTATCAGAAGAGACTAAAAGAAAAATTTCTTTAGCGCACAAAGGAAAGCCAACTTGGATTAAAGGCAAGCATCATTCAGAGGACGCAAGACGGAGAATGTCCTTAGCTATGAAGGGAAGAATTGCTTGGAACAAAGGTTTAACAAAGAGTTGCGATGATAGAGTGAGATTATATAGTGAGAAGTTAAGGCATCCCAAAAATTGGTCAATAGAAGGAAAGGAAAGACTAAAAGATAACATCCGTAAAGCTAATGAAGCTTTTAAAATCAACTTTGCCTCAAACTCTGATTTTAAAGAACGCGTTATTGAACGTGCTAGAGAAAATGGAAGTAAATTCAAACCTACTGGTAAGGCGCTAGAAGAATTTAGAAAAAAAGTAAGCGCAACATCAAAGATGAGATGGCAAGAAAAAGTATACAGAGAGAACACGATTAGAGCTATTTTGAGGGGACTTGTTAAGAGACCGACAAGTTTTGAACAGAAGATAATAGACTTGTGCGAAAAATATAGTTTACCATTTAAATATGTAGGAAATGGAGCCGTAATTATTAATTATGTTAATCCTGATTTCATAGCTACAAATAACAAAAAGTTACTCATAGAAACCTATTGCTCGTTTTTCCACCCAACTAATTATGAGGAAAAGAGAAGCGAACGGTTTGCTAAATGTGGGTATAAAACACTATTTCTAAATGAAAATGATATAGAATCTGAGAAATGGGAAGAGATATGTTTAAACAAAATTAGAAGTTTCGTCGAAGGCAACAAAGTCTTGGAGAGGTGTATTTCTATTGGTTGATTTCGAAGAAAGACACATCACTTATCGTTTCATCCTGGCTTTCCTCCTTGGCAGCATATTTGCTGAGTGCACAAGCGACGTTATCAGCGACTACCTGTTCTTCCACAGGGTTTCAAGCGCTCAACCTCTCTCACCAACAGAATCCGTAATATATTGGTATTACATTCCAGCCCTCGTCTACACTATGCTGTTCGTTGCAGCTTTCATTTTAATGAAGAACCACGTCATCACTGCGAGACATTTCGTTTATCTTCTGCTTTTCTTAGCTGGGATAGGCACAATTAAAAGCTACGAGGAGCTGGGTGGAGACAAAACCATATTGCTTCTGCTGTTGATTCCATTTCTGCTTTTCGCTTTTATTCTGCTGTTCAGGAGGCGAAAAGAGTGAGATTGAATCAGCTTGCAGTTGTGTTCTTCGCTTTGGCTTTCCTAGTTGCGCTGCACCAATACTTGAATTGGGGAGTGTGGTTTCAGTTGGAAGATGTGCATCATGAACTTTTCATCGCAACATTCGCCTTCGCTGGCTTCTTACTGTTATGGTTGAGTGGAAGGAGGCGGAGAGGATGAGTTTGCTTAGTAAAATCACGAAGATTCTAATAATAAGCGGCGTCTTAGCGTTCTACTGGAACTTCGGCAGGTTCCTGTTTCAAACATGGCTTCAAATGCCCCAGGGCTTCGAGTTTCTAAGCGACTGGGCAGGCTTATTCATCCTTCTAGTTTTCGCCTATATCTTTGCCTGGCTCGTGGAAAGGAGGCTGAACCGTAATGATTAGGGCGGAGAGGCTTCAAGGAAAACTTGAGCCCCGCAAACGCAAAGTTGAAAGGAGGAATGTGAAAAATGCGTAGGAGAAAAGCTATAGGCTTCTACAGGAAGGGTGGCAAAACAAGACCTATTACTGCGCGGTCTAGAAGGATTAGGGTGCGTGTTAAGCCTACAACTTTCAAGCGTGAAGGCAAACTGGTCCATAGAAAAGGCTACAGTTACATGCGGGAAGACGTTGGCGCTCCGGGAAGGACCCCGCCTGAGAAACGTAAAATTCCACCACTCCAAGAAGGCGAGTTAAGCAAGCATCTGCCAGCCAAATACAAGGATAAGGGCTTCTTTGACGCGTCTACAAGGGCAAGGCACACGGCTTACAGGAAAAGCGTCGCAGAAGACGGGTATGCAACGACACGTGGACGGCTTCAGGCTATCATTGTCTTAAACAAGAGGACTAATCCGGAGGTTGCGAGGAAAGCCCGAAGAGACTATCGCTGGGTTGTGAAGACGTTCGGGAAAGGAGACTGACCGCTGTACAGGTTTAAAGTTGAAGTAAAATGTTTAAATTTGAAGAGGATAATTTAAATATTGAAGTGGAACTATGATGTCGCCCAAACGTTGTCTTCCAATTTTCCTGTTTGTTTTGTTAGCTGCGCTTTTTGTCCCAGCCTTTTTCAGCTCTAACGTTAGGCTTGCGGAGGCTCAAACCTCGCCTGAAGAGGTTATGCAGGAAGGGGTGCCAATTGTGCAGCAGAACGGCAGCTTAATCGTAGCATGGACTTTGGTTAAGCAGGCTCCCTTCGCAGTTAACGTCAGCGTCCAGAATCTGCTTTCGGCGAAAAGACAGATTAACCTCACAGCCATAATTGACAGTTTAAGCTTTCCAACTGACAAACTGCAGGTTGAAGCTTTCTACGAGTGGAAAAACGTAAGCTACACTGTGCAGGAGCCAGACTATGGAATCGGCTTGGTGAATATGACTTTTGCAGACGTTAAAAATTTAACTTTGCTGTCTCCACCTGTGAACGTCACTGTCGGCAACCCTGATGGTCCAAACTACGCTGAAGTTGTTTACGCGAATGGGACAGCTGTCGTCGGCTACCTAAACTACACTGAGGAACGCGAAACAGTTTGGAACATCACGTTCTTTTGGGAAGCACAAGTTGTAGTGGGCTATCATGAGGAGACACGTTATATGCTTGACTGGAAACCTTGCAAGATGCAGACGGTTGAGATGACGACGAACCACTTCAAAGCCAACATGGAGCTTATCACACTTCCACCATACGGAAGCAAACCTTCAGACGGCACTGTGAACGGCACGAAACAGTTTAGGCTCGTCTTCGCCACGCCGATAGGGTGGAATGTCCAGGGAAGAGTGGCGCTTGACGTGGACGGCTTCAGCTTCGACCCATGGTTCAACTTAAACTGGCAGTATCGCAAAAGCCACGTGATTAACGCTGCGTCTGACGCTGGAACAAACTATCAAGTTCGCATTGTAGCTCATTATGGTTCTGGCGTGGACAGCGGGGCAGACGTTTACCTTAACAGCAAGTGCAGGACTGATTTTGGAGATATCCGTTTCACTGACGATGATGGCACTACACTTTTGGATTATTGGATGGAAAGCTATACCGCTAGTGATAATGCGGTTTTCTGGGTTGAAGTTGCAGACGACCTAAGCACAAACCCTGTTACAATTTACATTTACTACGGTAAAAGCGACGCTACAACAATAAGCAATGGAACTAACACTTTTTGGCAGTTTGACGATTTCGATTCGGATAGAGGCATCACATGGGTTCCAGACGGGCAAGGAACGTGGCAAATAGAAAGCGGCGGTGTAAGCGGAAATCAATATACTGGTTCCGTTGTAAGCCCAACAGCAGCAACTGTTTCATTAAACTCTTTAACAATCCAAAATCTTGAGATAACGCTCTACGCGCACCACATTAGTGCATGGAGTAGTGATGCTGGATATAGGATACTCTTCAGAAGAGTTGATGCAAATAATCACTATGATTTTGGTCTGGTAACGAATTATGGTCAATGGATGATTGGAAAAGTTGTGAATGGCGCACTAACTTGGATAGCGTCAAGCGCAACAAACTACTCAAATGACTGGCATAAGATAATAATTAAATGTGTAGGCACATCAATTAAGGTTTTGGTGGATGACACGCCAATCATTGACACTACAGATTCCAGCATAACAAGTGCTGGTTATATAGCTCTTGCTGCGGTGCGTGGTAAAGATGGTTTTGACATTCTTAGAGCACGTAAACTTGTTGACCCAGAACCGTCGCATGGAAGTTGGGGAAGCGAAGAAGGACAACCAACAATAGGCGAATTTCAAGCGCCAGCAACGGTTTACGCCAACAAATACTTCCTCCTAAACGCAACAGTAAATGACGCTCACGGCGTAATAGCCTTCGTAAACGCAACATTGGAACTTTCAAACGGTGTTGTCTTGATGTGGAACAATGCTACAGACACTTTCAGCGAACTTCAAGACACTTACGGCTACTGCACACTTGACTCAGCTGGAAGCTTCAAAACAAACTTGAACACAACAGCACACCAGTTAAGCTGGAAAATTAAGTTGTCGTGGAGTTTTCCAGAAGGGTACGTGTCAATTTCCTCAACCAACACTAAAGTGTTCGACAGCGCTGGATTAAGCGGAAGCAACAGCTACACAAGCCTCTTCTATTTCGAGGATGACTTAATCGTTTACTCTGCCTCGGTGGACGATGCGAGGATTAATCCAGGTCAAACAGTAACGTTCTCTGGCAAACTCTACTATGAAGGGACAACTACTCCTCCTGAAGATGTTAGTGGAATAACTGCTAAAGTGGATTTAGACACGACAAATAAGGGGTCAAACACAACCATCGGTGCAGACGGAAGCTTTTCAATATCTTTCTCTGGCGAGGCAACCGTCGGCTTATACTCTTACACAGTATACTCTGTTACGGACGAGAATAGTGTTCAGAACCAAACTGTCAATGTTGTAGTTGACGGACTTAAGCTTCCGCAATATATATTGGATTTGCAGAATGAAATTGTCTACGTTCAAGCCATGTACGCATATGATAGTCAGCCGGTCGCTAACGCAAACGTTTCCTACGCTGGGCTTTACGCTTTAACAAACAGCACAGGCTGGGCTGAATTCAACGTTTCAGACTTAGCCAGCGTCGACTGGAACAGCTTAAGTTACAGCGTCTCAGAACCCACGTACGGCTTAACCTATAAAGCGCAGAACCAAACCGTAGCTTTCCACAAACTGGCGGCTGCCCCGTTCAGCATCCGTGGAAACAACGAGATAACCACGCCAAACTGGGATGACGTAAACCGCAAACTATCGTTCACCACAAGCGGCACGTGCATAGTTAAAGTTGGCGACTGGGGCACTCCGTTGCGCGTGGAAGTGGACGGTACCACATACACGGATTGGACCTACGACTCAGCCAAACAAGAGGTTACCATAAGCAACTTGGCAAGCAACGTAGCCCTAATCTGGCAGACAGGAGGAGCACCTGGAGGAGTTCCCGGCGGTCCAGGAGGAGTAACGCCTACGCCCGGAGAAACGCCTGTCACGCCGCCAGTCTACGTTCCGCCGGAAGCAGTCCCACTGGTAAATGTTGGGCTAATCACTATTGTCGCCATAGTCGGCGGAGCTTACCTTTACTCGCAAGTCAGTAAGCCGAAAACTGTGAAAGACAAATGGAAGCAGAAACAGAAGCAAAGTAGGCCTGTAAAATGGAAGAAGAAGAGCAGGTTCGAAGAGTAGACTATTCGCTCCACACGTTCAGTTTACGCATGCAGTCTTGGCAGTACCGTTTGCGGCTAGCATGGCATTTTGGGCGTAATACGGAAAGCACAATGTTGCCTGGTTCAAGTGTTTTGCCGCAGCAGGCGCATTTTGGCGGACGCTTCTCACGGGTGGACAGTTGCCTGAAAATTGTCAAAGTCATAGTGTAGAGGCGGCGGCTCCTCATCTTTTCCGCTTCGCCTCGCTGCTGTAGATTTCGTATGCTAAGCTTATGTCTCCACAGCGTCTAATGCTTTCCAGTATGTAACGGCTTATCCAGCGGGGACTGAAGAAGTCAGCCGGCAAATCCTGTTCTCCACGTCTCCGCCAACCTGAAGGTTTCCTACCCCTCTCACTCATGGTCCCGCTTCCTTTACTCGCGCGCGCGCTTAAAATCATGTTCTTTTCGTGAACTACCCCTCGCTATCGAAAGGGGCAAGGGGCTTCCTGCTTCAATGATGAGACTTGCTGGCACAAAAGCCAGTAGAGGCCTCATCTCTGCAGGTGTCTCAGGGCTATCCCATCCCCGCATCTTTATTCTATTTGCCGAAATCCAATCCCTCAAGGGATTTTCATAACTTAGCCCTTCTGATGTGCCTCTCGGGTGCACCTTCACCACCAGAGTCCCAGCGCTCGCAGCCTTGAACTCCAGCAGTTGAAGGAACTTTCCCCAAGAGGCATCAAGGATTTTTTGGGCTAAGTTGCGGTTTCTAACCATATTTGCTATGCTCAGATTTTCAACACAGATAACATCATAGTTGTTAATGTAGGATCTTGAAAGTTTATGTAGGAAGTCATCCCTTTGGTTTGTCAGTTTCTCATAGAGCTTAGCGAGTTTTATCCTCTGCTTTTCATAGTTCTTTGAACCCTTCTTCTTCCTTGAAAGCCAATGCTGAGCAACTCTTATTCTTTCAAGTGTTTTCTCGTAGAACCTTGGGTTCTCAATCTGTCTACCTTCGCTATCTGTTAGAAAGTGTTTTATTCCCATGTCAGTTCCTATAGTTTTCTTCCGCTCCCTTCGTATGATGCTGACCTCTTTCTCAACGCATAGGCAGGCAAACCACTTCCCCGAATTATGCCTTTTGATTATCACTTGCTTTATTTCACCCTCAACCGCCCTGTGGAGTCTTATTGGTATGTCGCCGATTTTGGATAGGCGTAGCAGGTCAAGCCTTTTTCCAGTCTTTATCAGCTTGAAACCACTTTGGTTGTAGATGAAGGTTTTATACCACCCCTTTCGTTTGAACCTCAGCCTTCCAACTTTCTTGCCGTTCTTCTTCAATTGTGATAAAGCCTTTAGGTTTGAATATAGTTGTTGGAGAACCATCTGCAATACTTTTGAGTAAACTCTATTCAGCTCAGGCTTTTCCATTTTCAGCTTTGGTATTTGACCTTGAAGCTCAAGTCTGCTTGGGACCTTATCCTTTTCCCTCCATTGAGCTAAGAAGTGGTTATACACTTGTCTACATAACTCAAGAGTTTCCAAAAGCCTTTCTTCTTGCTCCTTTTTTGGATAAAGCCTAAACTTGTAACTAAGTATCATGTTGTTCCTCCACGTATTTTTTGAGAACATCTAAGGTTACTTGTCCTGTTGTCGCTAAAAAGTAGGATGGAGACCAGAGCACCCCTTTCCACAGTTTCTCCTTTACTTCAGGAAAGTTCCTCTGAATTTCTCTGGATGTTATAGTTTTCACAGCGTTGATATATCTTGGAATATCTAATGTAGGTTTCGCCTTGAAAATCATGTGGAAATGGTCTTTAGCACACTCAATATTTAGAACGTCCACCTCAAAATTCTCACTTATTTCTCTTATTTTTTCCTTCAAAAAGTCCACCATTCTCTCATTTTCAAATACCTCCCTGCGATATTTCACCACTTGAACAAAATGATACTGAAGAGCGTAAACCGAATGAGCACCCTTATCAAGCTTATATTTCATAGTTACTAAATTTTTCCTACAACTATAAATAATTATCGGCTTTCATCCCCCAGCTTTCGCAAGGGGACTTCCCGCCGACATGGTTAAATGTTCGACAGCTTCTAACTCTAATGGTAACTGAACCTTTTCTATGATTCTATCGCAAAGTTTACAACGCAACGCCCTCATTCCTTTGCTTTCTTTACTCATTTTTCAGCTCACCTTTTCCAACAAGTTTACGCTTGAAAATTTCCCAGAAGTCGTCTATTACGAACCCAATTAGAGACTGCACCTCAACTATGTCGAGGCAAACCTTCTTGTTTTTGGTTACGAAAACGTCGAGGTCTTCTGCAATCGCTTCTATGCTGTTCCACCTCTCAGTCAGCAACAGCTCGTGCTCTGCGCTTACGTACAACCTTTGAAGTTCATCCACGTTCATTTCGAGTCAGCCTTCTTTACAATTTCAGAACAAATCTTTAAAAGGTCTAAATATTTGCCTCTCAGATACTTCCACTTTTCATTAGCCATGGCTATGACTTCTCCTACGGTTAGGTTGTCAATCATGGTAAAGTCGAGGTTAACTTCCCCTTCCATTTTGAGAAGCTGATCGAAATGTTCTTCACAGAGGGGCATAAATAATTCGTCGAAGGCGTCGAAATCCGTGACTAACCATTCTGCCTCTTTGTCGCATTCTTTACATTTCATGTCATTCCCCGACTTTCCAGCCTTCATTTGGGCAGCCACTCTCCAGGCGTCGCGTTTAAAGGCTTAACGTATTTTTCCTGCCACTCGTTCAGAATCATAGCTCGCTCCAACTTTTCCCCTATCGTGGTTGTTGTTTCTTGGTAGAATTCGATTATGTGTCCGTCTTCCGAGTCTAGGCCTGTCACGCTCAACCACAAGCGATAGAAGACTCCGTGTTTCGGGTCGACGCACTTGTCGTAGACAGCCCAGTGGACAGGCTTACCCCTGTCAACTCGTCGCTGAAACTCTTCGAAGCTGAAAACACGCTCCTTCATTACACCTCACTCTCCTAATGCTTCTAAAATTTCCTCCCAAGTCCGCTCCGGTTTACAAACCACCCTGCGAACCGCAATTATTCTGGTAGGTTTAATTAACTGTTCCAAAGGGCAAACTGTAGTCTGAGTTTCCTTTTCGCTCTTGGTTAAATGCAAAGTTTGAATCTTATGCCCACATTCCAAACTCAACTCTAAAACTGTTTTCATCATGCTTCACTCTCCTTTTTCTACCTCCGTTTTTTGCCACCCCAAATCATGCCAACTGCCGTGAATAGTTCTTCAAGATTTTCAAAGTCGGTTTGGCCAAATTCTTTTCCATCAACATAAATTATAGCAACATCATCTTCAACTTCAACTGCCAACTCATGCACGTCATCATCTTCGCTTTTAACGAAGGGAATTGAAATCTTCATGCTTTCACTCCTTCCAAATTTACACATTGCATAAACTGGCGCATTGGAACCCATTTTTTAGTTGTGTAAAACTCACGGTTATTATGGACATAAATTACATGGCGACCTTTCTGCACAAGGTCTCTTGCAGTTTCAAAGTCAACTTCTCGAACAGTTTTACGGTCACTTAACAACCAGTAACATCTTGTCTTTCCCGTCATTGTTTTTCACTCTCCTTTTTCTTTCTTTTCCTCGCGTTTACTAATCTGAATCACCACCCAGTCTCCAGGGCGAATTCCCATCGCCAGCCGCACGTAGTTGGGGATAACTATGCGGCCCTGCGACTTAACCTGCACTTCAAACACGTGTGCCATTTTTAACCACCTCTACCAAAGAATGGTGAATAGTGGTATTTAAAGCTTTTGGACCGCCGCAATACATTGAATGTATGTTTTAAGCTCGTCCTCGCTTGGCTTTCGACCATACGCTTCCTGGAAGCCTTCTATGTACTTGCACTTGTCCCATGGGCCGCGCCAGCTTCTGTCCACGGGGCAAACATACCATAAGCTGCTGCCGGTGCATACACCCACGCCGCAGCGCAAGCAGCCATCGAAAGGCTTTGAAAAGTCGAAGTCTGCGCGTGCCCGTAGAAAGGCTGAAAATTCCAGGAAATCGTCAAGCGTCGCCTGCCTCATGCTGAGCCTCCCATTTCTGTTGGCAGTCTTCACACAGCCAAACCTTCTCGCCCTGGAAGGTTTCAGCCTGCCAACTCGTAGACTTCACCACGCCACATACGTAACACTGATGCTCTCCATAAAGTGTGTCAGCCCAGCCGCAGCTTTTAATGTTCAACAACTTGTCTTCAAGTGTAGGTGGTGAAGGTGTAATTCCCAGCCGCTCCGCCAAGTCAGCCACATCGTTTTGTGTTAGGCGGTACTCGTAGCCTGTGCCAACCCGCCTCTTCTCCGTAAAACCTAAACGCCTAAGCGCGTTTCCAACCCACCGTGTCGTCAACCACTTTTGTTCTTCGTCAAACTGTTTTGCCATTTCCTCGCGGATATCCTTAACACGATAATAATTGTCTTCCTTGATCATGCTCAGCAGCACCTGCGCCAGGATTAGTTCGCCTGTTTCAGTTACGTTTTCCGTCTGCTTCTGTTCCGCCTTGTCAAGGGCTAGGTCGAGCATAAGTGAACTTAGTGAATTTGGTGAGCTCGGTGAACTATTTGAAACACCCTTATTTTTTTCTACAGTTTCTTGAACATCTTTTCTATCCAGTTCGCTGCCCTGTTTATTTGGGTATTGACTGTTAGTTGAAATGGAAGTCGGTCTGTCGGTTTGCCGTTCTCTATCCCTATCACCCTGCACTCTTCCCAAAGAATCATTGGATTCATCGAGGGTTTTAAAATCACTTGGTAAATGTCGCATCCCGTCAGTTGACGGAGCGCTTCCAACTTGCTCCACGTAACTTGGTTTGGGCATGTTTCCACCTCGAAAGCTTTCATTAGTTTGCACTGTTGACTCTTTTGAACCGTCTTCAACCATATTACGTCGATCCTCTGCTCGTTGATTTCCCAATGTTTCGTTGGTGCGATTATATGGAGCGGAAACTCCATTTGAGGGATGTATCCCAGTTTTATCCCCTGCTGAAATATTAGAGCTTGCATGTATAGGTGTGGTAAATTCGTTTTTATCCCTGTATAAACGTATTTTTTCACCTATATTAATGTTGTTTTTTTCAGCATAGTTGTCAAGGAACTTAGCCATTGTAAACATTGGTTTCCAAAGTTCAAGCTCCCTAGCCGTAAGATACTTCAACTTGTCCGTCTTCTTGGTTCCACCCAAAAAATTAGATAGTCTCTCAATATGTTCACCGAGCTCATTAAGTTCACTAAATTCACTTATTTTCCCATAGGTTTCCATAACTTCTTTCCAAAAGGCTAGAAAAAGCAAGTGTAAACCGTGTTTAAGTTCACTCCAATGTTCACTTTGCACATCCACTTCTTTATCCGTGATTTTGCGGTTTTTGCCGCGTTTCATTATTGTAACTATGCAGCGGTCTTCCAACACGTCTTCTAAGCCTTGAATGTTGCCTAACGCTTTCGGCCCGTATATTTCGAAGGCTTCTGGCACCAGCGTATCCTTTTTGGTTTTCTCAATTCTGTACACAACTGCACCTTTTTTGTAGCCGCTTAAAACTATGCTTCGGAACTCTTGAGCGCGGTCTGGGTTGCTTAGCTTTTCTGTTTCGTCTATAAGCAGAGTTCCCTTCGCATTTTGTATTAGGCGGTATATGCTTGGCGTTGACATGTTGTTGCTGAAAAAAGCGTTGAAGGCTAACATGCTGTGCATTGTTAAAACCTTGCTTTTCCCGCTGCGCTTTATCCCTCCAATGTATAAGTAGGGGTAGCTGTTAAACAGCACGTGGAAGTACGTTCCCACATCCCATAATGCGTGGAGGACGTATTCCCGCTCGTCTGTAAATTCAATGTAGTTTTGGTATTCGGTTAAAATCTGGCTGAACAACTGCAGCGGGTCCAAGCTGCAGTTACCCTTCAGGTACTCAATTACTTTTTTCCACGTTGCCTTCACCTTCACCGGCGCGAACGCTAGGCTCCACCCGCGAGCGCGAAGCGTCTCCTCGTTCGCAAGCAGCAGCTCCTTTTTATCCGTGACCAAAAATAGCAGGTCCGTCACTCTTGTTTTTGGAGAAGCGTCTTTCTTTTTCGGCTTATACGTTACGGATGAAGGAAGCCATA
>Ga0315298_1004056_pt1 | contig 22395 bp, 15 predicted proteins | sample WHS_1_MG_FD_203077 | JGI IMG/M metagenome (GOLD analysis project Ga0315298, IMG submission 203077) | Extremophilic microbial mat communities from Washburn Hot Springs, YNP, Wyoming, USA - WHS_1_MG | ecosystem: Environmental > Aquatic > Thermal springs > Hot (42-90C) | place: USA: Wyoming...
TTTTACACTTTGAGCAGTCTTCATGGTTGGTAGAGAGCCATGTAAAGCCAACTCTATTAAAAGATGTACAAATAGAGCCTATTGGACAAAAATATTTACAATAAACACCATTTCTAAATACAAACGATACAGCAATAGCTAAGATCGTGAAGGCTAAGAAAAGTAAAGCTGTTGGAAGTGGCTTATTGTAAACAGATGGGAATGTATATACTACAAACCAATAAACCAAAATCAGTACAAATAGACCGATTAAAGGATTCTTCAGTTTAACCGGAAGGTTTTTGTTTAATCCTATCTTAGTAAAGAATCTAACTAAGAATCCATGAGGACAAATGGTGCAAAAGAATCTTCCAACGGTTGGAAGTGTGATAACCATGAAAAACGGCCAAAATAGACCCCAAAAAAGACCGGTTGTAAATAAGTTTTCTTTAGTAGGATTAACAAAGCCATAAACGATTGCGTAAATGACTAAAAAAAGTAAAAATAACCTAACACTGTTTAAAAAGTTAATATTTCTCAATAGATTGCCAACAACAGGAATGTCAAATATGTTTCTTCCTTCTTTTCTAAAATCTTTTAATCCAACCCTTGCTTCTTGCATATCACCACACCTCCAAAATGTTGTTAGAATTTATAACTACCATAGACAAACCAAGTTCTTGGGGCACCAGGAACATACGGAGTAGATGAATCTTCTTTAACTTCAACTGCATATTTTTTATCTGTCAAGTTGTAAACACTAAAACCAAGCTCTAAATTCCTCTTTTCATAGCCTAAGAACAAATTTGTCAAAAATTCATAACCTTTGTATTTTCCTGTATTTGCTGCATTTGTGTAGTACTGACCCCAAGTGTTAGTGTCTATCTTTGCTTTAAATCCAGATGGATGGAAGTAATAAGCATACAACGTGTATTTGTGCTTTGGAATATACTCCAATCTATTATTGCTTCTATCATATGCACGAAAGCTTGAACCAACTCTTTTAACTTCTATATATTCTTTATAAATAAAATCGCTATATGTATAGGACCCGCCTATATACAAGCCATCGTATACTTTAAACCTTCCGTCTATTTCAACGCCTTTTTTATTAACTTTACCAGCATTTGCAAAAGACGTCCTTGACCCATCTAACACCTGTGTTATCTCGTCCCTTGAGTCTATGAAGAAGAACGCTGTGTTAAAACTGTATTCGTCTGACTTAACTGTCTTTGTTCCAATCTCATACTGGTAAGCTTTCGTATTTTTTAAATTTGGATTTAAGGTTAGCTGACTCCACTGTGGTGTCTGGAATCCTGCACTAAAAGATGCATAAATATTCGTTATAGGTGCTACTGCATAGCTAAACCCTATCTTTGGGCTTATAAATCTAAATGTTCTGCTGATTTGTGTATTACTGTTTGAGGTTATATATCTTGCGTTGGTTAGTGAATAATTATAATCAATATAATTTTGTTGATTTAGGTCAAATTTAACAGCATCCCATCTAAGTCCAATATCGATTAGAAGATTTTTTGTGGGTTTAAGCGTTTCTTGAGCGTAAAATCCGTATTTAAGAATTTTGTTATGATCTGTTTCTGCCAATCTTCCTTTTTGATCGGAAAGTGTATATTTTATCACATCTATATTTGGTCTTGGATTACATGGTCCAGTTGAACACATAACATATCCATAAGTATATTTATCTGCATCATATTTGTCATGTTGAATTTGAAAACCAGAAATTAATGTTGAGTTGATGCCAAACAATGAATGTTTAAGCTCTGTTATAAAATCAGTACCAAAAACCTTAGCACCACCATCGTTTATGAAGCCTGTTACAGGGTGGTAATGACTCCACTTTTGAATGTAAAATATTGGTTTAATTGTAAAGCTATCTGTTAACTGATTTTGATATTTCGTATTAAAGAAATAAATCTCGCTGTATCTTCCGCTATGTATCCATACATTCTCTTTATATTGCTTAGATGGGTCTGTATCAAATTGTTGTTTAGTTAAACTGTTAGGAAGTTGTAAATCTGCTTTTGAGTAGTTAAAGTATGTTTCTATGGAAGATTTATCATCAAAGAGATATCCAATTTTAAAAGATGCTTGCGTAGATTTAAACTCGTTCCATTCCCGCCATGAGTCTGTTGACCTTCTTGTGATGTCAACGTAGTAGAATAATTTTCCTTTGTAATTATTCCCATACAGTAAGTTGTAAAGCTGTGTGTTATAATTTCCAAAACCAGCCTTAAGCTTTAAACCTTGGACAGTCCATACTGGTTTAGTAATAAAGTTTACAACACCACCAATTGCGTTAGCACCATATAAAGTTGAGTTTGGACCCTTTACTATTTCTATTTGGTCAATAAGTTGTGGATTTACAAAATCAAGCCTTGTCATACCGTCTGGGTCAGTAATCGGAACGCCGTCTAATAAGACATTAATCTGTCTTATACCATAAGGAGCGTTTAACCCCCCTCCCCTGATGATTAATCTAACATCGTAACCACCGTTTTTTGTTTCAGCATTAACGCCAGAGACTTCATTTAAACTTTCTGATAGATTAAATCCTCTTTCAAATTTTAACTCTTCTTTTGTAATCGTAGCCGTAGATGCCGGCGTTTCCTTTTCTTCTCTTTCTGACTTTGTAGCTGTAAACTGGACTTTATCAAGCTTTAAAACCTCTTCAGCCTGAGCTAATAAATTTAACGATAAAATTCCAGCAACAAAAAGTGATTTTCTCATGCCTTCCTCCTTTTGTTAATTTAGCTAATAATTTTATCATAATTATAACTTATTTTTAACATACCTTGGGGTGAGAAATTAGCGGTTTTTATAAAATTTAAAAATGAGATCCTTCGGCCTTACGGCCTCAGGATGACAGGGAAAGGGAAAGTATGTTAACGATTGCCTTATTTGTCATTCTGAGCGAAGCGAAGAGTCTCATGTTTTCGTTGAATTTCTCATCCGACGTATTTTATCATAATTATAACTTATTTTTAACATTAAATAAACGTGAATTATGAGAATGTTCTAATATTTTTGTAAGTTTACCTTCATCACGTCATCCTGATGACTTTAGTCCGATGAACATCCTGATTTAAAGAAGGTGAGAAAGTAAGTAGAGACAATTCATGAATTTTCCGTCCAGCGATAATTGAGAGTAAATAGCGAAAAATAGCAAAAAAAGATTTGTTTTTATATTGGAAGATAGGTAATTATTATATTGTTGAATTAATTAACAGGTTAATATTTTGTTTGAGGCTGTTCTAAAAATCAATGTTGTTATTCTGCAGCCGGCGAAGAATCTCTTTTTCTATAGTTTTTTAAAAGAAGAGTTCCTTTGGTCTTACGGCCTCAGGATGATTGGCAAGGGCAAACTTGCAAAAATTTCGGAACACTCTCATATTTTGTTTTGAAAGTTAAAAAAATTGAGAACTTATAATTAGTTAGCTAAGTTAAATCTCTTTTTTACACTCTGGACAGATGCCATAAACTTCAATGCTGTGGTCTAAAATATCAAATCCATGAACTTCTATCAACTCTTCTTTAAACTTTTCAAACGGGCAGTTATCGATAATTACAATCTTTTTACATTTTTGGCAAATCAAATAATTCTTCTTAGAAGAAAGACCAAACCTTGCTTTATCTTCTCCAATCATGTAAGCCTTGACTACCAATCCTTGTTTTTGAAGCATATCAAGATTACGATAGATAGTAGATAAACTTATATCATTTCCTTTTTCTTTTAACTTTAAATAAATATCCTCTGCATGAACAGGTATTTTACATTCTTCCAAAACTTCTAAAATTGCCTTTCTTTGTTTTGTTGCTTTAAATCCTTTTGGTATGATTAACTTTTCCATAACTCTCCTTTATATTAGAATGAAGCTTACTTTTCATCAATTCTTTTTTGTCATCCCGAGGTCGAAGGCTCTCCTCTTTTAGACAAAAGAAGAAGAGATTCTTCGCTTACGCTCAGAATGACATCATTGGATCGTTCTTTGTCATCCTGAGGACGTAAGTCCGAAGGATCTCTTTTTAAATTATTATAAAAATCACTGATTTTTCATCCAAGGTATAATTCTCCTTTGTATTAACTAATACCGTTAAAGTAGTGAGAAATAATTTTCATACAACTCACTATTTACTTGTCATTTAATACGTCTGGTGAGAAAAACAATAAAAGTATGAGATTCTTCGCTTCGCTCAGAATGACGTATAAGGCTACCTTTTCTCTGATGCTTATTATTCAACCTTTTCCTGTCATTCTGAGGACTTTAGTCCGAAGAATCTCATTTTTAAATTCTATAAAAATCACTTATTTCTCACCCAAGGTATACAACTCACTATTTACTTGTCATTTAATTTTAAACCACTAAACCATAAAATGCAAATGATTTGCATTTGAAATTAGAATCAATATAAGGTATAATTTATGGCAAAATTAATATTTTTTCAGGAGGAAAATTTATGAAAACAACCATTCATGGCTATCCAAAAATTGGACCAAACAGGGAGTTAAAAAAAATTGTAGAAGCTTACTGGAAAGGTCAAGTATCAAAAGATGAGCTTATCTCAAAAGCATCAGAAATAAATCTTGGCAGAGTTAAAAAGGCTATTGATAACGGTGTTGATATTATTCCATCTAATGATTTTTCTCTCTATGACTTTGTTCTTGATACAGCAACTATGTTTAATGTAATTCCGGAAAGATTTAAGAATATAGAAGACTCTCTTGATAGATACTTTGCAATGGCAAGAGGAACAGATAAAGCTATTGCCTGTGAGATGACAAAATGGTTTGATACAAACTATCACTACATAGTTCCGGAGCTTGCAGGAGATATTAAGCTTGTTAAAAACAGGCCTCTTGAATCATACAGATATGTAAAAGAAGCATTTGGAATTAAAACTAAACCTGTTTTAGTAGGACCATTTACCTTTGTTTACCTTTCAAAGGTATATGAAAAACAAGAAGGCTCAATCTTAATGAAAATGGTTAAAGCAAGTGAAAGCAGTAAATTTGCAGGATACTTAGACCTTTTTACATCTTTATACAACCAAGTTTTAAAAGAGCTTGAAAATGAAGGCGTTGAATATGTTCAATTAGACGAGCCGGCGTTTGTTTTAGATTTATCTAATGAAGAAGTTCAGCTTGCATTAAAAGCGTATGAGAAAGTAATGGATGGAATTAAAAATTTAAAAGTAATTGTTAACACTTATTATGAAAGTCTTTCAAGCTATGATAAGCTTGTAAACTTGCCAGTTCATGGAATTGGTCTTGATTTTGTAGTAAACAATGAAAACTTAGAAAACATTAGAAAATATGGATTTCCGGCAGATAAAATATTAGTTGCCGGCGTTGTGTCTGGAAGAGACCCATGGAAAACAAATTTAAAAGAAACTGCAAACTTAATTAAAGAATTGTCAAACTATGTAAAGTCAGAAAACATTATCTTATCTAATGCAGCACCATTATTCCATTTACCAGTTAGCTTAGAGCCGGAGAAAGGACATTTATCACAAGACCTTATAAATATTCTTGCTTTTGCTGACGAAAGATTGGCAGAGCTAAAATCATTGAAAGACCACTTTGTAAACGGCGTTGATTTACCGGAAGCAGATGTTAAATCTATCATATCTAAATACAATAATGAAGCAGTAAGGCAAACAGTCGCGCAAATAAGAAACGCAGAGGTTGGAAGAAAAACTCCATTTGAAGAAAGATATAAAAAGCAAATGGAATTATTAAAACTTCCTTTACTTCCAACAACAACAATTGGAAGCTTTCCACAAACACAAGAAGTTAGAAAGTACAGAGCAGACTACAAAGCTGGAAGAATTTCCCAGGAAGAGTATGAAAACTTTATCAAAAAACAAATTGAACATGTTATAAAAGTTCAAGAAGAGTTAGATTTAGACGTCTTAGTTCATGGTGAGTTTGAAAGAACAGATATGGTTGAATTCTTTGGCGAGAAGTTGGAAGGTTTTGCATTTACTAAAAACGGCTGGGTTCAATCATATGGTACAAGATGTGTAAGACCACCTATCATTTATGGTGATGTTTCAAGACCAAATCCAATGACGTTAAAAGAAACACTTTATGCACAAAGCTTAACTGACAGACCGGTAAAAGGTATGCTTACAGGACCTGTTACAATCCTCAACTGGTCTTTCTTCAGAAAAGACATTCCAAAAGAGGAAGTAGCTTATCAAATAGCAATAGCCTTAAGAGAAGAAGTTTTAGACCTTGAAAAAGCCGGCATAAAAATCATTCAAATAGACGAACCGGCATTTAGAGAAGGATTGCCGCTTAAAAAATCTAAACAAGAAGCTTACTTAAACTGGGCAGTAAAAGCGTTTAAGCTTAGCCATGATACGGTTAAAGATGAGACCCAAATCCACACCCATATGTGTTATTCAGAATTTAACGAAATCATTGAGTACATTTACAAAATGGATGCTGATGTTATCTCTATTGAAGCATCAAGAAGTAAAGGAGAAATCTTAGAAGCATTTGAAAGATTCAACTACGACCATGGAATTGGTATAGGAGTTTACGATATACACTCTCCAAGAATTCCAAGAGAGGAAGAGATAGAAGAAATTTTAAGAAGGTCGTTAAAATACATTAGAAAAGAACTTATCTGGGTAAATCCAGACTGTGGTTTAAAAACAAGAGGATGGGAAGAGACAATACCATCATTAAAGAATATGGTAAACGTAGCTAAAAGATTAAGAAAAGAACTTTCTCAGTAAACATATACTTCCGGGACTCGGTTTTTGGGTCTCGGGTTTTGGTTTACATTAGTTTAAGTTTTCATACAAAAGTCCGATAAATTTGATATGAAAACATTAAAACATATTTTTTTAAGCATATTAATATGGATTTTTTATGTAGAAGCATTTGAAATTAGAACAGGAACAAAAGATTATGGTTATAGAATTGTTTTTGATGGTGTAAAAAATTATGAATATTTGCCATTATCTAACACTCTTATTTTCAAAATAGATGGTGAATTTAAAGATTCAGCTATAAAATTAGACCCAAAATTTGTTAAATCTATAGAAATATCAAAAGATATAATAACCAAAAAAACCATAATCTACTTAGAGATAAATGATAATATAGACCCTAAAGTGTTTAGTCTTTCAAATCCAGATAGATTGGTTATTGATTTGAAAGTATTAAAACAAAGTATAAATGAAAATAACAATACTACTAAAGAAAATAAAGACTCTAAAAAAGCGATTTCAAAAAAAGATTCAGATGATATTTTAAATAAAATTCTAAGAAGTTTAGAAACGCAAGCTTCAGATAACAACTCTTCAGATTCTATGGAAATAGAAATACCAAAAAGTTTTGTGGGAAGAAAAAAAATAATAGTCATAGACCCAGGACATGGTGGACATGACCCTGGTGCAATGGCTAACGGTTTGAGAGAGAAGGATATTAATTTAAAAGTTGCTTTAAAACTTAAATCTTTCTTAGAAAGAGATCCAAGATTCAAAGTATATTTAACAAGAGAAGATGATAGATTTATTCCACTGTATGATAGAACATTAATTGCTTTAGAAAAAAAGGCAGATTTGTTTATAAGCATTCACACAAACGCATCTGAAAATCCAAATCTTTCTGGAACTTACATATACACATTAAATTTGAGAGGTGCTACTTCAAAACTTGCTAAAATGGTAGAGGAAAGAGAGAACAAAACAGTATTGAATGTTATAAAAGTTAGTGCTAATCCAAATGTAAATAAAATAGTGGCAGATATGGCTATAAGCCATACAATGACAGAAGGATTAAATTTTGCAAAATTTGCTCAGATTTATTTAAAAAGAAACTTGAAAGATACTGAGTTTAAAAGAATTGAATCAGCTAACTTCGCAGTTTTAAAAACTCCGTCAATTCCGTCTGTTTTAGTAGAAACAGCGTTCATAACAAACGAAAATGATGCAAGATTACTAGCTAATGATGAATTTTTAGAAAAGCTTGCCCAAAGCCTTTACAAAGCAACTGTTGATTATTTCTTTAAATATAAAAATTTAGTCTTTAGTAAAGGTAAAGAAGAAAGTTGATATTAGCAGTTGATATTGGTAATACGACCATAGAAATTGGATATATAAAAAACATAGATAAAATTGAAACATTAAAATTTAAAACAGACCATGAAAAAACCATTGATGACTGGTTGATTAAATTTTCTTTTTTCTTAAACTTTTACAATTTGGATGAAACAAATGTTGATAAAATTTATATATCCTCTGTAGTTCCGCAGGTTGAAGAAAAAATCACCACAGCCTTAAAAAAACTATTGAATGTAAATCCGTTATTAATAGGAAAGGATGTAAAAGTTCCTTTGAAAATCAATTATGAAAATCCGTTTGAAGTTGGAGCTGATAGGATTTTGAATGCTTTTGCTTCTATAAATATTTTAAACCCACCATTAATAGCAATCGATTTTGGTACCGCAGTAACTTTTGATGTGGTTAATAAAAATTCTGAATATGATGGCGGGCTTATTTTTCCTGGATTAGAATCTTCTGTAAATTGCTTGTTTTCAAAAACTGCCAAACTTCCAAAAGTAAAGATTGAAAAGCCTTCAAATATTGTAGGTAAAAATACTATTTCAAGCATTCAATCTGGAATATATAATGGATACATCTCATTAGTTGAAGGTGTTATTAGTAAAATTGAAGATGAATATAAATGTAAATTTAACATAATACTGACTGGCGGACACGGAAAAATCATTAGCGAGTCTTTAAATCTACAACATGTTTTTGAACAATACTTACCAATTAAAGGAATATACTTTTTAGATAAATATTAAAAAGTGGGCTTTTGAGCCCACCATAAAGGTTATTGTTTTTCTTGAGTTTTAAAGTGAATTTCTCCTTCTTCGCATTCGTATTTTTCTCCAGAAATTTTTTGAATTACTGGATTAATTTTGCAGGATACCTCTTCAACTTTTTCTTTAATTTCTTCCTTTGATCTTTTGACAAAATAAATTACATAAGCTAACATACCTAAAGTAAATAAGAGCAGAAATACTACATAAGTTTCCATAGCACATACCTCCTTTTATTCTTTGATATAAAGATAATACTAATTACGATAAATTTCAACAATATATTATATTTAATATATTTTTATATTATAATTATAATGTCTTAGTTTTTAAGACCAGGAAGCTGGAAAAAATTATTTATTGACTTTTCCCAATTTAGCAAGAAAATACAAAGCTGAAGATTTAAAGGAAATAACTGTAGCTAAAAATTTGGATACAAAGTCATTCCGAAGCTACAGCGAAATATCTCAAAATTTTTTAAATTTTCACTTAATCGTATTGTTAGAATTAAAATTTAGCAAATCGGAAATCCACATATAAATAACCGGTAAAGCTCCAAGTAAGCCAAATAGCCCGGCAATAAAAAATGTATCTTGAAATGAAAAGTTTAGACTGTGAAGATATTCGACGCCATAAAATAAAGCCTTGGCTTTTAGCTCTGCTACGTTTTCCGGAACTGCTACCATATTTTCTTTGATTTTATCAATAAACTGGCTGACGTAATTGTAATTTTGCATTGCATTTATCCCTTCAAAATGCTCCCATTGGTGTTTGTATAAGTCATTTGTAGCTATAGCAGTTCCAAATGAACCACCTACAAACCTTCCATAATGCATAAGTCCTGTACCGAGAGATGTTTTTGGTCCGAGCTTTCTAAGTGCTAAGGTTGTAACCGGTGCAAAAAACATTCCCATGGATATGCCAAGAGGAACGGTCATTATTGCAGCTTTAACTGTTGGTGTGTAGTAATTTAACTTTGGAATTATAAAGATAGATGTAATCAAGTATAAAACTGTTGCTATGTATAAAACATACTTTTCATTCCACTTATCAGACAAAATGCCGGCAACGGGAGAGAATAAAGCTATAAAAAACGCAAAGGCAAGTATATGAAGTCCTGCCTCAAAGGTTGGGAGTCCTTTTAGGTTTTCATAGTAAAGTGGAAGAAGATAAAAAACCTGATACATTGAAAATCCGAGAAGCAAGAAAAATACCATAAAACCTACAAAGTATTCTTTGATTAAGAAAATTCTAAAATCTATCAATGGCTCTTTTGATAAGATCTCTGAAAGAATGTACAGCAGTAATGCAAACCCTGAAATTATCGTTAGATATACTATCGTATCAGACATAAACCAGCCAAGCTGTTGCCCTTTTGAAAGTAATATTAATAAAGTTATTGTAAAAACAGATAAGAAAAAGTAGGATATGAAATTTAGCTTTGCCTTTTCTCTTATCATGCTTGTTTCCGGAAGATAGAAAATTGCAAGGATGGTTGTTAAAATTCCTACTGGAAGGTTGATAAAAAACACCCATCTCCAATTTAAATACTCTGTAATGTAGCCCCCAAGAGTTGGTCCAAGTGCTGGTGCAAAGCTAACACCAAGCCCAAATATCCCCATTGCTAAGCCCTTTTTTTCTTCCGGATAGACAGAAAATAAAATAGTTTGTGCTGTTGCCATAATCAAAGCTTCGCCGATACCTTGCGTGATTCTTGACGTTATCATCCAATCTAATGATTGTGCTACTCCACACATATAAGATGAAAGTGTAAATACGACGATTCCGGCTATAAATACCTTTCTTAGACCTATGACTTTATCAAGCCACTCTGATAAAATTAGCATTACAGCTGAAGCTATCATGTAGGCTGTTATTACCCACTGAATGCCGTAAAGGTCTGTTTGGAGTGGTCCCATCATCTTTGGAACAACAATGTCAACGATGGTTGTATCCAAGATAGCCATAAAGGCTCCGGTCATAACTATAAAAGTGATTAATCCTCTTTCTAAGTTTGTGATTGTTTCGTAGATAGGCTTATTTTCCATCACTTCTTCTCGATCTCTACCTCTCCGCCTAAGCCAACTCTTAAAAGGCTCATATCCCCTTTTGTTATTCTTATTTTTACCGGTATTCTTTGTGCCAATTTAGTAAACTCTCCTGCTGATATATCCCTTGGAACAAGTGCAAACTTTGCAGCAGATGCAATATCTATACTTTCCACCTCACCTTCAAAGGTTTTGTCAGGATATGCGTCCAACTTTATGTACGCTTTGTTACCAACCTTTACACCGCTTAGCTTAGTCTCTTCAAGTAAAACTTTTATATAAAAGCTATTTTCTTTGACTATCGCATAAATCGGCTGTCCGGCTTTTACAATATCACCAATGGACACGTACTTTTTAGCAATAATACCATTGTACGGAGATTTAAGCTCTGTGTATTTTATTAGGTTTTCTAATTCTTCTTTTTGTTTTGTAAGGGCTAAAATCTTATCTTCAAGTGCTGAGATTTGGTCTCGGATTTCTTTACTTACCTGTCCTTGTGTTTTTACAAGCTCTAAACTCTCTTTAGATTTAGCCTTTGATACATTAAGTTCTGAGATAGATTTTTCTATTGCTTTTCTCTGGTCTAATAACACTTTTAATTGTGTGTTTATCTCTTCATACTTAGCCTTTGGGACAAGCCCTTTTTCTAAAAGGTTTCTGTATCTTACTTCATCTTTTTTAGCTTTTTCAATCTGTGCTTCTACTTGAGATTTTTGTGCTATTAGGCTCTCTATTTTTTTCTCAATCTCCTGCGTGGTTAAGCTTGTTATTTTTTGATTTAATTCATTTTCTTGTATGATTCTTGAAAGCTGATTTTCTAATTGTGATTTTTGTTTTTTTAGACTTTCTATCTCATAGTTTATATTTTCAAGTTGGATTTTGTAATCTGTGTCATCTATTTTAGCTATTGTTTCATCTGCTTTTACCATATCGCCTTCTTTTTTGTACAGCTGGATGATTTTCCCGCTTACTCTGTTGAATCCTACATTAGATAAATAATCAGTCTCAACAAAAACAGCGTCAGATATTACATACTTCATTCTGTGTTCTATCCATGTGAAGGCAAAAAAAGCAAAGATGAGAATTAAAACTAAGACAACAAAAAGACCTATACTTTTCTTCATTTTAATACCTCTTCTAATCTTCCTGCTGACTTCATAAGGTCAACGTATGCTTTTTGTAGATTGTAAAAGTTTATTTCTCTGCTTTCGTAGGCTTTTGTATATGAGCTTTCAGCATTTAATAAATCTGTGTTTGTTGCAAGCTGGTTAGCGTACTGCTCTTTTACAAGCTCAAAGTACTCTTTTGCATAGGAAAGACTTTCTTCTGCTACTTTTAGGTTTTGTTTTGCTGTGATGTAATTTTCATAGGCTGTTTTTATCTCAAGTTTTATATTTTCTTTAATATTTTCAAGGTCATAGTTGAGTTTTTGCGTGTTTGACTTTGCTTGCAGATATTTATAATATGGCTCCACTCCTTGAAATTCTACTTGTAATCCTGCTGTAAATACAAAATTTCCTTTTGGGTCAAGGTATGGACTCTGTGTTGTGTACAGATATTCACCTTGAACAAAAACCTTTGGCAAAAACTGCGCCTTTTCTATCTCTGCCTTAGCTTGAGATTGTTTTATGTTTTCTTTGTAGAATGAGATTATATTTCTGTTATTTAATGCCTGTTCTAAAAGCTCTTGATAATTTTCTGGCTCTTTTATGCTTAAAACTGGTTTTTCAAATTTTTCATCTTCTTGTATATTTTTTCCTGTTAGCTTTGAAAGTCTTGCAAGTGCTATTTTCAGATTTCCTTTTGCTTCTGTTAGAGACCTTTCTACTTCTGCAAGTCTTACCTTTGATTGTAGTAAGTCAACCTTTGTTATCAAACCTTCTTTAAAAAATTCTTGCTGTTGTTTATAGATAGACTCAACAGCTTGATACTCTTTTTTATAAACATCTACTAACGCCGATGCAACAAAAACATCTAAATAAGCTTTTACTACTTGTGCTGTAATCTCATCTTCCATCTCTTTATAGAAATACTTTGTAGCTTCAAGGTTGTGCTTTGATATCTGGATCTTGTTTTTTACCTGCCCGCCTGTATAGATTGCTTGGTTTAGTCCTATGTCAAATGTAAAAAAGTCTTTGTTAGACTGTTTAAAGGAGACTGGAAAGTTAGGAATTTTTGTCATTGGTGTTTTGTTATAAAATTTTTCTGATGCTGATGCAAAAAAGGTTGGAAATTGAAGATTTTCATCTGCTTTTAACTGATACTCAGAAGTTACTATCTGTTGGTTGTAAGATTTTAATTCTGGATTGTTTGCAACTGCTTCATTTATAGCATCTTGTAAGGTGAGTCCGTAAGAAAACGTCCAAGCTGCTAAGATAGGAAGAATTAATTTTTTCATTACAGAACCTCTTTATTTTATACTTTTAAATATTATACATAAGCCTTTATTCAATAAATTTTCTATTAAATCTTTTGACTGATTAATCAGTCATAATTATAGTATAATATAATTTGTATTGTCAAGAAGCTGTATAAGTTATTTTATCGTTGGAAATAGTACTTTATGCTACAATGTGGCTAAAATAATAATTAAATGGGAGCAGAATGAAAAAGATTTTATTAATTGTATCAGCTTTTATGTTAATAATCATTGGTGGATTTATCCTAAAAAATCAGTATTCAAAAAATACGCCAGATGGTTTAATTTTTGCAAGTGGAAGAATAGAAGGCAGAGAAATAACAATAGCACCAAAAATACAAGGAAGAATAAAATCTCTTTTAGTTGATGAAGGAGATTCTGTTAAGGAAGGTCAACTTTTAGCAGAAATATCATCAGACCAATTAGAAGCCAGATACCAAAGCGTTAAAGAAAGTGCATCTGTTTTAAAAGCTCAAATAGAGCAGATTAATTCGGATATTGCTTACACAGAAAAAAATAGTGAAGCAAGTATAGATGCAGCTAAATCTGCTGTTGAAGCTGCAAAAACTCAGTTAGAAAAAGCTAAAGCTGTTTATGAAGAAGCTAAAAGTGATTATGAAAGATATAGAAATCTATATGAAAAAGGTCTCGTTTCTGCAAGTAATTTTGACAAAATAAAAATGAAATATGAAACAAGTCTTGCAGATGTGAAAGCAGCAGAAAAAGAATTAAATAGAGCCAGGGCAAATTATGAGTCTGCACTCGCAACAAAAGATTTAGTTGAAGCAAAAAGAAAACAGCTAAAATCTACAGAGTATAACTATCTTTCAGCTCTTGCAAAAGAGAAAGAAGTTTATGCAGATTTACAAGAAACAAAAATCTACAGTCCAGCAGATGGAACCATTTTATCAAGACCAGTAGAAATTGGTGAAGTTGTAAATCCAGGAACGCCAATATATGTTATGGTCGATATGAATAAACTTTACGTTAAAGTCTACATCAATGAACCGGATATAGGAAAAATAAAATTAGGAAATGAGGCAAAAATTTATGTTGATGCTTTCCCAGATAAGGCTTTTAGCGGTCGGATAACAAAGGTTTACAACCAAGCTGAGTTTACACCTAAAAATGTAGAGACGAAAGAAGAAAGAGTAAAGCTTGTTTTTGGAGTAGAAGTATCAATTGATAACAATGAAGGGGTTCTTAAACCCGGAATGCCTGCTGATGTTGTTATAAGATGGAAAGAAGGAGCTCCATGGGTAAAGCCAACCAAATAGTAGATGAAGATAGCATTATACAAGTTGAAAATCTTACTAAGGTTTATGAAAAGATAAAAGCTGTCTGTAATGTATCTTTTGATATTAAACGAGGGGAAGTATTTGGTTTAATTGGACCGGATGGAGCAGGAAAGACATCTATTATTCAAATACTTGCAGGTGTTTTGTCTGCTTCTGCCGGGAAAGTAATTGTTGCAGGTGTAGATGTTATAAAAAATCCAGAAAATGTTAAAGATATTATAGGTTATATGCCTCAAGGTCTTGGATTAAATTTATATGATAATTTAACAGTAGAAGAAAATATAGATTTTTTCAGAGGCTTAAGAAAAATACCTCAAGATATATTTGAAAAAAATAAAAAACTTCTTCTTGAAATAACAAGACTTTCACCTTTTCTTGATAGGCAAGCAAAAGCTCTTTCTGGTGGAATGAGACAGAAGCTTGCATTAATATGTACTCTTTTACATCTTCCAGATATTATTTTATTAGATGAACCAACCACCGGTGTAGATCCCTTATCAAGACAAGATTTTTGGGATATTATTTACTCTTTGGTTAAGGAAAGAAAAATTACTGTTTTACTATCAACATCATATATGGATGAAGCGGAAAGATGCCATAGAGTAGCATTGATGCATGAATGTAAATTTATTTTTGAAGGTGAACCTGATAAAATTGGAAATTTGGAAGATGTTTTCATTGAAAAAATATCAGGGAAGAAAGACTACATTGATCTTAGTTTATATAAAGATAAAAAATCCAATGAATCTAATGAATTTACAATTGTTTGTGATTCAGTGTCAAAGGTTTTTGGAAATTTTAAAGCTGTAGATTCTGTAAATTTACAAGTTAAAAAAGGAGAAATCCTTGGCCTGTTAGGACCAAATGGAGCAGGAAAAACTACACTTATTAAGATGATGTGCGGTCTTTCTGAACCAACAACTGGAAAAATAACTGTTGCAGGTTTCGATGTTCATAAAGAAAGAGAAAAGGTATGGCCTATTATAGGATATATGTCTCAAAAGTTTTCTTTGTATAAAGACTTAACAGTAATAGAAAATATAAAACTTTATGCAGGCTTATATGGTGTAAAGAATCATAACTATTTTGAGATTATTAAATTTCTTGGTTTAGAAGGATTAGAAAACAGACTAACAAAAGATATACCTTTTGGTATGAGACAGAGAGTTTCACTTGCATGTGCGATTTTTCATAATCCAAAGATTTTATTTTTAGATGAGCCAACAAGTGGTGTAGATCCAGTAGCAAGACGTAAATTTTGGGAAATAATTTATAAACTTTCAAGAGAAAAAGGAACTACTATTATCGTTTCAACACATTATATGGATGAAGCAGAATACTGCGACAAACTTGGACTTATGCACAAAGGCAGACTTATTGCTGAGGGAACACCGGAAGAATTAAAAGAAAAAGCTAAAAAACTTTCTGGTTCACTTATCCAAGTAAAAAGCAAAGATTTTTATAATTTGTATAATGTGTTAAAAAATAAGTTTAAAAACATAAATATTTATGGTAAAAGGATTTTTATAAGAAGTTTTTCACCAGAAGAAGATATTAAACTCTTAGAAGATATATTAAAAAGTTTAAGAATATCAGATTTTGAAATTACTCAAATATCTGTTCCTCTTCAAGAAGCTTTTGTTGATTTTATACGTGCAAGTGAGAATAACTATGTTTGATAGAATAAAAGCAATTGTAAAAAAGGAAACGATAGAAATTTTAAGAGATCCTTTATATCTCACTCTTAATTTATTTGTTCCAGTTGTCATATTAATTCTAATTGGATATGGATTAGTTCTTGATGTTAAAAATATACCTATTGCTTTCTTGGATTATGACAAATCAAAATTAAGTAGAGAATATGTAGATTCTTATGTAAATTCAGAATATTTTAGATTTTATTCTTTTATAAACAACTACAAAGAAGCTGAAGAATTAATACAATCTGGAAAGTGTAGGGCAATTATAATAATTCCTCCAGAATTTTCAAGAAATTTATATAAAGGAAAGCCTGCAGAAGTTCAGATTTTGATTGACGGCTCTTTTCCATCAAGAGCTGAAACAATCAAAGGATATGCTTTTGCAATTAATTATCAATTCAATCAAAAGTTACTAACCCATTTCAGTGAAAAAAATAGAATTTTTATAAACTTTCCAATAGATGCTGAAATAAGAGCTTGGTATAATCCTGCACTTGAAAGTAAAAATTTTATTGTTCCGGGAATGCTTGTTATCACGTTAATGTTTTATCCTGTATTAGTAGCATCTTTGATTATTGTAAGAGAAAAAGAAGCAGGAGGTATTTTTAACTTTTACTCCTCTCCAGTAAAACCTTGGGAAGTTATTTTTGGAAAGGCTATTCCTTATATAATTTTATCATTTATCACTTATATTTTTCTATTTCTAATCAGTGTTTTACTTTTTGAAACAAAATTTATTGGAAGTTTTTTACTTTTAACTTTGGCGACTATTTTATATCTTATTTGCACTATAGGTGTAGGTATTTTAATATCAACGTTAGCAAAAACGCAAATAACAGCGATGCTTATGGCATTTCTTGGAACAATAACTCCATCTTTTCTTTATTCTGGTTTTCTTACTCCAGTTACAAGCATGGGTTTTGAAGGACAAATTATGAGTAAATTTATAACGGTAACGTATTTTATAGATGTGGTTAGAGGTGTGTATCTGAAAGGCCTTGGTTTTACTTATTATCTTCCAAATTTGCTATCTCTCTTTATATACGCTTTAATAGTTTATGGACTTTCTATTATCCTATTTAGGAAGAAAGTAGGATGAGGCTTTTATATATTGTTAAAAAGGAATTTTTACAGCTTTTTAGAGATAAAGTTTTATTATTTATTCTCTTTTGGGCTTTTTCTGGAATGATATATACTTCTGGATCTGGATTATCGCTTGAAGTTAAAAATTTTCCAATTATTATCTATGATATGAGCAATTCGTCAGAAAGCCGCGAAATCATTAGCAAATTTAGAAAACCATATTTTAAAATCCTTGCTTATGTAAACTCAGACAAAGAGCTAACACAATGGCTTGATAGTGGTAAAGCTTCTATGGCTATAGTAATTCCGCCAGACTTTAAAAGAAAGTTAGACAAAGGAAATGGGAAAATTCAAATTATCCTTGATGGGACAATGTCAATGTCAGCAACTATAGCATCTTCCTATGTTTCAACTATACTCTATGATTATTCTATAGATTTTTTAGAAAGATATAAAGGAATTGATAAAAAATTCTTTAAAATGATTCCTTTAATCGATGAAGAGATAAGAATAGAGTTTAATCCTAACACTCTTTCATCATGGTTTATGAGTACCTTAGAGCTTTTTAACGTAATAACAATGGTATCGCTTCTTTTAACATCTGCAGCATTGATTAGAGAAAAAGAGTACGGAACAATTGAACAATTACTTGTAACACCAGTAAGGACTTGGGAGATTTTTATCGCAAAAATTATTCCAACAATCGTCGTAATAATGGTACTATCATTTATTAGTATTTTTGTAATGTTGAAAATTGTTTTTGGAGTTCCAATTCGTGGAAATTTACTTTTATTTTATCCCGTAATGATTTTTTATGTATTTGCAATGTCATCTTTAGGAATAGTAATTGCTACTATAGCAAAAAATTTATCTCAAGCTGTAATGCTTATGCTTGTAATTCTAACTCCAATGCTTATGCTTTCTGGGGCATGGACGCCACCAGAATCAATGTATCCAATCATGCAGTATTTAAGTTTAATCTCTCCGATGAGATATTTTATAGATTTTGGTTATAGTGTTCTTTTTAAAGGTGGCGGTTTTGAGTACGTATGGCAGGATATATTGGGAATCATAGTTATAGGTTTAGTTTTATTCTTTATATCATTATACAGATTTAGAAGTAATTTTCATAAATAAAACTGTTATAAATAATGACAAATTAAATAAACGCCTCACTTCTCACTTTATTACCTCTTACACTCCTCTTTATTTTATGCCTTTGAATATTATATTTAAGCCCTGGTCTAACCTTTCTTTTAATCTCTCTAAGCTTTCATTTTTTATAAGCAAACAGTTAAAAATAAGCTGTCTAATGTATCCGATGATAAGATTGGAAACGACGAAAGAGTCCTGACTTGGCAGGTCTTTTTCTATGATTTTTGCTAAAAGTTTTTGTAAATCTGAGATTTTCTGAATGTAGATATTTTTAAACTCTTCGTTGATTCCAAGTAGATATTGGAAAAATATTATTGCTATTTCTTTGTTGTTGTAGATTTCTGTTATAAAATCTTCTAAAAGATTCTTTATTTTAACCTCAAAGCTATCTTCTTTATGATAGTATTTTTCTAAATCTTCCATAAGCCTGCGATGAAGAGTTTTTATCAGCTCTAAAAATAAATCTTCTTTACTTTTAAAGTATAGATAAAATGTTCCTTGTGCAACGCCGGCTTTTTCTACAATATCTGAGACCTTCGTCTCGTGATATCCTTTTGTAGAAAAAAGCTCTTTTGCTGCTAAGATAATTCTATCCTTTGTGCTCATAAACTATTACTCCTTGATGCCAAGTATAAAATTTCTTTTATTTTATCTACTGTATAGATTTTATCCAATCCCCACAGCTTTGCAGTTGTGTTATAAACATGGTTAGCTATTTTATCTATATCTGACGATGGTATTTTTCCATCTTGAAGTGAAACCGGTGCTTCAACTTTACTAAACCAATTTTTTAAAGCTTTTATTCCTTCCTCTGCTGTTGGTAGGTTAAACACTTCTTTTGCAAATCTATCAAATTGTTTTCTGTTTTTGTCTTTATACCACCACATCCAGGCAGGAATAACGATGGATAAACAAGCTCCGTGTGGAAGGTCGTATAAAGCTCCAAGAGAATGGGCTATCATATGATTTACATAAATACCACCTGCATAGCCTGCTCTTGTAATACCGTTTAGTGCAAGAGTTGCTGCCCACATAAATTCAGCCCTTGCATCATAATCTGTTGGATTTTGTAGTATTTTCTCTGTTGTTTCCATAACCGTTTTTACTATGCTTTCTACAAGCCTGTTTTCTAAATTAGGACAGACTGTGCAAGTAAAATACCATTCTATTGTGTGTGCTATTGCATCAACTGCTGCGTAAGCTTGATACTCCTTAGATACTGTGAAAGTTAATTCTGGGTTTAGAATAGAAACTTTTGGATAGATTAACTCAGAGCCTATGGATAATTTTTCTTGCGTCTCTTCATTTGTGATAACTGCGTATCCGTTCATTTCGCTTCCTGTTGCTGCTAATGTAAGAATTGTAAACACAGGAAGTGCATCTGTAATCTCTTTGCCTTTAAAGTATTCCCATACATCTGAATCTGATTTAGCTCCTACTGCAATGGCTTTTCCTTCATCAAGTACAGAGCCACCACCAACAGCTAAAACAGCATCTACTTTTTCTTTTTTAGCCTTTTCTATCCCTTCCCTTGTATGACTAAGTACTGGATTAGGCTTTACTCCTCCATGTTCACCCCACCGGATGCCATTTTCATCTAAACTTGATATCACTCTATCATACAAGCCTATATTTTTGATTGATGATTGACCATACAAAAATAAAACTTTTTTGATGCCGTAATCTTTCAGAACTTTTCCGATAAGGCTTTCTTTACCTTTTCCAAAAATAATTTTTGTTGGATTGTAAAACTCAAAGTCATGCATTTTTACTACCTCTCATATGAATTGTTAACTATTTCTTTTTCATTATCTTTTTTTCATATTCTTTTACAACGGCGATTCATGAATCGCCCCTACTCTTTCGCATTATTTGTCATCCTTATGACTTTAGTCCCAAGGATCTCTATAACAATGCCATCATTTATCCTATCTCTTAACTCGCCAACTTTAATACCTATAATTCCCGAGGCTGCTTGCAAAAATCCAAATCGTCATTCTGAAGCCGGCGAAGAATCTCATATTTTCTTTTCAAGTCAAAAAATCAAAAGAAGAGATCCTTCGGACTTCGTCCTCAGGATGACGGAAAGGTAAGCTTACAAAAATTTTGACACCCTTCCTATAATTTCCTTACTCATTTAAAAGCCTCTTATTCTGAAAATTTTCACTCTATCAATAATCATATAAAAAATTGGTATTACAAATAAACTTAGTGGAAGTGCTGTCATTAGTCCACCGATTACAGCTATTGCTAACGGCTGACGCATCTCTGAACCTTCTGTAAGTCCAAGTGCAACAGGAATCAACGATGCTACTATTGTTAAAGTTGTCATTAAGATTGGTCTTAATCTCTCTTTTCTTGCTTGAATGATTGCGTTGTAAGTGTCTAAACCATCTTTTTTAAGCTGAATAATTCTCTCTATGAATAAAACACTATCTCTTGTAACTAAGCCAATTAGCAGAATAATTCCAAAGTATGATGTTACGTTTAGCGATGTACCGGTCAATAGAATAAATCCAAACACTCCTGAGATTGCAAGTGGCAAAGTTAATAAAACTGTGAATGGATGTAGCAAGCTTTCAAACAATGATGCAAGAATCATATACACAGCTATGACTGCAACGATTAAAGCAAGTCCTAAGTATGAGAATGTTCTTTTAAACTCTTTTGTCTGTCCTCCGATTTCATAGCTGTATCCCGGTGGTAATGTTTGCTTTATGAAATTCTCTACCTCTACCACTGCATCACCGACCGACTTTCCACCTGTAACGTTAGCATAAAGTGTAAAGCTATACTGTCTGTTATATCTGTTGATAACGTTATATCCTGGGGACAATTCATACTTGATTATATCAGAAAGCGGAACTAAACTTCCATCTTTTCCTCTAACATAAACCTTAGATAAATTTTCAAAGCTTTTTAAAAAATCTTCATCAGCCTTAACTATCATGTCATAACTTTCTGAGCCTTTTTCGTAAGTGCCGATTTTAAACTTTCCAAACAAAAAGTTTAGCGTATTTGCTATATCTTCAACGGAAATGCCAAGTGCTGAAGCTTTATCTCTATCTATAAATACTTTTACCTCCGGTTTATTTATTCTTAAATCTGTATCAACGTCTGTAAAGCCCGGCGTCTGCCTTAACTGTCCTTCTAATTTATTTGCTATTTGAGATAAAACCGGCAATTCTGGACCTTTGATGATGTACAATATATCTGCAGACCTTCCTGCTGCCGGTCCTACCACTGATGGTATATCTACTATAGCTCTTACATCTTGAACTTTTCTAAACTGATTTCTAAACCAATCCATGATTACTTTTTGATGTGGTCTTCCTGTGGACCTGTCTTTCAGTGTGATAAAGAATATTCCACCGTTAACCTCCGGTCTTCCTGCTATACCCTCACCAAAAGCAACCCCATACCTTAAAACATATGGATTTTTTTCTACTATCTTTTCAAGCTCCTTTGCCTTTCTATCTGTAAAATCAAAAGATGAACCGGTAGGTGTTTCAAATCTGACTAGGAATCTCCCTTCATCTACAATCGGCGTAAACTCTTTTGGAACAAAGCTTGCAAGTTTATAGCCAATCATAACTGTAACTATTGAGATAGCTAAAACAATAGCTTTATGGTTTAAAGACCACTTTAAAGCAAAATCAAAAATAGATTCAAATTTATCATAAGCTCTTTGAAAGATATTTTTCTCCTTAGCTTGAACTAACCTTGCACTAATCATAGGAGTAAAGCTTAAAGATACTATGTAAGAGATTGCTATTGCTACAATCAGCGTAAGTGCAAATCCAAAGAAAAACTTACCAATTACACTTTTAACAAATAATACAGGTATAA
>Ga0315298_1004057_pt1 | contig 22381 bp, 24 predicted proteins | sample WHS_1_MG_FD_203077 | JGI IMG/M metagenome (GOLD analysis project Ga0315298, IMG submission 203077) | Extremophilic microbial mat communities from Washburn Hot Springs, YNP, Wyoming, USA - WHS_1_MG | ecosystem: Environmental > Aquatic > Thermal springs > Hot (42-90C) | place: USA: Wyoming...
CATTATTAACTGGTTTTATATCAGAAGTTGTCTCAAAAGAAACTATTAAAAAATTTATCGGGAAAGGAAGTGGATTTAAAGGAGTTTTAATAGGAGCAATATTTGGTTCTCTAATGGTTGGGCCAGCATATGTATTTTTCCCATTTTTCAAGGAGATGATAAATAAAGGTGCAAAAATAAATGTTATTGTTACATCAATCACTTCCTGGGCAATAAAGGTTCCATGGATACCTTTTGCAATTGTCCTTTTAGGTTTAAAATTTGTAATTTTTTATAATTTATTAATCTTATTGTTTGCAATTATATCTGGTTATATAGTTGAATATATTTTAGTATCACTTGAAAAACAAAAAGTTAAACTTTAAGGAGATGTAATTTTTTTATTCAAAAGAATAAACATTTTCCAGATTTAATTATTAAAAAATACATAAAACTTTATGATAAAATAACTAAAGAATTTTTAAACTTAACTTCCAAATTTCTCGTATTAAAAATTTCAAACAAAATAAATGATTAGTAAGATTATTAATTTAATTTAATAAATTATTTTCTTATTAAAATATTTTTATTTTATTTTGAGGTGATAATTTACCTTATGTAATAATTTTTCATACATATATCAAATTATTCTAAAATTACAAATGAAACAAAAGTCATAAATTTTAAAACTTATAGAAGTACAATTTGATTATAATTAAGCCTTTTTAAATAAAAATAAAAATTAATATTATATAAAAATCTCATTTTATTTTAATTTCATTAATAAGAAATTGAATTAATTTATAGAATTTATTTTTTGAATTATGCGAAAAAAGTGTCAGGTAAATTTGTAACATAAAAATTTCAAAATAATGTCTAAAACCAAAATGATTTTAACTTAAATTTAAAATTTGGAGAGTTTGGATAAAATTTTTAGTTTTCCGAGGTCATTTAGTTTTGCTTTTTCAACTGCTGATTTTAATATTTCAATTGATGTGTCATAAGTTTTTCTATCAACCGGATATGGATGTCCATCTTTTCCTCCATGCGCAAAAGAGAATGTTACTGGATCTCTAAATGATAGTTCTGAACCAAAAATAAGGTGAGAAATAAGAGCAAGGGCTCTTAATGATTTTTCTCCAAGACCTTCAACAAGAATCAGTTCCTCAAAGTTTTTTGGTTTGAAATCTTTAATTTTACTCATTAAATTAATAAGTCTTTTATAGTCATAATCTTCATTGAAAACTGGATGGCGAAAACTTAATTTCAATTTTCTGTTATCCAAAATTTTTATCGCCTCCTCAACTTTTATCTCATTTGAAATTGTAACAATATCCTTTCTTGTTTTTTCAATTTTTGAATCAACAAAATTTATTGGTTTTACCTTTATTTGAGATGCAATTCCTTTATGTGGGTCAGATACAAAACTATTTAGTTCTTTTGAAAACCAGTGATATCTTCTTGCTACTCTCTCTTTTTCATTCATTCCCTGTTCGATAACTGCCCAATCTCCATCTTTTGAGTAAATAAAAAAGTGGTGATAAATTGAAAAATTATCTTGAAGGCCAACTGAATCAACCTTTGCGGAAAGTCTTGAAAATTTTTTTAAATTCTCTCCTTCACTCTCATCAATTATTCCTCTTTCAACCCAATTATCGATATCATTAGGAGTATTAACTCCTCTTTTTCCTTTACCTCCTGCAAAAAATATTCCGATGTTTTTCTCTTCAAATTTTAACCCTTCTTTAAGCGAACCAGTAACAGTTGTTGTAACTCCAGATGAGTGCCAATCAAATCCAAGAACACATCCAAATGCTTGAAACCAGAATGGGTCTGAAATTCTATTTAAAAATTCTTCCCTTCCAAAAAGGTATACAATTGATAGAGATATTTCTCTTGAAAGTTTCACCATTCTATCAAATAGCCACTTTGGTGCTTTACCACCATGAAGTGGTAAATCTGCATATCCTCTTCTCATTCAGTTGATACTTCAATTACAAAATCTTCTTTTGATAATTCATTGCATACATCTTTAATCTCTACATTTTCTGGTACATTCAAAATGAATTCAATGTTTAAAAAATTTTCTTCTCTCTCAAATTTAACATTTCTAATATGAATTCCATATTTTCCAAAAATTGTTCCAATTTTTCCAAGTTGACCAGGTCTATCTGTAACTTTTACATTGAATATTTTCTTGTTGACTTCAAACTTTCCAAACCTCTCAAATTCTAAATTTCTTAATAATATTAAAACTAAAAAAGTAGAAATTGAAGTAATTACTGCAGGTAAATAATAACCCATACCACAGGCTAAGCCAATTGCAGATGAAACCCAGATAGTTGCTGCTGTTGTTAAACCCCTTATTGTTAATCCTTCTCTCATAATTGTTCCTGCGCCAAGGAATCCAATGCCTGTTACAATATTTGCAGCAACTCTTGAAGGATCAACTCCTCCATACATTTTTGAAAATTGAATTGATGTTATTGTAAAAAGAGAAGAGCCAAGAGATACAAGAATATGTGTTCTTAGACCAGCGGGTCTATTTCTCCTTTCTCTTTCTATACCAATTAATGCGCCTAATAATATAGATATCAATAATTTTATTAATATATCAGGAAAATCTTTCATAATTTAAGATTATAATAGTTTCTAAAGTAAATCAAGAAAATAATTTAAATTATCTATTTCTTTATTTAGATTTGTTTTATCACCATGACCAGGGAAAATAGTATAATCACCTTTTAAATTTTCCAAGATCTTAATTATAGACTCTTTCATTTTTTCCTTATTTCCATATTCAAAATCTGTTCTTCCAATTGTTCCTTTAAATATAGTATCTCCTGAAAAAATAATATTATCTAAAATGAACATAACACTTCCGGGTGTGTGACCTTCAGTGTGGAATACTTTAATTTTAAATTCTTTAAGTTCAAATTCTTCATCATCATCAAATAAATAATCAGGTTCAACTTCTTTAAAGCCAGGTGCCCATATTTTATTAATAGATTCTTCAGAAAGAAAAAAAGCATCTTTTTTATGAATAGATATTTTTAAATTATATTTTTCTTTTAAAAATCTATCACAAAATGTATGATCAGAATGTCCATGAGTATTAAAAATATATTCAAATTTTATATCTTTAAGTTCATCTAATTTATTTTTAATTAGATGACAATCTCCACCAGGATCTATTATTATTCCATAATTATTTTTATAAACATAATAGCAGTTTGTTTTAAATGGACTAACAACTATTTTATCTATATGAATCATCCAGTTATTTTTACTAATTTGACAACTGGTAAAAATATTGAACCATCTTTTGGCATATTTATTTCAGTGAGATAAGGGAGATAACCTTCATATTCAATTCTTAATTTATATTTTTTTTCTGGTGTTAAATTTCTAATCTCTAAAGGTGTAGTTCCTTTAAAAACATCATCAATATAAACTTTTGCATTTTGTGGAATAGAGTCAACAATTAGAGCATGATTTATCTGAATCATTTGGAAATTAAAAGTGTTTAACCCCTCTTTAACTTCAATGGACTTTGTCATTTCTTCATAACCTAATGCCCTGAATGTAACAAAATATCTACCTGGATTAATGTCTTTTAAAGTCAAAGGAGTGGTTCCCATCTCTTTTCCATTTATTATAACCTTTGCCCCTTTTGGATTAGTATTTAAAAAAACCTCACTTATTGCTTTTGCAAGAATCTCATCAATTTCAACCTTTTCTTCTTTAATTTCAATTTTTTTAATTATTTGAGCATATCCATCTTTACTTATAACCATTTCATGTTCTCCAATTTCAAGATCTGTAATTTCTAATGGTGTTACTCCATAATTTTTTCCATCAATATATACAGTTGCACCATCTGGTTCAGTTTTAACAATCAAAGAACCGGTGCTTATTTCAAGGTTTGCAATAATTAATATTTCCTTTCCTCTTTCAATTTTTATATCTTTAACATAATCCTTATATCCACTCTTTTTTACTTCTAATTTATAAACTCCATAATTTATTGATTTTTCTAATGGAGTTACACCAATATATTCTCCGTTTAGATAAACTTCTGAATTTTGAGGATAAGAATCTACTGAAAGTTTACCTTTATTAGTTAAACAAGAGTTGAAAAGTATAATAAAAATTAAAGAAATAATAATTAAAAATTTTCTCATATTTTGAACATACTTTTATATGGATATATGACAATATTGTCTTCTTCTACTAATGCAATTGATATTGTATCTCTTCTTCTTTTTGATAAATCTTCGTTTAATAGATAATTACCTATTTGAAGTTTTTCGGGTTTTAGATTTGTTGCTACAATAATTGCATCCTTTCCTGTTTCTAAACCTGCCATAACACTTCCTCTTAATATTCCAAAAACAAATAAACTTCCACCAACTTTTATTTCCGCTCCTTCATTGACATCTCCTATTAAGATTAAATTTCCTTGAAATTCTATTGATTGACCAGACCTTAATATTTTTCTAACAATTAAAAACTCTTTATCACTTATTTTCCTTTCTTCATGCATTTTTCTTTTTTCAATATCCTCCCTCACTATGAACTCACTTTTAATATTAAATTTATTTTGCAAAAGAATACCAATTTCATTCTTTTCATTTTCTGTTAAACTTCCAATAGTTGGTAAAAATTTTATTTTCCCTCCTTTAAAAAAATCTTCTCTTTCCGAAATTTTTTTTTCAATTGCTTTTATTACTGTGTTAAAAGAGTAAGATAAATCTATTAGTGCTATTATTCCATCTTTTGTTCCTTTAAAATTAACTGCATTTTTAGGAATTCTCAACAACAGCCTCCTTTAATTTCTTAATAAATTTTACCACAGGAAACCCAACTATTGTATAAAAACAACCTTCAAACTTATCAATCAAATAACTCCCATATCCTTGAATTGCATATGAGCCTGCTTTATCCATTGGTTCTTTTGTTTTAATATAATCTTTGATTATTTCATCATTTAATTTTTTAAATTTTACTTTTGCTATAGAATAACCTTCATAACCTTTATTATTTTTAAGCATAAAATAAAAACCTGAATACACCAAATGCCATTTATCTGATAATTTTTTTAACATATTAAAAGCATCATCTTCATTTTTTGGTTTTCCAAGAATCTCATCATTAAAAACAACAATTGTATCACCTGAAACAACAGGAAAAATAACATTTCTATTAAGAGAATAATTCACTTTTATTTTGGAATTTTCAATTACCATTTTTATAAAATCATATGAATTTATCTCTTGAACTTCTGGTACTATTTTATGAATTTTAAAGAATCTACTTAAAATTTCATATCTTCTTTTTGAATTTGAAGAAAGAGTTATTTTACCAGGGAGATTTACGTTTTTCATTCTCATATTCTTTGATCCTTTTCAAAAGTAAATTAGTTATTAAGCCTATAGCAAAACCTGATAACCCCCCAAAAACAATCAAAATAGGAAGATAGAAAAATAGATAAACATTTTTTGTTATTATATAAATAACCATAAATTGAGCAAAATTATGAAAAATCCCTCCAATAATACTTACACCTATTATTGATATCTTTTCTTTGCCTAATTTAAAAAATATTATCATAAAAATAGTAGAGATTATTGAACCAGCGAATGAGAGTATAAACTCAAGAGTTAATAAGTTTCCTTTAATTAAAGAAACAACTATTGGTCTTAATAGTCCAAGCAATAAAGAATAAAAGGGTCCAAAATAGAAAAGTGAAAAAAGAGTTGCAATATTTGCTATACCAATTTTTACCCCAGGTGCTATGAAATATAAAAATGGTGGTTCAATTAGATTTAATGCAACACCAGAAGCAAGAAGCACAGATAATATTATTAAATTTCTAATTTTATTCTGATACTCCATCAATGTCGCTCCTTCCCTTAATTATAATAAATACTCTATTTGGAAGACAGGCAGAATATTCTCCAATAATTGATATCCATCCTCTTTTAATACAAAGTTTTTCTTTGCAATTAGATTCTATAATTCTTGCTTTTCCATTTTTTATTTCAATTTTTACCTCACCCAAATCTCCATTAACTGTTATGATTTTATTTTCAAATAGAGAATAATTCTTTTCCTCTCCTTTAACTATAACAGTTAAATATTTTTTATTATTATTAAAATTAAAATAAAAAATTGTAAAAATTAAAAAAGGTATTAATGAATAAATCAATATTCTATCTAATTTTTTCATTTGATTAATTCTTTATTCAATTTTTCATCTACAAATAAAACATTTACATCTGGAAAATAATATTTTATTAAAACTTTGCCTTTTTCTTTACCAAGAACGAATAATGTTGTTGATAAACCATCCCCCATAATTCCAGATCTTGAGACAACACTTACTTCAATTAAACCACTTTCAGCAGGTTTTCCATTCTCTGGATTTATAATATGATGGTATCTTTTCCCATTTTCTATAAAATAATTTTCATAATCACCTGATGTTGCAACTGTATTATTACCATCAATTTCAAAAACATGTATAATGCCATCTTCTCTTGGATTTTTTACACCAATTTTAAATTTTCTATTTCCAAAAACAAGTATGTTTCCACCTAAATTAACAATTGCTTCTCTTACATTATTTTTTGTTAATATTTCTTTTATTTTATCAAGAGCATAACCCTTAACAATTCCACCAAAATCAAGAGAGCCATTTTCTATCATAATTTTTTTATTTTCTTCATCTATTTTAATATTCTTTTTATCTATATTTTTTAAGAGATTTTTTAATAAATCATCATCAGGTATTTTATAATTTCCATCATAAAATCCCCATTCATTTTCTATTTCACCTATCAAAGGATTAAAAGCACCATTTGATAGATCATATAAATACAATGAAGTTTTAATGACATACAAAAATTCTTCATCAACATCAATCCATTTTCCTTTATTTGAATTAATTTTATAAACAAGTGAATTCTCTTTATATCTTGAAAATTTATCCTCAATTCTTATAATTTCACTATTTATTTCATTAATTATATTTTTATGTTCATTATCTATTGAAACAATAAGGAATGTCCCCATGTATAAACCTTTAGTTGTGTATAGATCACTTTTACATGAAGAGAATATTGAAAGAAAAATTAATAATTCGATTATAATTATTCTGTAATATTTAAATCTTCTCCACAAAATTTACACCTTCCATTTATTACATTATATTCTTTTATATTATACCCTTCCCTTTTTATTACCAGACTTTTACAATTTGGACAATATGTGTTTTCATATGGATGTCCAAAAACATTTCCTATATAAACGAATTTTAAGCCATTATTTTCACCAATTTCTTTAATTATCTCTAATGTTTTAATTGGAGTTGGTTCAATGTAAGAAAATTGCTGGTATGGATAAAATCTTGTAACATGCCATGGGGTTTTAGGACCAAGATTTTCAAAAATCCACTTAGAGAGTTCCTCATTTTCTTTTCTTGAATCATTAACTGTTGGAATAACATTTGTAACAACCTCAACATGCATACCTATTCTTTTTGCTTCTATGGTTCTCTCAAGTATAAAGTTAATATTTTTTGTGCCAGTAATTTTTTTAAAACTATTTTCATAAAAAGCCTTAATATCAACTCTAAAAGCATCAAGATATGGTGAAATCATATGAAGACCCTCTGAAGTAATTGTTCCATTTGTGACATATACTGTATATAATCCGATACTTTTAGCAATTTTAAAAACATCAAGAGTGTACTCAAACCAAATTGTTGGTTCATTATATGTAAAAGCAATGCCTTTTGCATTATATTTTCTTGCAAGTTCAATTAACTCTTCAGGTGTCATAAAATTACTATGACTTATTAATTTTTCAGAATATTTTTCATAAGAAATTTCCCAGTTTTGGCAATGAGCACATCTTAAATTGCAACCCCATGTACCTAATGATAAAACCATTGAACCTGGATAAAAATGGAAAAGTGGTTTTTTTTCAATTGGATCCATTGCAATAGATGATATTAATCCATAAATTTCAGTATATAATTTACCATCTATATTTTTTCTAACACCACAGAAACCATGCTCACCATCTTTTATTATACATTTTTTAAAACATAGATTACATCTAACTCTATTTTTCTCAAGTTTTTCATATAAATAAGCCTCTCTTATATTATCCAAAATTTCCTCCAGATTATTATAAATTAACCCAGGAGATTTCTTTTTTATAAATATACTTTTCTTTTAAATATTTATCAATATCAAAAGCTGCTTTTTTCCCTGCTCCCATCGCTAATATTACTGTTGCAGCACCTGTAACAATATCACCACCAGCCCATATACCAGGTAAACTTGTTCTTCCATTTTCATCTGCAATAACAACTCCATGTCTTCCAGTTTTTAAACCACTTGTTCTTGCAACAAGAGGATTTGGCACTGTTCCAATTGCAACAATAACATTATCAACTCCAATTTTATATTCACTACCTTTTATTGGCACTGGTCTTCTTCTTCCTGATTCATCAGGTTCTCCTAATTCATTTTTAATGACTTCCATCTCTTTGACCCAACCATTTTCATCTCCATAATATCTTACAGGATTTGTAAGCCAGAGAAATTCAATTCCTTCTTCAACTGCATGATGATATTCTTCTATTCTTGCAGGCATTTCTGCCTCACTTCTTCTATAAACAATTAAGACTCTTTCTGCTCCAAGTCTTAATGCACTTCTTGCTGAATCCATTGCAACATTTCCTGCACCAATAACTGCAACAGTTCCTCCCTTTTTAACTGGTGTATCATAATCCGGGAATTTATATGCTTTCATTAAATTAATTCTTGTTAAATATTCATTAGCAGATAGAATACCAAGCAAATTTTCTCCTGGTATATTCATAAATTGAGGAGCACCTGCTCCTGTTCCTAAGAATATTGCAGAATAACCTTCATTAAAAAGTTCATTTAATGTGAAAGTTCTTCCAACCAAAACATTACATTTTATTTCAACTCCAAGTTTAGTTAAATATTCAATTTCTCTTTTAACAATTGCTTTTGGCAATCTAAACTCTGGAATCCCATAAATTAAAACACCACCAGGATAGTGTAAGGATTCAAAAATAGTAACATCATAACCAAGTTTTACTAAATCAGCTGCACAGGTTAAACCTGCTGGTCCTGCTCCAACAATTGCAACTTTTAAATTTAATCTATCATTTTTTTCTGGAATAACCATTCCTCTTTTTGCATCCCAATCTGCTATAAATCTTTCTAATCTTCCAATAGCAACTGGTTCATATTTTTTCCCAAGAACACATTTTTCCTCACATTGATCTTCTTGAGGACATACTCTTCCTGTAATTGCTGGTAGAGAATTTGTATTTTTCATAATTCTAATCGCTTTTTCAAAATCTTTCTCTTTTATTGCTTTAATAAATCCAGGAATATCAACATTAACAGGACACCCTTCTACACATTTAGGGATTTTACATTGTAAACATCTCTCTGCTTCAATTACTGCTTCTTCTTCACTATATCCAAACGGGACTTCGTCAAAATTTTTAATTCTTTCCTCTGGTTTCTGTTCTTTCATTGGTGTTTTCTTTGGATTAATTGCCATTTAGAATCCTCCTTTTCTCTTCAAGATAATTCATTGCAATTTTTTCTTCAGTTTGATACATTTTCAACCTTTCAAAAAGAAGTTCAAAATTTACTAAGTGTCCATCGAATTCTGGACCATCCTGACAGGTCAATTTTGTCTCTTTTCCAACTTCAACCCTGCAAACTCCACACATTCCAGTGCCATCAACCATAATAGAATTTAAACTAACAATTGTTTTTATATTATATGGTTTAGTAAGATTACAAACATTTCTCATCATTATAGGTGGACCAATTGCAGTAACTTGTGAAATTCTTTCACCTTTATCTATAAGAATTTTTAAAGCATCAGTTACAAAGCCTTTCATTCCATAGGAACCATCGTCAGTTGTAACTATTAATTCATCCACTAAATTTTTAAATCTTTCTTCCCAAAAAAGTAAATTTTTGCTTCTTGCTCCAAGTATTGCAATAACCTTGTTTCCTAAATTTTTAAATCCTTTTGCTATTGGATAAGTAGGAGCAATACCAACTCCTCCTCCTATTATAACAACACTTCCTTCATATTTTATTATCTCAGAAGGGTTTCCCAATGGTCCAACAACATCACTTATATAATCTCCAACATTTTTATAGGATAGAAGATGTGTTGTTAATCCAACTGTCTGAAAAACAGCAGTAATTTCATCTTTTTCGTAATCAGCAATTGTTAATGGTATTCTTTCACCTTTTTCATAAACTCTTAATATAAAAAATTGACCTGGTTTTGCATTTTTCGCTACAAAAGGAGCAGAAATTTTCATAAGAAAAATTGTAGGACAAATCTCTTCTTTGTAAGTTATCTCAAACATAAATCCTCCTTAAAAAACATATCCTGATTTATTATATCATAATGCTATAATTAACTTATGATAAACCCTTTCAATAATTTTAATTGGATAATTGATGGATTAGTTGCTGCATCTGAATATCCTGATAGTGAAAAAAAATTAGAATTCTTAAAAGAACAAGGAGTCAAATCAATTGTTACTCTTTCTGAAAAAAAGATTGATGATGATTTAATAATTAAATATAAATTTAGATATCTTCATCTTCCAATAAAAGATTTTGATGTTCCTAAGATGGATGATATAAAAAAATTCTTAAGATGGATGAAATTGATGGAAAAGTGGAAAATTCCCACCCTTATCCATTGTGATGCTGGAATTGGAAGAACAGGCACAATGCTTGCAATATTATTTTTATCAAAAGGAAAAACCCCTAAAGAGAGTATTGAATTTGTTAAGGAAAAAAGAAACTTTGGCTTAGAATCTATAAAGCAAGAGAGTTTTATTTATGAAATATATGAGATTATACCATTTTTAAATTCTTCTGTTGAAGAAGAGAATTTTTATATATTTCATAAAACAGTAGAAACTTTAAGAAAAGAGTGTCCATGGGATAAGAAACAGACAAAAGAATCGCTTTTAAAATATTTTGAAGATGAATTTCAAGAACTTAAAATGGCAATTAAAAACAAAGATATTGAAAATACCATTGAAGAACTTGGAGATGTTCTACTTGAAATAATGTTTCTTATAGTAATTGGAGAAGAAAAAGATGAATTTACAATAAATGATGTTTTAGAAAGAGTTGTTGATAAGTTAGTAATGAGACATCCTCATGTTTTTAAAGATGAAATTATAAATAGTGCTCAAGAGGTTGAGGATAGATGGGAAGAATTAAAGAAGAGAAAAATCTAATAGATGAAATTATAAAATATCAAAATTATTTAAGAGAAAAATATGGTTTTGATTGGGAAAATATTTCAGGTGTAATTGATAAATTGAAAGAAGAGATAAATGAATTAGAAGAAGTTTTAAAAGAGAAGAAGAGTGAAAAAATTGAGGAAGAATTTGGGGATATCTTAATAACTATTGTTAATTTATCAAGATTTCTTAAACTTGATATAAATGATGCTTTGAAAAAAAGTTATTTGAAATTTAAAAAAAGAGTTCAAAAAATGAAAAAGGAGGCCAAAAAAGAGAATATTTCTCTTGAAAAATTAAATATTTTGGAACTTGATGAATTATGGGAGAAATCAAAAGATAATTCATCTTAGATTTTTGTATAAATTTAAAAAGATATTCAAATCTATATCTGGTAAAAAGTTTGTTTTACCAATAAGTAATGATAAAATATAACATTTTGAAGTTTCTTCAACAATTTCAATTTTGTTAAATGCATCTAATAAATTTTTACCAACAACAGTTACACCATGATTTCCTAAAAAAGCAACATCTCCTGATTCAAGACCATCACTTACTGCTTTTGCAAGATCTAAAGTTCCGGGCATTATATATGGAATAAAAGTTGTTTTTCCTAAATGAATTGTTGATTCTGGGAAAAGATTATCAGGTAATTTAATTCCACTTAAAGAAAGTGTAGTTGAAAATGGAGCATGTGTATGTATTATTGCTTTTACATCTTCTCTTTTTTTATAAATTTCAAAATGCATTAAAATTTCAGTGGATGGTTTACCTTTTCCTTCAATTACTTTTCCATTAAAATCAACAATTAAAACATCTTCTTCATTTATAAATCCCTTATTAACACCTGATGGAGTGATTAACAATAAATTCTCTTCTCTTATAGATATATTCCCACCATAACCAGCGATTAAATTTTTCTTATAAAGATTTGAACAAACAAAAATAAATTCTTTTTTATCAAACATTTTTTTTCTCCTCAAAATTACTCATTTCAAAGATTCTTTTAAAATTTTTAAAGTTTATTTTTGATACAAATTTCAAATTTTCAATTCCATATTTTTTTACAAACTCGAAACCCAATTTATCAACAATTTCACTTGCTCCTTTTGGAAATTCAAAATCCCATTTTTCACTTAATTTATTTAAAGTTAATAAAAAGTTTGCTCTCGCAATAATTGAAGCAGCAGCAACTCCAATATCATTTTCACCTTTAATTATTTCTATTCTGTTAATATTTTTTTCCTCTTCTGTTAGAAAATTTTCAATATAATTTTTTGTAGTGAATTTATCAATAATAACTTTATTAATATCAGTTATTTTTAATAAGTTTTTTAAAACCCTTGAATGACCCCAGGCAAGAATTTTATTAATATTTTTAAATTTCTCATAAAGTTCATTAAATTTTTTTGGAGAAATACTAACAACTGAATTAATGAAATTTTGTTTTATTATTTTAGCAAGATAAATAACTCTATTATCAGAAATTTTTTTCGAATCCCTTACATTTATTTCATTTAAAATTTTCAATTTTTCTTTATTAACAACAACTCCAGCAATTATTAAATAACCAAAAAAATCCCCTTTCCCTGATTCATCAATACCAATCCATTTAAAAGAGTTCACCAATTTCCTTTTCGACCTCTTTTATTATACTTTCATCTATTACTAAATCTCTTACTTTTTCAATATATGGTGTCATATTTGTATCTTCATTTATACCTGGAAAAATATCTTTTATAATATTATAGGCAAGTTGAGTACCTCTACCAAGTTTACCTTTTCTGAAATTTAATGCCTGAACTGCTGATATAAATTCTATAGTTATTATGGTGAAAAGATTTTCAACAATCTGCCTTAACTTTCTGCTTGCTGTACCTGACATACTTACATCATCCTCCTGATCATTAGAAACAGGTGATGAGGTTACAGATGCAGGATAGGATAATACCTTATTTTCACTTACAAGTGAAGATGCGAGATATTGCAAAAGCATTAGACCAGAATTGAGGCCACTATTTTCAATTAAAAAAGGTGGTAAACCATTTGAAAGAGACGGATTCATTAATCTGTTTATTCTTCTTTCTACATTGTTGCTTAAAATTGTAAGTTCTATCGATAAAAAGTCACAATTTGTTGAAATAAATGAACCATGAAAATTTCCGCCAGAAAGAATTATTTTTTCATCAGAAAAAACAAGTGGATTATCAGAAGATGAGTTTATTTCAATAGTAATATTTTTTTCAATAAATTTTATTGTGTTATAAATTGAACCATAAATTTGCGGTAAACATCTTATTACATATGAATCCTGAGTTTTATCCTTTAATGAGTTAATTAAAGTGCTTCCTTCCAATAGAGAGTTAATAGCATAAGCAATAACTGCCTGAGAGGTTTGAGGTTTAGCAAGATGGATTTTTGAATTAAATGGATCAGAAAGTGCCAATAAAGATTCCATACTTAAACATGAAGATATTAAAGCATTTTTGAGTATATTTTTGGAATCAAATATAGATAGAGAAGCAATCCCGAGTGAAAATGATGTCCCATTGATAATTGATAAAGCCTCTTTTTCAAGAAGTTTAAGTGGTTCAATGCCCAATTTTTTATGAATCTCTATCGATTTCATCTCTTTACCTTTATAAATGCCTCTACCTTCACCTACAAGAAAAGATGCAAAAGCAGCAAGAGGTATCAAATCTCCTGAAGCACCAAGTGATCCCTTTTGTGGAATTAAAGGAATTATATCTTCATTTAAAAAAAGAATTATTCTTTCAATAACTTCTCTTCTTATACCAGAATATCCTTTGGCAAGAGAATTCGCTCTTATAAGCATTGTTGCTCTAACTGAGTCTTTTGAAAGAAAAGGTTTTAAAGATAAATCATGAGATTTAATGATATTTTCCTGTAATTTGATAAGATTTTCTTTTGAAATTTTAATATTACACAATTTTCCCAGACCAGTATTAATTCCATAAATTGGAATATCCTTCTTTGATAACTCTTCAACAGTTTCTCTTGATTCATCTATTTTGTCAATTGCATTTGGCGAAAGTTCTACACCTTTTCTGTATCTTGATACAGATATTACATCATCAATAGTCAAACTATCCCCATCAATTAGAATTTTAGCCATTATTCCTCCTTTTTAGTTAATAATGACTCACTAAAATAAATTAAATAGATTATTAATATTATATAAAAAATTAACCTGGATATTGATGACATAAATGTGAATTTATTTGGTATATTAAAATGAAAGTTGTTTAGAATTAATGAATTTAATAATAGAGTTATAAAAAATAGAAAATAAACAATATTTGGCTTTGTTTTAAATTCCTTCCTTAAAAAAGTAATTACTAAGAAAAAAGTGAAAAATAGAGTTATAAAAAATGTTATAAAATCCAATCCAATAAAAATATTTCTTAATAATAAAAAATAATATATTCTATCCCAGAAAATATAAATAACAAAAAGTAAAAGATTAATTAATAAAAAAATAAAATTTTTTCTATTTTTTATAGATATTATGAATGTAATAAAAATCAATATAATGAAATTTATCAAAAAACTTAAATCAATTGGAGGTGTGTAAAAAGGAGTTGTTATTAAATTTGTTAGGAAAAAGGAGATAAATAAACTTAAAAAAATAAAGAAATCGAAAATCAACCTCCATTTAAAATGATAGAAAATATGAAAATATAAATAAAGAATTATTACAAAATAATATAGATCAAAATATGAATAAAAAGGAGGAATAATATTTATTTTAGATTTAGTGAGAAGATGATAGATAAGAGAAATTATAAAGAAAATAATTGAATAATTGAATAAAAATTTACTTTTATTTCCAGATTCATAAAGAGAATTTAAGAAAATTAATATTCCCATTGACAAAAAAATAAAATAAGGAGAAGTTATATTAAAATAAAATTTAATTAATGATAAAGATATAAATATAAATGTAATAAGAAAGTATGGATTTATTTTCAATTTAAACTTAAATTTAGTAAATAATATTGATAAAAAAATCAGGATTATAGGTAATAAATAATAAATATCTAACTTTTCATTTTTAATTTTCGAAATTATATTTATACTTTTTTGATTTTCATTTGAAAAAATTTTAATTACTTTCTCATTTGAGATATTTAATATTATTGTTTCATTATCTTCTTTATATTTAACTTCTTTATTTTCAATTAAGTCTATAATTTTAAAATTTTTATCAATATTTAGAGATTTTTTATCTATTCTCAAAACTCCACTGCCATTAATTGTTAAATAAATTTCAGGAAAATCCCCAAATCTTATTAAAGACCCATTTGAAATAGAACTATATGTTTTTGGTTTAAACTCAACCTTTTCTATTTGATTAATAATTTCATAATATTTAATAAATGGTAATAATTCATTCAATTTATCTTGATAATCCCATATTGCAAATGGTTCATTTTCTGGTTTTGTGAATGTTGGATATATTCCATAAAATAGTGAAAAGTTAAATATCTTTTCTAAATTTTCTTTATTTATCTCATCTTCTTTTAATTTATATGAATAAAATATTGGTCTATTTCTTACAAGAATTCTCTCTATTGGAAAGTCGTTAATCTCATTTAAGTTATCAATTTCTTTATATAACATATCTGAATTCATAAATAATTGAAAATATTTAGGATTTATTGACAAAATTAGATTTTTTTCACCAACTTTTTCTATCAAATCATAAAGAGGGATTAAATAAAATTGTGCCTCTTTATTTTCTATGTATGAAGTTGGATATTTTCCAAAATGTGCTTTATCGAAATTGAAAACATCAATAACATCTGAAAAATCGATTGCAAAACCCAAATATCTACTTTTTTTATCTTCTGTTAAACCTGATTCATTATTATAATATTTTATTGAAATATCAATTGGGTTGATATATCTATTATAAAATATTTCATATGCAGAAATTCCTTTATTTTTTAGATAATCAGGAGAAGGGTTTAATAAAAAAATAGTATCATAAGAATTTTCTTTATAATCAATTATAGGTTTACCAGAAACATATTTATAAACTGGTTCACTCTTTTTAACATAATTTATAAACTGATTATTTTTATCTTTCAAACCAGAATTTAATAAAACAATACTATCTAATCTTGAAAGATCTTCATTTTTAAAATATAATCTTTTTACTAAATTATCAATTGATATATTTTCAAATTTTAAACTAACAGGATTCAATATAAGTAAATTTTCAATTCCAAAAAAACTTGTTTCATTTATTCTATCTGCAGCTGCTTCGACTTTTGGATCTACAATTCTATATTTTATATTAAAATTGTTAATTCCTAAATTTCTTATTTTAGTAAAAGAAGTATCTGGTACTATTAATCCTCCATTTTCTATTTTTCTATTCCTTTCTTTATATATTTTAAAATATTCTTCAAATACATCTTCTAAAGAAGAAATAATTTTTATATTAAAAAATATATTTTCTTTTTTCTTTATATAGATATTATATGAGATGAATGAATTATTATCTTTCTCGAAAAATTCAAAATAATATAAATTATCATTTGGCACCGAGAACATTAAATATTGATTTTCACTATTTTTTAAAACTATTAATGGTGAAATAAATATATCTTTCTTTTCAGGAAAAATAATTTTATAATTTTCAAAACTAATTATAAATTCTACTGCGCCTTTTCCAGAAATTAATAATTTATAATTACTATCTGATTTAGACAAATTATATTTTATATTAAAAAATTTACCTTTACCTATTTTCATAAACAGTTCTTTACCTTCAACATTTTTCAAAATAAAATTTATATTTGGATTATCTTCTGCGAGTGATTTATTTATCTTAAATGTTAATATTGTTTGAAATAGAAACAAAATAATTAAAATAAAAACTATTTTTTTCATCAGAAAAATTATATAATATTTGAGTGATTTTAATAGATTCAGGAGAAAAAAGTGTTTCAAATAAATAGTAATCCAATAAATTTATTCACAATATGCCTAATTGGTATTGGTCTCTCAATGGATGCTTTTGCTGTTGGAATAACTTGTGGTTTGATTAAAAAAGAAATAAAATTAAAATTTTCTTTAAAAATTTCATCTTTTTTTGGTTTTTTTCAATTTGGGATGGTATTTTTAGGTTTTTTATTAGGAAAAGAGTTATTAAATTTTATAAAAGATTATGATCATTGGATTGCTTTTTTAATATTATTAATAATTGGTTTAAAAATGATTATTGAAAGTTTTAAGGTAAATGATGATAAAAAAATAGATCCAGAGAATTTGAAAACACTTATTATATTTTCTATTGCAACAAGTATTGATGCTTTTGCAGTAGGAATATCTCTATCTTTATTAAAAATAGCAATATTGCTTCCTTCACTAATAATAGGATTAATTACTTTTACATTATCATTTATTTCAGTTTATTTAGGATGTATATTTGGGAAGATTATAAAGAAAGGCGCAGAAATAATTGGAGGTATAATTTTAATTTCAATTGGAATAAGAATTTTACTTGAGCATTTAATATGAAGAAATTAATTGATATTTTGTTCAAGATATTAATTTTTCTATTTTTTCCATTACTCTTTTCTTTAATATTTTGGTATGTTAGCATTCCTTTTAAATATTTAAGGAGTGTTACATTTAAAAAATCATATAACAAAAAGTCAAATTTATTATATTGTTATTTTTGGTGGACTATTATTTTTAATCTTAAATTATTATTTAACTTTCTTAATTAGTTTTTTGACATATAAAAAATTGATATAATAAAATATAAATAAAAATGGAAAAGAAAAAAGTTTTATTTATCTGCACTCATAATTCAGCAAGGTCTCAGATGGCTGAAGGTTTAATGAACTACCTTTTAGGAGATTATTATTCAGCATATAGTGCTGGAACAAAACCAAATTTTGTTAATCCATTTGCTATTGAAGTTATGAAGGAAATTGGAATTGATATATCTAATCATAGGTCAAAAAGTGTTGTTGAATTCAAAGGTGAAAAGTTTGATTATGTTGTTACTGTTTGTGATAGCGCAAAGGAGAATTGTCCATTTTTTCCAGGAGCAAAAGAATATATCCATCAAGGTTTTGAAGACCCATCTTCTTTCGAAGGAACTGATGAAGAGAAGCTGAATAAATTTAGAGAGATTAGAAATGAAATTAAAAATTTTATATTTAAAAAATTTAAAATTCAGGAGGTTTGAATGTTTAAAAAATTTATTATTATTTTTATTTTAACTCTTTCAATCTTTTCAATAAGAAATTTATTTTCCTTAAATTTATTGGAAAAACCTATTAATTTAGTGGCTATTCAAGAGGATTATAAAGTCAGATTAACATGGCAATTAGCAAAAGAAGATGCCAATATTTATGGATTTGAAATTTTTAAAAGCGAAAACAACAAAAATTTTACTTCAATAGGAAAAGCATATAAAGATCAATTTTATTTTCTTGATTATAGCATCTATCTTGATAAAACATATTACTATATGGTTAAATCTTATGATAAAGATGGAAATTATTCCGATCCATCAGATATAGTTTCAATTAAAATAATTGATGATAAAGCACCAGAATTAAGAATATTAGAACCTGCAGAGAATAATTATTATACTAAAGAAGAATCTTTACATCTATTAATTGGTGTTAGAGATAATATGAGTGGTTTAAAAACACTTCTTGTAAATGGAGTAAAAATTAATCAATGTGGTTGCTCAACTTTTGATGCAAATTATACTTTAGTTGAAGGTAAAAATGAATTTTTAATTATTGCAGAAGATAATAAAGGAAACAAATCATCTTTAACTTTGACTGTTTTTCTTGACACAACTCCTCCTGAGGTAAATGTAAATATTCCAGTTAAGACTAATGACGAAAATTTAAGATTGATGGGCAAAATATTGGATAAAGGAATTGGTTTAAAAGTTGCATATTTAAATAATATAGAATTAATGATTGATAAGGATGGAAATTTTGAAACCTATCTACTTTTAAAAGAAGGAGAAAATGAATTAAAATTTAAACTTATTGACAAACTCGATAATACAAAAGAAGAAATTTATAAAGTTAATTATGTTAAAAAGATAGTTCTTAAACTACAAATTGGAAATAAAATGATGTATGTAAATGATAATCCTCAAGAAATAGATGTACCACCACAGATAATTGAAGGAAGAACACTTTTACCTATAAGATGGGTGGCAGAACCCCTTGGTGCAAGTATAGGATGGGATGCAAATGAAAAGAAAGTAACTGTTTCACTGAAGGATACAATTATAGAACTATGGATAGGTAAAAATATTGCAAGGGTTAATGGAGTAGATACACCAATAGATCCAAATAATCCAAAAGTTGTACCAATGATTATTCAGGGTAGAACAATGCTTCCAGTTAGATTTGTTGCTGAAAATTTAGGTTGTAAAGTTGATTGGGATGCTAATACAAAAACTGTAACTATAACATATTCTTAAATATTTATTTTTGGTATTTCTTCTCCCTTTATTGATTCAATATATTCAAATGTTTTTTTGATATTTTCCTCATCTCCTTCAATTCCAAGAACAATTGAACCTTCATCTTCCCACAAACCACCTTTTGATATTAAAATTGCATCAACATCAAATAAAACATTAAGTGCTTCAATTTCAGTAAATGGAATAGCATTAACTATTGGGAAAATTGATATTGGAATTCCCATCGAGTATTTCATTTCATCAATTTTTGCAAAATAAGAAGCATCTATTACATCAGGTATTAATTTTCCAATGCTAACTGGTGAAATCCACTTTACACCTCTTGATAAAATAGTTCCAACATATTTTCCAACTGTACCTCCAGTGTTATCGCCCACTATAACTCCAACATTTCCATCAGGATCGATTGCATTTGCACCTTTTATAAAAACATCATTAATACCCATTTTTTTTACAACATCATCTGGGTTTTCATCTGAAACTTTTCCATCTATCAAAACTACAGGGTTCAATCTAAGATTTTTATCAAGAACAGATAATTTACAATCTCCAATATATCCTGCCATATATCTATTTTTTTCTATTTTTTTATTTAGAATCTCTTCAACTATAAAACTATTTGTAGTGCCTAAAGAGATAAATATAATACCCTTTTCAAGTACATTCAAAGATTTTAAATATTCTTTAATACCCTTAGCAATTAATCTTTTAGACATTGAACTTCTCAAAACCAATACGCCTTTCATGTCTCCTCCTTTTCAAAATTTTATATTGCATCTTTTTTAAATATACTCAATATTTTTAAAATATCAAAATTTTTTATATAATATCTAATATGTATATTAATGAGATTAAGGAATTATATAAAGAAACTCTTTTTAGAAAGATAAATGATGAAAAATCATTTTTTTATTTTTGCTCTTATGTACCTGTTGAACTAATTTATGCATCATCTTATAAACCAGTTAGATTTATCACTGAATTTAACCAATTTTTGCATTCTGATGAAGTTATTCCTAAATATATCTGTCCATATTTAAAAACTATAGTAGAATTTTTCATTAAAAATGATTTGAAAGAAAAAAATATTATATTTACTGATGGATGTGACTCTTCAAGAAGGATATCTGAAGTTTTCAAGGAGTTAAATTTTATAAAAAATTACTATTATTTAAAAATTCCATTTAATGAAAAATATGAAGATATTATGTTTTTTAAAAATCAACTTAATAATCTTTATAAATCACTCAGTAAGAAAATAGATAATGATAAATTAATTGATTCAATAAATTTATATAATTCAGGTAGAGAAAAATTATCTCATATATATAACAATTCAGAAAACCTTAAAAGTTCATTAAAACTTTATTTAAATTTACTATTCCAGGTAATGGATATTGAAGATTTTATAAATTTGAAAATTGATTTAATGGATGAGAAGATGCAAACAGAAAATAAATTTTACTTATTTTCTACTATTTATCCATTAAATTTTATTGAATATGTCGAATCATTGGGTATTATTATAGATTATGATGATTCATGCTTTGGAGAAAGGAATTTGAGTTTAATAGAGATAGAAAAGAATGATCCTATTTTATCAATTGCTAAATATTATTTAAATAGAGAAGGTTGTGTAAGAAAGAGAGAGATAGATAAAAAAATGGAAAAATTAATACAAAGATATAATGAAAAAAAATTAAAAGGAGTTATTATATATAATTTAAAATATTGCGACCCCTTAATTTTTTTCCTTCCAATGATAAAAGAAATATTAAATAAAGAAAAGATACCATTATTAATTATTGAAGATGATTTTACTTTAAATATAAAAGGACAGATTAGAACAAGAGTAGAGGCTTTTTTGGAGATGATAAAATGAATTTTGATATATCAAAAATAAAACCAGAATATTTTAAAAAGATTCTTTCAAAAAAGTATCTATATCCTTTAATTTATGGTGTTTTATTGCAAATTTTAAGGCCAGATGAAATTGGAAAAATATCTATAAAATTTTCTCTTGATTTAATAAAGAAAAATTTTAGTAAAAACAGTAAAGTTGTAATGGTTAATGTTTTTACTCCAACAGAAATATTTTTTGCTTTAAATACCTTTCCAATTTTACCTGAAGTAGCCTCTGCAGTTAGCGCTAATTTTGGTATAAGCGATACTGCTCTTTTTGAAAGTGATGAACTTATCTTTTCAAAGGATAGTTGCAGTGTTCATAGAAATTTATTGGGTTTAATAAAAATGGGTTTTTTACCAATTCCAGATTATATTTTTACTACTGATAAACCATGTCATTCAGCAGTTCACTCCTTTTTCTTAATTTCAAATTTTTATGGTGGCAAATATTTTACAATAGATATTCCAGAATATGAGAGTGAAGATAATTTACAATATGTTGCCAAAAAGATCGAAGATATTTTTGTACTTTTATCAAAAGAGTTGAAAATTAAAAATCCATATAAAAATTTATTAAATGCAATAAATTTATCAAATGAAACAAGAAAATATCTAATTGAAATAAATGATTTGAGAACGAAAAAAGTATTAAT
>Ga0315298_1004059_pt1 | contig 22381 bp, 19 predicted proteins | sample WHS_1_MG_FD_203077 | JGI IMG/M metagenome (GOLD analysis project Ga0315298, IMG submission 203077) | Extremophilic microbial mat communities from Washburn Hot Springs, YNP, Wyoming, USA - WHS_1_MG | ecosystem: Environmental > Aquatic > Thermal springs > Hot (42-90C) | place: USA: Wyoming...
CACTTTCGCCATGTAGGTAAAATCCTCAGGCCAAATGGTTTCGCCACCAAGGCCGGCCATAAAGGATGTTATTGCCGGTCTTTCATCGAGGTCATAGAGGGTAGCTCTCAATTCATGGATGAGATTACCGCCGCGCATGGCTCCACCGTAAGAGGTGCTCGTTTCTATGGTACCGATGGCCTTCACATGGCCAAGGGCTTCGGCAAGTTCATGGGTCGGCCAGGGACGAATCCAACGGGGACGGGCCATTCCTGCTTTGATACCCTGACTGCGCAGCTTGTCCACGGCCCGGCGACAGGTGTTGGCATGGGCGCCCTGGATAAAGAAAGCTATTTCCGCATCCTCCAGCTTGTATTTCTCTACAAAGGGGTCATAGTTTCGTCCGAAAATCTTGTTAAAATCCTCCGTTGCCTCCTTAATAACCTGGGGAACAACAAGGAACGTCTGAGCCCTTGATGCGTCCATAGGAGCGCCCTGATCCGGTCGAATCTGGGGACCATGGGAGACAGGGCAAAGGGGGCTTAAGGGGTGGGGTGCCTTGTAGGGAGGCAAAAATTCCCGTACCTGGGATAATTCGGGGACAACAACCTTGTCAGGTATATGGGACAAGAAGTAACCATCCTGACATACCATCTGAGGTAGCATTACCCGGGGGTCTTCTCCCACACGATAGGCGATAAGGGTGTTATCCAAAACTTCCTGGGGTGAACAGGCCCAACCTATGAGCCATCCCTGGTCTCTTGCTGACATGGCGTCGGTATGTTCGGAACCGAAATCACCGGGAGGGTCTAATGTCCTGTCGGCAATAGACATCTGGGCAGGGTAACGACCACCGGCCATGGGACTGTACACTTCAAAGGCGTAAGTGACACCCACACCGGAACTACCGGTGAATGCCCTTGCACCACAGGCCGAGGCACCCAAAACTACGGAAAGCTGGGCATGTTCCCCTTCACCATGAACAAATTCTGCATCCAATTCCCCGTTGGCAACCATCTTGGCCAGTTCCATCATGATGGCCGTGTAGGGCCGGATGGGGTAGGAGCAAATTACTTCCACTTCTGCCAACCTTGCTCCTTCTGCCGCCGCACGACAGCCGGTTAACATTTGTTCTTTTGCCATAAGTTTTCCTCCTCCTAAAAGGGTTTTTCTAAACGAACCACACCGTCTTCAAAATCCAACTCGGGCACCGCCGAGAGGGCGTTCGTGGGACATTCCTCAATACAAATCTGACAACCTTTGCAGAATTTCCAATTCCACTCCATCACATCGTCTTTTTCGTTGTAGGACCAGCAGGAATCGGGACAGGAGATGTAGCAGGTGAGGCAGCGGGTACATTTTTCGTTGTCGATGACCGGTCGCACGATGCGCCAGTTCGATGTCATAAAAAGGTCCTGTTCCCGGACGGGAGCCGGTGTTACTGCTCCAAAAGGAACGGCACGCTCCGAGGGAACGTTGATTGTTCCATATTCAGGTAAATTTTTTGCCATAGTATCCTCCTTAAAAATTTTATCTATCTTTTTAACTACCCCAAGAATACTCTACGCGGGCCTTTCTGAATTTTTGCAAATTAACCTCATTGTAACCGCGCTCCATTGCTGAAACGTCCTTTACTACTTTGGCCAGGTTTTCTTTTGTAGCCAGTCCCGTTACCCTGGCCAGGGCACCCACTACTGGTGCGGCAATACCGGCACCAAAACCAACGGCGTCAACACCACCTTCCGAACCGGAAAAATCTACGGTCCTGATACCCGAGATACCATCGGCATCGACCGTCGCAATGGCTCCCAAAATGTCGGCATTGGGGATAAATTTCAGCATATAATCGATGGGACGATTGGTGTTGATGAGGAGGAGTCCCCCTTCGGGCATACCCCTTAGGACGTTTATGCCCTTTACGATTGTAGGTTCAAGAACGACGACGATGTCGGGATGGTCGTTGGTGTAAACGTATTTATGTTCGATCTCTTCGTCACTTACCCTCACATATTTGCGGGTGGTAACCAAAACGCGGTCGGGGAGGTCCTCATAATTGTCGAACATTTGGGCGAATTTTCCCCCTAAAATGACCGCTTGTCCGAAGGCGTTGATTACATCACGCCCTTCCTTATCCATGGTTACTCCCCGTGTCCAGACAGTAATTTCCGTAATTTTTCCCATACCTTACCTCCTTGACATAATTGTATAAATTTTTGACCGAACGCAGAATAACTCTCCTGCCCTCTTAAAAATAAAAGTTCTGGTTTCACCCCCCCTCCTAAAAAGTGTTTAATTATATGATTTTACTCTTTTCTTGGGAAAAACAACCGACTCCACTTCCTCCAAATGACCAAGCATGGCTTTACACGCTGCCTTGCTTTCCCGATTTTTAATTGCGAAAAAAACCTGCAAATGTCCCTCGAGGGATTTTTGCGCCCTCTGCTCATTCATCAGATACTCTTCCCGCGTTTCTTTCATTAGGTCCACTAAAGCGAGAAGGAGACGCTCCATGACGCGATTTTTTGCCATCTTGGCCATGGCGTTATGAAAGGCTGTATCCACCTCAACGGTAGATTCCCCGCTTTCGAGGCAAGCCTTCTGTTTCTGTAAAATTTTTTCCAAGTTAGCTATCTCTTCGGAAGTGGCATTACGGGCGGCCAGCTGGGCAATGTAGGGTTCGATAATTTTACGGATGGCAAAAATGTCGAGAAGATCATCTCTTTCCGTAAAAAGCGCCTTTGCCAGTGGTTGAATTAAAGCCTCTTCACTGGTGGCCAGCACATAGGTGCCGTTACCTTGGCGGCTTTGGAGGAGGTTCATAGATTCTAAGGCACGAATTGCCTCTCTTACCGTTGCTCGGGATACCTTAAAGGTTTCACTGAGCTCCCTCTCCGAGGGGAGTTGATCGCCCGTTTTTAACTTTCCCTGGGCGATCAGGGTACGAATCTGGTTTACAATATCTTCATAAGCCCTCTTTTTCTCTACTGCCTTTAACATACCCTTGTCTCCCTGCCGTCTTTTAGTTCCTTCAGTGCTGTCATAAAATGGATGGAAGATACCAATAGCTTTTCGGGATGTTTCCCCTCATTTTTATTTATCAGATCGGAAATGGCGAGCATTACGGCTCTGCGGCTGAGAAAGGCTATATGGGAGCCAACCATGCCTTCGGTGAGGGTGGAAAGTTCCTCGAGATCTACGTCTTCGTTGAGGGGGATGCCTCTTAGGTGCAGCGCGAATATTTCTCGCCGCTCTTCTTTATCGGGGAGGGGAAAGCGGAGAATGAAATCCAGCCGGCCAGGTCGTGTCACGGCTTCATCGAGGAGGTCTTCACGGTTTGTGGCGCCGATGACGATTACCTGGGAAAGGTCACTCAATCCATCTATTTCGTTGAAAAATTGACTGGCTACCCGTTCTACAGCTCCCGATTCGGTACTCTGGCCCCGCTTCGGCAGGAGGGCATCTATTTCATCGAAGAAGAGTAAAGAAGGGGCAGATTGTTTTGCCCTTTTGAAGATCTCATGGAGGGTTTTCTCCGATTCCCCCAACCATTTGGAAAACAAAAGGGGACTGCTGATGGGGATGAAATTAAGCCCCGTTTCCCCTGCCAGAGCTTTCACCATCATCGTTTTACCCGTTCCCGGTGGTCCCGAAAGCAAAATGCCTTTTGTGGTAAAAACACGACCGGCAGAAAAGAGTTCAGGGTATTTCAGCGGCCAATCGATAATGGCCAAAAGGGTTTCTTTGATCTTTTTGAGACCACCTATGTCACTTAGTTTTAAGGTGGATCTTTCGGTAAAGAATTCTCGGGTGGCCGATGGTTCCACTTCCCGAAGGGCGGACAGGAAATCATCCATTGTTACTTCCATCTTCTCCGGTTGGAGGGAGGCAGTATCGATATTCCCCCATCTATCCATGGGCAAATAGCGCCGCACGGCAGCCATGCCGGCTTCTTTACAGAGAGCTTCCATATCGGCACCGACAAAGCCATGGGTGATCTGGGCAATCCGTTCCAGGTTCACATCCGCTGCCAGGGGCATGCGCCGGCTGTGGATTTTAAGGATGGCCAGGCGACCTTCCTTATCCGGTACGGGAATAGAAATTTCCCTGTCGAAACGACCCGGCCGCCGTAGGGCAGGTTCCACCATTTCAGGTACGTTGGTTGCTCCAAGAACAACCACGTATCCCCGCGGTACCATGCCATCCATTAAGGCCAATAGTTGGGCAACTACCCTTTTTTCTACATCACCTAAGGTTTCCGCCCGTTTGGGGGCGATGGCATCGATTTCGTCGATAAAAATCACACTGGGGGCCTTCCGGGCCGCTTCCTCGAATATTTCTCTCAGGCGGGCCTCGCTTTCCCCGTAATACTTGTGAATGATCTCCGGACCATTAATCTTTATAAAATGGAGATTGGTTTCATTAGCAATGGCCTTGGCAATAAGGGTTTTACCCGTGCCGGGCGGTCCGTAAAGGAGGACACCCTTAGGAGGATCAATACCGAGACGGGCGAAGATCTCACTGTGGCGTAAAGGCAGTTCCACCAGTTCTCTGATGAGGCGCAGTTCCCTGTCTAACCCCCCAATATCTTCATAGGATATATGATTTATATCTTTGGGGCTGAAATCGGGTTTAATTAATTTAAATTGGGTATTTTGGTTAATAATCACGGCACCCCGCGGAGAAGTCCCTTCTATAAGGAAAAACCGCTCTTTTCCCCCAAACAGGGGGATGTTAAGTTTATCACCTGTAACAACGGCGATGCCCTGGAGGATTTTGGCAAAGCGACTGAGTTCCCCTTCGGTAGGTAACCAGCTATCTGCGTCTAAGGGCTTAAGAACAATGGTGAGGGCAGTATTACGGGGGACTTTTCTTACGCGGACTTTACTGCCGATCTTCACCTGGGCATTATCGCGGGTGTAGCCATCGATTTGGATGATTTTTTTGCCCTGATATTCGGGAAAGGTACCGGTGAGGCGGGCGACCGTTAATCTTTCCCCCTCAATTTCTACTACATCTCCTAAGGTAGCACCGAGGGCCTCAATATCTTGAGGATCGAGACGGGCAAGTCCCTTGCCCACATCGTCGGCAAAAGATTCCGCAACCTTAAGTTCCAATTCTGCCGCCATAAACTCCCTTTATTGGCCTACTGGCCAAGTGGTCAGACCAGTTAATTTCCCTATTGGAGTTCTTTTCTTTTGTCAAGAAATATTTTGCCTTTAAATCGGGAAGGGAAAAATAAAAGCCCCGCCTTCTGTTTAGAGGCGGGGCGGGAAGGTTTTTACTTGGAAGCCGAGGTAGTTACCCCTTTTTCTTTGAGTTTGGCCTGGGCAGCGGCCAATCGAGCTATGGGTACCCGGAAGGGGGAACAGCTTACATAGTCCATACCCACCCGGTAACAGAACTCCACACTGGCCGGATCCCCACCGTGTTCACCACAGATCCCCACCTCCAGCTTTGGTCGCACGGATCTACCTTTTTCAATCCCTAATTTTACCAGGTATCCCACTCCCACCTCATCGAGGGTCTGGAAGGGGTCTTTTTCGAGGATGTTGTGCCTGGCATAGTGATTGATAAACTTACCGGCGTCGTCCCGACTGAAGCCAAAGGTGGTCTGGGTCAGGTCGTTGGTACCGAAGGAGAAAAATTCCGCCTCTTTAGCTATTTCATCAGCAATGATTGCTGCCCTGGGTAGCTCAATCATAGTTCCGATCAGGTAGTGTACCTTTATTCCCTTTTTTTCCATAACCTCTTTAGCGGTAGCTTCGATGATTTCTTTTTGATGGGTCAACTCCTTACCGATACCCACCAGGGGAACCATGATTTCGGGATGGACTTTTTTCCCTCTTTTTGCTACCTCACAGGCCGCTTCAATGATGGCCCTCGTTTGCATGCGGGTGATTTCGGGAAAAACAATCCCTAAACGGCATCCCCGGTGGCCCAACATGGGATTTAATTCGTGTAATTCCTCTACCCGTCGTAACAACTTTTCTTTTTCCTCAAGCAATTTCTTGTTTTTGCCTTTCGCCCGCAGGAGGGCGATTTCTACCATGAGCTGTTCCCTCTTAGGTAGGAATTCGTGCAGAGGGGGATCCAGAAGGCGAATCGTTACGGGGAGGCCATCCATGACTTCGAAAAGCCCCTTGAAATCAGCACGTTGCATGGGAAGTAGCTTGTCTAAGGCCCTTTTTCGCTCCTCGGGCGTGGCTGCGAGGATCATTTGCTGGACGATGGGAAGCCGATCTTCAGCGAAAAACATATGTTCTGTACGGCATAATCCAATCCCCTCGGCACCGAAACTGATGGCTACTTGCGCATCCCGTGGTATATCGGCATTGGCCCTGACACCCAAGGTGCGAACCTCATCGGCCCATTGCATCAATAAGGCAAAATCACCGCTTACTTCCGGTGGTTTGGTGGGGACCTTCCCCAACATGACGCGTCCCGTACCTCCATCAATTGTAATGAAATCGCCTCTCCGTAGGGTTAATTCTCCAACTTTGATTATACCCCCTAAAACATCTACCTCGATGGCAGTGCAACCGGCGACACAGGGCTTCCCCATGCCCCGGGCCACTACAGCAGCATGAGAGGTCATTCCCCCCCGAGCGGTAAGTATCCCCTGGGCGGCATGCATGCCGTGAATATCATCGGGTGTCGTTTCGGGACGTACGAGAATTACCGGTTCCTTTTTTGCTTCCTCCACCGCCTCATCGGCCGTAAAGACGATGCGACCCGCCGCCGCACCCGGCGAGGCCGGAAGACCCTCGGCAACGACCTCGAATTTAGCTTTGGGATCGATGACAGGGTGTAAAAGCTGATCGAGGGTGCTGGCATCGATTCTCATGAGGGCTTCTTCCTTGGTGATGAGACCCTCTTTCACCATGTCTACGGCAATTTTAACCGCCGCCTGGGCCGTCCTCTTTCCCGTACGGGTCTGAAGCATATAGAGGGTACCTTCCTGGACGGTAAATTCAAAATCCTGCACATCCCGATAGTGCTGTTCTAATTTATGGGTGATCTGACGCAGTTGTTCAAAAACTAAGGGCATCTCTCTCTGTAATTCGGTTATAGGTCTTGGTGTACGGATGCCCGCTACAACATCCTCTCCCTGGGCATTGGTGAGGTATTCACCGTAAAACTCCCTTTCCCCCGTGGAAGGATTGCGGGTGAAACCAACCCCCGTTGCCGAGTGGTCCCCCATATTACCGAAAACCATAGCCTGAATATTTACTGCCGTTCCTAAATCGTGGGGAATATCGTTCAATTTGCGATAGGTTACGGCCCTCGGGTTGTTCCAGGAGTTGAAAACGGCATCTCGAGCCATCTTCAGCTGCTCCCAAGGGTCTTGGGGGAACTCCCTCTTGGTAATCTGTTTTACCTTGGCTTTGAATTTTTTTACCAGTTCTTTAAGGTCGGTAGCAGAAAGTTCCACATCCGATTGCACCTTTTTCTTTTTCTTTGCCTCTTCGAGGATCTTTTCAAAAACCCCTTTATCCACTCCCATGACCACATTGGCAAACATCTGGATAAAGCGCCGGTAGGCATCCCAGGCAAAACGTTCGTTGTTACTTTTGACAATCAATCCCTGGACGGTATTATCGTTTAGCCCTAAATTGAGTACCGTATCCATCATGCCCGGCATGGAGAATTTGGAACCCGAGCGGACGGAAACCAAAAGTGGATTTTTCGGATCGCCAAAACGGTACTTGCCGTCAAGGGATGCTTCAATCTTTTTCATATATTTTTGCATTTCTTTATCGAATTCAGGTGGCAGCTTTCCCCCTGATTGATAAAAGAGGTTGCATACCTCTGTTGTGATGGTGAATCCCGGCGGGACAGGGATACCCACATTGGTCATCTCGGCAAGTCCGGCACCTTTGCCCCCCAACAGGTCTTTCATTGCTCCAGAACCTTCGGCTTTACCCTTACCGAAGAAGTAAAAGTATTTCTTTTTTGCCATTGAACGGTCCTCCGAAATAGTTTCTTGGCTCATAGAACAAACCTTAAAATATTGTCAATATTAAAACGTGAATGACTTCGATAACAAAAGGGAGAACGCCACAAAACGGCCATCATGGCTTAGGCTGATTTCGATGGGGGTAAGCTTTTCCCGAAAATAAACAAGGGGAGGAAGGCCTTCCTTTCTCTCGGTGATTTTCCAGAAAGAAGCGGGAAGGTGATAATGAAAGGCAAGTTTCTTACCGGCGAGATGGCGTATATATAATGAAGCGTCCTGTTCCGGAGGGCAGGGTTTAATCTGCCAGATCAGATCCTTCGGTATGGGCCCAATGGGGTAAATACAGAGGGAGTGGACAAATTGAGAAGTGACCATGGTCGTTAAAAAAACAGTTCCCTCAGGTGTCTCCACCCATCCCTTATAAGACGTACTTTTTTTCAACTGGATCTCATACATGTCAGGAAGTATAACCCGGTAGCGACGGGGGGAGGATGATACTTTCATGTTTGCTTTCATTACTGCTTTATAAGCTGCTTCCTTGGCTGACCAGAGGCTCCAAAGGACTGTGTCGGGTTTTACGTTGCCTACGATTAGGGATTCTTCAGTGGGGAGAAAGACCCGTTTGAGAAATAGGGTATCTTTGCTCTTGTCCCGAGCAGCTATGTTCGTCAGATCTACTATGTCGTTGCCGATGTGAGGCAAAGTATTGTTCCTCCATTTTGGCCAAGCAATTGATAATCTGCTCGGCATAGTGTCGCTGTTCCCTTAGTCCTGTTAAATCGGTTTTTTCCGGTGTGAGCTCTTGAAGATATACGGTAAAAGTTTCTTTAAGCTTGGGAATATCACTGTAAGTATCCTGATGGTCACCCCTTAGGTAAAGGCAGAGAACTTTACAGTTTTCCACATTACTGATGAACCGTCCAACGCCGTAAGAGAAACCTTCCTTATTGACCCGACCGGTTCGGGAACGGCCACCTTCGGGGAAGATGAGCACGTATTGCCCTCGTTTCAAGAGATAGATGCATTTTTCGAGGACTTTTCTCATTTCTTTCCTCTCTCCCCCCCGGCTCACGGGTATGCACTTCGTGAGATAACAGAAAAGGGTAGAAAGTAAATTTTTTTGGAAATTGGCCCTCTCTGGCAGGTTCCAGGGAACAAGCTTAAAGTTTGTCAGGTACCTTAAGAGAGGGGCCAAGGCGTAAGCAATGATTACCGAATCAATATTCGTTAAGTGGTTTGCGCAGATTATCCAGGGGCCACGGTGGTTTTCGGTGAGAACACGCCACCTTTTCCGGATTTCATTTAGTTCTCTAACACGATACCCGAAAAACCACACACAAACGTAAACAAAGGGGCCCAAAAGAAAAACGGCAAGCCTTCCTAAGAGATACTGTAAATGTAAGGATACTTTGTCTAAGGTTCCCACTAGTTATGCAACCTTGCTTTTGATGACCTCCACCGCATCGCCGATGGTTCTGATGCGGTCTGCCTCGTCATCGTCGATCTCAATACCGAATACATCTTCGCACTTGATAATAATATCTACCAAACGGGCGGAATTTACCTTTAGGTCGTTTAAAATATGGGTATCTTTTGTTGCTTTTTCCACCAGTTCGGTGTCTTTTGCATAGAGCTTGATAATGTTAATAAATTCATCGTAGATTTTCTTTTCGTCCATGTTCTTCTCCTTAATTAAAAAATTTTTCTCGCCCGTACAAGGCGTTTATTCCCATTTTTTGAAAATGAGGCAGCTGTTCACATCACCAAAGCCAAAACCTGCTTTAGCGATGATTTTTAGATCGGGTAACTCCAATAGTTTCTGGGGAACTTTCGGGGCAAAAGACTCAATCTCCGGGTGGAGGTCTTCGCAGTTGATGGAGGGATGGAGAAACCCTTTGTATAGTTGCAGAACCACGGCTACACACTCAACGGCGCCAGCTGCACCCAGACAGTGACCCACCATAGACTTGGTTGAGTTTATATAGGGGAAATTCTCCGGCCCCCTTCCTAAGGCTTCGGACCAGTTTTTCACTTCATAAGGATCCGCAAAGGTAGCCGTTAAATGACCGTTTATAGCGTCAATTTCCGCCGGATCGATACCCGCATCGGCGATGGCCCCCTTGATGCACCTCTTTACCCCTTCGGGATTGGGTGCCGTCATAGAACCACCCTGTCTCTGTCCCCCACAGTTTACAAATCCCCCTAAAAGTTCGGCATAGATACGAGCCCCCCGCTTGAGGGCAGTCTCCAATTCCTCTAAAACGAGGACGGCCCCTCCTGCCCCGGGAACAAAGCCTCCCGCCGAGGCACTCATGGGACGGGAAGCCCTTTCCGGTTGATCGTTGTATTTACGGCACATAACCCGCATAGCATCGAACCCTGCCCAGATGAATGGTGAGGATCCTTCTGTACCGCCGGCAAGCACGCGTTTGGCAAGTCCCGTACGAATACGGAGCATACCGTCGAAAATGGCCTCATTTCCCGTACTGCAGGCAGCAGAATTGGAGGTTACCTGATTCCCTAAGGCAAGGACCCCACCAACCCGGGCACTGGTACCGCTATTCATCACCTGTTCCACAATGCGACTACCCATCCGCCTAACTTTCCCTTCCGTAACCAGAGGAACTACCTCTTTCGCAATCGTATCCATACCTCCTATACCGGAGCCGATGATGGCTCCCGTGTCCCAATCAACCCGGTCATCATCGGGATCGGGAACGGTAAATCCGGCATCTAACCAGGCATCGATGGCCGCCACTACGGCGTAGCCGATGTTTTCGTTGATGGAAAGGAGGTCTTCGTTGTGGAGGTATTTCCGGCAAATTTCTTTTACATCCCGGGGGATACCACCGACTTGACAGGCGAAATTGAGCTCTTTGAGTTCGGGGATAAAACGGATACCCGAGCGTCCTTCTCTTAAGGCCTGTTCATATTCTGCAAGACCGTAACCATTGGGGGCAATGACCCCCATCCCTGTAATCACAACCCTACGCTTCATTTAGAATCACCCCCGCACCGGCTAAAGTTCCCACACAGACGAGCTTCCCGTTTTCCTTTTCTAATTTCACCTTTGTTTTCAAGTTTCCCCTCCGAAAATAGACTTTTTCGCCGCGGACGATAACCCTTTCCCCCGGCCTGACGATGGCATCAAATTCTACCTCCTCGGCCACCGTAAAAAGGGTAATCATTTTTTTTGTTGTTTCTTCGGACATACCTCCCTGTAGCAGGGTAAGATAAAGGCCTAAAGCTACTACCCCTGTTTGGGCCATGGTTTCGATTAAAAGTACGCCGGGTGTAATGGGGTTGCCGGGGAAATGTCCTTTATAGAAGTATTCGTCCTCCCGAAAACGGTAAGCGCCCACGATGTGATTCTCGTCAAGTTCAAGAATTTCATCAATGAAACGAAAAGGGGGCTTTTGCGGTATATTGTTTAGAATGAGTTGCCGCATCTCATAATTAGCCTCCATATAACCCTCCATTCACATGAATAACACTACCGGTGATGTAACTTGCTTTGGTCGCCAGAAAAGCGACAACTTCCGCTACTTCCTGCGGCGAACCCATCCTTCCCAAGGGGATACTGGCAAGAATCTGTTCCTTGATTGCTTGTGGTAGTCCCTCCGTCATTTCCGTATCAATAAAACCAGGCGCTACCGAATTGACAAGGATATTGCGGCCGCGCAGCTCTTTACAGAGGGATTTAGTGAGAGCATCCAGAGCCGCTTTTTCCATGGTGTAGGGAATTTGACCTGCATTCCCCGTATGCCCCACTACACTCGAGATATTGATGATCCGCCCTTTGTTTTGCCTCAGCATAAAAAGCCTAATGACCCTTTTTGTAAGATACCAGATTCCCCGGGTCAGGGCCCTTTGGGTATCGAATTGCTCGATTTTCATGCTCATCATATCTTGATTGATGGAAAGGCCCGCATTGTTTACTAATACATCCACATGGTCCGTATGGTCCTTTAAGGCTGAAACCATCTCTTCTACCTGGTCGATATCGGCAAGGTCGGCCTGGAGAAGAAAGCCCTCCCCGATTTCGGCAAGCAGCTTCTCGGCTTCCTCTCTGCTTTGCCGATAGTGAATGCCTACCGAGAATCCTTCAGCAGCCAGGGCACGACAACAGGCAGCACCGATGCCACGCCCACCACCGGTAACGAGGGCTACGGGTTTTTCTGTCATAGAATCTCCTTCATTTGCCCACCGATGGAATTCGGTGAACGGCGGGGATAGTCAGGGTAAATGATGTCTTTAAAAACACCACTGCGGGCATCCCGGATATCGATAATCTGCTCCCCGTCCACGAAGACCCGGGCATCCCCGATGGCGATCGTGGCCCCCGAGTTCTTAAGCAGGGAACAGCGTTTTACCGTAATTTCATAGCGGGTGCATCGATTGAACGGACGGATCTGTCCACTGAAAAAAACTTCTCCGCATCCCAAGGCACGTCCCGAACCCAAGGCACCCCGCCAGATGCAGTAAAATCCCAAAAGTTGCCATACGGCGTCGACACAGAGGCAGCCGGGATGAACGGGATCTCCCGGCATATGACACTGAAAATACCAGGCATCGAAACGCACATCTTGCTCAGCAATGATTTTGCCCTGTCGCCCATTGGAGGAAATGGAAGTGATACGATCCACCATGAGAAAAGGGGGGGCCGGTAGACGACCTACAAATCCAGGGGGACTGTCGCTTACCAGGGTACCATAGGCAAAGGCTACAAGCTCCTCCTGGGTGAAATGGTCAGCCTGGAGAAATTCCCGGTAAAGCATTACTCCTCCTCAACCTTTATGAGCATGTGCGTCCATGTAAGACCAGCTCCCACAAGGACAATGGCAACGTATTCCCCCGGCCTCAGTTCATCCCAGTGTTCACTAAGAACGGCAGGGGCACCGGAACAGCCCGTATTCCCGAAATAGGTGACGTTGTACCAATGGTCCTCTTCGGCTATGTTGCAGCGCTCGCAGACCGTTTTCAGCATACTAAGATTTGCCTGATGGCCGATGAAAATGAGGCGGTTTCCGTTGGGCACGAGGGAATTTTTTATTATCTGTAGTGATTCTGTAGTCTTGTGGATGGCAAACCGCTGAACGGCGTTACCATCCTGCTTAAAGTATCCCATACGGGGGATGCTTACCTTTTCCCAGGCGGAAGGCTTGGAGTCGACGAAACAGGAAACAATGACCTTTGAAGACGGCACTGATGCTGAAACAACGGCGGCAGAGCTCCCATCACCGAAAAGAACGGCGATGCTCCGGTCGGTATAATTTACGGAACGGGTCAGATTTTCCGGATTGACCACGAGGATAAAAGGGGGCAAGGCTTCCGGTTTCATGGAGGCCAGGAAATTTATCTGCATACCGAAACTGCTGCAGGCCGAGTTTAGGTCGAAGCAGGGGGCTTCAATACCCAATTCGGCAGCAATTGTTGCCGCTTCCGCAGGCGTGAGGTTGTCAGGCGTGCAACTGCCGGATATAACAAGCCCAATATCCTCCGGTTTGACCTTAGCTCTGGCCATTGCCATGCGGGCGGCGGCAGCGCCGGTCTGAACGTTGTTGTAGAGGGCGGCCTCAAAGGCTGCTCTCTGATCAAGGTTTTTTGTTTCTCTGATGTAATCTAAGGGAAGTACCGTACGGCGGGAACGGATGCCTACCCTTTCTAAGATCCATTCTTCACTTGTACCGATGTCTAAGGTTTCCAAAAACTCGTTGGTAATTTCATTTTCCGGATGAAAATGGCCAATGCCATGAAGATATAACATTTTTAAAACCCCGAAGGAAAAACTAAATTTCTTCAATAAAACAAATTGGGGAAAAAATCCAGATAGATTAAATTAATTCCCGTGCCATAATCATATTTTGTATTTCCCTTACACCTTCGTAAATGTCAATAATGTGGGCATCCCGAGCGAGCTTAGATATTTCGTACTCGGCCATAAACCCATAACCGCCGTGAAGATGTAAGCCTTCGGTGGCGCAGAAAAGGGCCGCTTCGGCAGCGACGTTTTTGGCAAGTGATGCGTAAAGGCCCCGATCCGGACTTTGTTCCTGAATCTTAAAAGCGGCCTTAAGAAGAGCAATTTCTGCAAGCTCAGCCTTTTTCCACATCTTTACAAGAGTTTCGCTGACTACCGGCATGTCACATAGGCGCTGGCCGAACTGTCTCCTCTGCCTGGTATAATTCAGGGTCAGGTCAAAGGCGCGACGCGCCAGACCTACACCAATGGCGGCAACCATTGGTCGAGCGTAGTCCAAAACATCCACGATATACTTAAACCCCATACGTCTGTCACCGATGATCTGAAAGGGTTCGATGACCACGTCTTCGAAGGTAACGCTCGCCGTATTGGAAAGATGTTGGCCTAATTTATCTTCGGGTTTACCGATGATAATGCGGCCACCCTTAGGTAGGACAACCTCTCTTGGTTGGGGCAGGTAGTCGTTACCTCCTTGGGGGAGGACCTTTTCGGAAGGAACGACCACACAGGCCAAAAGCTGACTTGTAGGCTTACCCACTTTGCAAAAAACGGTAAACTGAGAGGCGAGAGAAGCATTGGTAATGAAACACTTGGACCCGTTGAGGACATAATTTCCGTCATCCCTCTTTTGAATGTACGTTGTCATGGAAAGGTTATCGGACCCTGCTCCCGGTTCTGTGAGACAGAAAGAGGCCAAGATTGGTTCTTCCACAAAAGGGGTGAGGAAAGCCTTCTTTTGTTCTTCCGTTCCGTGTTGCACGATTACCACGTTGGCGAGGTCATTGCACATAGCAGAGGTAGCAATGCCAGTATCACCGTATGATAACTCCTTGATAATGAGGGCAACAGACAGAGCATCTAATTCAAAACCTTTTATGCTTTCAGGAAAAGAAAGATTGAGGAGACCTATTTCCCAAGCTTTTTTTATTATTTCCCAAGGGAAAACATGTTTACTGTCTAAGTGTAAAATATGGGGAAGGATTTCGCTTTTGACAAACTTCCGTACCATATCTACATACATAGTCTGGGTTTCGTTGAGATGAAAATCCATAGACAAAGCTCCTTGTTTTAAGATGCGAATAGTCGTGCAGCCTGGGTAAGACTATTTATGGACAGACATTCAGCATTGACCGATTTAAAGAATTCTCTAAGCGGACGAGAAGGTCCTAATTCAAAGATCCGATCGGCTTTTTTTGTTAGGGCGCGCATGTTGTCGATCCAGCGTACCGTGTGGCTTAACTGTGCCACCAGGGCACGGGAAATTGCTTCCCTGTCAGGCAAATGAAAATCCCCTGTAAAATTGGAAGTTACTTGCGGGGCGAGGGAGTGATTAATGGTTCCCCATTTTTTTAGGGTTTCTGCAAATTTCTCTTCAATGGGCTCCATGAAACGACTATGGAAGGGAGCGCTCACATTCAACATAACGAAGCGAAAACCATCGAAACGACCAAGGGTTTCTTTAAGCCTCTTTTCTGCTTCCGGTAAGGCTTCCCGCTTTCCGCTTATTACTACCTGGTGGAGGGAATTCTCGTTTGCCACATCGAGGGGAAGATCCGCAATGATTTCTTTTAGGGAAAGGAGGTCCAGATGGGGGGAAATTACCGCTGCCATTCCACCTTCACCAACGGGAACCGCTTCCTGCATCAGTTTACCCCGGATGTGGACGATTTTTACGGCCTCTTTTAAGGGGAGCACTCCTGCTGCCACAAGGGCGGTAAACTCACCTAAGCTGTGACCACCAAAGTACGCAGGCCGAAAGGAAGGGAATTCTTTCTGCAATCCCCTAACCATGGCGATTTCCGTAGTCAAAAGGCAAGGTTGGGTATATTGTGTTAAATTTAGCCGTTCGTCTTCAGAGAAACACATCGCCGCCACATCCCAACCCAAGGCTTCCGAGGCTTCTTCGTAAACGCGTCTACTTTCTTCGATAGAATCAAAAAAATCCTTCCCCATCCCGGGACGCTGCGACCCCTGGCCGGGGAACACTACGGCCATTTTTTCCATCTCTTTATATATAACCCCCACTTCTACGTGGCCAATTTTTAGCATAATACGTGCCATCAATGGAAGGCAAGAAAAGAGAGAATTATTAGGGAGAAGAGAAAAATAAAGCATTTAACCTTTGGCTTTTTCGGTGCATTTCAGTGCGAAAAAAATTATGCAGTGCGTAAAATAATACGCAAGAAGGTATAAATTTCTTAACCAAAGGAGGTAGGCGTGCTAAACTATATAAAAAATCATTGAACGGCGATTTTTATGGAGGCTTTTACCTTAGCTACGGTAAGTTTAATCATTGCCGTCTCCCTTCTCATTTACAAAAAAGACGATCCTCTCAAGAGGTCTTACGCTTTCCTATGTTTGGCTATTTCTTTTTTCAAAATAGCCTCCCTTTTGGGTAATTTCTGGAAATTAGATCCGTTAATCCTGGGAGAAAAGATTTTTCTCCTGTCTTTGCCGCCTTTGACCGTTCGTTTCACCCAGATATTCTTAAAGGGAAAGACCCTGTTTGCTTCCCATGATTTCACCACTACCCTTATCGTGAGCGCTACGTTAGTTGTTATTTCTCTCTGGATACCTCCCCGTTATTACCTTTATGGGGAGGTCTTTTCTCTTTTTTACGTGGGTTACGTATTGTTTCTCAGTTACCTTTCCCTTCTCTTTTACGTGAGGAAAAGGGCCCGCTCTGTAGAAAAAAGAAGGCTGGGCTATCTCGTGGTGGCCGTACCCATCGCCTTAGGCCTTTGGGTCTTCGATTTATGGGTATCCTTTGGCCTTTCCAATCTCGTCATTGCTGCCCTGCTTTATTTTATTCTCTTGATTATAGCCTATCCCCATCTTACAGAGCTACATGAACTTATGGCTAAAGCCCTCGTTATCTCCATTACCACGGGTTTTGCCGTTTTTCTGTTTTACTTAGTTATGGGATTGTTTAATAAGGGCAGGACCTTTCCCCTCCCTTTCACCTATGTTTTGCTGGCCTGTTTTACCATAGTTATTTCTATTTCTCCTTTTAAAGTGATTTTGGAAAAGCTATTTAAGGTTATTTATCCCGAAAGCAAGGACGTATTTACTTCCCTTTACGCCCTGGATGCAAAGTTAGAGCGAGAAAAAGCACTCCTTTTGGAGGAAATGGCCCCGGTGTTGGCCCATGAGATTAGAAATCCTTTGGGTTCCATCAAGGGAGCGGCTCAGTTTCTTTACACCGACGCCGCCGGTGAGAGTAAAAAACTTTTGGGGGTAATTATCGAGGAGGTAGATCGCCTAAACAGCGTGGTTTCTCAATTTCTTGATTATGCCAAACCCCATGCCTTAAATCTAAAGATACAAGATATAAATAAAATTGTAGAGAGGGCTGTTTCCCTCATCCGAGCCAACGGTGATACGGCACGTATTTCCTGGGAAATGGATTTCTCTCCCGCCTTGCCGATGATGCGGGTTGACGAGGAACAGATTCTCCAATTGATGTTGAATATGATTATGAACGCCATCGATGCCATGCCTGAGGGTGGTACGCTCCGGATAAAAACACTGAGGGGAAAACTCCCCGAAGTGACAAAGGCAGTGGGTATTATCATCCAGGACACGGGCCATGGTATGGGGAAGGAGGAGCTAAAAAACATCTTCAAACCTTTCTTTACCACGAAAAAAAGAGGGGTCGGCTTGGGACTTGCCATTTGTCAAAAGATTGTGAAAAATCACGGAGGGTACATCCGGGTAAAGTCTATGCCGGGTAAAGGTACAATTTTTTATATTTGTATCGGAAGTATCACAAAAAGCACACCGGATGACGAGGAGGTCACAGGAACATATGGGAAAAATCTTGGTGGTCGACGATGAAATAAACATGCAGTACGTTTTATCGGCCATGTTAAAAAAAGAGGGTCTTGAGGTATGCACGGCCTCAGACGGAGTAGAGGCCCTGAAAATACTGAAGGATGAACGGGTATCCGTGGTGGTGACGGACTTAAAGATGCCCCGTTTAGACGGCATGGAGCTGTTTGCGGAAGTGGCAAAAGAATACCCCAACATCCCCGTAATCATCATTACCGCTTATGGTACCGTAGCCACGGCTGTAGATGCCCTAAAGAGGGGTGCCTTCGACTATATCACGAAACCTTTTGATCAGGAGGAGATAAAAAATGTTGTCTTTAAAGCTATAAAAACGGCCCGGCTGCGTGAAGAAGAAATGTATTCAAGTCCCGATGATCTCGAAAAAGAGGGCATCATGGGACTGAGCAGTAAGATGAAAGAAGTTTATGAAGCTATCGAACAGGTAGCGCCCACGAAAACCTCGGTCATCATCTTCGGGGAGACGGGCACGGGAAAGGAATTGGTGGCCGGTGCCATCCACCGTCGCAGCGATCGTAAAACCGCTCCTTTTGTTAAAATCAACTGTGCCGCCATTGCAGAAAACCTCGTGGAAAGTGAGTTGTTTGGGTATGAAAAGGGGGCCTTTACAGGGGCAGTGATGACAAAACCAGGAAAATTCGAATTGGCCCATAGGGGAACCTTATTTTTAGATGAAGTGGGAGAATTACCGAAAGAAATGCAGGTTAAGTTGTTACGTGTTCTCCAGGAGCAGGAATTTGAGAGGGTAGGTGGCATAAGGACTATAAAGGTGGATGTACGCTTGATAGCCGCTACCAATCGTGATCTTCCAAAGGATGTACGGGAGGGACGATTTCGGGAGGACCTTTTTTATAGGCTAAATGTGTTCCCCATCGTTATCCCCCCGTTAAGGGAGAGAAAAGAAGATATCGAGCCACTGGTGGCTTTTTTTATAAAAAGGTTTAACAAAAAATTGAAGAAGAATATTCGCGGCATATCCCCCCCTCTTCTAAAATACTTCCATAATTATGATTGGCCCGGAAACGTAAGGGAATTAGAGAATCTTATCGAACGGTTAGTGCTTATTACCAAAGGGGAGGAGCTTACCATAGAAGAGCTACCGGAGGATTTGGTGCGAAAATTTCGCCATACGCCGGTGCGACTTTCCCCCCTGGGGGAAAGTCCTGTGAAAGAGTTGATAAAGTCACAAAAAGAAGAAGTGGAAAGGCAATTGATTGTGAAGGTGTTAGAAGAATGCGATTGGAACGTTACCAAGGCAGCGGCTAACTTGGGATTGAGCAGGAAAGGGTTGCAATTAAAGATGATTAAATACCATCTTCGAAAGTAATGTTTCACGTGAAACCTTACATGGTTGATGGCAGGTCTTTTAATGGGCACGGGGCACAATTTGCCACTCGGCGACAGTAACATTTGCCCAATTGAACGATGAGTGCATGGAATTGACTAAAGAGGTCCACGTCCTTTGGTAGGTGTTTCATGAGACGTGCCTGTATTTCACCATACCTTTCCTGGCCGTTGATTACTCCATGACGATTCAAAATGCGCTTAGTGTAGTTGTCAACAACGAAGACCGGTCTCTTTCCCGCATAAAGGAGAATGCTGTCGGCCGTTTCCTCGCCTATTCCTTCTACCGCAAGGAGTTTTCGTCGCAACGACTCAGTGTTTTCCTGTAAAAGCTTTCCTAAATCACCACCATAATCCCCGAAGAGGAAAGTGATAAAAGCCTTTATGTATCTTGCTTTCATACGATAAAACCCTGCAGGATAAAGGAGTTTCTGCAGGGTTTTATCGTCTACCATCTTAAGTCCGGAAGGTGTCAGTAAACCTCCTTGTTTTAGATTAGCGATCGCCTTTTCGACATTGCGCCAGGCCGTATTCTGGGTGAGTATGGCCCCAATAATGATCTCCAAGTCGCTCTCTGCCGGCCACCAGTCCTGCTTGCCGAAGTGTTTTTCCAGTCGCTCATAAAGGGCCTGCAAATAGGAAGACAAATCCCTTAAGGACATGGGCTCTACGGTTTTATGGGGACAAAACTTGAAGCTCGACCGCGTTTAATAAGGAGCACTACCCCTTCCTTATTGGCTTCTTTGGCCATTTCCCGCTGGAAGTCCTTAACAGAATTGATTTTTACCTTATTTACCTGGAGGATAATGTCCTGTACCCGGATACCTGCCTCATCGGCCGGACTTCCCTCTTTTACGTCGGTTACGATGACCCCCGCTCTGCTCGTCAATCCCAAAGCTTTGGCTATTTCCGGTGTAATATCGGAAACGGTCAGGCCAAAATACTCGCCCGTGGCTGCCGCCACTTTTTCCTCTTTCCTTTCTGCCACCGTTACATAGAAAACCTTTTCCTGTCCATCACGTAGTACCTTTACCGCCACCTTTTCGCCAACCCGCAAATCCGCCACCATAATCAGTAATTCATGGGAATTTTGAATCTTTTTGCCGTTTAACTCGATGATTATATCGCCTGCCTTAAGTCCTGCCTTATCGGCGGGATCCCCTTCAAAAACTTCAGCAATCAGCGCGCCTTTTCTTTCCTTCAGTTTAAAGGCCTTAGCAATGTCTTCTGTAACATCCTGGATCGAGATCCCTAACCATCCCCGCACGACGGTGCCTTTTGTCTTCAAATCCGGTAGCATACGTTTGGCCATATTGATAGGGATGGCGAATCCTATCCCCTGACCCTGGGCAATGATGGCCGTATTGATACCGACAACCTTACCCTCCATGTTAAAGAGGGGACCTCCACTGTTGCCGGGATTGATGGAAGCGTCGGTCTGAATAAAGTTATCGTAGGGCCCCGCGCCGATTACGCGCCCTTTGGCGCTAACAATTCCTGCCGTTACTGTCTGCTCGAGACCGAAGGGATTGCCGATAGCAATTACCCAATCGCCTACTCTTAAATTATCAGAATCACCTAATTCCGCTACAGGGAGACTATTATCCGGTTTTATTTTGATAAGGGCGATGTCCGTTTTAGCATCACGTCCCGTGACCTTTGCCTCGTATTCCTTGCCATCGGATAGTTTCACGATTATTTTATCCGCTTGCTCCACTACGTGGTTGTTGGTAAAGATATAACCGTCGCTGCTTATAATAAAACCGGAACCAAGACTCCGTTGTGTAAATTCCCGGGGTGGTATATCGCCAAAGAACCTTTCAAAAAAGTCATCCCCAAAGAATTGTTCGAAAGGGTCCTTCCTTCCAAAAGGCGAACCAAAGATTCCTCCTCGCTGACGTACTTTCTTGGTTGTACTGATGTTTACAACAACGGGCTTTAGTTTGTCCGCTAAGTCGGCAAAGGAGAAGGGAGCCCGTGCAGTTTCTGCCTGCGACAGAGCCGAGGCCAGTGGCACATCGGGTGCCTTCGGATAGAAGGCTGATCGCAGTATTTCTACAACGGAAACCAGAAAAAAGGCACATAAAAAGGCCAAAAAGAACATCATGAAGGTTTTTCTGTTTCTCTTTTTTTCTTCGGTTGTCATACTTACCTCCTGGGGTACTTACGCCCTTACCCCATAATTTTTTTGTTATTATAGGCCCTGTTTTCTATTTGTCAAACTCTTTGGAGAAAAAATGTTGACATTACCTATCATCTATATTAGAAAAGCTGCCAATTTTTGTTGACCGTACTTTGTATGGTCCAATTTAGTTTCGTGCTTATTATCTAAATTTACTTGAGTAAGTTTTAAGGGGTTTTCGTATATGGTTGAGATCAGATGGCATGGTAGGGGGGGGCAAGGGGCAGTAACTTCAGTAGAATTGCTTGCCCTTGCTGCTATTGAGGAAGGCAAATATGCTCAAGGTTTCCCCAGTTTCGGGCCGGAAAGGAGAGGGGCACCTGTGGCAGCATTCAACAGGGTGGATGAAAAAAGGATTAAAATCCGCTCCGGTATATACCATCCCGATGTCGTAGTAGTCCTGGACGAGGGTTTGATCGGGTTGGTGGATGTTCTGGAAGGATTGAAACCGGATGGTATGGTGGTAGTGAACTCTGCCCGGACCGAGCAGGAGATTAGGTCTTCCCTCTCCTATGATGGTCCTCTGGCAATTATAGATGCCCTTTCCATCGCCTGGAAAGAACTGGGAGTTCCCATCACAAACACCACCATGCTCGGTGCCCTGGTGAAGGCTACAAATGTTGTTGCCCTTGATTCTCTCAAACATCCCGTAGAGCACCGCTTCGGTAGGCTTGCCTCGAAGAATCTAAGTGCCATGATGCGTGCCTTCGAACAAACAGAAATCCACTGAGGTAATATAAATGACGCAAAAGAAATGGCCAGAAAGATGGCAAGAAGTAAATATAGGTTGTATCGTCTTTCATCCCGCAAGCGCAAAGGAATATCACACTGGAAGCTGGCGGGCCCTTCGGCCTGTCTGGGATAATACCAAATGCATAAAATGCGGTGTCTGTTATATCTTCTGCCCTGAGGGATGCATATCGGCCGACGAGAATGGCTACTATTCGGCCGATCTCGATTACTGCAAAGGTTGCGGTATCTGTGCCCACGAGTGTTGGCCGAAAGCGATAAAAATGGTTGGAGAGGGGGAAGACCATGTCTAAACGAATCGGTATGGAAGTGGCAATAGCTGTGGCGGAAGCAGTAG
>Ga0315298_1004061_pt1 | contig 22378 bp, 21 predicted proteins | sample WHS_1_MG_FD_203077 | JGI IMG/M metagenome (GOLD analysis project Ga0315298, IMG submission 203077) | Extremophilic microbial mat communities from Washburn Hot Springs, YNP, Wyoming, USA - WHS_1_MG | ecosystem: Environmental > Aquatic > Thermal springs > Hot (42-90C) | place: USA: Wyoming...
ACCTGATTGCGAAGCATGCGCCCTGGATGGAGATATTCACCCTCGATACCGGCCGTTTACCGGAGGAAACCTACCGGCTGATGCAGGAAACCCGGGAGCGCTACCACCTCCCCATTCAGGTGTATTTTCCGGAGCACGGGGCAGTGGAGCGCTATGTCCGGGAACACGGGCCCAACGCCTTTTATGAAAGCCAGAAATTGCGCAAGACCTGTTGCCATATGCGCAAGGTCGAACCCTTGCAGCGGGCATTGCAGGGTAAAGGGGCCTGGCTGACCGGGATGCGTCGGGAGCAGGCGCTCTCGCGGCAGGACCTCGCCGTCCGGGAATGGGACGCCACCCATGAATTGCCCAAGTTCAACCCCCTGGCCGATTGGCGCCATGCGGAAGTTTGGGATTATATCCGTAATTTTGAGCTGCCCTACAATCGTCTTCATGATCAGGGTTACCCCAGCATCGGTTGCGCCCCCTGCACGCGCGCCATCTCCCCCGGCCAGGACATCCGCGCGGGTCGTTGGTGGTGGGAAAGTCCGGATACCAGAGAGTGCGGCTTGCATGTCGTTGACGGCAAAGTGATTCGCATCAAATCAGCAGCGTCACAAAAAACGTCAGGGTAAATATAATGAACACTGCAGTCGAAAAGCACATTATTGATGCCGCCAGCAATCACCATCTGGACTGGCTGGAATCAGAAGCGATCCACATCATGCGCGAGGTTGCGGCCGAATGCGGCAAGCCGGCGCTGCTGTTTTCAGGCGGCAAGGATTCGGTGGTGCTGCTGCGCATCGCCGAGAAGGCCTTCCGTCCGGGCAGGTTTCCATTTCCACTGGTGCATATCGATACCGGCCACAACTTCGCTGAAGTCATCGAATTCCGCGACCGACGCATTGCTGAACTGGGTGAACGACTGATCGTGCGCTCGGTCGAGGAATCGATCAGGCGCGGCACCGTACGCCTGCGTAACCCCGCAAGCGATTCGCGTAATGCGGCGCAGGCCGTCACGCTGCTGGAGGCCATCGCTGAGTTTCAGTTCGATGCCTGCATCGGCGGTGCCCGTCGCGACGAAGAGAAGGCGCGCGCCAAAGAGCGGATTTTTTCATTCCGCGACGAGTTCGGGCAATGGAATCCGAAGGCGCAGCGCCCGGAACTCTGGGATTTATATAACACCCACATTCATCCCGGCGAAAATATGCGCGTGTTCCCGATCTCCAATTGGACCGAACTGGACGTCTGGCAATACATCGCCCGCGAAAAACTGGCGCTGCCGCCGATTTATTTTGCCCATGAGCGCCAGGTCATTTCACGCAACGGCTTTCTGGTACCGCTGACCGCTCTGACCCCGGCCCAAGAAGGCGAGGCGATAGAAACCAAAACCGTGCGTTTCCGCACGGTCGGCGATATTTCATGCACCTGCCCGGTGGCGTCGGATGCCGCCACCGTCGAAGCCGTCATCGCCGAAACCGCCATGACCAAAATCACGGAACGCGGTGCGACGCGGATGGATGACCAGGCATCGGAAGCATCAATGGAACAACGCAAGAAGGCAGGATATTTCTGATGAGCGCGACCATTCCCAAACAGTTTTTGCAGGAACTGACCAGAGAACGCGGCTTGCTGCGCTTCATTACTGCCGGTTCGGTAGACGATGGCAAGAGCACGCTGATCGGCCGCCTGCTGTTCGACAGCAAGGGTATTTTCGCCGACCAGCTGAGTGCCATGTCGCGCGCCAAGCACCGGCGCGCGACCGGCGACACGATCGACTTGTCGCTGCTGACGGATGGCCTGGAAGCCGAGCGCGAGCAGGGCATCACCATCGACGTCGCTTACCGCTACTTCGCCACGCCCCGGCGCAAGTTCATCATCGCCGATACCCCGGGCCATGAACAGTACACGCGCAACATGGTCACTGGAGCATCCACCGCCGACGCCGTCGTCATCCTGATCGATGTCTCGAAAGTGCGGCTGGGCGACGATGGCAGTGTGGAATTACTGGTGCAAACCAAGCGCCATTCGAGCATAGCCCACCTGCTGCAGATCGAGCATGTCGTGGTCGCGATCAACAAGATGGATCTGGTGCATTACGACCAGGCGGTGTATGACCGTGTCGTACAGGCATACCGGGAATTCGCGCAACGGCTGGGCCTGAAGGATATCCGCACGATTCCGTTGTCCGCCCTGGCGGGCGACAATGTGGTCACTGCGGGCGACAGAATGCCCTGGCATCAGGGGCCGACGCTGATCGAACTGCTCGAATCCCTGAGCGTCCATGACGCATGCCATGACGAACCGCTGCGTTTCCCGGTACAACTGGTGGCGCGCCACAATGGTCACGAAGCCAACGACTTCCGCGGTTACATGGGCCGTATCGAAGCCGGGAAAGTCAGCAGGGGCGACCGACTGGTAGTGCAGCCAGGCGGATCGACGGCGACGGTGAAAGACATCCTGATACTCGATCGGTCGCTGGAATCGGCCGTCGTCGGCCAATCGGTAACGCTGTTGCTGGAGGAACACCTGGATATTTCGCGCGGCGACATGCTCGCGTCCGCCGATCGTCCGGCCAGCCTGCTCAAAACCGTCACCGCCGACGTCTGCTGGTTGTCGGAGGATCCGCTCGATCTGCGTCGCAAATACTGGCTGAAACACACGACCAGGCAAGTCACCGCGCGCGTCACGGAAATCGATACGTTACTCGACGTCAATACGCAGCAGAAGCACCCGGCCAATGCCCTGCGACTGAATGACATCGCCAGCATCACGCTGAATGTGCAGCAGCCGCTCGCCGCCGATGCGTATGACGCCATTCGCTCGACCGGTGCGTTCATTCTGATTGATGAAGTGACCCACCAAACAGTCGCGGCGGGGATGATTCGCCGCAACGCTTCTGGAATGGAGCGGTTTCGTCTATGAGCGGAGTTGGTTACGGCGGCGCTGGAAAAGTCTGGATTGTTGGGGCGGGCCCCGGCGACCCGGAACTCCTCACCCTGAAGGCGGCCACGCTTGTGGGCACGGCCGACATTATCTTCCATGACGCACTGGTTAATATCCGCATCCTGGCAATGGCACGGCCAGATACCAAATTGGTGAACGTCGGCAAACGTGGCGGTCAGCCCTCAACTTCTCAAATGAGCATTCAGACACGCATGATTCACGCCGCGCGGCAAGGCATGCGGGTAGTTCGCCTCAAGGGTGGTGACCCCTTCATTTTTGGACGCGGTGGTGAGGAATGTATAGCCCTGTGGACGGCTGGTATCGACTATGAAGTAGTGCCCGGCATCACCAGTGGCATCGCCGCCGCTGCCGCTGTCGGCATGCCACTTACTTACCGCACAATCAGCCAATCCGTCCTATTCGTAACGGGACATGCGGCCCCGGGGGGCCCTCCGATAGATTGGGTCCATCTCGCAAAGGCTGCGGATACACTGGTAATTTACATGGGACTGGCACAGACAACAGAGATCCAGAGCGGCCTAATCGCCGGTGGACGGCATCCAGACACGCCGGTACTGGCGGTACATTGGGCGACCTTGCCACAGCAGCGCCATGTGCACACCCGGCTAAACCGGTTTTCCGATGTAATTCATGAAACCGATCTTGGTAGTCCGACAATCATCATTGTGGGTGCGGCGGTACACCTGTCGCAACACCTATCATTGGAGGAAAACATCCCGGATGTTGTTAACGTATGATTGAGAATATTCGGAACGCATGATAATGAAAGAGACTACAGTTCATATTTTCAGGGATAAAGAGCGTCACATTGCAGCATGCCAGCTGGAGGACTCTAAAAATATAATTTTTGGGTTTTCCTTGGATGATGCACAACTCACCCCATTGCATATGCTAAACATAGCTCTTGGTCAATGCATAGCCGAACTCGCCTTGCGGTTTCTGGAGCGCAGAAATCTAAAATCATGTTGCCTGACAAGCATCCGTATGACGGTAAAAAATACCGGTTCGGCCCGGATAGAATGTGCTGATGTCATATTGAAACTACCTTTACAATTGTCGGCAGAAGACGAAACAATTCTGATTAGGATACTGCACCAGTGTCCGATACATTCGGCCATTTCAGGGAGCGTTTCCACTAGGATTTTCATATGCGATGGCCGTGAACCAATTGCGCAGTATGAACGGGATCTATTAACCAACGTAAAGTAGCCCCCTCATTAAAAGGAATGCTTCATGAAAGTTCTCGTCATCGGCGGCGGTATGGGTGGTACTATAGTCGCCGCCGAGAATGTCGCGGCCTTGATCAAGATCGGGTGCCCGATGCGGGAATATGACGGCAAGGTCTTCTGCTTCATTGAGGCGGGCAAGGATCGCGCCACCTATGCTTCGTTCAACTACAAGACGCCGCCCTCACCGTCGCGCCCATCATCCTGCCGAGCCATAGGATCTTTCTTACCTCATTTGGCGCCCCCGCACGCCTACCACCAGAAGGCCTTACCGGCACAGCGCCGCCAAACGACTCCCGCAAACGGCGTCCGCAGTTCGTCCTGTACAGACCCCGCCGCAACGATTTATCATTTGCCCTTAATTTTTCATAAAATCACTGAAAATGGCACTCATCGTACAGAAATTCGGCGGCACCTCCGTGGGCGGCGTGGAACGCATCCGAGCCGTCGCGGAACGGGTCACCGCCAGTCATCGCGCCGGTCATCAGGTGGTAGTGGTGGTTTCCGCCATGTCGGGCGAGACGGATCGACTCCTGCAACTGGCGCACGCCCTGGCCGATGCCCCGGCGGAACGCGAACTGGACACCCTGCTCAGCACCGGCGAGCAGGTGACCATCGCGCTGCTGAGCATGGCGCTGGAGGGTATCGGTCAACCCGCCGTTTCGTTCACCGGCGGGCAAGTCGCCATCATGACCGATTCGGCCCATAACCGGGCGCGCATCGAGCATATTGATGATCACAAGATCCGGGCGGCACTGGATGCCGGCAAGATTGTGGTCGTGGCGGGCTTTCAGGGGGTCGATCCGCATGGCAATATCACCACCCTGGGTCGCGGTGGTTCCGACACCACCGCCGTGGCCCTGGCGGCCGCCCTGCATGCCGATGAATGTGACATTTTCACCGATGTGGACGGCATTTACACCACCGACCCGCGGGTGGAATCCCGGGCGCGCCGCCTGGATCGCATCACCTTTGAAGAAATGCTGGAAATGGCCAGCCTCGGTGCCAAGGTTCTGCAAACCCGCTCCGTCGAATTCGCCATGAAATACCATGTTCCCGTGCGGGTCTTGTCGTCTTTTCAGGATGGACCCGGCACCCTGGTCACCAATGAGGAAAATTCTGTGGAAGCTCCCCGCGTCTCCGGCATCGCCTTCTCCCGCAATGAGGCGAAAATCACCGTCGTCGGCGTGCCCGACCATCCGGGCATCGCCTATGCCATTCTGGGCCCAATTTCTGCGGCCAATATCAATGTGGATGTGATCCTCCAGAATATTTCGGAGGCGGGTAAAACCGACTTCACCTTCACGGTGGACCGCAATGATTTCGCCAAGACCCAGGGTATTCTCCAGAGCGTGGCCCAGCAACTCGGCGCCGAGGACGTGCGGGGCGATACCCATATCGTCAAGGTTTCCGTGGTGGGCGTCGGGATGCGCTCCCATGCCGGTATCGCCGCCACCATGTTCGAAACGCTGGCGCGGGAAAACATCAACATCCAGATGATTTCCACCTCCGAGATCAAGATTTCCGTCGTCATCGAAGAAAAATATCTAGAACTCGCGGTGCGGGCGCTGCACGCGGCTTTCGCCCTGGACGGGGAGGCGGCAGCCTGATGCCACTCATGTCCACTTACGCCCGGCTGCCAGTCGCTTTTGCAAGGGGTGAGGGAGTATGGCTCTATGATACCAAGGGGCGCCGTTATCTGGACGCCCTGGCAGGGATCGCCGTCTGTGGCCTGGGTCACAGCCATCCAGCCGTGACCCGCGCCCTGCAGACCCAGGCCGGCCAACTGCTGCATACCTCCAATCTCTACCACATTCCTGCGCAGGAAAAACTGTCTGACACCCTCTGCACGATCAGTGGGATGGATGCGGCCTTTTTCTGCAATAGCGGCGCCGAGACCAATGAAGCGGCCATCAAAATCGCCCGTCTCCACGGTCATGGCAAAGGCATCGCCGAACCGCGGATTCTGGTATTCAGCAACGCTTTTCATGGCCGCACCCTGGCGACACTGACGGCTACCGGTAATTTTCGCATCCAGGAAGGCTTCGATCCCCTGGTGCCGGGCTTTGTGCGCGCCCCTTATGGCGATCTCCACACCGTCCGCGCGCTGGTTGCCGCCAACCCCGGCATTTGCGCCATTCTCGTCGAACCGGTGCAGGGCGAGGGCGGTGTACGCCCGGCGCCTGAAGGTTTTCTGACGGGTTTGCGGGAGGTCTGCGACGCGCATGGACTACTCCTGATGCTGGACGAAGTGCAGACGGGCATCGGCCGTACCGGGACCTTCTTCGCCTACCAGCAAATTCCTGGTCTGCTGCCCGACGTGCTCAGCCTCGCCAAAGGACTGGGCAATGGGGTACCCATCGGCGCCATGCTCGCCCGCCAGTCGACCGCCGCGCTCTTCGGACCGGGCAAACACGGCACCACCTTCGGTGGCGGGCCGCTGGTCTGCGCCGCCGCCCAGGCCGTGCTCGACACCATGCAGCAAGAGGCCATCCCCGCCCATGCGGAACAAATGGGGGGCCTGCTCCGCCAGCGTCTGCGCGAACGCCTCGGCCAGCACCCCGAGGTGGTGGAGGTACGCGGCATGGGTCTGATGGTGGGTATCGAACTGGCCCATAAGCCCGAACGGCTGGTGGAACGTGCCCTGGAGGCGGGCCTGCTCATCAACGTCACTGCCGAACGGGTGATCCGTCTGTTGCCGCCGCTGATTCTGCAAGAGGCAGAAATCGACCTCCTCGTCGCTGGCCTCGCCAGCCTTCTGGAATCCGCATCATGAATATCCGTCACTTTTTGCGTCTCTCCGATCTCAGCCCCAGCGCACTGCGAGCGCTCCTGCAGCGCGCCATCGCCCTGAAGAAAATCCAGCGTGCGGGCGAGCGTTACGCCCCCTGCGCGGGCCGGACACTGGCGATGATCTTTGAGAAATCCTCCACCCGCACCCGCGTGTCCTTTGAGACGGGCATGGCGCAACTGGGCGGCCATGCCCTTTTCCTCTCGCCACGGGATACCCAACTGGGGCGCGGCGAAAGCATCGAGGACACCGCCAGGGTGATCTCGCGCATGGTCGATATGGTGATGATCCGCACCTTCGGTCACGACAATCTCATCCGCTTCGCCGCCGCGTCGCGGGTGCCGGTGATCAACGGGCTCTCCGACGACCACCACCCCTGTCAGCTCCTCGCCGACCTGATGACGGCGACGGAACATTGGGGTGACCTGCGTGGCAGGACCGTGGCCTATATCGGCGACGGCAGCAATAATATGGCCCACTCCTGGATGGAAGCCGCGCGGATTTTCGACTTTCAGCTGCGCGTCGGCAGCCCGGCGGGTTACGCACCGACCGCCGCGATGTGGCAGACCGGCGGTAATCACGTCACGATCCTGCATGATGCGGTGACCGCGGTGCGCGGTGCCGACCTGATCGTCACCGACGTCTGGACCAGCATGGGTCAGGAAGAAGAGGCCGCCGCACGCAAGGCGATTCTCGCCCCTTTCCAGGTCAACGCCACCCTCATGGCCGCCGCCGCGACGGACGCCTTATTCATGCACTGCCTTCCTGCCCACCGTGGCGAAGAGGTCAGCGCCGAAGTCATCGACGGACCCCGGTCTGTCGTCTGGGAAGAGGCGGAAAACCGCCTGCACGCCCAGAAAGCCCTGATGGAATTATTATTTGGCATCGGCCCCGTGGCCGCACTGCAAGGAGATTGATGCATGGTCAAGAAAGTCGTTCTCGCCTATTCCGGTGGTCTGGATACCTCGGTCATCCTCAAGTGGTTGCAAGATCAGTATCAGTGCGATGTGGTCACCTTCACCGCCGACATCGGCCAGGGTGAAGAGTTGGAACCGGCACGCGCCAAGGCCGAGAAGCTCGGCGCCAGGGAAATCTTCATTGATGATCTGCGCCAGGAATTCGTCAGTGATTACGTGTTTCCCATGTTCCGCGCCAACACCCTTTACGAGGGCGAGTACCTGCTGGGGACCTCCATCGCCCGGCCCCTCATTGCCAAGCGCATGGTGGAAATCGCCGCCGACGTGGGTGCCGATGCCGTCGCCCATGGGGCCACCGGCAAGGGCAACGATCAGGTGCGTTTTGAGCTGGGGGCCTACGCCCTCAATCCGAACATTCAGGTGATCGCCCCCTGGCGGGAATGGGACCTGAACTCCCGCGAAAAGCTCCTCGCCTATGCCGAACGGCATGGCATCCCGGTGGAACGCCACGGCAAGAAATCCCCCTACTCCATGGACGCCAACCTGCTGCATATTTCCTACGAAGGTGGCGTTCTCGAAGATCCCTGGGCGGAAGCCGAAGACGGCATGTGGCGCTGGACCACGGCGCCGGAGCAAGCGCCAGATCAGCCCCGTTATCTGGAGATCACCTACGCGCACGGCGACCCCATCGCCATCGACGGCGAACCGCTCAATCCCGCGCAATTGCTGGCGCACCTCAACGCCGTCGGCGGCGAGCATGGCATCGGACGCCTGGATATTGTCGAAAACCGCTACGTCGGCATGAAATCCCGGGGCTGCTACGAGACCCCCGGCGGCACCATTCTGCTCAAGGCCCATCGCGCTATCGAATCCATCACCCTGGACCGGGAAGTCGCCCATCTCAAGGATGATCTCATGCCCCGCTACGCCAGCATCATCTACAACGGCTTCTGGTGGAGCCCGGAACGCCGCGCCCTGCAGACGCTCATCGATCAGACCCAGCGATTGGTCAATGGCGTGGTGCGCCTCAAACTCTACAAAGGGAGTTGTATGGTGGTGGGACGGCAGTCGCAAGAGAGTCTCTTTGATCCACGCATCGCCACCTTTGAAGATGATGCCGGCGCCTACAACCAGAAAGATGCCGAGGGCTTCATCAAGCTCAACGCGTTGCGTCTGCGCATCGAAAAGCGTTTGCAGGGTTAATTTCAGCAGTCCGCGTAAAGGGTCGTCCACCGGGGTGGCGCTTGCGGACTATCATTCGCCCAACATGAGGAGGAAATCATGCGTCTCTTGCACACCATGCTGCGCGTTGGGAACCTGGATCGCGCCATCGTTTTTTATACAGAAGTACTTGGCATGCGTCTTCTGCGTCGCAAGGATTATCCCGAAGGCAGATTCACTCTGGCCTTCGTCGGTTATCAGGAAGAAAGCGCCGGTGCCGTGATCGAATTGACCTACAATTGGGGAGTGGACCATTACGCCCTTGGCGAAGCCTTTGGACATATCGCCCTGGAAGTCGAGAATGCTGCAGCGGCCTGCGACACCATCCGCCAGCGGGGGGGCAAGGTCGTGCGCGAGGCCGGCCCCATGAAACATGGCAACACGGTCATCGCCTTCGTCGAAGACCCAGACGGCTACCGCATTGAGCTCATCGAAAAGAACGCGGATTTCGCCGAGCATCCAGCCTGAGCGAAGCGCCTTGCCGGTGTCAAGCACCCATGTCAGGCGACCGCACCGCCAAGATGCGGACGGTCCAAGGGTCACTCATCATGCCATAAAGCGGCCGATCCCATATTTTGCAGATATTGCTGATGTGCGGCGACCTCCGCACTGCTGGCACGAATTACCCGCAGTGCAGTCTTGCGCTGCAAAGACACCGGGCCAACCAGCGGCGCGACGCCAGCAGAGCTAGGCGGCGAGACTGCCGGAACCTCTGACGGCAGCGCGATGGTGCTTATAAGGCCCATCATATCCACCTGCCCACCGGTCATCGCCAGGTAGACTTCCGCGAGTATCTCGCAGTCCAGCAAAGCCCCGTGCAGATCACGACGACTGTTGTCCACACTATAGCGTCGGCACAAACTGTTCAAATCATTTTTCTGGCCGGGGTGGCGGCGGCGCGCATCCACCAGGGTATCCATTACCGCCTGCCGCAACGGTGCTTTTTTCGCCTGTTGCAATTCATGATTCAAAAAACCCAGATCAAAAGGCGCGTTGTGAATAATGAGTTCCGCGTCACCCAGGAAGTCCAGAAAAGCGTCCGCGACCTCAGCGAAAACCGGCTTATCCTGCAAAAACTCGGCGGTCAGTCCATGCACCCGCAAGGCCTCTGGATCACTGCTGCGCTGCGGATTGAGATATTGCTGGTAATGCACCCCCGTCACCCGCCGGTCGATCAGCTCCACGGCCCCGATTTCAATTACCCGATGCCCTTGCTTCCAGTCGATGCCCGTGGTTTCCGTATCCAGCACCACCTGCCTCACAGCCATCCTTCGCCCTCCTGCACCTGCCTGCCCGCTGCATACCGATCCATGACCAGATTCAGCAACGCGTCTACCCGTTCATTCTCGATATGCCCCGAGTGTCCTCTCACCCACTCCCACTGGATCTCGTGACGTGCCGCCATGGCCGCCAACGACTCCCAGATATCCTGGTTTTTGACCGCATCCCCACCCGCGGTCCGCCAGCCTCGGCGTTGCCAGCCAGCCAGCCATTGGGTCATACCATCGCGCAGATAGCGGGAATCACTGACTACCCGCACGACACTGGGACGCTTGAGTGCCTCCAGGCCGCGCAAAGCCGCGGTCAGCTCCATTCGGTTGTTCGTCGTTTCCGGAACGAAGCCCCATAAAACCTTCTCCTGCCCTGCCAGCCGCAGACACGCACCCCAAGCCCCCATACCCGGATTACCGCGGCACCCCCCATCGGTAAACAACTCTATGATTTTTTTTTGCATGATGCAGGGTTCTCGGCAGGATTTGTGACATCATAAGCAACAGGCGCTTCGGAACGGATTTTTTGACGCCCGGAACGCAAATTGAGCGGACGTAACGCGCCGATCAGCGGACGCCCGGGATCACGCCGCTGTGCCAGCAACAAATAGGCGTTGGCTCCCGCCGGCCACCAGCGGTCGCCCATCAGTTCCATCCATTGCGCATTGCGCTTCAGGCCCGGCACGGAATATTGAAAGTAGCGTCCCTCGCGCAGCACAAAATTCTGCTCTTCCAGCAGGGTACGCAGTCGTCCCAGAGGCAGAAAGGGACGTCGCCATGGCCAGGCGCGGTCCCGGCGCCAGAGGTGCCAGCGGCGGACCACACTCAGACTACCCCCTGGGTTGAAATCCATAATCAGCACATGACCTTCGGGACGCAGCACCCGCCAGCACTCCTCCAACACCGCCTGCGGATTGGCTATCCGGGTAAGACAGAAAGGGATGATAATCAAATCGAAACGCATGGCCGCAAAGGGCATCGCCTCACAGGCGCCATAGGCTTGCAGATACTCGTCGACGGGCAAGACAAAGCCATCATTGAGCAGCACCCAGGTGTGCTCGTGGCCGGGTGGCAGTCCCCAGAAAATGGGTTGCCCGAGTTGCAGAATAGTCTCCGGTTGCAGACGTTCTACCCAGCGCGGCAGAATATCCCTGGCGCGGTCCAGCAAGAGGCGACCGCTGCTCCCATCCCACCAGATGGCGGCACGACGCGCCCGCGGTCGACTGCGACGTCCCAGACTCTGCATATCAGCGCAACGGCCTCGCAGCGGCAGAAAAAGAAAACACTAGCGTCGGGTACCCCAATTCAATGCCATAATGGGCCTATGGTACCTTGCCCGTAGCGAGATGCAAAAATGCCCATCCATTTTATCCCCGCCTTCACGGATAACTACATCTACATCGCAGAAACACCCAAAGGCGCATGGATTATCGACCCCGGTTGCGCCGATCCCGTCTTCGCCTGGTGCGCGGAACATCAGCGCTGTCCCAGCGCCATTCTCTGCACCCACCATCATGCGGATCACACCGGTGGCGTGGAAGCACTGGTGCAACGTTTCCGCATACCGGTCTATGGCGCCAACCAGCGCATCCCGCAACTCACCCACGCTGTCCGCGCGGGCCTCTTGGCGCTGGACGAGGAGTCGCTCACCGTGCTGGCAGTGCCCGGCCACACCCGCGATCATCTCGCCTACGTCTGGAAAGACGCGCTTTTCTGCGGAGACACCCTCTTCGCCGCAGGTTGCGGGCGCCTCTTTGAGGGCACCGCAGCGCAGATGTTCCACAGTCTGCAACAGTTCGCCAGATTGCCGGGGGATACCGCCGTCTACTGTGCCCACGAATACACCCTCAGCAATCTGCGCTTCGCGGCACAGGTCGATCCGGAGAATCCAATCATAGCCCAGCGCCAAGAAATGGCCACCGCACAGCGCGCGCGCAACGCACCCACCTTACCCTCCAGCGTGACCCTGGAATGCGCCAGCAACCCTTTCCTACGCTGCCACGAACCCGCCTTGATCCGCAGCGCCAACACCTTCGATCCCGACACCGGCGACGACCCTGTCCGCGTTTTCAGCACGCTGCGCCGCTGGAAAGATCACTTTTCCTGAGTTCAGCGCCGTGTCGGCAGGCACATCAGTTCAAAACGCTCGGTCCAGGCCTTACGCAAAACCCGCCACACGGCATCGGCGTCCACCGCGGCAAGGGTCTGGAGGGACTCTTCCACCGGGATCAGGCGTCCCAGATACAGCCATTGTCGCGTCAGGCGGCTCATGCGAATTTCCGCATCCTCCTGCCCCAGCAGGAGCTGAATCCGCAGACTGCGCTTCGCCCAGGCCATATCCTCCGGCCGCGGTCCGTGCTCCAGTAATGTAGCCAGGACCTCCGCCACTGCCTCTGCCGCCTGAGCTTGCTGTGCGCCCGGCGTGGCCGCATAGAGCGTCCACTCCCCGCAATCTCGGAGGGGGTCGAGATGGGAAAACACCTGATAGGCCAATCCCCGCTTTTCACGCAGTTCGCGGAACAGATAGGACGCCGTGCCGCCACCCAATATGGCGTTGGCGACCACATAAGCCAGGTAATCCTCCGCAGCAACGCTGCAAGCCGGCGCCATCCAGATCAGATGCGCCTGTTGCGCCTGGGCGCGGCGCAGGCGTTTCTGCCCGCCATGAAACTGCGGGGCCGACATGGTAGCACGGGTGCCATGCCGCGGTCCCCGGAAAGCCGCCGCCCCCCAGGCACAGAGCGCCGCATGTTCCACTTCCCCGACGGCGGTGACTATCAGCGGCGATTCGGCGAGGACCCGCTGATGATAGGCTTGCAAGCGCTTCCGACTGGCTGACCGGATACACTGTGCGTTCCCCAGCACCGGCCAGGCCAGGGGATGCGCCCCCCAGATTTCCGCGAGAGCACGCTCCTGCACCCAGTCCTCCACATCCTCAGCGGCCATGGCCGCCTCTTGCGCGACTACCCGCTTTTCGAGGCGCAGGTCAGCGTGGTCAAAGCGCGGTTTCGTCAGCAGCTCGGTCAGCAGAGTAAAGGCTTCAGCGGCATCCTCCGCCAACACTGTCCCGTGAAATACCGTGCTTTCGCGATCCGTAAACGCATTGATGGTACCGCCCAACGACTCCATCGCCGCATTGAGCGCATCGCCATCGCGTTCCGTACTACCTTTGAAGAGCATGTGCTCCAGCAAATGGGCAAAGCCGTTTTCGTCTACGGCCTGATCCCGGCTGCCGTTGCCGACGGTCAGAGACAAAGCCACGCTCCGGCGTCCGGGCAGGCGCTCACTGATTACCGTCACACCGTTATCCAGCGTTGTGCGGAGCGATCCAGTAGCATATGTCATATCAGGAAGAAATTATAAAAGAGTGTATACAAAGAGGGGGCCCTTCTAAGACCATAAAAAGCAGGGGGTGGACCATACCCATCCACCCCCATTGGCGTTCAACAACATTGACCATGATGTCAGCGGACCACTTATTGCGGGATATCCTTCATACTCAGTTTGATCTTTCCTTGACGATCCACTTCCAAGACCTTGACACACACTACCTGCCCTTCCTTGAGGTGATCGTGGACGTCACTCACCCGCTCGCTGCTGATCTGGGAAATGTGCAGCAAGCCATCCCGCCCGGGCAAAATCGTCACAAAGGCACCAAAATCCATGATCTTGGCCACTTTGCCATCATAAATGGTGTCAACCTGCACATCCGCCGTCAGCAATTCGATACGCCGCTTCGCTGCGGCGCCAGCTTCACCGTCCACAGAAGCAATAGTTACCGTACCGTTATCCTGAATATCAATGGTCGCACCAGTTTCTTCGGTCAGGGCGCGGATGATCTTGCCGCCCGGTCCGATGACGTCGCGAATGCGATCCGGATTAATCTGGATGGTGATAATACGCGGTGCATAATCAGACAGTTCGCCACGGCTCATGGACAGCACGCCATTCATCAGCCCAAGGATATGCAGCCGCCCGGCCAGCGCCTGCTTGAGCGCCTGTGCCATGATTTCCCGGGTAATCCCGTCGATCTTGATATCCATCTGCAGGGCGGTCACCCCCTGTTCGGTGCCCGCCACCTTGAAATCCATATCACCCAGATGATCTTCGTCGCCCAGGATATCGGTGAGGACGGCAAAGCGGTCACCTTCCTTGATGAGACCCATGGCCACGCCCGCCACCGGCGCCTTGAGAGGTACACCGGCATCCATCAGCGCCAGAGAGGCACCGCAAACAGTCGCCATGCTGGAAGAGCCATTGGACTCCAGCACTTCAGACACCACCCGCAAACTGTACGGAAATTCGCTGTTACTTGGCAGGACCGCCGCTATCGCCCGCTTGGCCAAGCGCCCGTGACCAATTTCCCGGCGTTTGGGGGAGCCTACCATGCCCGTCTCACCGGTAGAGAACGGTGGAAAGTTGTAATGCAGCATGAAACGATCACGACTCTCCCCTTGCAGGGCATCAATGATCTGCTCATCGCCCTTGGTGCCCAAAGTCGCCACCACCAAGGCTTGGGTTTCACCCCGAGTAAAGAGCGCCGAACCGTGGGTCCGCGGCAATACGCCCGCCTCAATGGTGATGGGACGTACCGTCCTGCTGTCCCGACCATCAATGCGTGGCGCGCCATCCAAAATGCGGCCGCGCACAATGCTGGTTTCAATTTTTTTCAACAGGCCACGAACCAGATCGCCGCGCTGTGCATCTTCTGCGGCAAAGGCTATCACCATCGACTGCTGCACATCTTCCAGGCGCTTGCTGCGCGCCTGCTTCTCCGTTAACGCATAGGCTTCCTGCAGAAGCGGCGTGGCTTTCTCGCGCACTTGCATACCCAGTGCTTCATCGGCCACCGGCGCCACCCAATCCCAGCGCGGCTTACCGGCCTCCTGCGCCAGCGCTTCGACGGTTTCGATGATGGGCTGGAATTGCGCGTGACCGAACATCACCGCTTCCAGCATGGTCTCTTCGGACAATTGCTGCGCCTCGGACTCGACCATGAGTACCGCCTGCCGGGTCCCTGCCACCACGAGATCCAGTTGCGAAGTGGTCAACTGCGAGTAACTGGGGTTCAGCAGATACTGCCCGTCGATATAACCCACCCGGGCCGCACCAATCGGACCATTGAACGGAATGCCGGAAATTGCCAGGGCCGCTGAGGCACCGACCAGAGCCAAGATATCGGGGTCATTATCCCGATCCACTGACAATACCGTGGCGATAACCTGCACTTCGTTCATAAAGCCCTTGGGAAAGAGCGGCCGGATGGGGCGATCGATCAGACGTGAAGTCAGCGTCTCTTTTTCAGCGGGCCGCCCTTCACGCTTAAAGAAGCCACCAGGAATTTTGCCCGCTGCATAGGCCTTTTCCTGATAGTTTACCGTTAACGGAAAGAAATCCTGGCCCGGCTTTATCTCCCGGCGAGCCACTGCCGTTACCAGAACGACCGTATCCCCACTAGAAACCAGTACCGCACCATCTGCCTGACGTGCCATTCGGCCCGTTTCCAGCTGTAGGCGGCGGCCGCCAAAATCTACTTCTTTCCGAATAATGGTCAAAACCTTCTCCTTACTTACGCAGACCCAGACGTTCGATCAGCGTGCGATAGCGATTCACATCCCGTCTCTTCAAATAATCCAGCAATTTGCGGCGCTGGCCAACCATTTTCAAAAGACCTTGGCGGGAATGATGGTCATGCTTATTGACCTTAAAGTGATCTGCCAGCCCTTCAATACGGGTAGTCAGCAGGGCGACCTGTACTTCAGGAGAACCCGTATCCCCCACATGGGTGGCATAGCCCTGAACAACTGCTGCTTTGATATCACGAGACAACGACATAATTCCTGCTCCTCGAAAATTCTAAAAACAATAACCCTAGTTTACGCTCATGAGGCGGCGAGGCGCCACCTTTCCGTCGTCCATGACCTCTCCCAAACCGAGAAACTGCCCCATCGGTCCATAGAGGCGAATGCGCCCAAGGGATGCAGGTGTATGGGCAACCACGACCCCTTGTCCCTGACGCAGATAATAGGCAGTGTTCTCCGTCAGAGTCACCGCCGGCAAATATTCCAAAGCCAGATCCATGGCTTTAAGTGGGCACTCCTCGCGCCCCAGCACATCAGCAAGCGCTTCCAGGGTCAACGCCTGCGTAATATCAAAGGGACCGGTAGAGGTGCGCCGCAAGCCGTTGACATGCGCACCACACCCCAGCGCCGCACCGATGTCTGCCGCCAGGCTGCGGATATAGGTGCCCTTGGAACAGCGCACATCCAGCACCAAACAGTCGCCGTCCAACAAAACCAGGTCGAGCGCATCGATACGTACCTGCCGCGCCGCCCGCTCCACTTCCAGGCCCTTGCGCGCCAGTTCGTACAGCGGCTTACCACCCTGTTTGATCGCCGAATACATGGGCGGAACTTGCGCGATCACACCGGAAAACCGCGGCAATATCATACGCACCTGCTCTTCGCTGACGGCGACCGGCCGCTCTTCGAGAATTTCTCCTTCGCTGTCACCTGTTGTCGTGGTTTGCCCCAAACGCAAAGTTGCTCGATAGGACTTATCCGCGTTGAGAATATAATCAGAGACTTTGGTGGCCTCGCCAAAGAGCAGGACCAGCAGTCCGGTAGCGACGGGATCGAGGCTCCCCGTATGTCCGGCTTTTTTAATGCCGAGCAGGCGCTTAACCCGCTGCAAGGCCGCATTGGACGTCAGTCCTGCAGGTTTATCAAAGAGCAACAGACCATGTTGACAATTCATGGCAGATCCTCTTGTTCCTGCGCCGACGGCAAATGTGCCAGGAGTTCTGCCATTTCTGCACCCCGATCAAAACGCGCATCGTAAATAAAATGCAGGGGCGGAATACGCCGCAAGGCCAAACGCTTTCCCAGTAACTGACGGATTTCTCCGGCATGATCCTGTAACACCTGACGCACCGCACCGGCCCGCCCGGGGCCATCCATCAGCGAAAAATATACGGTCGCCGAGCGCATATCCGCCGGCAAATCCACCATGGTGATACTGGGGGGCAACGGCACCAAGTCGGCAGACATCCCATGCAGGCGCGGCAACACCGCTGCTATTTCTTCCCGCAGTAAATGGGCCACTCTGGCGCCGCGCGGATACGCGCGATGAGAACTATGCAACACCGACTCCTAGACCGTTCGTGCCACTTCGGTGGTTTCGAAAGCCTCAATAACGTCGCCGTTTTTCAGATCATTGAAGTTGCGGACACCCACACCACACTCAAAACCCTCACGCACTTCTTTGACATCTTCTTTGAAGCGCCGCAAGGAATCCATTTCTCCGGTATGAATGACCACATCCTGACGGAGCACCCGGACCTTGGCGTTACGCCGCAAGATACCGTCGGTAACCATACAACCAGCAATCATACCCACCTTGGGCACCCGGAACGTATCGCGCACCTGCGCATGACCCAGAATGCGCTCACGGACTTCGGGAGCGAGCATACCACTCATAGCGGCCTTCACCTCGTCCACCGCATCATAAATAACGCTGTGATAACGAACATCCACACCGCTATGGTCGATCAGACGCCGGGCAGGCGCTTCCGCCCGCACGTTGAAGCCGATGATAACCGCCTGAGATGCCGCAGCGAGATTCACATCAGACTCCGTAATTCCACCGACCCCGGAGTGAATGACATTGACCTTCACCTCGGCGGTGGAAAGACGTTCCAGAGTCATGGCCAAAGCCTCTACGGAGCCCTGCACGTCCGCCTTGATCAGCAAGTTCAACTGCTGCAACTGACCATCTGCAGCGGCCTCGAACAGGCTTTCCAGCGTCGCTTTCTGATGCTTCGCCAAACGCACGTCACGGAATTTACCTTGACGAAAGAGCGCGACTTCGCGGGCTTTACGCTCATCGGCAACCACGACCACCTCATCACCGGCGTGCGGTACATCCCCCAGACCCAACACTTCTGCCGGCATGCCAGGAACCACCGACTGTGTCGACCGGCCCGTATCATCCACCAACGCCCGCACCCGTCCAAACTGTGCTCCAGCCAGAAGCATATCACCCGTATGCAAGGTACCCTGCCGTACCAGCACAGACGCCACGACGCCGCGTCCCCGATCCAGCCGGGACTCGATGACCACGCCCTTCGCAGGACCGTTTACTTGGACATCCAGATCAAGCATCTCCGCCTGTAACAGAATCGCGTCAAGCAAATCATCAATATGCAGCCCGGTCTTCGCAGAAACATTCACAAATTGAGTGTCACCACCCCACTCCTCAGGCACTACTTCATGCCCGGCGAGTTCCTGGCGTATACGTTCCGGGTCTACGGACGGCTTATCGATTTTGTTAACCGCCACCACGATGGGCACTTTAGCGGCCTTGGCGTGGTGAATCGCCTCGATCGTCTGCGGCATCACGCCGTCATCGGCTGCCACCACCAGCACGACAATGTCCGTCGCCTGCGCACCACGGGCACGCATGGCCGTAAACGCCTCATGACCCGGCGTATCGAGGAAGGTCACCATCCCCTTGGGCGTCTCCACATGGTAAGCGCCGATGTGCTGGGTAATACCCCCAGCCTCGCCACTAGCCACCTGTGCAGAGCGAATCCGATCCAATAGCGATGTTTTGCCGTGGTCCACATGCCCCATGACCGTCACCACCGGAGGGCGTCGGCCCATGATCGGTGTCGCCGCAATCCCATCCTCCACCAAAAAGGCCTCGGGGCTGGTAATTCCCACCAACTTCACCTTGTGCCCCAGTTCCTCTACGACAATGGCGGCGGTTTCCTGATCAATCACCTGATTGATAGTGGCCATCACCCCCATCTTCATCATCGTTTTGATTACGTCAGTGGCCTTAATAGCCATCCGGCTAGCCAACTCACCCACAGTAATAGTTTCTGGAACCGCCACTTCACGGATGACCGGTGCTGCCGCCCATTCACTGATGGCGGCCCCCCCCTTGCCGCGGCTTCGTTTATCTCCGGACTTGCGGCGCCGTGCCAATGCATCGGCATTGCCGCCCTCATCACTACGTCGTCCGCCCCGCCGGGCGGCACCGTTGCGGCGGGCATCATCATCCCCGGCGCGCGCGCCCCCCGGTCCAGCTTTCTTGCCTTTCGCTGGCGTCGCTGCGGCGGGCGTTCTGCTGGCCGGTAATGCTGCTGCGGGACGTGCGCGACCCGTATTGATTGTCGATGTTCGGCTACGATCAGGACTAGGCTGTTCCGGAGTGTGCGAAGCTGTAGGTGTCAGCCTTGCTTCAGCGTGCGAAGGGGTCTGCTGCGCAAGAGGTTCCATCACCACAGCCGCAGGTGCCGGCTGCGCCTGCTGATCGGCCACGACTTCCGCAGGTGCCTGCACCTGCATTGACTCTCCCGTAGAAACCGCTTCTGTAGCTGCCGCAGACTCCGATGCCGACCCCATTAAAACCGGGATCACCTGATCAGCGCTCGGAGATTGCTCGAGGACAGCGGATTCCACGGCCTCTTCGACCGCTGCTTCTCGTTTGACGTAAGTTCGCTTGCGGCGCACCTCTACCTGCACCGTACGCGATTTTCCGGCGCCTACAGACTGTTTTATTTCCGTGGTGCTGGTGCGGTTGAGTGTAATGCGGCGCAACTCCCCACCGCCCTCTCCGTGCGCGCTGCGCAACGAAGCGAGAAGACGATGTTTGTCATCCTCAGTGACCACATCCTCGGCCGTATTCTTGGGAATGCCCGCAGCGTTCAACTGCTCTAACAGCCGAGCATTCGTTACACCCAATTCAGCAGCAAAATTGGCGACAGTTACCGTCATAATCCTCATTCTCCAAAACCGCTACCCAGCAGACATACGTCGCGGGGACAGGGTCTGTATCAAACAAACCAGGGCGCACGCGCCTCCAGAATGAGAGCCTTGGCCCGCTCTGCATCCACACCGACCATCTCGCATAGCTCGCTCGTAGCCAGTTCCGCCAAGTCCTCGGAAGTAACAACACCTTTACTGGCCAGCAAGTGCGCCAAGCCCCTATCCATACCTTTCAGGGACAGCAAATCCTCTGCGGGCTCACTGAGTGCCACCTGCTCTTCCTGGGCAATAGCCTTATTGAGCAGGACATCGCGCGCACGGCGCCGCAATTCACCGACGAGATTTTCGTCCAATCCCTCAATCTCCATCATTTCGGCGACCGGAACATAGGCCACTTCCTCAATAGAAGTAAAGCCCTCGCTGACCAGCAAGCCCGCCAAGTCCTCATCCACCCCCAGTTCCTGGATGAAGTGATTGAGGAAGGTCGACTCTTCTTCGTTGCGCTTGGCCTGGGCCTCTTCCTCGGTCAGGATATTGATAGTCCAACCCGTCAATTGCGTGGCCAATCTGACGTTCTGACCACCCCGCCCGATGGCCTGCGATAAATGCTCCGGGCCAACAACCACATCCATACTGTGCGTGTTTTCATCCACCACGATACTGGATACTTCCGCAGGCGAAAGCGCATTGATCACATAGCTGGCCGGATCAGCCGCCCAGATCACAATATCAATCCGCTCGCCTTTCAATTCATTGATGACCGTCTGCACCCGGTTGCCGCGCAGACCGACACAGGCGCCCACCGGGTCGACACGCGGATCATTGGAGCGCACGGCCAGTTTCGCCCGCAAACCCGGATCACGTGCAGCCCCCATGATTTCGATCATTCCGTTCCCTATTTCCGGGACCTCCTGGGCAAACAACTTGATCAGCAACTCGGGACTGGTCCGCGACAAAAAGAGCTGTGGCCCCCGCTGCACACGGCGCACATCCTGGAGATGCGCGCGCACGCGATCGCCGGGACGAATGGCTTCGCGCGGCATCATCTCTTCTTTGGGAAGAATGGCCTCGGCACGCCCCATATCGACGATGGCATTGCCTTTTTCCAGGCGTTTGACCAGGCCGCTGATGATATCACCCTTGCGTAACGCAAAATCCGAGACGATTCTATCGCGCTCGGCATCCCGCACTTTTTGCACAATCACCTGCTTGGCCGTTTGTGCGGCGATTCGTCCGAATTCAACGGCAGGCAACACTTCTTCGACATAAGTACCCGGTTCGGCATCGGGACGGAGCTGTCGGGCATCGCTCAAGCGAATCTGTTGATTTGCGTCAAAACCCGCGCTCTCATCCGCCACGACTTCCCACAGACGGCGGGTTACATAGTCGCCGGTTTTACGATCCACATCCACCGCGATATGCCAGTCCTGCCCATATTTCTTTTTGGAGGCGGAGACCAAAGACGCCTCCAAGGCCTGGAAAATCACTTCCCGGTCTACATCCTTCTCATGGGCGACGGCATCCGCCAGATAAAGAAGTTCACGACTCATTGACCTGCTCCTCTCTGCATGTCCCGTCTACTCACCATTGGGGAACCAGCCTCGCCTTGTGGATTTCACCCAGTGCAAACGCCCAGCGCCCCTCAGCATTTTTTAAAACCACCTTTTGATCCTCAACGCCCAGCAACTCTCCCTGCACACGGCGCCGCCCTTGCGTCAAGCCCTGCAGGTGAATCTCGGCTTGAGATCCTTTAAATCGTTCAAAATCATGTAAATTTTTTAGCGGCCTGTCCAGTCCGGGGCTGGACACCTCCAGACGATATGCAGCGTTGACTGGATTTTCCACATCAAGCCACAGACTGAGCTGACGACTCACCGCAGCGCAGTCTTCGATGGTAACCGCCGTTGTTTCATCTTTCTCTATGAAGATCTGCAATGTCACCGCGCGCCCCACGCGCACCATACGCGCATCTACCAAGGCGCAACCTACAACGCCCACTTGCTGGGCAATTCCTTCATACAGTCGATCTTCCAATTTCACCATCCCCAGTACAGAAACAAAAAGTGGGCACTCGGCCCACTTTTTTGCGCATGATACGCAGAATCGCGACAAAAAACAACCCCGACTCGATGTTAATGAGTACGGGGTTGTATGGTATAGGTGTCTGGCGGTGACCGACTTTCGCGGAGGGAGACCCTCAACTATCATAGGCGCTGCAGCGTTTCACGGTCCT
>Ga0315298_1004062_pt1 | contig 22377 bp, 25 predicted proteins | sample WHS_1_MG_FD_203077 | JGI IMG/M metagenome (GOLD analysis project Ga0315298, IMG submission 203077) | Extremophilic microbial mat communities from Washburn Hot Springs, YNP, Wyoming, USA - WHS_1_MG | ecosystem: Environmental > Aquatic > Thermal springs > Hot (42-90C) | place: USA: Wyoming...
ATCTGTACGGCGCCTCCGACGGCGTATGCCTCATGGGCGAGGCGACCGTCAGGGCCGGCATAAGGCTCGTGGAGGAGCTCGATGCGAAGGCCTCCATGCTGGCGGAGCGCCATCCGGAGCTCTTGAGGCCCAGGGTGATAAAGGCCATATATACGATCATGGCGACGCCCGAGGCCATAGAGGAGGCCGATAGGAAGGGCATCTGGATCCTCGACTGGAAGGGCGATCTGTCGAAGGGGCCCTCACCGGCCTGAGGGCCTCCCGGCGGATTGGAAAGGCCGATTCGCCCGCCGAGAGCCAGTATTCGATGGGGCCATACTATGAGCCCTCCACCGGCAACGGTGCCAGCAAGCCCCATCGTTGGGGCGGGAAGCCTACGCCCCTTTTGGGCTGGGCGGCTCACAGGGTTTCGGGTTTGATTCGCGTTAGGCCTTGTATCCCGTCGTAAGCTTTGTCGAACGATATTACCTTTCCATCCAAGTTTAGCGCGGTCGCGGCGTAATGGGAGTCGAAAAATGTGAGGCTCAAGGTTTGCCTCAAGTAGGCGCTTGCAACGGCAACGTCGGGCGTTAACGCCACATATTTCACGTTAGGCAGGGCCGCTACGGCCGCTAGATCCCTCAATAGTTTGTTTTCCATTTTTTCGCTTCGGTAGATGAGCCCAATCTCGATCAGGCTGACGCTTGAGATTTCCACTTCGATTCCTCCGTTTTGGAGTTTTCGGAATATCCTTTCCGCGATTTTATGGTTTGGGTCGTGCTCGTTTAAATACGCGAAGAGGACGTCGTTTTCTAGGAGGGGCATTTTGGCGGCCGACCCCCTCCCTTTTTCGCCTCCTCCTCGGCGGCCAGCTCAGCCCGCCCCCTCAATTCCTTAAAGGATTTTTTGACGTTGAAGGCGCCGTGGAGGGCCTCGATCGGGTTAGGGGGCAACGGAATTACCTTTAGGTGGTCTCCAGCGTTTATGACGAGGGCCTTCCTTCCAATGCCCATGGATTCTCGGATCCGCTTCGGCAACGTCAACCTTCCCTTGCCGTCCAGCTCCACGATGCTCAAGCCTCCCACCCGGTCATATTTTTTAATTATTGTGGGATTTAAATTTTATTAAGCCTTAAGTGGGATTTGAATTTCATCCGGGCCTCCTCAAGCGCGACGAGGAGTTCCGCTATGCGGTCGCCGGCCTCGGGCATGAGGGAGATCCTGAGGCGGCCCCATGGCCCAATAGCCTTTATATATCCGGCCTCGGCATAGGCCTCGGTCGGTACGTCTTGGCCAAGGTGGCTGAGAAGGTCCCGGGATGGGTCGCGCGCATCCTATTGCCCGAGATCAGGGCCATAGTCAAGGAGGAGGTCGCCTCCGAGGTCAAGAGGCTCGATGAGAAGATGGACCTGCTGAGGAATGAGCTCCTCTCCGAGATAAAGCGGGTCGATGAAAGGCTCGGGGGGGAGATAAAGCGCGTCGATGAGAGGCTCGGAGCGGAGATAAAGCGGGTCGACGAGAAGCTCAGCGCCGAGATAAAGCGGGTCGATGAAAGGCTTGGAGCGGAGATAAAGCGCGTAGAAGCCGAGTTGAGGGGCATGGATGAGAAGCTGACGGCCAAGATCGATGGCCTCGAGAGGGCCCTGCCCTTGGCCTCTAGGCTGGCGGTCCTCGAGGCGGAGGTCAAGGAGCTGAGGGAGAAGCTCTCCGGCAGGGGCCCCTGAGGCAGAGGGGGCCCTTCAGGACCGCCGCCAGTATGTGCGCGTTGGGAAGCCCCTGGAGGCGCAAGGGGAGCGATATCGATATCCTGGTCGAATTTGGGGAGGGAAAGGCGGCGCTGGATAACTTCATGGATTTTGCATATCTCCTAGAGAGATCGTTGGGCAAGGATGTCGATCTGCTTACGTTGGAGGGCGTTAACATTGTGAGCGGGAAATCCCACACCATTTATGGGTGGGATGAAAGCGAACGTTAGGTTTATATGTAACATCTACATATAATAGATTATATGCCGAGAGGATATATATCGTCTCAGACGTGCGTCCACTTCATGAATTACCATTTTGCCTGGTGTCCGAAGTATAGGAGGCCAGTTCTTTTCGGTGCTGTGAGGGATAGGCTTGAGGGTTTGATCAGGGAGAAGGTTGAACAGTTGGGATGTAAAGTTGTAGCGCTCACTATTGGCGCAGACCGTGTTCATTTGTTTGTCCAGGCTAACCCTAAGCTTTCACCTAACACTATAATTGGTCAGGTGAAAGGGTACACCTCAAGAGTTCTTAGAAAGGAGTTTCCTGAGCTTAGGAGGCGACTGCCAACCCTGTGGACGAGAAGCTACTTTCTCGACGCATGGACACGTGTCAGATGAAACTATACAAAGATACATAGAAGAACAGAAAGGGATGTGAATGCAGAAAGTTCAGCTAGCCTACAAGTTCAGGCTCTACCCAAAGCGTGAGCAAGAAGAAAGGCTACTAGAAACCTTGGAGCTGTGCAGACAAACCCACAACTACTTCTTGGCACAGTGGAAGGGGAAGATTCCAAGCAGGCTTGAGCTTCAGGCTCAGTTGCCTAAGCTAAAAATTGAGAAGCCCGAGCTGAACAGAGTTCACTCTAAGGTTCTGCAGATCGTTCTACATCAGCTATACTCGAATTTGAGGGCTTTATCGCAGCTGAAGAGGAACGGCAAAAAGGTTGGAAGGTTAAGGTTCAAGGGAAGGGGATGGTATAAAACCTTCATCTACAACCAGAGCGGCTTCAAGCTGATAAAGACTGGAAAGAGGCTTGACCTGCTGCGCCTATCCAAAATCGGCGACATACCAATAATGGTTCACAGGGCTGTTGAGGATGAAATAAAGCAGATCATCATCAAGAGGCATAATTCGGGGAAGTGGTTTGCCTTTGTATGCGTTGAGAAAGAAGTCAACATTATCCGAAGAGAGCAGAAGAAGGTTATAGGCATAGACGTAGGAATAAAGTATTTCCTAACGGATACTGAGGGGAGACAGATCGAGAACCCAAGGTTCTATCAAAGAACCCTTGAAAGGATAAGGGTAGTTCAGCATTGGCTTTCAAGGAAAAAGAAAGGCTCAAAGAATAGAGAAAAGCAGAGGATAAAACTCGCCAAATTACACGAGAAACTCACGAACCAAAGAAACGATTTCTTGCATAAACTTTCAAGGTTCTATGTGAACAGCTATGATGTCATCTGTGTTGAGAACTTGAACGTAAAAAGCATGGTCAAAAATCATAGCTTAGCTCAAAAGATACTCGATGCCTCTTGGGGAAAGTTCCTTCAACTACTCGAATACAAGGCTGAAAGAGCTGGTGTTCGGGTGGTGAAGGTGAACCCAAGAGGCACATCTGAAGGACTAAGCTTTGAAGATCCTTTGAGGGATTGGGTTTCCGCTTGCAGAATAAAGATGAGGGGATGGGGCAGCCCCGATTCGCCTGCTGAGATGAAGCCTCTACGGGAACTCAGCCATATTCCCGCAAGCCTCATCATCGAAGCAGGAAGCCCACACCTTTAGGGGTTGGGTAGCTCACGAGCATTAGCGGTAATCTTGCCCAATTATGTTAAATCTCTTCAGCCTTTTAAAGGCCCTATCGAATGTGGCTATATTCGATATCCCGTTTACCCTGCAGGCCGCGATGCTGCTGCAGTCGGTGAAGCTGAATGCCGGCCTCTCCTGTTCCCTGAAGATCCTCCATGCCAAGTCGAATGAATCCTCATCTATTCTAACCATGAGATTTGCGCTGAGGAGCTTTCCTCCCAATTCCGCCACCCTCCCCACATCCTTCATCTTGAATAGCATGACGGTGATCGTCTCATCGAAGATGTAGTCCGTGATGACCGAGCCCCCATACCTGCCCCCCTCCACGTCCTCTACGATCCGAAGGGCCTTGGCGTGGTTCACATCGACTTTGTTCAAATAAGCCACTATCAGGCTTGAGTCTAGGAGGATCATCCCCTCCCCCCGTACAAGACCCGGTCGATCTCGATGCTGAGCCTCTCGGTCCCCGCTCCCCAATCGAGGGGCTCCATCTCGAGGAGGCTTGCCCTGCCCTTCGCCCTCCTCCGCTTGATCCATATCTCCATCGCTTGCGTTACGGCCTCGCCGAGCCTCATGCCCTCCTCTATCGCCTTGGCTTTAAACCTCCTGAAGACCGCCTCGTCCAGACCCCTGATGGTTATGTTCACATTTATCACCAATTGCAAACTTGTTTACATTAATTAAAGCTTTGCCATTCCAAATCCCGCGCCCCGGTATTTCCAACGCGCACGATAAGGATCGGGGCGGGGGCCGAGCTGGGGTGACCCTCGAGAGGGTTACGATGAGCGAGGAGGAAGAGGCCAAGGAGGTCCTAGGCCATAGGCTCAAGGCCCTCGGGATCCCCATGGCCTTGAGGAGGCTGGAGCTGCCGGGCCTGGAGATCGATCTGTACGGCGCCTCCGACGGCGTATGCCTCATGGGCGAGGCGACCGTCAGGGCCGGCATAAGGCTCGTGGAGGAGCTCGATGCGAAGGCCTCCATGCTGGCGGAGCGCCATCCGGAGCTCTTGAGACCTAGGGTGATAAAGGCCATATATACGATCTTGGCGACGCCCGAGGCCATAGAGGAGGCCAATAGGAAGGGCATCTGGGTCCTCGACTGGAAGGGCGATCTGTCGAAGGGGCCATTGGGGCCGGGGGCCATGGAGAGCCCATGCCCGCCATGGGGAGAGCGAATCCCAGCGGCGATTGGATCAGTCGCTTGAGGCCCGCTAGCAAGCCTTTTTTTATTTAGATGAATCCTTTATTGACCTATGTGGATCCCGAGGTGGGCCGGCGAATCTTACGCGAAGCTCTACGATGCGTTCGGATCGGAGCTCTTCGGGTTGAACGACGCCTTGGGGATCCTCCGCTCGAGCATCGAAATGACCAAAGTTGCCCTGAACAAGCTCCATAGGGAATCTCTTCTGATGATCTTCGAGAGGGGGAGGCCGAAGTCCTATAGGCTGATGGATCCCGAGAACTTCATCGCCTTGGCCTCTGGCAAGGTCAAAAAGGCGGAGATACCTCAAGAGAGGTATCTCAAACTCATATACGATTGTTGTAGGGCCTTGAGGAAGGGCATCGACCTCACCTCGCTGGCCATATACGGCTCGGTGGCGAGGGGGACCGCCGGGGAAACGAGCGACATCGACTTCCTCGTTATATCGGAGGATTTCGAAGGGACGTTGAGTCGGAGGATCGACCTCCTGAGGCGAGCGGTCGCCGAGGAGGTCGAACCAGAGCTGGCGTTCCTCCGCAGGAAGGGCCTTCAAGCCTTCTTGAGCTTCTACCCTTTGAGAAGGGCTGAGGCCGAGGAGTTCCCGCTGATGATGCTCGATATGACCGAGGACGCCAAGATAGTTTTTGATGAGGATCGCTTCTTGATGGAGCTGTTCTCGAGGCTGAGGTCGAGGCTCAGTGGGCTCGGGGCCAAGAGGGTTCGCCTCAAGAGCGGCCAATGGTATTGGGATCTGCGCCCGGGCTATAGGCCTTTGGAGGCAATCCCTATATGAGCAGGTTGATCGGGATGGCGAAGGCCTATCTAAGGCAAGCCGAGAGCAGGTTGGAGGACGCCGAGGACGCTTTTGATGACAGGAACTATCCCTATTGCTTGAGGCTGTCCCAAGAATGCGTCGAGCTATCGCTCAAGGCCTCTTTGAGGCTCGTCGGGATCGAGTATCCCAAAATCCATGACGTCTCTGAGGTCCTATTGAGCGCAAGGAGAGGTTCCCGGAGTGGTTTAGGGAGGAGGTGGGCGAGATGGCCGAGGCCTCCAAGGCCTTGGCGTCCAAGAGGGGGATCGCCCTCTATGGCATTGAGGAGGAGCGCTTGACGCCCGATGAGATCGTAGGGAGGGACGAGGCCGAGAGCACGGTCGCGAAAGCGAAGGAAATCCACCGGCTATGCAAAAGGCTCCTCTCCCTTTATGAGAGGCGGCGCGGGCGATCCCATGATCCCTAAGACCTCACGGCCTCCCGAGGTCATTCGATCAATCCACTTCAATCGGGAGATCTTCGAAAGATCCTCTCGAACGAGGGAGGCCGGACATCGCACCCCACCGATCCGCGGGGCCCATACGCCCACCATGGTGAGCTATTGAGCTTTAAATCGAAAGCCTCACCCTTCGACTTGTTCAATATGAACTAGGAAGGCTTCGAAGATAGACTAAAAGAGGGCATCGCGATCTGAGCGGCGCTCTAGGGTCGGTTGAGATATTCCCATGATGATTCGATGAATCCGAACGGAGCCCATCTGCGCATAGTTAACTAACCCCTATGCTGAAGCTGGACCGACCCACTCGCGAGGCCGATCCCCATAGTGTACCTCTCCCCGCCTATCGTCCAATCCTTTACGTAGCTGGCTTCGACCTTCCCCGAAGCTGTTACCTTGAGCTCCCTCGCCCTGACCTCTTGGCGTATATATTCGCCCTCGCCCCTTATCATATTGACCTTGCCCCTCGGGGCCGATATCCAAACGTCCACATAGTCATCGACCCTCAGGTCCATCTCCTTCCTCATCTGCTGGAGCCTGCGGACCAAGTCCCGGGCGAGCCCCTCGGCCACCTCCTTCCTCGTCAGCTTCGTGCGCAGGAAGACCGTGCCGCCATCGAAGGGCTCCGAGATCCACCCCTCCCTATCCACCTCCTCGAACTCGACGAGGCCCGGCCCTATCGCCACGAGCCTTCCCCCGGCCCTCATCCTCAGGGGCCCGGAGGCGAGCCTCCGCCTGAGCGGCCCCGGGGCCTTGGCCTCCAGCGCCGAGGCCACCTCATCGGCCAAGCCCCCGAAGGCCCTCCTCAGCTCATCCATTCTCGGCTTGGCCCTGAGGGCCCGATACCTCCGCTCGATCGCCCTAGACCCCAGCTCTAGGCGTTGGACGTTGCCCTGCTCCAGGAGGATCCGCTCGGCGAGGCGCAGGGAACCCCTCACGCCCTCCGAATCCGAGGCCACGACCATCGACCCCAGCGGTTGCCTGAGCTTGATCCCAGCCCTCATCCTAGCCCTCGCGGCCGCCGCCAATACCCCCTGCGCGGCCTCCATGGCCTCCTCGGCCGATGGGTCGATCAGGCCCTCCTCCGGGGCGGGCCAAGGCAGCATATGGACGCTCCTCGCACCATCGCCCAGGGCGCCCCTGAAGGATGACTGGAATATCCTCTCGGAGATGAAGGGGGCGAAGGGCGCCATCAGGACCAGAAGGTCGGATAGGACCTTGTATAGGACCGCGTACATGGCCAGCTTCTCCGGGTCATCCCCCTCCCTCCATGCCCTCTTCCTCACGATCCTAACGTAGTTCCTGCTCAGGTCCTCCACTATGAAGCGCCTGATCGCCCTGGCGGCCTCGTGGAGGCGGTACCCCTCCATGGCCTCGGTGACCTCCTTCACAAGGCGCTGCCCCCTGCTGAGCATCCATCTATCCTCGACCCTCATATGGCCCTCGAGCCCCCGGATCGGCCATGAGCTCGGCCTGAAACCGTCCAAGGCCATGTACGTGGTAGCGAATACGAACGCGTTCCAGGCGACGTTCAGGTCGCCCCGGATCTCCTCCAGCCCCCTCCAGGAGAACTTCAGGTCCTCCCAGATCGTATGTTGCGCCACGTAGAACCTCAGGGAATCCCTCCCGAACCTCTCGATGGCCTCATCCGGGGTCACGTAGTTGCCCAGGGATTTGTGCATCTCCCTCCCGCGCTCGTCGAGCATGAACCCGTGCATCAGGACGGTCCTGAAGGGGGCCCTATCGGATAGGAAGATCCCGGTCCTGAGCAGCGAGTAGAACCACCCGGAGATCTGGTCCCTCCCCTCCACTATGAAGTCGACCGGCCACCAGGATCCGCCTTCGGGATCCCCCCTTGGGGTCCCGAGGGATGCGTATGGGGCCATCCCGGAGTCGAACCAGCAGACGAGGACGTCCTTCACCCTCCTCATCTCGCCCCCGCATCCGCACCTCCACCTGAAGGCATCGACCCATGGGACGTGGTAATCTCCGACCGGCCCGGCGCCGGGGGCCCTCTCCAATAATTCCCCCGCGGAGCCCACGACCTCCATCCTCCCGCAGGAGTTGCAGGCCCATATGGGCATCGGGGTCCCCCAATACCTCTGCCTCGATACGACCCAATCCTTGGCCCCCCTGAGCCAATCCCCGAAGGCGTTCATCCCGGCCCACTCCGGGATCCACGTGGCCTTCGCGCTCTCTCGGAGCATCTCATCCCTCAAGGAGCTGACCTTTATGAACCATTGATCCGTGGCCCTGAGGATGAGGGGGGTTTTGCACCTCCAGCATACGGGGTACTTGTGATCCACCCATTCCTCGAAGAACAGCAAGCCCCGGCTCCGAAGATCCTCGATTATGGCCCCGTTCGCCTCCCGGACCTCCAACCCCTCGTACTTCCCGGCCCCCTTCGAGAACCTCCCCTCGTCGTCGACCATCATTATCATCGGCAGGCCCGACCCCTCGCCCACGGCGAAGTCCTCCTCCCCGTGCCCCGTCGCCATGTGGACGCAGCCGGTGCCCTCCGACAGCGAGACGAACTCCTCGCTGACCACGATCCTATGGGCGCCGGCCAGCCCTCGGAGGGCCGGGACCTCCTCGAGCAGCGGCGGGCGGTATCTCAACCCCTCGAGCGATGACCCCTTCACGACCTCCACGACCTCGTACTCCCTGCCGGCCGAGGAGAAGACGGGCCCCAACCTTCCCTTCGCCATTATGAACCGCTCATCGCCGCTCCTAACCCTAGCGTACTCGAAATCGGGGTGAACCATGATGCCAACGTTCGAGGGCAAGGTCCAAGGCGTCGTGGTCCATATGAGGACATATTCGCCCTCCGAGCCCTCCAATGGGAACTTCACGTATATGGACGGATCCCTGATCATCCTGTACTCGGTTATCTCGTAGTCGGAGAGCACGGTCTCGCAGCGCGGGCACCAATGCACGACCTTTTTGCTATGCTCTAGTAGGCCCCTCTCGTGGGCCCTCTTTATGGCCCACCAGCAGGATTCGATGTACCCGTTGCTATGGGTCAGGTATGGGGATTCCCAATCCATCCAGACCCCGAGGTTCTTGAACTCCTCGCTCATCTGCGCCGAGTTCTCCTCGGCCAGCCTCTTGCACTCCTCGACGAACCTGCCTATCCCAAACGCCTCTATATCCTTCTTGGTCTGGAACCCGAACTTCTTCTCGACGGCTATCTCTATGGGCAAGCCATGGCAATCGTAGCCAGGCTGATCCCTGACGTTGTAGCCCCTATGCCTCTTATAGCGTATGACTACGTCCTTCAATACCTTGTTCCAGCAAGTCCCTATGTGGGGGATCCCGGAGGACGGGAAGGGGGGGCCGTCAAGGAAGTAGAACTTTGGGCCCTCCGAGAGGCGCGCCTTCAGCTCCGCATAGATGCCGTTCCCGCTCCAATAATCGAATATCTCCCGCTCAACCCGCTTCGGATCGTACTCTTTCTCCAATGCCTTTATGGGGCCCAATGGCTCTCACCATGACCGGGGCCTGTCCCCTCCCGATCGAGATGTCGAACAAGATTTATTCGACGATTAAAAAGATTTACCGAGCCCCAAGCGCTTATGATCCCGGATTCCAACCTCGGTAGGGCGGGATCGAATGGCGCGCGCGAATCCCCGGGGGCCGGTGGGGGAGGCGCTCAACGCGATCGGGGGGAGCATCGGGGAAGGGGATCGGTTCGAGGTAACCGATGGCTTCGAGCTGCTCATAGCAACGGTCCTCTCGCAATCCACGAACTATAGGAACGTGAGGATCGCGATGGAGCGCTTGAGGGGGCGGTTGGGGATCTCCCCCTCGGCCATAGCGAGCTCCGATCTGAGGACCATAAGGGATTGCATAAGGCCCGCGGGCCTCTTCAACCAGAAGTCCAAGAGGATCAGGGCGATCGCGAGGAAGGTCCTGGAGGATTATGGAGGCGATATCGGAAGCGTGCTATCGAGGGAGGATCCCAGGGGCGAGCTGCTCCGCCTGCCCGGGGTCGGGCCCAAGACCGCGGACGTATTCCTCGCCTTCTACGGGGGCCTCGGCGTCCTCCCGGTCGATACCCACATAAGCAGGGTGGCCAAGAGGCTGGGGATAGCCGAGGAGGCGGACGGTTACGAAGGGGTGAAGGCGAGATTGGAGGGGCTGATACCCCCGCCCGAGAGGAGGCGGTTCCATTTGGCCTTGATAAAATTCGGGAGGAGCATCTGCAGGGCCAGATCGCCCCGCTGCCCGGAGTGCCCAGCCGTGAGGCTGTGCCCCAGCGCCGAGCGCTTCCACCCAACCCCGGGGGATGGGCCCTGAGGGCCGAGTTGTTGGAGGGCCTCCTGGAGGCCTTGAGGGGCCCCCTGCCATCGCCCAAGGCCGTCCTGATGCCCGACTTCTACATAGACCACTTCGTCAGGTTCGAGGGCGAACTGGATCGGTTCATCGATTCCATCCGCGAGGTGGCCGGGCGCGGAGGGGGGAACTTCCCCATGACCAGGCAAAGGATCGCGAGGGGTGGAAATGCCGCGAACACGGCTGCGGCCCTATTGAAGCTGGGCGGCAGGCCCTACCTGGTGGCGAAGGCGGACGAGCTCGGCCTATGGCTCCTGGAGAGGCGCTCAGGCCTCGGGGGACCGGCGCTGAGCGGCGTGAAGGCCGTGGGGAGGCAATCGATGACCGTGGCCTTGGAGCTCTATCGGGATGGGGAGCTGGTGAACCTGATGATAAACGACCCCGGGCCCGTGTCGGAATTCGGCCCCTCGGAATTGGATGAGGAGGACTTGGAGATGATTAGGCGCGCCGACTTCGTATGCGCCCTCAATTGGGGGCAGAACGCCAAGGGCACGGAGCTCATCAAGGAGGTCTTCGGGATCGCGAAGCGCGAGGGGGCGGGCAGGACGTTCTTGGATACGGGGGACCCATCACCGAAGAGGGATGAGATAGGCGCCCTTTTGAAGGAGGTATTGGGCCAAGGCCTGGTGGATATATGGAGCCTGAACGAGAACGAAGCCAGGTGGTATTCCTCGGCCATGGGATTCCGCGCGGCCGGCGCTTCGTACTTCGAGATGGGGAGGTTCATCCACAGGGAGCTCGGGGTCGTGGTCGACTTGCATACATCCGCTTTCAGCTCCACGCATGGGCCCGACGGCGACTGGATGGTCGATTCCTTTCCGACGACCCCCTTGAGGAAGACCGGCGCGGGCGACTCTTGGAACGCCGCGGACATACTCGGGCACTCCATGTCCCTCGAACCCGAGTTGAGGCTGGCCCTATCCAACGCCGCCGCCTCTTACTACCTCTCGAGCGAGGAGGGCCTCCACGCGGGCGTGGAGGAGCTGAGGGAGTTCTTGGCGGGGCGCTTGGGGAGGGCTTTATAAATCTATATTAGGCCGTCCATTCCCAAGGGAAGGGGATCGAAGATGCCGGGAGAAGGGCATATCGTCGATATATCCGATTTCAACAAACTGGACCTCAGGGTGGGCACGATCTCGGAGGTCGAGAGGGTGGCCGGGACGAAGAAGCTATACAAGATAAAGGTCGACTTGGGGGAGCTCGGGAAGAGGCAGACGATCTCCGGCCTAGTCGGATATTACGACCAGGGCGCCCTCATGGGGAAGAGGGTCATATTCCTCGCGAACCTGAAGAGGGCGAAGATCGCCGGGGAGGAATCGGAGGGCATGATCCTGGCCGCCCTAAAGGACGGCGAATTGGCCCTGTTGACCGTAGATAGGGGGATCCCGGATGGGGCCAAGGTCTCCTGAGGTCTCCGCGGATGGCCTCGAGGCATAAGAGGAGGAGCCCGGTAGAGCAGGACGTCCTGAGGCTGATCATGGACTCGGGCGAAGAGGGCGTCCTGCAGTCCGAGCTATGGAAGGATATGGGGGTCGACAGCCGAGAGGGCTCCAGGGCCATACTCAGGCTGGAGAGGAGGGGGCTGATATCCAGGAAGAAGGAGCTCCACAGCGGCCGTTGGACCTATAGGCTCTTCTCGAAGCGGAGGTACGCCACCATAGATGAGATAAAGGATATCCCGTGCACCTTCTGCGATCTCGAATCGAAATGCGGGGAGTCGGGGATCTCCCCAGAGAATTGCAAGAGGCTCGTGGCCTGGATAATCTCCATATTGGACGGCTCCGATGTCGTAGCCTTATGAGGAAGCGAGCGAGTCCTTGGATCCGATCGAGATCCAAGGACCAATACCACAGGATGGCGAAGAGGGAGGGCTATAGGAGCAGGGCGGCCTATAAGCTCCTGGAGATCAACTCCCGGGAGGGCATAATCGGGGCGGGCGACAGGGTCCTGGACTTGGGGGCGGCCCCTGGCGGATGGATCCAGGTTGCCGCGGCGTGCGCGGGGGAAGGGGGCTATATCCTAGGTGTCGACGTGAACCGGATCGAACCCTTCCCGTGGAAGAACGTCGAAACGATCGTCGCGGATATAGAGGGCGATGGGATCGTGGAGGAGATCTCCAGGAGGGGGACGTTCGATGTGGTGCTCTGCGATGCCTCGCCGAAGCTCTCCGGCGACAAGGGCTTGGATCGCGCGAGGCAGATCGGGTTGTCGAAGGCGTCCCTGAGGATCGCCGAGGAGGTCCTGAGGGAGGGGGGCCACTTCCTGACGAAGGCGTTCCAAGGGCCGGAGGCCGATGAATTGAAGGCCGAGCTCAAAAGATGCTTTTCGGAGGTGAAGGCCCTGAAGCCGAAGGCCTCGAGGAGCAAGAGCGCCGAGGTCTTCCTGCTCGCAAAGGATTATAAGGGCTGCGGGGGCAAGTAGCCCCCTCGGATGGTGGGGAGAAGATGCCGCTCGCCTCCGACGCGGACTTGGGCTATTACGCGCTATCCTTCCTTCTAGGGGTCGGCATCGGTTTCATATTGGGGCTGTCGCTTGGGGGATTCATCTTCGGTGGAAGGTGCGAATGAATGTGCAAAAGCTTTAACTATCCAAAGCGCTCAGCTTAAGGGATGGTGATCGGATTGGCGTACTTCGTCACCGTCCCCGCGGCGAAGCTCCCGAGGGCGTACCTGCCCTATCAGGCCCCAATCGCACAGGCCTGGTATCCACCGCCGCCTCCGGAGCCCGTCTACTACTCCATGGAGCCCTATTACGTCACCCCTGAGCCCGTCTATTACCAGACGCCGGCCAGGTACGCTTACGTACCCCCTCCGCCCGCGACCTATCTATGCCCCTACTGCCGCACGGTCCTGTACTGGGTGCCCAACGACTGGTACTGCCCATATCACGGCAAGATATCGAAGACCAAGTTCAGGTTCATCTGAAACCTTTGGCCACGAGGCCTAGGACCGCCTCGCAGATCTTCGCCGGGAGCCCCTCCCTATTCGAGGGCGAGACCTCGATGAGGAGGGCGTCCCCCCTCCCCTTGGCCATAGCCGCTAGGCCCCCCATCCTATAATGGATCGTGGCCAGCAGGGGCTTCCCGCATTCGAGCGCCCTTTCGACCGCCCTTCTGAACCCCGGGGAGAGGAGCTCCATGGGGCCTATCTCGTCTATGACGATCAAATCTGAGCCCTCGATGGCGGCCTCGATCGCCTTCGCGCCGATGCCCTCCAGGTCGCCCAAGTTAACCCGATACTTCCCGACCCTCGGGCCCCCCTCGAGCCCGACCATCGCCAACGTCCCCTCCCTGCCCCCGGAGAGGTCCAAGAGCTTGAAGCCGACCCGGCCCCGATCCCCGGCCACCTCGAGCGTCGCGACGCCCCCGACCCTCAAGCCCATGGCCCTGAGCCGCTCGACGGCCTTGGCGACGACCGTGCTCTTGCCCGACCTGGGCGGCCCCGTGAGCAGGATGACCCTCTTCCCCTCCAAACCCGACCCCCTAGGCCTAAGGATCCCCCTCCAATGTTTATATCCCCCCAATCCCCGATCGACGGGCAGAGGGGGGGATCTGCCATCCGATTGAGAGTGGCCGGGGTGGACGACTCCGGGAGAGGGCGCGAGGCCCCCCGAGAGGACCCGTGATAGGCCCCCTCGTGATCGCGGGCGTCGGCATCGAGTTCCTCGATTCCAAGTGCGCCCGATGCTTCATGAGATTGGGCGTCAGGGATTCGAAGGCGCTCTCCCCGCGCTCGCGGGCGGCCCTAGCCGAGCTCATAGAGAGGGAGCGCGGGGGGATCGGCTACGCGGAGGCTTGGCCGGAGCTCGTGGATGGCTATGTGCTCGGGAAGGGGGAGACGGGCGGCTTGAACCGGCTCGAGGCCCTCTTGATGGCGAAGGTCATCGGGGAACTCGGGGCCGATCTGGCCTATGTGGATGCCTCCGATATCAACCCCGATAGGTTCAGGGGCTATTTGGAGGAGGGGCTTGGGGGCGAGGTTGGGCTCATCTGCGAGCATCACGCGGATCGCAAATATCCAATCGTTTCGGCGGCGAGCATCTTGGCCAAGGTCAGGAGGGATGAGGCGATCGAGGGGCTGAAGGAGGAGTATGGGGATTTCGGCTCCGGATACGCCTCCGACCCCAAGACCATATCCTTCCTGAGGTCTTGGCTGAGGGCCCATGGGGAGGCCCCGCCCATAGCCAGGAGGTCCTGGAGGACCGTCTGGAAGGCGAGGCAGCGCAGGCTCGATGACCCATGAGGCGCGCCCTCAGGGCGGATTGAAGGTGGCGAAGATCATTATGTGGTCCCTTTCGTAGGGCTCGAGCCTCACGCGCTCGGCGACGCGAAAGCCCCTCCCCTCCAAGACCTCGATCTCCTGCCTGTATATGCTCGACGGCGGCCTCGAGACGTCTATGCTCCTGGATTTTATGGCCATCAGGGCCCCCCCATGCCTCTTGAGGTATAGATCCGCGTTGTCGGAGAGTATCCTCGCCTGATCGGCTTGCGCCACATCGCAATATATCGAGTCGAAGGCCATCCCAGGGAGCGCTGGGTAGTTCTCGGGGAACCTGGCATCGGCGAGGATTGGGTAGACGTTGCCCCTATGCGCGCAAACCCTGCCCATGAACTCCTTCATGACCCTCGGCGCGAACTCCACGCAGTACAGCGATCCGCCCTCGCCTATTATATCGCTGACGTGGCTCGCGGTCGTCCCCGCCGCCGAGCCGATGTAGAGCACGCGCGAGCCCGGCCTTATGGGCATCGCCCGCAACCCGTTCGATATGGCGGCCGCGAGCTTGCTCCTGAAGGGGTCCCATAGCCTATACTCCTCGGAGCCGATGCGGATCAACCTCTCCCCATATACGGAGATCCCGGGGGAGAGGTTCCTCGTCGCCAGCCTCTCGGATCCGTCCTCAAGCCTTATGAGGTAGACGCCTTCGAACCTTTCGTGGGGGCGCAGCCCTATCCCTTGCACGGCCGATCCTCGCGGGCGGGGATGCGTACTTTCGCCTTATCTCCTCGATCCTCCTATTCAAGCCTTCCTTGAGGGCCTCGCCCATCGCCTCGCCCCCGAAGGCGTCCAACCTGGCCGCTATGGATAGCTTCCCGGCCAATGCCCTGGCTATCTTCCCCCTCTGCCACCTTGGGGAATCGTGGATCGGGCCGTATTGGAATATGACCCCATGCTTCGGCGGCCTCGAGCCCGTCCTGAGGGACCTGAAGAGGGCCTTCTCGGCGCCGAGGACTTGGATCGTGCTCGCCGGCATCTTCGCCAGGTTCTCCAGGCCCCCGGCCAAGGATATCAACCTGGCCGAGAGGGATGGCCCCAGGATCGCGCAAAGGTTGGGCGCGACCTCGGGCATGACCGCATCGAGGTAACTCGCCATCCTATCCCGGAGCTTGAACGCCTCCAAGATCGCGGCGGAGAAATCCCTTATGCGCTCCAGGTCCCCATCCCCAATCTCGGATCCCATCGAATTCTTCGCCAGCCCCTCCAGCGCCCTTGCCCTATCCTCCGGCAGGCCGTGCCCCACCAGTCTCTCGAAGCTGAAGCCGTCCCTGCGCCCCAGATCGTGGACCAACTTGGCGTATGTTTCATGCCTCTCCACCTCCTTATCCAGCTCCGGGAAGTGCAGCCCGAACCATTCCCTGATCCTCCCCGAGAAGAGGTTTATCGTCTTATCCAGATCATCCAAGGCCCTTATGACTTGGATCGCGTAGGCGTCGCGCCTCCCGCTCGCCAAGACGACCGATGCCCTCGCCACCTCCAGCATGACCTCACGCGCGAAGCGGGAGTAGCCCGCCTCATCTGGGAACAATCCCAGCTCCACGGCCATGGCGGGCAGCCTCGCCTTGAATCCCTCCAAGGCCTTGGACTTGGCCTCCGCCCTCGCCCCTATGCCGAGGGCCCTCCCGGCGGCCTCGGCCAAGGGCCCGCTCTCGAAGGCCATGGCCTCGAAACCGCTCGCGCGCAACTCCTCGAGGAACCCCCTAAGCGGCCCGACCAGCTCGCCCTTCGCGGCCCCTTGGAGGATCTCCGAAACCGGCTTTGGATCCTTGGGGAACTCCCTATGGGCTATGACGTTGCCATCCCCATCGATCGCGAAGGCCCCGATCGGGGTCAGCGAGATGATGCACTCCATCCCAAAGCACCCATGCGATCCAGTCCTATCCGGCCCCAATCTAAAATATATAGAGGCCCGCTCGGGATCTCAAGGATGGCCGAAGCGTGAGCCGCCGTGGACCTTTCGGTGGAGATCGCCGGATTGAGGCTCAAATCCCCCCTGCTGCTCTCCTCGGGCATCCTCGGGCTGGATTGGAGGCTCATGAAGAGGGCGCTCGACTCCGGGGCCGGGGCCGTGCTCACGAAATCCCTGACCCTCGCCCCGAGGAAGGGGTTCCCGAACCCCACGTTGGTCGAGGTCAGGTGCGGGCTCCTGAACGCCATGGGGATACCGAACCCCGGGATCGGGAACTTCTCCTCCGAGGTCGAGAGGCTGAAGGGGATCGGGGCGGTCGTGATAGTCAGCGTAGCCGGCAGCTCCCCGGGGGAGTACGCCGAGGCGGCCGGTTTGGCGGAGGAGGCGGGGGCGGACGCGGTGGAGGCGAACGTCTCTTGCCCCCACGTCAGCGGCGTGGCCGAGATAGGCCAAGACCCAGATGCCCTGAGGGGCGTCGTGGCCGAGATGAAGGGGGCGCTGAAGGTCCCGATCATCGTGAAGCTATCGCCCAACGTGACCGACATAGGGGGCATGGCCAGGGTCGCCGAGGAGGCGGGCGCCGATGCCATATCGGCCATCAATACGGTGAAGGGGTTGGCCATAGATATCTACGCCAAGAGGCCGATCCTCTCGGCCGGGGCTGGCGGGCTCTCCGGGCCCGCCATCAAGCCCATAGCCCTCAGGTGCGTCTACGAGGTCAGGAGGTCCGTGGGGTTGCCGATCATAGGGTGTGGGGGGATACTCGATTGGGTGGACGCGATCGAATTCCTAATGGCCGGGGCCAATGCGCTGGGCGTGGGCTCCGCCGTTTACTACAAGGACCTCTCGGCCTTCCGGGAGATATTGGATGGCATGGAGGAGTTCATGCGCGAGAATGGCTACGGGAGCATCGGGGAGCTCATCGGGCTTGCCCATCGGGCCTGATCCTCGCATATCCGCCAATGCGATGGCCCCCTGATCCGAGGCGCCCCCAGCGACTCGGCTCCCCTTCGCCCCTTCTTAAGGCCTAGTGCCCGTCCGATCCTTTCTAAGCCCCTGCCCCGTGGCTCGAGAACGCGCTGGGCCACCGCTTGTATACTGCGTAGAGGATCGCCAGCTGCAACGGAACGATCAGGATGGCCCTTATCAGGATCGCGTAGAAGGCGAGCTCGAAGGACGGGAAGAAATTCATCTGCCACGATATGCCGGCGGCCACGGCGTACCCCACGAGCGTGGCCAATGCGCTCAGCCATTTGAGCCTCCTCGCCAAAAGCCCCACCAAGAAGTACGCGGAGGAGAAGGCCGGTATGTCTATCAAGGGGATCTTGGCGGGAAGGCCCGCGAGGACCCCGATTATTATGCCCCCTATCGGTCCCGAGAGGGCCGCTCCGACGACCCCCGGCAGGCCCCTCAGGTCTATCACGAAGGGGCCCCCGATCGGTATCGTGAGCTGCATGGCCCTGAGGAGGAATGCCAATCCGCCGAAGGCAGCGCAAAAGGCCAGTTGCTTCGAGGATATGGGGCCCCTCATCGCTCGCCACCCGGATCGGCCAAGGGAGCCCGGCCCTCAGATTTATTCCTTACGGCGGCATTGGTTCGGGGCCCCTATGCGCCCTTTGGCCCATCGCCCCGAGGGCCGGCCCCCTCCATCCCAGATGCCCCGTGGAACTTCTTGAGGACGAACTTCGTATTGGTGCCCACGATGCCCTTTATCTCCCTTATGGATTCCAGGCATTCGTTCAGCTCGGCCATCGAACCGGCGGTCAGCTCCGCTTCGACATCGTAATCCCCGCTCACCTCGTAGACCCTTGTGATCCCCTTGACCGCCCCGATCTTCCTCGCGACGCTCGAGGTGTATACGTTGGATTCGCACTTCACCGAGATCAGGGCTTCGATCGATTCCGGCACGACGGGCTTGAGCCTCTTCCCGGATACCCTCTCCGCTAGGTCCAGGAGGTCCACATCCCTATATCTGGTCACGCCCGGCCTACCCTTTATGATCTCCAAGACCTTTGAGACCTGCTCATCGCTCAGCTTCACCCCCAGCCGCTCCAACCTAGCCCTTACGACGGCCTTCCCGGCGTACTTATCCACTACCAGCTCCCTGGCCCTGGCGATCAGCTCCGGGGGGAAGCCCTCGTAGATGGAGGGGTTTATTATCACCGCGGCCGTGTGGACCCCGGCCTTATGCGAGAAGGCGTTCTCGCCGACCAATGGGGCGTTCGGGGGCAGTAGGATGCCGCTATAGCGCTCGACCAGCATCGAGAGGGCCCTCAGGCCGCCCAACTTCACGGTATCGATCTGGTAATGGACCTTGAGCGCGGCGGCGACCTCCTGCAGGGAGGCGATCCCGGCCCTCTCGCCCAGCCCGTTGACGGTGACATCGATGATCTTCGCCCCGCCCTCCATCGCCGCGAGGGAGTTGGCGACGGCCATCCCGAGGTCGTTGTGGCAATGGGTCTCGAAATCCGCGTCGAAGGATCCGCTCAGGGCCTCGTAAAGGGCCTTCATCCTCCCGGGGGTCATTATGCCCACCGTGTCCGCTATGCTGAGCCTATCCGCGCCCGCCTCCGATGCCGACTTGAAGAGTGCCTCTAGGAAGCTTGGGTCGGCCCTCGTGCCGTCCTCGGCGGTGAACCTGACCTTGAGCCCATGATCCTTCGCGTACTTCACGGTCTCATAGGCCACCTCCAAGGCGCGCTCCCTGCTCATGCGCAATTGTTGCTTCAGCCTCGTGTCCGTGGCCCCGAGGAATATGCCCACGCTATCCGCGCCGCAGTCCACGACCTCCTGTATATCGGGTATCGACGCCCTCGCGTGGCCCATCACCTCGGCCCCGAGGCCCAGCTCGTTTATCTTGATCATCGCCTCCTTCACGTCCTTCGACACGACCGGGTTGCCCGACTCTATTATATCGACGCCCACCTCATCGAGCCTCTGGGCTATCTCCAGCTTCTGCTCCACCGAGAACGAAACCCCCGGCGTCTGCTCCCCCTCCCTCAGGGTCGAATCGAGGATGATCACTTTTTTCCCCATAATCCGCGCCGAAATATGCAAAATTCGTACTTTTATATAAATATTTCGTAATTTTTATTTGAAAATCGTAATAAGATTGTATTTTTTTAAGAAAATCGGAAATTCATGGGGCAGCGGCTGGGATCCGCGCGGGGATCGGCGCCCTCGGGGCCCCAAGGGCCTAGGGCTATACGATCTCTATGGATTCCGGCCGGGCCTCCAACAAGGAGCCGTCCGGCGATAATGAGTAAATGGCGTATTCGAAGGTCCTGGAGTCGATGACCATCGAAACCACATAGGGGGAGAACTGCGCCAACCGGAGGTGCGTCTGCAGGTCCACATCCGACATGAATACGCCTTGGCCCACATGGGAATGGTACCAGCCCACTATCCGCCCCGGGAGGCGGCCCGAGATTATGCCATCCGCCACCTTGGCCAAGAACCCGGGGGAGAGGACGGAGTAATGTTCCCGATCGCCGTCCCATTGGGAGTCCCCGCGTATGGCGCTGGCTATCCAAAGCGCATTGCCGTCCATCCGCCCCATAAGGAGGCCTATCTGCTCTAACGGGGAGCCCACGTGGTCGAATATGGCCGCGAGGGCCGATCGGCTCATCCTTATGGCGAAGGGGCAGCGAGCCCCGCCGCTCCACATCCCCATCTCCCCGATGGCGATGGGATCGCGGGGGTTATAGTTTTTATGAACCGGAAGGTTTTAAATCCCGGGGCCCCCTCGGCGGTGATTTACCAATGGAAGTTAAATTGCTGAGCCACACGCCGGACCCGGAGAGGCTGGTCGGGGCGGCCGCCAGGTCCTGCGCCTCGAAGAAGAGCGCCCACGAGCTCTACTCCGAGCCCGAGGAGGCTTTGAGGAAGAGCCTCACCAGGGTCCTGGAGTCCGGCCACGAGTCGGTGATCGAGCACATCTACTTCACCTTCAGCGTAAAGGGCGTCTCCAGGGCTTGTACCCATCAGCTCGTAAGGCATAGGATCGCCTCCTACTCGCAACAGAGCCAAAGATACGTGGACCTCAGGGACGCGGGGTTCGTGATCCCGGAGAGCGTCCGGAGGAGCGGGGAGGCGCTGGAGGCCTTCCGGGCCGCCGTGAGGGGTTCGGCGGAGGCCTATTCCAAGCTCCTGGGGCTGGGCATCCCGGCCGAGGATGCGAGGTTCGTCCTGCCCAACGCCACCGCCACCAATATAGTGGTCACGATGAACGCCAGGGAGCTGCTCCACTTCTTCGGCCTCAGGTGCTGCCTCAAAGCCCAATGGGAGATAAGGGCCTTGGCGCAGGCGATGCTGGAGCTCGCGAGGGGCGTGGCCCCGGCGATCTTCGAGAGGGCCGGGCCCTATTGCCTCTCGAAGGGGATCTGCTTCGAGGGGGATCGCGGATGCCCGCTCTATGAAAGGCATATCCTCGGGAGGGCTTAGCGATCTTGGGGATCAGGCCTCCACCCTCCATATGGTCCCCCTAGGCGAATCCTCCAGGGCGATCCCGAGGGCCTTCAGCCTCGCCCGTATCGCATCGGAGGCCCTCCAGTCGCCCCTCCTCCTCGCCTCATCCCTAACCTCCAAGATGAGGCGCATCAACCCATCCACTAGGGCCCCCGGGGCCTCCCCCTCGAAGGCCCCCAGGATCCTCGAGAACTTCTCGAACGCGGATTTGGCCCTCGATATCGCAGCCCTACCGGGCCTCCCGGCCAAGTACCTCTCCAGCTCCCTGCAAAGCGATATCATGGCGGCGATGGCCTTCGGCGTATTGAAATCGTCCTCCATCGCCTCCATGAACTCCTCCTCGCAGCCCTCGATCTTCCCGATGATCTCCCCATCCCCGCCTCCGGCTTCTTCCAAACGGGGCTCCAAGGATTTTATCTTCGCCAAGAGGGATCGGACCCTATCCCTGATCGACTTTGCCTGCTCCAAGCCCTTCTCATCGAAATCGATCGGGCTCCTGTAATGGCTCAGGGCATAGAATATCCTCAGGGCCTCCCAACCCCACCTCTCGAGCGCCTCCCTGACCGTTATATAGTTCTTCAGGGATTTGGCCATCTTCACGCCCTTCATCATCAGGATCCCGGTGTGGACCCAGTACTTCACGAAGGGCCTCTTCCCCGAGAAGGCCTCGGCCTGGGCTATCTCGGCCTCGTGATGGGGGAACGCCAGCTCTATAGCCCCGCCATGGATGTCGTACTGTGGGCCGAAGTATGCATGCGTTATGGCCGTGTCCTCTATGTGCCACCCGGGCCGGCCCCTCCCCCATGGGCTATCCCAGGACGGCTCCCCGGGCCTACCGGGCTTCCAGAGAGCGAAGTCCGCGGGGTTTCGCTTCTTGGGGCTCGGCTCTATCCTATGCCTCTTGAGGTCCTCGGGGTTCTGCCTCGATAACTTCCCGTAATCCGGGAATTTGGAGATGTCGAAGTACACCTCCCCATCGACCTCGTAGGCGTAGCCCCTCTCCAAAAGGGCCGAGATCTGCTCTATGACCTCCCGTATATGCTCCGATGCCTTAGCGAAAAGGTTCACGCTGTTTATCCTGAGCGCGGCCATATCCTTATAGAACTCCTCCGTGTACCTCCTCGATAGCTCCAGGGGATCGATGCCCTCCTCCTTGGCCCTCTTGATGATCTTGTCGTCGACATCGGTTATGTTCATCAGGAAGAAGAGGCTATAGCCCTTGAACCTCAGGTATCTGGCCATTATATCGTACATGACGTAGGTCCTGGCGTGGCCTATATGCGCCATATCGTAGACCGTGGGGCCGCAGACGAACATCTTGACCCTGTTCCCGTTGAGCGGGACGAACTCCTCCTTCTCGCGGGACATCGTATTGTATATCTTCAAGGGCTC
>Ga0315298_1004064_pt1 | contig 22370 bp, 20 predicted proteins | sample WHS_1_MG_FD_203077 | JGI IMG/M metagenome (GOLD analysis project Ga0315298, IMG submission 203077) | Extremophilic microbial mat communities from Washburn Hot Springs, YNP, Wyoming, USA - WHS_1_MG | ecosystem: Environmental > Aquatic > Thermal springs > Hot (42-90C) | place: USA: Wyoming...
TTAATAATGATATCACCATCTTTATCTTTAATTTTTTCTTTATCCTTTTTTTCCTTTTCTTTTTTAACACTTTCATATGTTTGTAAAAATCCAACTCCATCCAAATACATTATTTGCCAATTGTAAGTAAATGGTTCCATTCCATTTTGTAATGTAACATACCAATGGCCAGTACTACCAGCATATAAACTGAAATCGCCCATAACTGATACGCTTGATAAAGGTGTAATTGTTGCAGTAGCTAAACTGGCTTCGGTAGCAAACCAATAAAGTAAGCCAGCAGTTGCACGAATTGCTTGAGGAATCATCTTATCCCGAATAGTAATGATTTGTTGATATGAAAGTGGATTTGTTAACCCGGTTGGTGAACCTAATGAACTTAAATTCACAGTGTTTAAAAAAGAAACTTCTTCAGATAAATAATTTCCTCCTATAATATCATTGCCATCACCTTCATAAGGGCCATTAGAACCGAAATGATCTGCCATCTGTGATGTAATAAACATTAAATAGTGAAGAGGATTGGATGAAACAAATGGATTAATATGTTGACCAACTGACGTATAAACATTATAATAATCCCAACCAAAATTATAACCAAAGAAATCTTCATAACTATCAATTCTAACTCCATCGTCACTTAACCCATGAGCATCTCTGTGAACATGAGCCGGAACAGACATATCTTGTAACAAATGACACATATGTCCTAATATTTCCCATGTAAATAAGTCTCTATAGTACTGATCTAAATAAACTTCATAGTTACACGTTACCCATTGTCCCGTTGAAATTCGAAGCCAACCAGTTATATTAGCTTTTCCAGTAGTATACATTTCGATTAAGGTGTTATACTTAAAACCTAGCCTTGTTGTCGAAAATGTAATCGGTTGACCATTTGTTTGGGTAAAAGTAATAGATTGTTGTTGAGGTAAATCACGACGTAATTCCCAACTTTTATATGGATAGGCATATTTCACAATTTTTTCATAAGCATTTTCATAAGGACCAATGCTAGCGTAAATTCCCGCAATAGTCATTTGGAATGTATTTTTTGTTAGATTTCCATCATCAACATCCCAGAAATGAGTAATGCTAATAGCCCCTTTATCCCAGTTGACAACGTCTCTATAACCAAACACAACATCTTCTTCATCTTCACGCCAAGCTCCTGTAGTTATCATTCCTACTTGCCACGGCTTTTCACCGATATCACCTTCAAATGCACCAAGGTGACTACTCATAGCTGGATACTGTAACATTAACGAACGTTGAAGCAACTTATATGCTTGAATTGTCAAATATTGATGAGCATGCTGTTTATAAGCAAATAAATTTGGAATTAATAGAACCATAAATAAAAAATAGAATAGCTTTTTCATAAAATTCTCCAATTAAAAATTAAAATTAATACCGATCTTAAAACCAGGTGTTACATATAATTTATTGTCATGTGTCTTTATAAAACTCATACTTAAAGCCCAAAAGGGTTTTAATAAAACATTTTTTGTAGATTCATTTCCTATCGAGAGATCAAAAGCATAATTATTATAATTTCCCGATTTACTATAACCTAATTCAAATGAGATATTATTGATATAAAGAATTGTGGGTTCATAATACTTTGTAATTCTCACACCACCAATCAATGTCCCAAAGTACATACGTCCGCCCACACCATTGTAATAGTCTGAAAGCTTAATAGCAGCACTCCATTCATTATTAATCTGATAACCAATCCTACTACTAAAAAATTCTGGGAATCCACTGCCAATTGAGATAAAAATATTTCTTCTATCTTGCAAAGAAATTGAATCTTGTTCTAAATTCTTAGCATAAAAATGATCAGTATGATTAGCCAATAATAAAAGTAGTAGAGAGATAATAATATTTGTTGTTTTCATTTTTTCACCGTTGGATAATTAATCAATTTGCATTTGCAATAATATTTATATAAATCCAGAAGAAAAGAATCCTTTTCATATTAAACCTCGCTTATATTTGTTGAGATATTTTTTTTATAATTAGAAACTATAGCCAAAGCTAAAACCTCCAAATGGAATGAATTCTTGATTGTAATAAAAAGGAGTAAAAGAAATCCTTGCATTTATTCCACTTTCGGTTTGGAAACAATAACTAATTACTCCAGTAAATATTTTGCCCTCAGCAGTTTTTTCACCCAGCTTCCCAAAATTTAGGGAAGATGAAAAAAAAGTAGCACCTAAACCAACTTCTAGGTAGTTATTACCTATATAAAGGCGATAGTTCATAAGAAGCGGCACAGAAGTAATTAGTTTTGAATCAGATGGAAGCAACATCATACCTCCTCTTGCACTAATGTTACTCCATAAGACTCTGTCATAGTTTATGGAATAGGCCCCAGCATTACCAAATATTTCAAGAAAAATATTATTTGATTTGCGGGTTTGTGCTGTAGAAGTAGAAATTGAAGTAAATATAAATATGAGCAATATTATATGAATATACTGTTTCATTGACATTTTCCTTTTTAATTTAATTAACATTTACAGATTAACTTGTTTTTCAACGCACCCTCTTGCAAATGATCATAAAGAGAGCTATGTCATATTTGCCTCCATTTTTAAGTAAATATAACTATTATTTAACCCGCCAAAGGATATTGTGTTTTGGAACAATATCCAACGGCATTTTATTTATTTTTATTTAATATTCGCAATTGCTCGCTTGCTATCTCTCCCACCTAAATTATACTGTCTATCGGACTTCTAACGCCAAGAACTGTTTTTAATACATGCGTATATATCATCGTAGTTTTTACACTTTTGTGTCCAAGTAATTCCTGAACAGTTCTGATATCTTGCCCCATTTCCAACAAATGTGTAGCAAAACTATATCTAAAGGTATGAGGGCTTCCAGGTTTGTTTATTCCACTTTTCTTTATTGCTTCTTTAACTGCTTTTTGAATTACGCTTTCGTGAATATGATATCTGAATTTTAACCTTTCCTCTTTGTCTTAAACAAAACTAGATGCCGGAAATACATACTGCCATCCGAACTCTTTATCAGCATTTACATATTTTTTTGCTAATGCGTAGGGTAGTTTTGTTCTTCCAAATCCTTCCGCTAAGTCTTTGAGGTGGAGATTTTTTACTTTTCTAATATGTTCTTTTAACTCCGGTATTAATTTTTGTGGTAAAACTGTAATCCTATCTTTTTCTCCTTTACCATCTCTTACAATTATATGATTCATTTCAAAATCTATATCTTTTATTCTGAGGTTAAGTACTTCACCTAATCTCATCCCTGTACCATAGAGCAAACTTACAACTAATTTGTTTACCCCAGTCAGATTATTTAATATTTGAGCAGTTTCATTTCTTGAAAATACTACCGGCAAATGTTTTATTCTTGTTGCGTGTTTTATGTCATCTAGCCATCCAATATCCTTAGTTAAAATATTTTTATAAAGATACAATATTGCCTGCAATGCCTGATTTTGTGTTGATGAAGAAACATGTTTTTCAACTGCAAGATGATTTATGAATTTCTGAATCTCATCTTTGCCCATTTCATTCGGAAGTCTTTTGTTGTGAAAAAGAATAAATCTTTTTATCCAGCTGATATATGCTTCTTCTGTTTTTCTGCTGTAATGATTTGATATTAAATGTATTCTTACTCCATCAAGTAATTTTGGCTTGGTGGGGTTGGATAAAAGAATTAAGCTATAATTACCCGAATCTTTCTTAAAAGAAGTATATGCTTTTTGATTTTTCAAAATTACCCTCATATACTTGCTAAAAACTTATTGAATAAATTTTTTTATGTCAAGAAATATTTTATCAAAATGTTTTTTAAAGTTCTGCACTCTGACTTACAAATAGTATTACTCAATTGGAGTCGTAAGAGTTCGAAGAAAACATGAACACGGAAGAACACTGAATTTGTACAAATTCGCACAGATATTGTAATTATAAAATTACTTTTAGACACCACTATGTTCTTATAAAAAATCATATAAGCTCGAATATTAATCAAGAATTCTTAAGCATCTTTCTCAGCTTATAAAAGTCACCGCTCTTCTTCAAAAATTAGTTCTAATGTTGCTCTAATTTTACAAATCAAGAAATAAATTGATATTGCATAACAAATTTTTTATGCTAATAAGTAATGATTAATAAATCAATTTTTATATGAGTGTTAATGTAAGTTAAAACATAGAAAGAGTTTGATAAACCAATTCATGCGTTAAAAAATTTTGAGGTGGAATTAATGTGGCTGATGAAGTTTGCGAAATTCCCTTAGTCCAATCCCTTTTTCTCTCTTAAAATATCTTGAAATATGTTCTGCATCGGTAAAATTAAATAATGAAGTAATTTCACAGATTGGAAGGTCTGTTTCGATAAGTAGTTTTGATATTAATTCTATCCTTTCATGCTGGATTTGATTATAAATTGTTCTATTGATAATCCTCTTAAATCTCCTTTCAAGTGTTCTTCTGCTTAAACAAGTTGAGTTAACAACATCTTTCACCTTGATTTTATTTTTCGCATTATTTTTTATAAACTGAATTGCTTTTGCTACTTCACTATCATCAACTGCAAGAATATCAGATGATTGTCTTTGAACAATATGAGTTGGGGATACTAAAATATATTCACTGTAAGTTTTTTTATTCTCAATCATATAATCCATTAACTTAGCAGCTTCGAAACCTGCTGCTTCGACATTTAATGCAATGCTTGTAAGCGGAGGGTCACTTAATTCACAAACCATCGGGTCATTGTCTACTCCAACTACTGCAACATCATCAGGCACTTTTATATTTATCAACTTGCATACTTCAAGAATATGCTGCCCTCGGTCATCATTACATGCAAAAATTCCTACAGGCTTTGGCAATGATTGAATCCATTTGATTAAATGTTGCTGCTCAATTTTCGAGTAATTATTTTTTATTTTTTTTGGAGGTGTGTAGTTATAAGTTTTGAAACCTGCTTCGTTAATAAATTTATTAAAATAAAACTTGCGCCCGACTGACCAATCATAATTATCAAAACCACAGAATGCAAAATATTTAAATCCTTTTTCTATAAAATGCTCTGCAGCCATTTTTGCAATTGAGTATGAATCAGTCTTTATCACTGGCAAATCTTTTGGGTATTTCGAATCATGAATTGCCAGTATTGTAGGCTTTTTCAGTTTTAAAAGTTCTTTTGTAATTAAGGAATCCCTCATAATTATTCCATCAGGATTCCAGTTTTTTAGATGAGGTACAGATGATTTTAAATCAATTGGTTCTTTATAAAATGACCATGGCCCATGTAATTTTGAATATCTCGTGATACCAATAATTAATTGTCTACCAAATGCTCTTGATGTTTCAAGAAGTAATAAAATTCTTTTCATCTTAACTCTGTGTCATATAATCAAAACCATTTCTTGTAATATTTTTATATCTATCATAGTTATGAACAATTTCAAACATAAAAATAAATTTTTATCTCCTATCAAACCATACTTTCATTTTTCCAATTCCCCTATTTGACCACACATAATAAGGTATTAGTTTAATCTCGGATTCATCAATCTTTCCTTTCAATGAAATAAATTTTTCTCCTGAAATATTCATTTCTTCTTTATAAAAAATTAAATCATCGGGTATATTAATTTCATCAATATTTTTATTATCAATTTCTTCGGCACAATATACAATCGGGCCATATTCTACTGCAACTTTGTTGCTGTCGTCTTTAACTTTTTCATTAGCAATAACTTTATGAACCATCATTGGTAAATTGAGTTCTATTTTATCTCCCTTCTGCCATTTTTTCGATACTTCGATATAACCTTTATTTAATTTAATATTTTCTTCTTTACCATTAATTTTCATTTTAATATTATTAGAATTAACATTCAAGTAAGAATATAAATCTCCTGGCAGAGGTTTGTTTAATGCCCAGCCTGGTAAACGAATTTTTAGTGTAAAAGTTTGTTCATCATCTGGATTGACAAAAATATCTATATGTCCATCCCATGGATAATTTGTTTGCTGGACTAAATTAATTTTCTTGCCATTTATTAATAATTGCATTGAGCTTGCGACAAATAAATTTATGTAAAGACTATCATTATTCTTTGCATAAATTAATTCAGGCATTGAAGGAATAAAGCGAATTAAATTTGTTGGACAACATGAACAATCAAACCACGGTTGTCTTGTACACGAACCCATGTTAAATTCAAATTTGCCATCTGACTCAAGAGGATTGGGATAGAAAAAATTTTTGCCGTCTAAAGATATGCCTGCAATTAATCCATTATAAAGAGTTCTTTCAATGACATCATAAAATTTTGATTCACCTGTTAAAAGAAATAATCTATGATTCCAGTAAACACTTGCAATTGCTGCACAAGTTTCGTTATAAGCTGTAAGATTAGGAAGTTCATAATCTTTACCAAAAGATTCTCCTTCATGTCTTGAACCCAGACCGCCGGTGATATACATTTTTTTGTAAACAATATTTTCCCAAATCTTTTTTACTGCATTTAAATAATCAGTATCATTACACATTACAGCAATGTCAGTCATTCCAGCATACATATATAAGGCTCTTACTGCATGTCCCACTGCTTCTGTTTGTTTTGTTACAGGTAAATGGTCCTGACTATAATCACCGTATAATTTATGAGTTGTAGAATCGCCTCTAATGTCAAGAAAAAATTTTGCAAGTTGAAGATACTTAGCATCACGAGTAATTTGATAAAGTTTAATTAGGCCAGTCTCAACAATTTGATGCCCAGGCGGTGTTCGTAACTTATCAGGCCCGAAATTATCAACCAACAGATTTGCATTTTTAATTGCTATGTCTAAAAAATTTCGTTTACCAGTTGCCCAATAATGTGCTGCTGCAGCCTCAAATAAATGACCGCTGTTGTATAATTCATGACTGCTGATTTCATTTTCCCATCTTGTTTTGGAAGGTTTTACCCACCAAGCAGGCGGCTTTTCACGATTAATTGTAAACCATGTTGTAATATATCCATCCTCTTCCTGACCAATCTTAATTATAGCAATTATAGAATCTAAATATGCATCTAAATCCGGGTCATACTTATTCATTAAAGAATAAGAAGCGCCTTCAATAATTTTATACAAATCTGTATCATCAAAAGGCATTTTACCTTTATATGTCCCTTTCTTTTTACCACCTGCTACTAAAAAGTTTTCAATGCGTCCTTCTTTATCACATTTGTCAAAAGCATATTTTATAGTAGTATCATGAATAACTCTAATTTTAGGTAACCAGAAATTATCATTAAGAACAATATTTTTAATATTAACAGGTGATATTGGATAGTGCAAATATTTTGAATAATCTTGGGAATAAATTAATGATGTTGATATAACAAATAATGATAATAATAATTTTTTCATTTGATATCTCTTCTCATTTATAATTTTTAATTTCATTTGTAAAATTCATTTAATGACTTGAGAAGAACTGATTTGTAAGACAGCTTACACCAATTTTTACAAAGAACTAATTTTACATTAGACATAAAAAAACTAAAACAAAAAAGAATAACTTGTTACTTTTTAAAATACAAGATTGGTTTAATCAAACTCTCATTAATGAAAATAGAGATTTACAGATTATCAAAACATATGTTCAATGCAACAAATAATAATAAGAAACTTCCGAAAATTATATTTCAAATTAATTGTCATTCTCGCTATTACAAGTATTCCAATTGAAAAAGTGAGAATCTTTTTAATAATCAATTGATTCCTGCCTGCCCGTTAAGACAGATTTAGACTGGAATTACATATTGAATTTTTAAGAAATCTCTATAATCATTTTTTATTTTTTCATTCTTATTTCATCACGAATATCGAGCAATTCTTTCATTACATTGAACAATGAGCCATTCCAATTTTTAGTGCCAAAAGCATCGTGAAGTTGACGATATAATGCATAAAGTTTTTTATAAGTATTATGATATTCTTCATTTGGATAATAAGTTTTACTTAAACTGGTCATTGCTTCTTGAGCATCTTTAACAGAATCATATCCGCCATTTTGTTTTCCGGCAGCCACAGCAGCAAAAATTGCTGCACCCAATGCAGGAGTTTGCTCGCTCTTAGAAATTTTCATTGGTCTTCCAATTACATCTGCATAAATCTGCATCATCAATGAATTTTTTACAGCTAACCCGCCGCAATTAACTACATCTTTAATTTTAACACCATATTCTTCAATTCTATCAATTATAGTTAAAGCACCAAAGGCAGTAGCTTCAATTAATGCACGATAAATTTCATGTGGTGTAGTATGAAGGGTTTGACCAATTAACAATCCCGCTAAACGAACATCAACAAGAATTGTTCTATTTCCATTATTCCAATCAAGAGCTAATAAACCAGATTCGCCGGGTAATAATTCAGAAGCAGCTTTTTCGAGATTAATAAATTTTTCTTCAACTGATGAACCATATTTTTCTGGAGTAAGATAATTTACGAACCACAGTAAAATATCACCGACTGCGGATTGACCTGCTTCAATTCCATAATAACCATTCATAACAGAACCATCAACAATACCGCATACACCCTCAATATCTTTAAGTGGTTTTTGATTATTCCATACCATAATATCGCAGGTACTTGTGCCAATTATTTTTACCATTGTTTCTTCAGTAATTCCCGCGCCAACAGCTCCCATGTGAGCATCGAAAGCTCCAACTGCAACGGCAACATTTTCTGACAATCCTAATTTTTCAGCCCATTCTTTACAAAGATTACCTGCTAAGTTTTCTGCGCTGTAAGTGTTTTCGTATAATCTATCACGCAGTTGTTCAAGACCGGGAGAAAGTGATTTCAAAAATTCTTTATCAGGTAATCCACCCCATTGCAAATTATACATTGCTTTATGACCAGCTGCACAAATACTTCTTTTTATTTCTGCAGGTTTTGTTTTACCGATTAAAACAGCAGGAATCCAATCACAAATTTCTACCCAGCTATATGTTTCGTTGAATAATTCAGGGTCAACATTTTTGCAATGAAGAATTTTGCTCCAGAACCATTCTGATGAATATTTACCACCTATTTTTGATAAATATTGAGGACGAATTTTTGATGCTAATTCTGTAATTTGTTCTGCTTCCTGAAAACTTGTATGGTCTTTCCACAACCAGACCATTGCATTTGGATTATCTTTAAATTTTTCTTTGAAACACATTGGCAGTCCATTTTCATCAACTGGCATTGGACTGCTGCCTGTTGTATCAATACCAATTCCTATGACATCATTATTATTAAAATTAGGTTCAACTTCTTTCGATTTTTTTAATGCTTCTTTAATTGTAGATTCAATGCCAAGCAAATAATCTGCTGGATTTTGTCTTGCAAGATTGGGGTTATCAGAATCAATGATAACCCCATCTTTTCCAGATGGATATGGAAATACATGGCTTGCAATTTCTTTTCCATCAGAAACTCTAACTATTAAAGAACGGCATGAATTTGTGCCGAAGTCAAGACCAATAACATATTTGCTCATATGAACCTCTCAAAAAATCAACCTGTAAAGTAGATATAAGCCATAAGTATGAAAATAATTACCAGTGAAGAGAAAATAACATCCCATTTATTCCAGCTTGCTCTTGATTCTTTACGATGTTCTTCAGTAACTGTTTGATAAGTTAAACCAGTTATTTTATCATACGATGGTTCTTCTGTAGCATAGCTTACTGCTACCATTACAATTAGGCTTATCAGAAAGATTAATAAGCTATAATATTGGAAATAAATATTATTGACAATCCACAGAAATGAACCTTCGGAGTAATGAAATCCTTTAATTAATTTTACTGGAGTATCTACAGCGAGTCTAAAAATACCTAATGCAAAACCTGTATAAAGAGCAGCCAGACAGCCTTTTGCATTTAATCTTTTATGAAATACACCTGCAAAGAACACAACAAAAATTGGAGGAGCTAAGTAAGCTTGAACACCTTGAAGATAATCATAAAGACCTTTACCACCACGAATAACAGGAAGCCATAATAAGCCAATTAAAACCATAACTGCAGTAGCAACTCTTCCAACCCATACCAATCGTTCTTGTGATGCGTTTGGATGTAGTCGAGAATAAAAGTCGATAGTAAATAAAGTTGAACTTGCATTGAAAGCACCAGCAAGAGAACTCATCAATGCTGCTAATAGACCTGCAACTACAATCCCTCTTACTCCAACAGGTAAAACAGTAGCAACCATAAGCGGAAATGCCTGTTGAGCATTATCTCGAATGATATTTCCATTAGCATCAAGCAAAGTTTGTTGAATAGAAGGAACTTTCCCACTGACTGCAAGACCATAGCAAATTATGCCAGGAATAATAAAGATAAATACAGGTAATAACTTAAAAAATGCAGCTGCAATAGTACCTCGGCGAGCTTGAGTTTCATTTGGTGCAGCTAAAACTCTTTGAACAATATACTGGTCTGTAGTCCAGTACCACAATCCAATAATTGGAGCACAAAATAACATTCCAACCCAGGGATAATTATCATTGAAATACCACGCCATTTTCCCTGCTTCTTTTATAGGTGCCCAAGTTCCTTCGACGCCATGTGGAACAAGTGGTTTCCAAAGATTGAACATTTCTGGAGAAACAATTGCTCTAAGTTCACTCCAACCACCAATTGCTTGTAGACCAAAAAATGTAACTAATGCAGAACCAATAATTAAAATGATAGTTTGTAAAGCTTCAGTATAAGCAACTGCACTCATTCCACCAAGAATTGTATAAATTCCAGTTACAATAATTACAAGTATTGAACCTATCCAAAAACTATCCATTCCCATAAAATTGATATCAGGCAACAAAACAGCAAAAACAACTCCACCAGCAAAAACTCCAACTGCAATCTTAGTTAATATATATGCAACCAAAGAAATACCAGAAAGAACAATTCTTGCTTTGGGTGAAAATCTTTTTTCAAGAAATTCAGGCATTGTAAATACTTTTGACCTTAAATAAAAAGGGACCATAATCCATCCCAAGACAAGCAAACACCATGCATGCAATTCATAGTGAGCCATTGCAACACCATCAGTAGCTCCTGAACCAGCTAAACCAACTAAATGTTCTGAACCGATATTAGAAGCAAAAATTGAAGCACCTACAATAAACCATCCTAAACTTCTTCCAGCTAAAAAATATCCATCAGAGGTTTTCTTTTGTCTTTTTATTACCCACCATGCAAGACCAAGAATTATAGCGAAATAACTGGCTATTGCCAGCCAGTCAATTGTGCTTAGTACTCCCATATTTGACCTCTTTTTATTTTGATGTGATTATTTAACTAAAAATCTATATATAGTTTTTTGTGTATACTTTTCTCCTGGCTTTAAAACTACAGATGGAAAATTTGGATGATTTGGTGAATCAGGGAAATGTTGTGTTTCAAGACATAATCCTGTTCTATAATCATAAGTCACACCTTTTTTCCCTTTTATTGAACTATTTAGAAAATTACCAGAATAAAATTGAATTCCAGGCTGGTCTGTTAATACCTCCATAGCTCTGCCGCTTATCGGTTCATATAATTCTGCAACCTTTCTTACTTTGCCGTCAAAATTATTTAATACCCAGTTATGGTCATATCCTTTTCCAAAAATTAATTGTTGATGTTGTTGATTAATTCTTTCACCAATTTTATGAAAAGTTCTAAAATCAAATGGAGTACCATCTACTTTCATTAATTCACCAGTTGGAATTAACTGGTCATTAACAGGAGTTATATAATCAGCATCAATAAACAATTCATGATTTAGAATTGTATTTTCAAACGAGCCGCTCAAATTAAAATATGAATGATGAGTTGGATTTACAATCGTAGGTTTGTCTGTTGTTGCAGTATAATCTATAACAACTTCATTATTGTCGTTAAGAGTATAAATAACTTCTATCGTTAAATTGCCCGGATAACCCTGTTCACCATCTTTACTATGATATGTAAGTTTTAAAGATTGTGTGCTATCAGTTATTATAGGTTCAGCTTCCCATAAAACTTTATTGAAACCTATTGTCCCTCCGTGCAAATGATTTACACCATCATTAATTGTCAACTGATATTCAACATCATCTAATTTAAATTTCCCTTTATTAATTCTATTTCCAAATCTACCTACAATACAACCGAAGTAGGATTTCCCATTAATGTAATCTTCAAGATTATCGTAACCCATTACAATATCTTCAAACTTATTGTTCTTATCAGGTGCAGTTAATGAAACAATTGTAGCTCCATAATTAATAATTTTTGCTTCCATTCCATTTTTGTTAGTAAGAGTGTAAATAAAAACCTGTTCGCCGGTTGGAAGTGTTCCAAACAATTTTTTGTCAATCATTTTTTCCCTCTTGTTGCTTGTTTGACATGAATATAAAAAAGTCACAATAAGTACCATGCTGATAATTTTCTTAATCATCTTATTAATCCCTTTTTAATTAATTAAATGATATAAATGATATATTAGATAAGAATCATAAAGAAACCAAATTGCGACTTTTAATAACCAATTTACGAAATTATTTGTAAACATAAACAATAAATTTCAAAAGAAGTTAAAGGAATATCATGACAAAATTAATTTACTCATTAAACGCTAATCAAATTTATGGCATTACAAAATCTTCTTTACATAAGTAATTTTTTATTGATGGAATAAATTATAAATTATTAAAAAACTCTTTAGGACTAAAATTTTATCTAGAGATAAAATATTGTAATAGCAACTAACACGAATTATAAAAATGAGATTACTCAATGAATTATTTGCAAATTTATTTTTTAGGTTTAGGATAACCTCTTTCTATTGGGAGAGAAAAATTTCTGGACCATTCATTCCAAGAACCTAAGTAATTTTTGACATTTTTAATTCCAGCGAGCTTCATAGCAATAAACATATTTGAAGTTCTTGCCCCTTTGAAACAATAAATATAAACTGTACTTTCTTCAGTAATTCCTTCCTTCAAAAAAATTTCTTTCAATTCATCTGGTTCTTTGAAATAAGCAACATAATTTTTGTGATGCATGGTTTGATACCATTCAATCCATTTAGCTCCTGGAATTCTTCCTTTCCTTGGTGCAAAATCAGGACCATAAGGAGAAGAACTTGTGCCTACCCATTCTGCATGGTCACGGCAATCTAATTTTATTATTTCTGGATTTGTCAAAGATTCTAACATTTCTTCCTGAGTAACAATAATTGAATTATCTAAATTAATTTTGAAAATTTTTTCTTCAACCTCGGGAATTTGCCGTGTAACAGGAAGATTTTTTGAAACCCAAGCTTGATATCCGCCATGCAATACATTTACATTTTTATGTCCAAGATGTTTTAGCAAAAAATAACCTCTGCAAGATCTTCCATATCCATTGTCCATTGCATCTTCATAAACAATTACTCTTTTGCTTCCATCGATGCCGGCTTTACCAAAAAGTTCGGCAAATCTTTTTCTCATTGCATCATATCCGCCATTATCTTTTGTGGTGAGATATGTAAATATTTCATAAATATTAATTGCACCCGGGATGTGGTCGACGAGATAATCTTCAGGCTCTCTTGTGTCAATTATTACTAAATCTTTTTCCCCTAATATTTCAAATAATTCTTCTACTTCGATTAAATATAGCTTTTTTATTTCAGATTCCAATTGAATCTCTCAATTAATAAGAAGGTAGATTTTTAATAAAATTATCGGAAGTTTAATTGAAGATTTTAATCGGAATTATTTTTTTGTTTTTGATAATGTCTTTCAATTAGATTATTCAGAATTTCCTGCAGTTCAATATTTTCTTCTACAAGCATGACCAGAAGATGATAAATCAAATCTGATACTTCATTTACAATTTCATTTCTGTCCTTATTCTTGGCAGCAATAATTGTTTCAACAGCTTCTTCACCTACTTTTTGAATTATTCTGTTCAACCCACTCTGGAATAATTTAGTGGTATATGAACCTTCCGGCAATTTTTCTTTTCTTTCTTTAATTAATTCAAAAAGATATTCGAGAAATTTTGTGTTTAATTTTTCATTGCCAAAACATGAGTAATTTCCAAGATGACAAGTAGGTCCATCAGATTTGGCAATTATTAAAAGAGTATCGTTATCGCAATCTGTTTTGATATCAATTAAGTGCAAATAATTTTTTGATGTTTCTCCTTTGGTCCACAATGTTTTTCTTGTTCTGCTATAAAATGTTACGAGTTTTGTTTCAATAGTTTTTTGAAGAGCTTCCTGGTTCATATATCCAAGCATTAAAACCTGACCAGTAAAATTATCTACAACAATAGCAGGAACAAGTCCAGAATTTTTTGAGAAATCAATCGAATTTATGTCTATCATAGTCTTATGTTAATATTATTTTCTTTTAGATATTTTTTTAGTTCATTAATTCTTAATTCTCCATAATGAAATAAACCTGCAGCAAGACATGCATCAACATTTGCAATTTTAAATGCATCAAGAAAATGTTCTTTTGACCCTGCACCTCCGCTTGCAATAACGGGAATTGTAACTGCATCAACTACTTTTTTCAAAAATTCAATATCATACCCTTTACGAATTCCATCATGGTCCATTGATGTCAATAAAATTTCTCCTGCTCCAAGTTCATTAACCTGCTTACACCATTGAAATCCTTCAAGTTGAGTTTCTTCTTTTCCACCTTTGATGAAAACTTTTTTTATTCCATCAACAACTTTAACATCAATTGCAGCAACAATCGCCTGAGAACCAAATTGTTTTGCAGCCTGAGTAATTAAATCTGGATTTCTTACTATTGATGAGTTGAGAGATACTTTATCAGCACCAGCTTTCAATAATTCTTCAATATCTTTTAGAGAAGAAATTCCTCCGCCGACAGTAAAAGGGATTCTCAATACTTTTGCTACATCACGCACAAGTGCAATTAATGTTTTCCTTTTTTCTTCTGTTGCAGTAATATCAAGAAATACAAGTTCATCTGCACCTTCTTCATAATATCTTTGTGATAACTCAACTGCTGAACCTGCATCTTTAAGATTAACAAAATTAACTCCTTTAACAACTCTGCCATCCTTTACATCAAGACACGGTATTATGCGCTTAGCTACCAATTTTTATTAAGTCCTCCAGTTTAATTTTATTTTCATAAATTGCTTTGCCTACAATTACTGCATATAAGTTTATATTTGAGAGCATTAAAATATCGTGTAAAGAACCAATTCCACCTGAAGCAATTAAATTAATGTCTGGGAATCTATTCAAAATTTTTTCATACAATTCTTTATTTGAGCCGCTAAGTGTTCCATCACGACTTATATCTGTGCATAAAAAAGTATTAATTCCGCGTTCAAAACAATATTGAATATGTTCATAAATTGAAATGCCGCTTTCTTGTGTCCATCCTTTAATAAGAATTTTTTCTTTATTTGAATCTATTGCAACAATAAATCTTTCTTTACCAAACTTATCAATAATTTTTTCAAATTCTGTTTTATCAGTAATAGAAAGAGAGCCAATAATAATTTTATCTACTTTAGCATTTATCAATTGATTGACCTGTTCGAGATTTCTAATTCCTCCGCCAAATTCAATTTTCAATTTTGTATTTTCTTTTATCTGCTGGATAATTGGAATAATGCTAATTTTTCCATCAACTGAAGCAGCAAGGTCAACTATGTGAACCCATTTGAAACCTGTAGAATTATATCTTTCAGCAACTTTCAGCGGAGTTGTATCATAGTAAGTTGCTTGATTAAAATCTCCCTTTGTGAGTCGAGCAACTTTATTGTTCAATATGTCGATTGCTGGTATGATTAACATTTTTCTATAAAATTCCTTAATACTTTTAATCCATTGCTTCCAGATTTTTCAGGGTGAAATTGAATTCCATAAAAATTTTCTTTTTCACAGGCAGCTGAAAAATCAACATCATAATTTGATTTTGCAACAGTAAAATCATTTAATGGGACATAATATGAATGAGCAAAATAAAAATATGAGTTGTTTTCAATCCCATCAAATAATTTGCTTTCTTTAATCACTTCAACTCTGTTCCAGCCCATATGTGGCACTTTAACTTTTGATGAATCAAACATTTCTGTGGTTGTATTTATTATTCCCAAACAGGTTACATTTCCTTCTTTTGATTTATCACATAACACTTGCATACCGAGACAAATTCCAAGCAAAGGTTTTTTAATTATTCGAAGCATTGTAAATAAATTTAGAAGGTGCAATTTTTTTACAGCAAAAGATGCTTCGCCAACTCCAGGAAAAATAATTTTTTCACATTTAAGCAAATCACTTTCTTTATTTGTCACTATGAAATCTGTTGTTATGTCGCTAATTGCATTAACTACAGATTGAATGTTACCGGCTCCATAATCAATTACAGCAATCATAATTTCCCTTTTGTTGATGGTAATAATCCTTTTGCTCTTGGGTCAATTCTGCAAGCTTCATTTAATGCTTTTGCAAATGCCTTAAATATCGATTCAATTTTATGATGGTCATTTTTCCCTTCTGCTTTAATGTAAATATTTGCCATTAATCCAATTGTAAGACCTCGGAAAAATTCTTCTGTTAATTCTGTTGGAAACTCTCCAACTTTTTCTCTTTGAAATTTGCAATTAAAATTGAGATAATTCCTTCCGCTTAAGTCAATTGCACATTCTGCAACTGAATCATCCATAGGCAGCATAAAGCCAAATCTTTTAATACCTTTTTTATCACTAAGTGCTTTTTTTAATGCTTCTCCCAGAGCAATTCCAGTATCTTCAATTGTATGATGTTCATCAACATTCAAATCTCCTTTAACCTGAACAGTCAAATTCAAATTTGCATGACGGGCAATTTGTTCAAGCATATGATTGAAGAATCCAATTCCAGTTTCTACTTCAGCTTTTCCTTCGCCATCAAGTTCAAGTTTAATAGTAATATCTGTTTCTTTTGTTTTTCTTTTTATCTCGGCAGAACGCAAGTTCTTAATTATTTTGTCAACAGCTTCTTCAATATTTTTTATTTTATTTTTAGAAATAACAATTTTTTTATCCGAAGGTTTTCCTTCAATCCCAATTTCAATATAGTCTCTATTGTTTTTCGCTGGATTAATTTTAATTCCTTCTAATTTTAAAATTTCTAAAACTGTTGTATCAATTTTATTTTTATCAGCAAAAATTTGAAATGAATATTCCGATAATTTTTTTAACGAACTAATTAATCCCTTGGCTAATTTGTTTGTTGGATTAAACAGTTCTGAATTGATTAAAACATTTTTCATAATATTTCATTCAGCTTTTCAAGAAATAAATTATTTTCTTCAGGTGTTCCGATTGTAACTCTTAAATAACCTGCAAAATTAAATTGATTACTTCTATCGCGAATAATAATTTTATTTTTTTCGAGATAATTATAAACTTCTTTTGGATTTTCTACCTTAAAAGAAATAAAATTTGAATCAGAAGGCAACACATTCAATATTTTTTTGTTCGATTTCAATGATGAGTACACCCTTTCTCTTTCTTTCAAAATCATTCTTATGTATTCATTTCTTTTATCAATATTTTGAAGAGCAAGTGTGACTGCTTCGGCTGTAAGTTTACTGATATTGTAAGGCAATTTTATTTTGAAAAAAATATTAATAATTTCTTTTGATGCTGCACAAAAACCACAACGAACTCCAGCCATTCCCCAAGCTTTTGAAAATGTTCTCATTACAATCAAATTAGGAAATTCAAGAGTATATTTTATAAGTCCTTCATTCTGAGCAAAGTCAATGTAAGCTTCGTCAACAAGTACAATTATATTTAATTTTTTTGTAAGCTCAAGAATTTTTTCTTTGTCAAGCAAATTTGCTGTAGGATTATTAGGTGAACATAAAAATAAAATTTTTGTTCTTTCATTTACTGCTTTTTCGATTGCATTAATATCAATGTTAAAATCATTTGTTAATGGAACATTAATTACTTCTACCTGATTTATATCGCATGCAACTTTATACATACCGTAAGTTGGTTCACAAACAATTGCATTATCAATTGAAGGCTGGCAAAAGATTCTTATAGCTAAATCAATTATTTCATCTGAACCAACACCAAAGAATAAATTTTCTACAGGAATATTTAAAAACTTGCTCACACCTTCTCTCATTTTCTTTTGATATGGGTCAGGATAACGATTAACACCCAAAAAGTCTTCCTCAGGTAAAACAGTTCCAAAACTATTTTCATTTGCATCAAGAAGAATTCCTTCAGAATGTGACTGACGAGCAGAAGTATAAGGTTTTAGTTCTAAAATATTTTTTCTTACTAATTTTTCTATGTTCATTTATTTAACCTTATTTTTATTGCATTTGCATGAGCTTGCAGTTTTTCAACCTCGGTAAGAGTAATTACTGTTTGAGCAATTTTCTTTAATCCATCTTTTGATAATTTTTGAAAAGTTATTGACTTCATAAAAGATTCTACACTAACCCCGCTGTAAGATTTTGCATATCCATAAGTGGGCAATGAATGATTAGTTCCAGATGCATAATCACCAACACTTTCTGGTGAGTAATTCCCAATAAAAACAGAACCGGCATTAACTATTTTCTTTAATAATTTATTTGGATTTTGAACTGCCAAAATCAAATGTTCAGGTGCATATCGATTGCTGATTTCAATTGCTTCTTCAAGATTTTGAACCAGAATTATTCTAGAATTACTTAATGATTTTTCTGCAATTAACTTTCGAGGCAGCAACTGAAGCTGATTTTTCAATTCAATTAATACCTGCTCTGCTAAGTTTTTGCTTGTGGTAATTAAAATTACCTGAGAATCTTCACCATGTTCAGCTTGTGATAATAAATCTGCAGCAACAAAAGAACTCAAAGCAGAATCATCTGCAATTACTAAAACCTCGCTTGGACCTGCAGGCATATCAATTGCACAACCATCTGGGTCAATGCTTACAAGTGTTTTTGCCGCTGTAACATATTGATTTCCGGGACCAAAAATTTTATCTACTTTTTTTACATCTTCTATCCCATAAGCCATCATAGCAATTGCATGAGCACCGCCTATTTTATAAAACTCATCTACTTCACAAATTCTTGCTGCAAATGCTAAAGCAGGATTAATTTCATTTTTAACTGGAGAACACACAATTACTCTTTTACAATCTGCTATTTTTGCAGGTATTCCAAGCATCAACATTGTAGAAATCAAAACTGCACTACCACCTGGAACATACAAACCAACATTTTCAATCGGAACAGATTTGCGCCAGCATTTAATCCCGTGCATTGTTTCAATCTCATATCCATTTTTTTTCTGCATTTCATGGAATTTGAAAATATTATCTGCAGCAGTAATTATTGCTTTACGCACATCGCTCGATAATTTTTTTTCTGCTCTTAATAATTCATTCCTCTCAATTAAAATATTTTCATCTTTTAAGCCATCAAATTTTTTTGCATATCTTATTACTGCACTTCTTCGCTTCTTTTTTACATCTTGAAGTATCGGCAGAATTTGTTTATAAATCTCTGCTGTTTTTATAGCAGGACGACTTAATAACTTTTCAATTTGTTTTGCATTAAGATTTTTGTAATCAACAATTTTCATAATATCATATTTTCAATTGGTAAAAGTAAAATTCCGGAAGCGCCGGCATTTTTTAGTTTTTGATAAATCTCCCAAAATTGTTCTGCAGGTATTACTGCATGAACTGCAACCATTGTGGGATCAGCCAAAGGAAGAATTGTTGGACTTTTAAGTGAAGGGATTATTTTTTCAATTTCTTCAAGTGCTAACTTAGGAGCGTTCATCATCAAATATTTTGATGTTTTTGCAGTTAAAGCTGAATCTATCCTAACTAACAAATTATTTAACAATAAACTTTTGTTTTCATCTTTATCTATAAATTTATTCTTAATTAAAACTGCTTCAGAAGAAAAAACATCTAATGACTTTTTAAGCTTATTCAGCTTGAGAGTATTCCCTGTTGAAACAAGGTCACAGATAACATCTGCAACTCCAAGTGATGGAGCAATTTCTACAGAACCGCTAATCTCTACAATTGTTGCTTTTATATTATTTTCATCAAGAAATTTTTTCAAAAGATTTGGATAAGAAGTAGCAATTCTTTTCCCATTAAGTTCTGATATGCTGTTGAGTGTTTTATTTTCTGGAATAGCTAAAGATAGATTGCATTTGCCATAACCTAATTTTCTAATTACATCAACTTCTACATTTCTTTCATATAAAACATCTTCACCAACTATTCCAATATCTGCAACACCATCACTTACATATTCTGGGATATCATCATCACGCAAGAATAAAATATCAAGCTCAAAATTACGAGTTGTAATTATTAATCTTTCTGAATAATCTTCAATATCAAGTCCGCAGTTGCGCAGAAGTTGAAGTGATTTATCAGTTAATCTTCCTCTTTTTTGTAAAGCTAATTTTAAATTTCCATTTAACATATTTCACCCCATATAACAAAAAACCCCGACATGCGCCGGGGTCTTATTGAAAATTTATTATTTAATTTATAGTATACCGGCGCTTCTCTTAAGAAGTAAATGATGATTATGATGAATATGATGATATACTAAATTTTTCATAAGTCTTATAAATTTTTGTTGTAAATTTAGAAAACTTTAATTAAGAAACAAAAATATTTTTTTAAGGAAATAAAAAATGTTTTGCTACTTCACATCTGATTTGCATGGTCACAAATCCAGGTATGAAAAATTATTTAATTTAATTATTCAAGAACCACCACAAATTGTATTTTTAACTGGTGACCTGCTCTCTCGTCTCTCTCCTCAAAGTTTTTTATTAGAATATATTGTTCCAAATCTCAAAAGAATGAGAAATATTTTATCTGAAAGATATCCACAGATATATTTAATTCTAGGAAATAATGACGAAAGAATTTATGAAGAAATAATTGAAAATATTAGCAAAGAAACTCTATGGAATTATATTCATTTAAAGAAAATAAAATCAGGTAATTACAATATCTACGGTTATAATTATTCTCCACCTACACCATTTTTATTAAAAGATTGGGAAAAGTATGATACAAATTATGAAATTAAAAAAGGTTGCATATCGCCTGAGATGGGAAAAAGAACAGTAGAAATTTCTGATGAAGAAAAATTATCCACAATTCAAAATGATTTAGAAAAGTTAGCGAATAATGAAAACCATTCTAATTCAATTTTTTTATTTCACGCTCCTCCTTATAAAACAAACTTAGACAAAATTGGTAGTAGTATTGAATCCGATTCTCATGTAGGAAGTATAGCTATAAGAAAATTCATTGAACAAAAGCAGCCATATTTAACATTGCACGGTCACATTCACGAATCAACAAGAATTACAGGTAAATGGAAAGATAAAATTGGCAGAACAATTTGTTTTAATGGAGCTCATGATGGAGAAGAATTATCGATTATAAAATTCCATATTGATAATTTAGAAAATGCCGAACGAATTTTAATTTGACCTGGATTTTAATTTCAATGGATGAGCGGCTTCTGTCAATGCACTAATTTTTAATGCATAACTTGTTTTATTTTCAATATCATCATCTGTTATATAATGAACATCCAATAACCCTTGAGTTTTTACACCTGTTCGTAAATAATTAATTTCACTCAAACATAGGGACCATCCTTCGAACCACAATTCGAGTTCATATTTTTTGCATTTTTCTTTATCTATATGAACAATTAAATCGATATCACTTGATGGACCTGAAACAGCATCTTTTGTACTGCCAAATATATAAATACCTTTTACGCCAAATCTCTCGCCATCAAGTTCAGAGGCAATTTTTTCAGCCATTTTCATTCTCCAGCGCCAGTGGTCGCTTGGATGAAAATTCACACTTTCTTTAATCTCTTTTTCAATTTGAATATCCATCGATGGAGCAACAAACATTGCAATTGCTTCATCATATTCAGCATTCATCAACACTCTCAAAATCATTCCACCAGTAGATTTTACAACATCAATAACTCTTATAGTGTCTTGCAGATAATAATATTCAGGTAACAGATTTTCAAAAATATTTTCTGATTGAATCAAAAATTTTTCATTGAATATAATCCCATCATCATCAGGATAAAGGGGAAGATATTTTATATTCGATTCAACTAAATCCTGGAAGAAATGAGTTCCAAAAGAAACTTCCGGAACATAATTACCTTTTTTGCGTGCAATTTCAATCAACATTGCAGTATTGTTAATATCGGAATATGTTACACTAACACCTAATTTAATATCGCCACGACTACCCCATCTGCCCGGTCACATTAATATAAATTTTCTTT
>Ga0315298_1004068_pt1 | contig 22357 bp, 18 predicted proteins | sample WHS_1_MG_FD_203077 | JGI IMG/M metagenome (GOLD analysis project Ga0315298, IMG submission 203077) | Extremophilic microbial mat communities from Washburn Hot Springs, YNP, Wyoming, USA - WHS_1_MG | ecosystem: Environmental > Aquatic > Thermal springs > Hot (42-90C) | place: USA: Wyoming...
GTGGCGGCGATGGCCCTGCCGGCCGTATCGGCCGAAGTCAATCTGCCCGTGACCAAGGTCACCTCCTACAACTCCGGCGTGGCCTACTACGAGCACAACGGCAAGGTCAGCGGCGACGCCCAGGTCCTGCTGAAATTCAAAGCCGCCCAGATCAACGACATCCTCAAGTCCCTGGTTCCGCAGGACTTGTCGGGCGGCGGGACTGCCAACGTCTCCTACGCCTCGCAGGAGCCGCTGGCCAGGGCCCTGAAGAGCTTCAGCGTGGACATCTCCGGCAACCCTAGCCTCGGCATGCTGCTCGACCAGGTCCGCGGCGCCGAAGTCGCACTGTCCGCCCCCGACAAGGTCACCGGCAAGATCCTCGGCGTCGAGAAGCGTAAGCAGCAGGTCCTGCCGTCCAACGTGCTCATCGACAAAGAATACCTGAACGTGGACTCCCCCGACGGCATCCGGTCGATCTCCCTGGACTCCATCTCGGCCATCACGCTCACCGACCCCAAGCTCAACGATGAGCTGTCCAAGGCCCTCGCCCTCCTGGTCGAGAGCCGCGACTCCGACCGCAAGAGCGTCCAGGTCAACTTCGCCGGCACCGGCGAGCGGGCCGTGCGGATCGGATACATCGTCGAGGCCCCCATTTGGAAGACCAGCTACCGGCTGGTGCTCGGCGACAAGGCGACCAAGACGGGCTCCGCCGCACGCCTCCAGGGCTGGGCCATCCTCGAGAACACCAGTGACTTCGATTGGAACAATGTCGATCTGACGCTGATCGCCGGCCGGCCGATCTCCTTCGTCCAGGACCTCTACACCCCGCTGTATGTCCCCCGGCCGGAGGTCAAGCCGGAGCTGTACGCATCCCTCCGGCCGCAGATGTACGAAGAGGGCATGGAGGCGAAGGGCGAGGCCCTGGCCGAACTGAAGCCGCAGGAGGCCATGAAGGCCCGCCGCGGCGTCGCCGCCGACCGTGCGCGGGGCTTGGCAGCAGCCCCCGCGGCCGCACCCGCCCAGGCCAGACCCGGCGTTAGTGGCGCGATGGCGGCGGAGCACTTTGACGCGAGCATGGCCGAGCAGGCCGCCAAGGAAAGGGAAGCCCTCCAGCAAGGCGTTCAGGCCGTCGCCGCCGGCGGCACCGTCGGCGAGCTCTTCCAATATCACATTCAGATGCCGGTTACGCTGCCCCGGCGAAAGAGCGCCATGCTGCCCATCGTCAACCAGGACGTGCAGGCCCGTAAGGTCAGCATCTACAACCAGTCGGTGCTGCCGAAGAACCCGCTCAACGGCGTGTGGCTGACCAACGACACCAATCTGTCGCTGCTGGCTGGGCCGGTGACGGTCTTCGACGGCGGCGCCTACGCCGGCGACGCCCGCCTGGACAACCTGGCCGCCGGGGAAAAGCGGCTGCTCAGCTACGCGATCGACCTGGAGATGGCCGTCGACCCAACCAGCCAGTCCACCCAGAAGATCGTCTCGGCCAGGATTGTCCGGGGCGTGCTGCATATCACTCGCCGCGATGAGTACACGCAGGTCTACGCGCTCAAGAACAAGGCCGGCGAGGAGCGGACCGTCGTTGTCGAGCACCCGCGCGACAACGACCGCAAGCTGCTCACTCCCGCCGAGCCGGCCGAGATGACGCCGTCGCTCTACCGCTTCGAGGTCAACGTCCCGGCCGCCGCCCCGGGCAAGCCGGCCGAGGACAAGTTCACGGTCCAGGAGGAGCGGGTCTACCAGGAAGCGATGGAGATTCTGCCTTTCGACGTGGGGACCGTCATGATGTACGTGTCGAACAAGGAAATCCCCTCGAAGGTGCGCGACGCCCTCGCCGAGGCCGCCAAGCGCAAGAACGCCTTGGCCGACGCCCAGCGGCTCCTGGACCAGACCCAGGAGCAGATCAGCGCCCAGCAGAGCGAGCGGTCGCAGCTGCCGCCGGTGATGAACGCCCTGGACCGCGCCGGCCAGGCCTACAAGACCTACGAGAAGAAGCTGATGGCGATCGAGGCCCGCCTCGACCAGCTCCGCACCGACCAGGCCGAGCAGCAGGACAAGGTCAACGAACTCCAGAAGTCCCTGGCCGACTACCTCAACAGTTTGAGCGTGGAGTAGCCGGCGACAACGGCCACGGATACGCGCGGATAGGCGCTGTTATCTACGCGGTCCGCGGCTGGGCTCTGCAGCAAAACGACCAGCTCGATCGGGCCAAGAGCGAGTTGGCCAGGGCGATTGAAATCGATCCTGCATTCAGCTGGCCCTACGCCGTACGGGCCACGATTGCCTATCAACAGGCTGATTTGAAATCTTCCCGCGCGGCCGCTGACATGGCAATCAAGCAGGCCGACTCAAAGTCCTCGGAGCGGTTGAACTCGCGGCGGGCCAGGTTTCAGGTTGATGGCCGGTTCCAGGACGCGATTCGGGCGGAGAAGGAGGCAATCGCCCTGGAGCCGAAGGAAGAGTATCGTCATCGCTTGAGCATGTATGAACAGGGCAAGACGTACACTGGCACGAATTGATCCGGTGTCACCGACCGGATTGTGGATGGCCATGCCTGTTGCGATGGCGAGCCCGACCCCTGAAACCCGATACCCGACACGCGAGCCCCGAACCCCATGCTCCATTGGCGACACGCGGCCGGCGGGCGGTTATGATCCATAGGCAACCATCAGCTATAGGGTTTGTGAGACTTTCGTATGGGCAGGATTAAACCACCAAGACCGGCTAAGCTCATTTGCGGCCTGATCGGCGGCGACGCGGACCTGCTGGTGCGGGCGCGAGGTCTGCTTGCCAAACAGATCCGCCAGATCGAGGCCGTCAGCGACCTCTGGCCCTTCGATCAGACGGATTACTACAAACAGGAAATGGGCGAGGACCTCAAACGCCAGTTCGTCTCGTTCGCCGGCCTGGTACAGGTGGACCGGCTGGCCGAGATCAAGCGGCTGACCAACCAGATCGAGCAGCGGATCGCCGAGGAGGTTCTGGACCCCGAGATCCCCCGGCCGGTCAACCTCGACCCGGGCTATATCACGCTCTCGAAGCTCGTCCTGGCCAGCACCAAGGACTACTCGCACCGCATCTACCTTCAGGCGGGGATCTACGCCGAGGTCACGCTGCATTACGAATCCGGCGGCTGGCGGGCCTGGCCGTGGACCTACCCCGACTATGCGGCGCCGACGTACCATGCATTCTTCACGCAAGTGCGCGAGGCGCTGAAGGGGCAGCTTGCGCAGGGTGGGGACGCGGACAACGGATAACTGTCAGCTGACAACTGATAGCTGACAACGGCCACTGACCACTAGCCACTCACCACGGACCACTGGCCCCCCGAATCCGTGAAATGAAGGTTGACGCCCCACCGGCCCATCGGTTTCATCCGTGTTCGCGGCTTATCGGACAGACTTGCCTGTATGTGAGCGGGCGTGCCGAAAGCTTTGGCACGGCGGCGGCTATCGGGTATAAGGGGGTACGGGCTCGGCCGGCATTCCTATTGCCGCGTGGCACTTGTGGGGACCGGGCTGCTCGTAACGACCCGGGCAATGTTCGAAATCGCGAACTCCAGAAGGAGGAAGGACCATGCGGCGTGAAACCCTGACGGGCAATGTTCCCCGATGTTGCGGATGGCTGCTGGTGCTGGCGGCGGTCCTGCCGACGATCGGGCTGTCCAATGCGGCCCTGGCGATCTTCGTGGACTGGCAGTGGCAGAACCCGCTGCCCCAGGGAAACGCACTCTACGGAGTCTGGGGCAGCAGTGCGAATGACGTATACCTGGTCGGTGTCGGCCGCACGATCCTGCACTGGGATGGGACGGCCTGGTCGACCATGGTCAGCACCGACAAGGGCGATCTGCTTGGCGTGTGGGGCAGCGGACCGGGCAGCGTGTACGCCGTCGGCGAGAACGGCACGATCCTGTATTACAATGGGACGCTCTGGTCGAGTATGGCCAGCGGCACCACGAGCGATCTGTACGCCGTCTGGGGCACTGCGGCCAACAATGCCTATGCCGCCGGTCAAGGCGGCGTGATGCTGCACTGCAACGGTACGGTCTGGTCGAGTATGGACAGCGGCACGACCTGGGACCTGTACGGTCTCTGGGGCAGTGCCGCCAACAATATCTACGCCGTGGGCAACGGTGGCGCCATCCGGCGCTTCAACGGCACGAACTGGCTGACGCCCGTGGTCAGCGGCACGACCCGCGCCTTGTACGGCGTCCGCGGCTTCGCAGCCAACAACGTCTTTGCCGTCGGCGAATCCGGCACGATCCTGCACTACAACGGCACGACGTGGTCGAGCGTGGCCAGCGGTACGACGGACGATCTGAGCGCGATCTGGGGCAGCGCCGCCAACGATGTCTACGCCGTCGGCGGCGTGCTGAACCTGGATGGCACGGGCTCCGCCACGGTCGTGCACTATGGCGGAACGGTCTGGTCGAGCACGGCGGTGCCCGCCGCGGCGGGCGAGCTCTATTGCCTCTGGGGCAGTGCGGCCGGCAACGTCTACGCGGCCGGCCACAACGGAACGATCCTGCGCTTCAACGGTACGGCCTGGTCCAGCGTCAGCAGCGGGCCGACCCATACCCTCAATGCCGTCTGGGGCAACGACCCGAGCGACGTCTTCGCGGCCGGCGCCGAGAGGGCCATGCTCCACTACAACGGCACGGCGTGGGCGAGTTCGCTGCTTAGCGCCATAGACCCCGGGGACGCCGTTGTGAGCATCTGGGGCAGCGGCCCGAGCAACGTCTACGCCGTCAGCGATCACTATGATTCAGGCAGCGGCACGTCGACCGGGACCATCCTGCGCTACAACGGGTCTGCCTGGTCGGAGGTGGCCACGGGCACGCCGGCGGCCTACACAGCGATCTGGGGAAGCGCGGCCAACAACATCTACGCCGTGGGGTACGACTACACGGTGCAGCGTGGAAAGATCCTTCATGGGGACGGCACGACCTTCACGAGCGTGCCGCACGGCGCGGCCTATCCGCTGGCGGCGATCCACGGCAGCGGACCCAACGATATATACGCCGTCGGCTATGCCGGCACGATCCTCAGATACAACGGCAGCGACTGGCTGACCATGACGGGTGTCCCGGCCGACGACTTTACCGGCGTATGGGCGAGCGGGCCCAAAGACGTGTACGCCATCAGCAGCACCACGATGTACCACTACGACGGTGCAGCCTGGTCGGAGGTGCCGGGCGGGTCAGGGTTTGACCTGTTGAGCATCGCCGGCTCGCGGCCTGATGACATCTACGCCGTCGGCGAGGATGTCATTCTGCACTACAACGGTTCGGCCTGGTCAACGCGCTACGGCTACCGCGGGCTGCGAGCGGTCTGGCGGAGTCTGTACGGTGATGCCTCCGTCGTGGGTGAGGGCGGCCTGATTCTGGCCCGTCAGGGGCAGAGGGGAACGCTCCAGTTCAGCGCCTCCAATTTCATCTTCGACCGCGGCGATGGCGCCGCTACCATCACGCTCACCCGCGCCCCCGGCACCCCGAACGGAGCTACTATTGACTACGCCACCAGCGACGGGACCGCTGTGGCTGGCACGGACTACAATACTGCCTCCGGGACAATCACTTTCGGCGCGGGCCAGACCAGCCGGACATTCAGCGTGACTCTGGCCGCGCATCCGGGCACGCCGGCCGGTCGGACCGTCCAGCTGACCTTGAGTGCCCCCGGCGGCGGGGCGGCGCTCGGCACTCCCAGCTCGGCCGTGCTGACGATCCTGGATAAGTCGCTGCTGCCCGTCTTGTCGGTAGCCGACACGACGGCCGGGGCTGACCAGGCGGTGTTTGTCGTGAGCCTTTCGAAGGCGAGCGCGGGGGCGGTGTCCGTGGACTACTATACGACGGACGGCACGGCGGAGGCCGGCATCGATTATGTGGAAACGCACGGCACGCTGACGATTGAGGCGGGCCACCTGAATGGCAACGTGCAGGTGCCGGTCTCGCTGGCCCATCCGGCGTCCGACAAGACGTTTGCGCTGCATCTGGCGAACCCGGTCAGTGCACGGATCGGCACGGCCCAGGCCACTGGGACGATCAAGAAGTCCAGCTCGGGCGGCGGCGGTGGCCTGATCAAGTGCGGGGCCGGGGCAGGGGCGCCGAGCCTGCTGGCGTTTTACGGCCTCTGCTGGGTTGGTCTGACCTGCATGAAGTGGAGCGTCCGGCGGCGTTGAACGGCTGACAACGTGAGGGGAAGAGCGGTCAGCGGAATTGGTGGGCAATAGCCCACCCTGCGAACCTTCCCGGTTACGCCGTCGCCGGATGCGTCGTCCGCGACTGGCCGGCATGCAGCGGCGGCGCCTTGGGTCGGGCCGGGGCGTGGCTCGTCCCCGCCGGTATGGCGCGCCGCAGGCCGTCTCGCACGGCCGGGATCATGTTCGCGTACACCAGCAGCAGGAGCAGCATGTTGGACCAGCACAGGAACCCGTACCGACTGTACGTGCGGAAGTCGTCGAGCTGGTTGAACAACACGCTGCTCGACAGCGCTATCGATACCCCCAACAAGGCATACTGGAACCTGGCCCCCCATCCGGTTCGCCCGCTCAGCAGGTGGTACGCGACCACCTGGCAGAACGGCAGGTAGGCGAAGTAGTGCGGCCAGGACGTCTCGACGAGCAGCGGGGTGGACAGCAGCAGCAGGGCGAACGCCGCTTCCGTCTCGTGTTCGGCCCGCGCCCGCACCATGCCCCACAGCAGCAACACGTTGAGGGCGGCCAGCCCGTACGATGCGACGGCCAGCCGCCCCAAGCTCGTCCGGTCCTGCTGGTCCAGCCCCAGACATCGGCCCAGCACGTGCGGCAGGTACTGCGAGTTGGGATCGAACCAGGCGTTGTACCGGACTTGCCCGATCATTTCGTTCGAGCGCCGGCTGAACTCGCGAAGGCCGTCCACGCCCAGCCGTGCGGCCGGCACCGCTACCAGGAACGTCGCCGTGCACGCCGCGAACACAGCCAGAAGCCTGAACTCTCGCTTAAGCAGGAAGTAGATCGCCAGTACAGCCGGGTAGAACTTGATGCTGGTCGCCAGCGCCAGCAGCAGTGCGGCGCCGAGTCTTCGCTCCCGGACGTAGAAACAGAACGAGCCCAGCACCAGCACGACCAGCGGCACGCTGATCTGCCCCCACATCAGGTTGTGCAGGACGGGCAGACTCGTCAGGACCAGGGCCAGGTACAGGTAGTATTCCAGACGAGACCGCCGCGCGAAGTGCACCCCCGGCACCAGGGCCAGCAGCCCGATCCAAGCGAATTCGAGCCCCGTCCACAGCTGGGTGGCGTGGATCCGGCCGAGCCGGCTCAGCGGGTTCAGGCACAGGGCGAAGAACGCCGAGTTGAAGTACCGGTAGCCTGGGATGCCCCGGCCGTAGATCACGATCCCGGCCGGGTAGAAGTGCCAGGTGAAGTCGATGTTCATCTCCGGCTGACCGTCGATGGCGTTGGCGAACCGACGGGCGGTGGCGTGGCGCACGTAGTTCATGTCGATGTGTTCGTTGCTGGCGATGGCGCGGACGAGGTAATCGCGGGGGCTGTAAACCCAGGCGTAGTATGCCAGCGCCAGTGCGATCATGGCGAGGCTGGTCACGATCAGGCCGGCCGGTGATCGGGCGGGCGGTGAGCCCTGCCTGTGGGTGTCGCGTTTCGCCATTGCGAAGATCCCCACGGTTTCAGGTGCGCCGGCCACAAGCATATGCGGGGCGATTGACCGGCGTCAATGCCTCGAGCGGGCCTGCACCCTTCGGGTTCGCTGAGGGCAAGCCCGCCGCGGGCGTGGCATCCGGATGAGGCATTCTCGACCCTATGCGAACACCAGGCGGCCGTAGCGGGTCGGGGTATGGTTGCTTGAGCCGACCCAGGCCCAGAAGTAGGTGGACCGGGTGGTCTTTCGATTGCGGCAGACGTGCAGGCCCCAGTCGCGGTCCTTGCCGGGCTTGACCGGGAACGCCGACAGGGGGATGGCCAGTTCCACGGTCCAGCTCTCGGCGTTGCGGGATGCGGCCACCTTTATTTCAGGTCCGTGGCCGCCGCCCGGCATCCAGGCGCCGCAGGCAAAGCCCGCCGCGCTGACCATCACGTGAAGATACCTGGCCTCGGTCATGCCGGCGTCGACGAAGACCTCCACCGAGTCGTCGTTCCACGTGTTGGCGTCGCCGTGGCGGGTGACGGAGGTCTTGAGCTTGTCCATCTGCGGTTCGACGCAGCGGATGCCCACCAGCAGGTGTTTCTTGGAGACCAGGCACCGCACGCTCGTCTCGACGGCCGCGGCGGAGCCGTCCTTCATGTCCAGGAATCGCGAGGATGGCTGGGCCTTGGCCCACGCCGGGTCGTCCATCCGGCCGGTCAGTTCCGGCTCGACCGCGACGCGGGTCGCGCGGAGAACGGGCTTTTCGTCACCGAGTTTGCGAAGATACTCGGCCTTGCCCCCACGAATGAGGAAAGGCTGGGTCCAGGCCATCTGGGCGCCCACGCCGTAGCACTCGACGCGGACGTATGATTGCCTCAGATCGCTCACGTCGAAGTAGATCTCGTTGCCGAGCTGGTAGTGCAGGCGGGCGCCGTAGTCGCCGAAGACAGCCATTGCCTGGGCGGTCGGGGCGAACACGTGCAGCACGGGGCCGGTGCATTTGATCTGCTCGATGACCACACCGTTGGAGACGTAGCACGAGCCGGCCTTAAGGGCCTCCAGCACGGCCTCCACCGATCGCTGTCGGGCCCGCACCACGGTCCACGCCAGCGCCTGCTCGTGCTCCTTGTGCATGTCGTCGTTGCCGTAGCCCCAGATGACCCGGCCGGTGGCCAGGATGCGGTCCCATTTGTCGGTCGCGCGGGCTTCGCCGGGCAGACGCAGGACGGTGCCGTTGAGGATCTCGATGCCGGCGTAACCCCGGAGGCGCAACAGTTCCTCGTACGGGTAGTGGTTGAAGTGCTCCTGCCAGTTGGGGTGGCACAGGATGGCGAAGCCGCCGTCGGCGTTTATGGCGTCAATGGCCTGCTGGCGGTCCTCACCCGGGTCGATCCGGGTGCTGGCGCCGACGTGCAGCAGGTGGGGCCCGCCGGCGCTGATCTCACTGCCGCGCAGCAGGAGCATGCCGTCGGCCTTCAGGCCGTCGAGTTCGCCCAGGACGTCATGATCGCTGAGCATCAGGAAGTCGTACCAGAGGGCCTTGTACTTGTCGATCGTCTCCTGGGGCGAGAGGGCGCCGTCGCTCCGCGTGCTGTGCGTGTGGAGATTGCCCCGCAGCCACACCGCCCCGGGACCGTCGTAATACGGACTCTCAATCGTTACGGCCATTCTGCCGCGTCTCCATCTCGTTTCTATCGGCCCTGAGGGGACTGGATACAACAAAAAAACAACAACCGTATTGTCTGGGGTCCACCATCCCAGGACTGCGGCGACGATACGACTGTCGCCTTGTCCTGGGCTATTCCCTGTCGTCCTTGCAGGACTGCTCGCTCGTCGCCCCTGGCCGCCAGCCCCCGCCGTTCTCGCCCGACCACCATGTCGCCGTGGCTACTGTCCTCGGCCCGTGCCGTTTCCCATTGTCAGATTGCCACGTTGTCACATTGTCATCTCTTTTTGCTGAGGAACGCCGGGATGTACTTCTTTTCCGCCCGGATCATCTCGTCGGTCATCTGGCGAATCTCGCCGGGCGAGAGCACCGCGGCCGTCAGCGGGTCCAGCATCATCGCGTGGTAGAAGGCCTCTTTATCCTGGTTGAGGGCCGCCTGGACGCCCAGCTCGAAGACGGCCATGTTCGCGCGGCACAGCGCGGCGACCTGTTCGGGGAGCTTGCCGTACCGCGTCGGCGTCAGCCCGTTTCGGTCGACCAGGCACGCCAACTCGACGCAGCCGCCCGCCAGAAGATTGTCGATCAGACCCGCGTTAATCACGTTGCCGTGGACGACGGCCGGCCGGCCGGTTTCCATCGCCTCGACGATAACGCTGGCGTACTCGGCGCTGCGCCGGAAGGTGATCGGTTCGGTGCCGGCGATGATCTTCTTGCGGTGATTGTCGCGGTTCTTGCGGCTGTCGGGCCACATGTTGCGGTAGAAGCTCGTCCCGCCGCGGTAGCCGTCGCGGCAATGCTTCTTGATCAGGTCCGGCCTCTTGCGATAGTAGGGCACGTACTCGCTGAAGTGGCCGGACGACTCGGTGACGAAGTACCCGAAGTGGTTCATGATATCCCATCGGACGGGATCCCTTTCGTAGACCTCGGGTTCCTGGCAGCGCTTGCGAAGGACCGGGTAGAGATCCTTGCCGTTGTGTTCGAGTTTGGTGAACCAGGCCATGTGGTTGATGCCCGCGCATTCCCACGCCATTTCCTCGTACGGCACGCCCGCGACCTTTGCCAGGCCCATCCCCGTTCCCTGAACGCTGTGGCACAGGCCGACGATCTTCATGCCGGTGGCCCGCAGGCCGGCCAGGGTGATCATGCACATCGGGTTGGTGTAGTTGATGACCTGGGCCTTCGGGCAGAGCTTCTCGGCGTCCCGCAGGATCTCCAGCCAGACGGGGATCGTCCGCATCGCTTTGAAGAGCCCGCCGGGGCCGATCGTGTCGCCGATGCATTGGTCGATGCCGTACTTGAGAGGGATGTCGTTGTCCAGCTGCACGGTCTGCATGCCGGAGACCTCGATGGTGTTGATGAGGTAATCCGTCCCCCGTAGCAGGTCCCTGCGCTCGGTGGACGCCTGGACCTTCCACTTTTTGCCGCTGGCCTGGACGATCTTCTGAACGCTCTTTCCGGCCAGGTCGAGCCGCCGCTTGTCGATGTCGACGAGCGCCAGCGTTCCGCTGGGCAGATCGAGGGACAGGAAATCGCGAACCAGCGAGTCTGTGAATGCACTCGCCCCGCCGATGATGGTGATCTTGGGCATCGCCTCTAATCCTTGCCTGCACGCCGCTCCCAAACCAGTTTCGTACCCAAAGGTCTCGTTTTCATACCGGCTGGAGGCGGCGGCGTCAACGAGTCAGTTCCAGGCAAATCCGTCGTGTCATGTCCCTCAGCAGGGCGAGCCGTATGCCATCGAGATGCGCATCATCGAGTATCAGTGCCGTCAGATGCGGTATACGCCTCATATCGCCGATATCTTTGTCGCCGGGCGGTAAGAAACCGGCCGGTAGTGCGCCAAAACGGAGGCCGTCAAAATAAGACGGGGTTGACAGGCCGGGCAATCGGCCTCCTGCGGAAGAAACTCTGTCGCAAAAGTTGTCTTGCCTGCGCCATTGGGTCCGGCGACGACGCTAATCCTGCGTTTCTGGCTCAGGGACGGCCTCATAGATCCCCCAAGTGCCGCAGCTTGGCCTTGATCTCGCTGAGGATCTCCGCCGGGATGGCCCGCAGCTTGCGCCGCAGCCGGCGGTTGTCGATCGAGCGACTCTGGTCGATCATCACCTCGCAGTCTTCGGCGTTACCGGCAATTCCCCTGGGCAGGTACACGCGCAAAGCGTTCTCGCCGACCCGCCGCGTCGTACAAGGGAGTATCCACGTGGAAGGATGGCCAGTCTCGTTCAGCAGGTCGGTCTGGATGACCACGACCGGCCGAACCTTGCCGGGCTCAGTGCCGAAGCGAGGGCTCAGATCCGCCAGGTAGAGCGTGCCGTGCGAAGGTCTCACGAGTCGTCAAGGCCCTCGCTGGCCAGGTGGTCCAACTCCTCCAGTTCCGCTCTCGTGGTATCCCGGACGGCCTGGGATGCTTCCGCATACGCCTTCTTGAGTGCCTGGCGTTCCGTAGTCTCCTTCAGAAGATGCAGACCCCTTCGTACCACCTCGACCTTACTCTTAGCGCCCAGGCGCCGTCGGAGGGATTCCACCAGCCGCAGCTCATTCGGCGGCAGCGTAATGCTGGACTTGGTATTCGATTTCATACCTTATTCATACCAGATGGTCGTGATATCGTCCACGCCAGTCCGACAGCGCCTTGCGCCCGGTTGTCACTTCTGTTTTTGTTGGTGATGTACGATCCCCGCTGTCACTCGTCCGCGGGCGGCATCGTCGCCGGCGGCTCAGCTTCGGCTGGCGTCTGGTTCGCCGGCGTTCCTGGCGCCTCGGCGCTGGCTGCGGGAATGACCACCTTGGCCCCGGGCCAGCGGGCGATCTGCTTGAGCAGGGCGGCCTCCAGCACCGGGTCGCGACCCAGGTCTTCCCAATAGGTGCCGGCCTCAGCCATGCCGCTGGCCGAGTACCGTCCTTGCGTCTTCGGGTTGAACGCCTGCACCGCGTTGGATGCGGTGGTCACCTGCTGCTCCGGCACCTCCTGGCGTTCCACATTTACGACAGCCTCCACCCGATATTCATTCCCCGCCGTTGGCTGAACCGTGACCCGGATATGGCGACGGATCGTGTGCACGCTGGCCTGGGCCACTTGGTCTGCGGCCAGGGTGTCATTCCGCCAGAACTCGAACCATTGCTTGCTGGTTACCGGATGGGTGGTGATCACCCCCGCGGCTGGATCTGCCCTGTCCAAGTCGTATCCGAAATGCCGCACAGACCTTATGGCGTGCAGCCAGAATTGTCTGTAGGCCTCCTCATCGCCCAGCTGCACGTCGACCTGCGTCTGGATCGGTCGGGCCGTCTGACAGCCTGCCGACAGCGACCCGGCCAGAGCGAGCAGCACCAGCTTGGCGATCGTGCCCAAGGGAGCATTCACCGTCATGCTTGCCTCCTGTCGGTCGGGCGTCCGCGCTTGTTCGGACACACTCTCGATGCGCAGGGTATGTACCGGTCGCCACGCTTGACCGGTCTGCATGATAAGGGGGGCAAGGGGGCCGTCAAGCCGCAGGTTCGGACGGATGTCTCCGTAGTCGTAGCGATTGCACCGCAGGGCTTTAGAAATGATCAGATCCAGCCGATAATGCCCTATGCACTAGTGGTGGTAACGCGGCTTTGGGGCGGGTAGGCCCCCCGCCGGAAAAACCTTGACCGCGGAACGGTTCCGGTTAGACTTCTTTGGCCCCATCAGGTGAAGGACCATGGGGTCGGCTCGTTGGACCTGATTTTTCCGAGGGGACTTTGGATCATGGAAACGATGGAACTTCTGTGGGGACCCGAGCAGCGCCTTGGCGATCCGGGCATTCCTGAACCTGTCCTGGATCGGGAGGACGAGGAAGAGGACGAGGACGTTTTTGACGATGACGAGGAGTGGGAGGAGGAGGTAGAGGAAGAAGAGGCGGAAGAGGACCTCGAGGACATCGACCTGGACGAAGACGAGGAGGACGACGAAGAGGAGGACGTCTACGTCGAGGACGATGACGAAGAGGACGACGAGGATCCCTTCTAAGCGCGCCTTCAACGCTGCAATCACGGTCTGTCGGGTGGAGCAGGATTTATGAGCGAGCCGCAGCCTCCGGCCGGTCACGCGTCGGCGGGCGACCGCCAGGAACGCCGCACGGGCACGGATCGTCGACGCTCCGTCGTGGACCGCCGCAGCGGTCTGGAGCGTCGTCGCGGCCCTGGTCGCCGCCGGTCCGACTGGCGCCGCTCCGCCGAGGAAGGGGAGCTGAACGATGAGCAGTTCGAGTTCGTCATGGCCATCGAGGAGTACAAGCGCCTCAACAACAAGCCTTTCCCTACATGGACCGAAGTGCTGGAAGTCGTTCGTTTTCTGGGATACCGTAAGGTAGCGGCCGTGGGCGCCCACGTGAACGAGGCCGGACGGGAGGCCTCGGCGCCGACGGGTTTGTCGGCCGGCCCCACAGAAGCATCGCCGGGGCCGCCAGGAACGTAAGGGTTGGGCCGACGTCGGGCTGGGCGGTCGCACGAAGACAGGCGCCGGCAAACGGGTGGTCGCGGCGAAGGCGAGGGTGCATGTGATGGATGTCGACAGTACCATGCTGACCTTGAAGGTCATCGGGACCGTCGCTCCCATCGCGGCCTATTTCCTTACTCTCGGTGTGGTCAACAGCCAGGCATCGCCCAGGCTGATCAGCGGTCGGTGGGACTTCATTATCCTGACGGGCATCTTCCTGCCTGCGCTATTCTGGCCGCTGGCCTCGCTGGGGTCCTCCTTCGGCTGGAAGGTTGTGCTCGTGCTGGTTTTGCCCGGCGTTGCGGCCCTGCGGGCGATGCTGCCACATCCCTGGAAGCACTGGGTGATCTACAACGCCGATACCCAGAGGGCGGTGGAATCGGTCTGCCGGGCGCTGGTGGGGCTCGGCTGGGCCTTCCATAAGGAAAATGAAACAACCTTTTCCGTTCCGGCCGTTGGCATGAAGGTGGAGGTGACCGGCCTGGCGCTGCTCAATGCGGTCAACCTGCACCTTCGCACAGACGCCCGGTCGCAGGCCCGGGCCGACGCCGCGCTGCTGATCGCGGCCGTCGAGGCCTCGCTGTGCCGCTACCAGCTGCTGCCGACGGCCGCAGGTCTGTTCCTGGTCCTGATCGGCGCCGGCCTGATGATCGTGCCGATGTGGATGATGACGCGCCACATGCACGACATCGTCGAGGCGATCCAACGGTTGTTCGTGGCGTAAGCCTCTCCCTGTGTAACGGTCCTGCGATTCCTTCTCGACCCGGGTGGACTCTACGCGTGCCATGCCGGAGCCTGCCGCGAGCGCAGCGACGCAAGCCCGCGGTTGTTTCCGGGGCGACAGGGTCTCATCTCTGCGGGGTGGGCTGGCTCGCCGCCGTGCGGCCGCGCGTGGCGGGACCGGAGACCGGTGAACGGCGCAGAGCGGGCCGGCTGGCTGTGGCCGGGCGGCTGGTCGTCGGCCGGCTGGCGATCGCACGAGGCCGAGTGCCCGGTGCCGAAGCGGCGGCCCCCCCGGCGGGCGCGTCGGACGCCTTCTTTCCGGGCAGGTTCGCGAAGTAGGCCTCGCGCTGGGCCTCCGTGGGGATCCGATCAAGCCGCTCTTTCAACTCGTTGAACATGTCCACCTGGATCGGCTTGTTCAGCTCGGCGATCTGCTTCTGGACTTCGGCCATGACGTTGGCGTCGCCGGCGGCACCGGCCAAGCGCGTCCGAAGCGCTTCGTAGTCCATGCTGTGGCTGGCCAGGTATTCATTGGCCTGTTTCTTGGCGTCGGTGAGGATCTGGAGCGCCTGGTTCGACTGAGTCTCGTCGAGCTTGTAGTCCCAAATGAACTTGCGGACATACAGCTCCCAGAAGTCGGCGTGGCGGTCGACGGCCAGACTGCGCGGGGGGACGACCCGGCTGAGCCCTGCCGACCGCTCGGTCGGTGGCGTCTGAGCACCGGCGGCGGCTGCGGCCGGCGATTCGGGCGTGGGCTGCGGTGGTGCCGTTGGCGCCGGAGGGGCGGGCCGCGGGGCGACCGCCGCCTCGGGTGCGGGCTGCCGCGGCGGGGCCTGCGCGGGCTGGGGCTGGGCGGCCGGCTTGTCGCCAGGGCGCACGCCCATGTCTTTCTCCGCATCGAAGCCGCCCTCCCGCCAGCGATCCAGTCGCTTCTCGGCATCCTTGAAGTTCTGCTCCATGATCCGCAGATCGATATCGTGGATCTTCTTCTGATCGTCGGAGAGAACCTCCCGGAATTCTCGGTTGCCTTCGAGGATGTCGGCCTTGGCCTCCTCGAACATCGGGGTGACCCGGGCGGTCCATTCCTTGACCTTCTCCGGCGGCGGCGGCTCTCCGGACATCTGGTACTTGATCACCTCCGCGAAGATCTCGCGGATCGGCTGCTCGTGCTTGTCCAAGAAGGCATTCACTCGGGTCGTCATGACGTTGCGGATGAACTCCTCCTGTTCGGACGTCAACGAATAGCGCTTTACGATCTGGCCGCAAGCCCGATCGATCATCTGCTGCACGTTCCACATCGCGAACGGGTTGGAGGCTTCCGCGCTTTGCGGCGAACTGTTCTTCGACGAGTTTCCCTGTGCCCACGTCCCGGCCGCACTGAGCAGAACCCCCAGCGAGGCAATGAGTAACGAAAGTCGACGCATGAATCTACCTCCACTGCCGGACACTTCAGGCCGGTCAGACTACTGAAAAGACGGAGTATTGTACATGGACATGGCGGAATGGATGCATCCGGCATAGGGGGGCTGCTGTCCAATGCAGATTCATGCTATCCGCAAGACGGAAATCCGCGACCCCGCCGTTACCGGTGAAACCAGCCGGTTAACGTCCGGCGGACCTGGCGGACCAGCCAGAGGGTCTTGCTATACCACCACTCCCGCTTCAGGTGCGTCAAGGCCGGGTCCAGAGGGTAGGCCTTCAGGGCGTGGTCCAGGACTTTACGGGCCTGGCTCCACCGACCGAGCCGGCCGTACGCCAGCACCAGCTGCTGGAGGGCATGCAGGTGCCGGGGGTCTATCTGGATCGTTCGGAGGCACAGCGCGATGCCGGCATGGATCTTGCCCTGCGCGAACTGGCACAGCGCCATGTGGAAGTAGCCTGAAGGATCCTCCGGCCGGCGGGCGATGACTTTGGAGAAGTACTGGCTGGCTTGCCGGGCCTGGCCCATCTCCAGCAGGGCCATGCCCAGCCCCATCATGGCCGCGAGGTCGTCGGCGTGGCTGAACAGCTGCGCTTCGAACTGGAGCTTGGCGTCCGCGTATCGCCCGGCGTGCAGAAGGGCCTCGCCATACAGGCCGTGGACGTCTTCCCAGTTGGGGTCCAGGGCCAGCACGGTTTCCAGCGATTCGATGGCTTGGTTCCAATCGCCTTGGAGCATGGCGGCGCGAGCGTTGAGCGCGTAGCCGGTGGCGTTGTCCGGCTCCAGTTCGATCATCTGGCGGAACTTCTCAGCGGCTTGGGCCGTCTGGCCGGCCTCCAGGAACATCTCGCCCATTTCGCCCAGCAGGTCCACGTCGCCGGGGTCCTGGCGAAGTTCGGCCAGGTAGAATTCGCGGGCCGTCTCGACGTCGCCCCTCTGCCGGTAGATGCGGCCCAGGGTGCGGCGAACGTCGGGGTACTCACTATCAAGATCCAAACACCGCTTGAAGCAGTAGGTGGCCTTGTCCTGCAAGCCTCGGGCCAGCAGGCTCCTGCCGATGTTGTAGAAACAGTCGGGGCAATCTTCGCTGAGCTGCTGGGCCAGGTAGAACATTTCCTCGGCACGGTCGTGCTGGCCCATCTGCGTGTAGGTCGCGATCCGCTGGCAGTAGGCCGGCTCGAAACTCGGATCGATCCGTTCGAGGGCCTCGAACGCGGCCAAGGCCTGCGCGCAGCGGTTCAGACGCGTCAAGTCCATGCCGAGGGCGAGCCGCGCTTCCTTGTCATTGGGATCCAGGTGCACAGCTTGCTCGAACGACCGGGCGGCCTCCTCCAGCCGCCCGAGCTGATCGAGGATGTACCCGCGGTTACAGTGCCAGGCGGCATTGTACGGGTTCATCTCCAGGGCTGCGTCGATTTCGGCCAAGGCCTCCGGCCACTGTTCCATTTCGAACAGCTCTCTGGCCCGCTCAACGCGCTGCTCAGCGTCGTACCAATCGCTCATCACACTGGTTTCCGCAGCGGACATGCCGCGGTCCGCCTGCCCGTACCCTCAAGGGGGCCGCCACGCAAGACCGAACGACACTTCCCGGCCGCTACAGTGTCCATTGTACGCAGTAGCGGATTATGGGGCAATACGAAAAGTGCCTTGCGACAAGTGCTAGCGCATGCCGCCGTGGACCTACGTTTTCTTCGGGGTGACCGCCTGGAAGGAAGATACCTTCTGGTGGACCTTCTTGCTTTGACACTTCGGGCAGGCGGGTTTGACGTTCTTGAGCCGCTCGCTCAGGGGCATCACCGCCGACCATTCGTGACGACAGTTCTCACACGCGTACTCATACGTGGGCATGTCTTTGGTCCTCCGTGCTCGTCAGTCAGCCTCATGAAGACGCTCTTGTACGACTCCTCCCGGCTTGTCCATGGAAGCCGTGGCGCAACAACATTTTATTCTAGACCGGTCCGATTCCCAAACAACAACAGTTGGATCGCCGCGTGGTACCGCACTTCGACGACCCCAATGGCAGTCCAACCCGCAGGACGTCACGGCCCCCTGGGCAACAACGAAAGCGAAAGCAACAACCATTGGACCACCAAGCCCTCAAGCATTCCCATGGCCGTGCATCCGTTCTCGGTTGTCGGGCGTCGGGTCCGGGAAGAAGATATGGACCGCGGGTGGAGCCGGCGGAATCGCAAATCAGTCGACAGTTGTCCGTTAACCGTCGACAGATACCCGTCGGCAAGGTGCTGCCGAGGCCGCATGGCCGGGGGGACATTCAAGACGGGGACTGAATAGGACAGCCTGCCCGGCCGTCTGAAAGTGCAGACTGTGGCCATTGCGCGCCGCAGGAGGGCGGCACTCCGGAATTGGGTGCGGGGCCGAGGCGCGGTGGCTGGCGTATATTTAACATTAGTGAACTTTACACAAGGCGAGTAGGATCCATATAATGGTCAGTGCGAGCCGGTTCGGGCTCGCGGTCAGGAACGAATAGGTTCCGGTGGTTCTGGTGAGGGTTCAGTCATGGCGACGTGTGGGCGGGGCAGAAGGCAGCCGGGCCGACTGGCGGTGCTGATGTGCCTGGCGGCTACAGGATGTTTCGTGGCCGAGGCGGTTGCCCGCAGCGGCGGATATGGCGGTGGAGCCGGCCACGGCGGCGGGGTCGCTCGTACCGGCGTTGGAGGTGGTGCCCCGCGCATCAGCAGTTTTGAAGGCGGCGACGCTTCTTACTCCGGGATCAGTCGATCGCTCTCGGGGGCCGGTCGGTCCTTCTCGGACAGCGGTCGATCGTTCTCAGGTGCGAGCCGGTCGTTCTCGAGCTCCAGCCGCTTGTCGGGCGGCTCTGCCATCAGCCGGGCGCCCCTGGCCGGCGACCGCAACATGGCCTCGTCGGTCGGCATGTGGCGAGGTTCGTCGATCAGCCCGCCCGCCGACTTCCATGCCAGCCAGGCGCGGATCGGTAGCGACTTCGGGTCACGCCGCACGCTGAGCGATAGACGCAGCTATTCAATCAGCCGGGGGGCGGACGCCGGTTCGGTCGCGGGCAGCGGCGAATGGCCAACGATATCCCGGCTCAGTCGCTCAGCCGGCGCCCAGCACCTGGATATCTCGCGGCCGTCCGTCAGCAGCCGTCTGAGGAACAATACGCCGGCTGAGGCCGGCATCAGCCGCTCCAGTGCGCCCAGCAGTGATTCGATCTCTCGCCATTCGATCAATCGGGATTCGGCCGTTCGGGCGTCCGTCGTCCGCGATACATCCGGCGCGGGCGGCGCGGGCGGCTTGAACCTGAACGGCAGCGACTCGGTGGGGACGCGAATCTCTCGCCCACCGGGCGTGACGGCCCGCAACATACAACGCTCGGTCGACTCTCCGCCGGCGATCTCGCGGGACGTCGACAGCAGCCCGGCGCGGACGAAGTCCGGTGGCCAGCGCGTTACGCGAGTCCCGGAGACCATCCAGCGGCCGCGCACGCTAGACGCCTCTGAGAGGATTACCCGCCGCACGGATGTCAGCACGGTCAAGAGCGCCGTCAACCGCATCAGTCGCGATGTCCCGATCAGTCGGACGCTGGACGGCGTATCCCGTAACGCGACCGACCACGCCCGGATAGCCGTCAGCAATCGTTCGAAGGTAACGAACTCGACGATCGCCGATGCCCTGTCGATCCGGCCCAGCGCGGACCCGGTGCGGGCGCTGAGCCGCACGTCGACCGTCAAGACGCCCATCGACGCGGTCCGCGTCAAGGACATCCGCCGATCGACGGATTTCATGAGGAAGGCCGCCTCGGTCAAGCGAGTCGATCCGGTCGTTAACCGGACGAGTTTCGCCCGCAACGCCGGCAGCCAGCTGGCCCGAAGCGCGGCCAACAAGAACGACATCGTCCTGGCCGCCAAGCGTGGCGCCTGGGACGGCGAGGGCCGCAAGGGAGGGCACGGCGGTGGGGGGCATGGAGGCAACGGTTACGGCGGATGGGGGTATGGCGGCGGCAAGGGCCACGGTCACTGGGAACCCGGCTGGCACGGAAAGGTGTATGGCTGGTACGGCCATCACCGGTGGTACTTCCATGACTACCACTGGTGCCGCCCTCGCTGGTGGCACTACGGATTCAGCTTCGGTTACTGGGGTGGTCCGTGGCATGTGGATTGGGGCTTCCGCTACGCATACCCGTGGTGTTCGCCGTGCGGGTACTGGCCGCCGGCGACGGTCTACTACAGCTACACGTATTCGTACTGGGACTATCCGCCGGTCGTGTACACGTCCGTGTGTTACACGCCCTTCTACACGCCGGTGTACTACGCCACGCCCGTGGTTCCGGTCTTCCCCTCGTACTACTATCCGGCGTACTCGGTGGCGTACTACAACCCGTCGTTGTACTACGCCCCACCGGCCACCGACCTTGGTGGCAGCTACGGGACTGCAAGCGATTGGGGGCCCCCGGTCGATTCCAGCCGCGGCGTGACGGATGCGGCAGCGGTGCAGGGCTCGCCCTCGCAAGCGATGGCCGACGCGTCCGCCGCGCAGGGTGAAGCCAACCTGGACATGGGTCTGAAGGCTCTCCAGGCGGGCGAGGTCGAGCGGTCCCGGACGCTCCTGGCGCAGGCCGTCAATGCCGACCCGAACAACGGCGTTGCCCGCATGCTCTATACGGCGGCGCTGGTGGCCGACGGCCAGTACAAGGACGCCTCGCTCTGGCTGCGAGACAGCTTGCAAGTCTGGGGCGACGTGCAGCTGAAGGATTTCTATCTGCCGAACGTCTACGGCGATTCGGCGGCTCAGGCGCACTACCTCCGTGACCTGCGGGCGTTTCTGTCGGACCATCCGGACAAGCTGGACGGCTGGCTGCTGACGATCTGGTCGTACGCCTTCAGCGGGCAGACCCAGCAGGCGGCGAACCTGCTGGCCGAGGCGAGGAAGACTTGGCCGGACGATCGCGCCCTGGCCAAGCTCGATGCGATCGTCCGCTTCGGGTAAGACCGTTCGGAGTTCGGCTTCCGCCGTCCCTCCGGGACTCCGCGACAGAAAAAGAAAACGTGCATTGATCCGAGGTGTCTTGGCCCTGGCAACCAACAACGAACAACCGACCGGGCCACTTCGTCACGTTGCCATATCGTCATATTTGTCAGCCGTTACGCGGCTCAGCCCGAAGACCTCCTTGGCTCGCACGACTGAGTCGAGCGTCCGATCCCCGGCCGTGTTCAGCGTGATGGCCGAAGCCGGAACGCCCCTTTTTTAGCAGGCAGTCCCGCATTTCTGTCAGGGAATCGCGCTCAGCACCAATCCCACCTCGTTGGCCGGAAGCCGCTGGATGTCGTCGTACACCGCGTCTCGGGTCGAATAGACGATCCACAGGTGCGAGCCGACGGTGAGGGCAATGACCGCCAGCGCGGCCGCCGAACCGCCCCGCAAGAAAATCCGGCGAAGGCGTCGCCCCCGGCCCGCGGCGGGTTCGGCCGTGTCTGTGCATCCGTCGCTGCATTCTGTTGACATCAAACCTCCTGCCTCAAAGAGCCGTTGCCGGCGAAGGGGTGCGTGACAGTTTACGCGACCGTCAGGTGCCACGCCCGCGCCGTGCTTGCCCTGAGCGAAGTCGAAGGGTGCGGGCGTGCTGCCGCTGCAGGGGGCTTGTAGCGACGGCCAGGCGATCTTGTCACGCACCCCGGACGGGCGCCCAGCGCCTGCCGTCCTTCAGCACATCGCAAGACTTTCGCTACGAAGTTCGTCGCCTATGAGGCCAAGTTGGCGACATTGCTGGGGGCATTGCAGCCCCAGCCCATGTCGCGGCCGCTGATGGCAACCCCAGGAACGTCAAGGCAATGCTTGATGTCCTCGGTGGCCGAGGCCAGCCTTGGCCGCTGGTGCGAGCCTGGCCCGACGGATGGTAGCCGGGGCGGCTGGCCGCATCGGGACGCGGAATTTTCTCGGAAATCGCTTGCCTTCGGGGCGCGGGTGTGGTAAACATAAAGCACTGGGAGGCTCTCGCCACGAATCGTTCGGTGACAGGGACGTACTCAGCAGGTCGGGGTAGGGGCCCTTATCTGCCGGAGCATGACCGGACGTTACAAAGTCCTCCCGCAAGAGTCTTGCCTTTTCTGACGTTGGGAGAACTGTGATGACAGTCTGCACCGTCGCTGAGGGAAATGTTGGCAGATCTGCCGGGCGGTTGTTGGCGCGGGGCGCGGAGGGACGAATGCCCATGCGGCCTTATGCCGACTCGAGCTCGGTCGGCTCGGTGTTGCCTGAGGTCGCAACTGCCGGGACGTGGCAAATGCAGGAACTGATCGAAGAACCTGAGGTATTCGGCGGCGCGCTGAGCTTCTGACTCATGCGGGCCGGTTCCATGCTGTCATGTTGAGCGAAACGAAGCATCCCGCCGCCCGGATGGCTTGAGATATTTCGCTGCGCTTACTCTTTCGCCAGCTCTTTGGCTCGCTCGTAAGCGCGCCGCACTGCCGCTTTGATCTTTCCTTTCACGTCCGCGCTTTGCATGACCTC
>Ga0315298_1004070_pt1 | contig 22353 bp, 24 predicted proteins | sample WHS_1_MG_FD_203077 | JGI IMG/M metagenome (GOLD analysis project Ga0315298, IMG submission 203077) | Extremophilic microbial mat communities from Washburn Hot Springs, YNP, Wyoming, USA - WHS_1_MG | ecosystem: Environmental > Aquatic > Thermal springs > Hot (42-90C) | place: USA: Wyoming...
TTTGCTGGCTTTGTCTGCTTGCCGACCCTGAGGTCGGCGTCCTGCCGCCGAACTGGAACGCGGCGGTCGTCACTTGGGGCCAAGCTTTCCTTATCCTTCAAGCCCTCGTCTTCCTCGACGACTGCCTCTCCCTCCCCCTCCTCCTCTAGCCGACCGGGCATTGGGTATGCGTTAGAGGCGGGACAAGCTTGACAACCCTCCAAGGCTAGTGCTAGAATGTTGATTAAATCGCTCCATAATGTACCCGCCTCACAGCAACGCGGGAATCGGAGCAGGATAAGGACCGTTATGCACATTTCCATGCGTGGCGACTACGGCCTGCGGGCGGTCATAGATCTGGCCAGTCACTACGGCGAAGGGCCTATCCAGAGCAGCGAGATCGCACGACGCCAGAGGGTTCCTGAACCTTATCTGGACCAGCTGCTCACGGTCTTACGCAAGGCTGGGTTCATCAAGAGTGTCCGCGGCCCTCAAGGGGGACACTCTTTGCTCTGTCATCCGGCGCATCTGATGGTGGGCGATGTTCTCGTGGCGCTCGAGGGTTCGCTGGTGCCGATCGTATGCGTAGAAGAGACAGCCTCTTGCCAGCTCGCGGACAGGTGTGCAATGCGCGAGGTTTGGCGGCGCGTTAAGGAAGCCGCCGACGATGTGCTAAACTCAATAACTATCGAAGAATTGGCCAGGCGTCAGGCTGGCTTCGACCGTCGAGATATGTACCACATCTGATACATATCACATACTTCATATTGTGGATTATGAGAGGGTATTGTTGGCAAGGATCGCCGAGAGTGTCTTAGAACTGGTAGGCAACACGCCAATGGTCAAGCTCAAGCGCCTCGTTGAGCCCAACTGGGCTATAGTGCTGGCCAAGCTGGAGTCATTGAACCCGGGTGGAAGCGTCAAGGACCGCACCGCTCTGGCGATGATCGAGGCAGCAGAAGCGAGCGGGAGACTAAAGCCGGGAGACACGATCGTCGAACCGACAAGCGGCAACACGGGGATTGGGCTCGCCATGGTTGCCGCGGTGAAAGGGTACCGTCTGATCCTCACTATGCCCGAAGACATGAGTGTGGAGCGCCGTAGGCTCCTCTCTCGCTTTGGCGCCGAACTAGTGCTTACCCCGGCCATCGAAGGCATGTCCGGTGCGGTCTCGGCTGCGCAGCAATTGGTTGCCCAAAACCCTGCTTACTTCCTGCCTCAGCAATTCGAAAACCCAGCCAACCCCGAAATCCACCGGAGGACGACCGCACAGGAGATCCTCGCCGCGGTCGAGGGTCGGGTCGATGCCTTTGTCGCTGGGGTCGGCACCGGCGGAACGCTCACTGGCGTTGGGGGAGTCTTGAAGCGCGAAGTACCCGGACTGAGGGTCTATGCGGTAGAACCGGCGAAGTCACCAGTGCTGAGTGGCGGCAGACCGCAGCCACATGGCATCCAAGGCATTGGCGCCAGTTTCATTCCTGCTGTCCTTGATTTGAAGATCGTGGACCAGGTGATCGCCGTACCCGATGAAGATGCCTTTGACATGGCGCTACGCCTCACACGCGAGGAAGGTTTGCTCGTGGGCCCGTCTTCTGGGGCCAACGTCTTCGCCGCTTTTCAAGTCGCCGCCAATCTGGGAAGCGGTAAGACTGTGGTGACTATCCTGCCGGATACTGGCGAGCGCTACCTCAGCGTAGATTTCTGAGGAGCTGCTAGCAGTTAGCAAGTGATACGTGTTGCATGATCCGTGATACGTAGTACCTGATTCGTATTGCGTGCCAGTGATCTCGTGATTCCGGCAGAAGCCGGAATGACGAGTGCCTGTCGAAGGCTGATAGCGACCTTGAGGAAAGAGACCGTGCTTTCAGACGAACAGATTCGGCGTTACAATCGCCATATGATCCTTCCTCAGATCGGACGGGATGGTCAGGAGAGACTGCTGGCCGCCAGGGTGCTGCTGGTTGGCGCTGGCGGCCTTGGCTCGCCAGTCGCACTCTACCTTGCTGCAGCTGGAGTCGGCACCCTTGGTATCGTCGACTTCGATACCGTCGATCTGAGCAATCTGCAGCGCCAGATCCTGCACCATGTCCACGACCTCGGCCGTCCGAAGGCGATTTCGGCGAGCGAGACTATCGGCGACCTCAATCCCGATGTCAAGGTCGTGCCGTATGCACTTTCCTTAGATGCCGACAATGCGATGGAAATCATCTCCGGATATGATATCGTCGTCAATTGCTGCGACAACTTCGCCACGCGCTATCTGACGAACGACGCTTGCGTGTTGCTGGGCAAGCCGCTGGTCGAGGGCAGCGTTTATCATTTCGAGGGTCAAGCCACGGTCTTCCTGCCCGGCATGGGCTGCTATCGCTGCTTGTTTCCAGCTCCACAAGCGCCCAACTCGGGCGTAGCGTCGCCAACAGGCATTCTCGGCGTCGCACCCGGCATTATCGGCGTGGTCCAGGCCAATGAAGTGATCAAGCTCATTCTTGGTATCGGGGAAACGCTCGCCGGACGGTTACTATTACTCGACTGCCTGAACTCAGAATTCCGCCAAGTGCGGTTTCGGCGGAATCCAAACTGTCCCGCCTGTGGTGACACGCCGTCGATCACGACTCTAGCCGTCGCGCACAAGCCTCTAGAATGATCGCTGGATTCGTATGGTCTTGCTGGCACTTATCATGCATGCCATGCAGCGCAAGAGACCTTCACAGAGGTGTGGCGCAGGAGGGAAAATGATAGCCATCGCACAGAGCTTTATTAACGAAATGATCGAGCATGCGCAAGAGGGATTCCCCAATGAAGTCTGTGGCATATTGGCCGGCCGAGATGGGCAGATCGTCAAGCTCTACCGGATGACCAACGCGGATGCCAGTCCGGTACAGTATACTGTTGAGCCGAGCGAGCTGTTGAACGTACTACTGGAAATAGAGACCCAGCGCTGGGACGTCTTTGGCATCTATCATTCCCACACGCATTCACCGGCCTATCCTTCGCCTAGCGATGTTAGACAAGCTCTCTATCCCAATTCCGTCTACTTCATTGTCTCCTTGGCGGATAAGGAGAATCCGGAGATCAGGGCTTTTCGGATCATTAAGGACGAAGCCGCCGACGACGATAGCCACGAAGGGAACGGCGTGATCCACGAGGAGGACCTGGATATCATTTAGACCGAAGAGGATAGAAGATGGCTAGAATAGCGAACGACGTAACCGAGTTGATTGGAAACACCCCGCTGGTGCGCCTAAACAGGGTCACAGACGATGCGGTGGCGACGGTCGTGGCCAAGCTGGAGAGCTTTAACCCGCTGAGCAGTGTCAAGGACCGTATCGGCGTAAGCATGATCAGGGATGCCGAAGAGCGAGGCATCCTGAAGCCGGATACGGTGATCGTCGAGCCCACAAGCGGCAATACGGGAATCGCTCTGGCCTTTGTGGCTGCGGCCAGGGGCTATCGGCTGATCCTGACGATGCCGGAGACGATGAGTATGGAACGCCGTACCCTCCTTCGCGCTTTCGGGGCTAGACTGGTTCTCACCCCTGGTGGCGAAGGCATGCCGGGTGCCATCCGCAAGGCGGAAGAACTGGTGGCCCAGATGCCCAACGCGTGGATGCCCCAACAGTTCAAGAACCCGGCCAACCGCCGTATCCACCGCGAGACTACCGCCCAAGAGATCTGGAACGATACCAACGGCCAGATCGACATTTTCGTCGCCGGCGTCGGCACCGGTGGGACGCTCACCGGGGTGGGCGAAGTGATCAAAGCCCAGAAGCCAAGTCTCCATATCGTTGCGGTGGAACCGGCTGCTTCCCCCGTTCTTAGTGGCGGTGCGCCCGGGCCGCACAAGATTCAGGGCATCGGCGCCGGTTTCGTGCCTGATGTTCTGCAGACGAGTCTCATCGACGAGATCGTCAAGGTGACCAACGAAGAGGCAATATGCATGGCACGCCGCCTGATGAGTGAAGAAGGACTGCTGGTCGGCATCAGCTCCGGGGCCGCGGCTCATGCGGCCATACAGATAGCCAAGCGATCGGAAACTGCTGGCAAGCTGATCGTGGTCATCTTACCTGATACCGGCGAGCGCTATCTCTCGACCGCGCTATTCGAGGACCTGACCCGAGAGACGGCCTAGAGCTCTTCCGCCAACGTGGCGCGGAGGTTTGTCCCCCGTCCCCCCTATTCCTCGCTGGCTGGCGAAGCCTATCCCGCCTGGCTGGCAAACCGAATTGGCCAGCCTGAAAGAGAACGCCTCATGACTATTCTCTCTTGCAAGCCTAGTGGCAGGAAGGTATAATACGCGAGCAATGGGCTTCACTGAGAAAATGCTCGCCGAAAACGAAGAGATCGCCCTGCTGGCGGGAAAGCATTGGACGGCAATCGCCAAGAGTGTGGCCATTACTGTGTTGATTTGCTTGGTGTTGATCGCCGGCAGCGTAGCGCTTTTCTTGGCCGGCCCAGGTATGCCGATTGCAGCCTTTGTCGCCTGCCTGGCGGCATTCCCCTTGGGCAAGCTGACTTACGACTATATCCGCTGGCGAAGCGTCCGCTACGTGATCACGAACCGCCGGGTGATCGAAGTCATGGGCTTACTGAGTAAGCACGTCAGCGATTCCGCGCTGGAAAACATTAACGATGTGATCATGCAGCAGTCGCTCTTGGGTCGGATCCTCGGCTATGGTGACTTAGAGATCCTCACGGCCAGCGAAGCATCAGGTATCAATCGCTTCGTCAGAATCGCTGATCCGGTGAAGTTCAAGACGACCATGCTGAACCAGAAAGAAGCCGAACAACAGCGCCTCGGGAGTCCAGGACCGGACATCCCGAGCCAAATTAGCGGCTTGGCCAACCTGCGAGATAAGGGGATCATTTCCGATGCCGAATTCTTGGCAAAGAAGGAAGAACTGCTCCGCAGGATGTAATCCTCCCGTTAATCCCCCACTGACACCTCGCCATCAGGCCACTATGAGAAAGAGCTCAAGGGTATGAAAGACACTCGTATCCGGGCCGAAGAGGCGGCGTCCTATATCCTAGAGCGCGCTGGGGACCCTCGGGCAGCGGTAGGGATCGTTCTGGGTAGCGGTCTCAGCGTGCTGGCAGCGCATCTAGAGATGCCGGTCGTGAGAATGCCTTACGCCGACGTGCCCCACTTCCCAGTAACCTCAGTGGCAGGTCACCCTGGAGAACTGGCGATCGGTAGCCTGGCTGGCCAACGGGTGTGGTTGATGCTCGGCCGGCCACACTTCTACGAGGGGCTCACCACGGAAATGGTATCATTTCCCGTACGAGTGATGAAAGCAGCGGGCCTCTCTACATTGATCTTCACCAACGCCGCGGGTGGCCTCAATCCGGCGTTCGCGCCGGGCGACCTGATGCTGATCACCGATCACATCAACTTGGTCGGATTGGCCGGGCACAACCCTCTGGTTGGACCACACGATCCCTTGCTAGGTCCCCGCTTTCCGGCGATCACCGACGCCTACGATTCCCAACTGCAGAAGGTCGCCACCGCTGCTGCCGAACATCTTGGCTTTACGCTTCACCGGGGAGTATACGTCATGGTCGGTGGGCCGAGTTACGAGACACCGGCCGAAGCCCGCTTTCTGCGGGCGCTAGGAGCAGACGCTGTTGGCATGAGCACGGCAAACGAGGTGACCGTGGCGCGCCAAGGGGGACAGAGGGTGCTGGGCATCTCCTGTATTACCAATGTCCTGCCTAACGAGCAGCATAGCGCGGTTCACGACGACGTTCTTAGCGTCGCCAGGCGAGCTGAGCACAAGCTGCTGGCCTTGATCAAAGAGGTCATCCGAGAAATGAATCCATAACATGAGGCGATTCACTACTAGTAACCTCGGCATCGTCGTCCTGCTCGGCTCGATTCTTCTCATCGCTCTTGTTTTCTCCCGGACAGGAGTCGGTGGTTCAATTGAAGACCACCCGTCGCCGGTCCCCGGAGTAGGGTCTGGTACAACCATTGTAGCAAAGGGCCCATCAGTTGTTAGCTCACCATCGCCCTGGCTGCAGGCCGTCCAGCAAACGCCCGATGTGGTGCCCACTGCGACACCCGAGTCTACCGAATTCCTGCTTTCCCACGCCATACCACCCGAGAGAGATCTCTATGACCTGACACGCCGCCTCAAGCCTGATTCCGCTCAGATCATAAGCCCCACGGCGGTCGTCACCCTGCCGGACCTCACGGTAGGGCACCGCGAGGTCTTCTGGCTGACCGATCTGGGCAACAGCTCGCGCTTTACCGCCACTGCCACCCTCCAGCTACGCACCGATCATGCCTACTTCTACGTGGCCGACGGTATCCAGATTGGAAAGTCGGAGATCGAGCGTGCGGGTCAAGAGTTCGAGGGCCGCATCTTCCCCAAAGTAAGCAGCTACTTCGGGAACCAATGGTTGCCGAGCTCAGTAAATGGAGATGCGCGCCTGACTATCTTGATTACCCGCACGCCCGGTGCCGGCGGGTATTTCAGCTCTACCGACGAGTACCCGAAGGCGATCAATCCCTATAGCAATGAGCGCAGCATCATCTACCTCAACAGTACTTCGGTCAACCTAGGCATTAACGTCTTTGGTGCTCTCCTCGCCCATGAATTCACCCATGCCCTGCACTGGCAGATCGATCCCCATGAGCAAACCTGGGTCAGTGAAGGCTGCGCTGAGTTGGCTGCCGATCTGACCGGGTTTGGGGCTAGCTCTTCCGCATTCCTCAACGGCCCGGACACGCAGCTCAACGCCTGGAGTGAATCGCGCGACGATGCCTCTAGGCACTACGGCGCGTCTTATCTCTTCATGAAGTATTTCGTCGAGCATTATGGGGGCTACGACGCTCTGAAGTATTTCATGGCTACGCCCGGCCATGCCGAGAGAAAGTTTGACACCTATCTTTCTAGCCGCGGCTTCGGCGTCGATTTTGACACCGTCTTCAGCGACTGGGTCGTCGCCAATCTCTTGGACCTGCCGGGTGAAGGCCGCTTCAGCTATCCAGACACAGACGTGCAAATAAAGGCTTTTGACCGAATCACCGCACTCGGCCGGGTGAAAGGCGTTGTCCATCAGTATGGTACCCGCTACTATGACTTGCAACCGCCAGCATCCTCTTTCCGCCTGCGCTTCACCGGCAACGCCGAAGTCAAACTCCTGAATGATGAGCCTCACAGCGGTAGATACCAGTGGTGGAGCAATCGAGCTGATAACATGGACAGCACTCTCACCCGGTCGTTCGACCTAAGAGGGCTTGACAAGGCCACGCTGCGCTTTTGGACCTGGTACCACGTCGAGCAGAACTGGGATCACGCCTATGTCGAGGCCTCTACCGACGGAGGGCGAACCTGGACCATCTTGCCAGGGACACGGACGACTACCGAAGACCCCGTCGGCAACAGCTTCGGACCAGCCTATACCGGTAGATCGGGTGATGGCCACGAGTCGATTTGGGTCGAAGAGAATGTGGACCTGAGTCGTTTTGCTGGCAAAGAGATCCTCCTTCGCTTCGAGTATGTGACCGACGAGTCGACTTCGCTCTCCGGCATTGCGATTGACGACATCGCTATTCCCGAGCTGGGATACAGAGACGATGCCGAGACCAGCGCTGGCTGGCAAGCGAATGGCTTTATCCGGACCGACAACACACTCCGTCAGCACTTCTCCGTACGGCTGGTCAAGTTCGGCCGGCAGGTGAATGTAGAGGAGATCCCCTTGAACGCCCTTCAGAGCGGTGAAGTAGAGGTGCAGGGTCTTGGCCAAGACATCAACCGGGTTGTACTGGTCGTGTCTGGTCTGGCGCCGACGACGACCGAACCAGCGCAGTTCGAGCTGACTCTCTTGCCACTCTGAGTAGCATTGGTTTTCGGTTATCCATTTTCGGTTGACGGCTCTCAGTGGTGATGAAGAACGAATTTCAGTCGTACCCATTCAGAACCTTGTTAACAAATAGCAGATGACGGACAACTACTTGCGTGATGCCCGTCACCAAAGGCTGGTGACTGCCGCCATAACGTTCCTGAACCCAGCCTGCTACAATAGGCTCGGGTCGGCACGAATGGGGGCACGCCCTTATTGTCGATTGACCCGCAGTGGGAGCAGGGGCATCCTTCCACGAGCGGACTGCACAGTACTCGCTGCATGCACCGAAATCTCGTGGCGACCCATTCTTCCTTCGATAAGAAGAGGAGAGCAAAGAAGGAGGGCGGAATGGTTGCCTTAAGGAAGGAACAGGCCCGACCGAGAACAAAGGGCGGCCTCAAGAGACCTGGCATCCTGATCCCCGAGGAACGCTTGGACGTTGTGCACATAGCCGGAAACAAGACCGTGTGCCTGGGCTGTGGTTACGAGAACCCGGTCGGCAAGCGGTTCTGCGAAGTCTGTGGGCGAATTGTGGTGGCCTAGATGGAACAACTTGCTGATCCGTGTATTACGCGTCACAGTGAGTTGCCCCTTTTGGGTTGGCCTTAGTGTCTTACGTTTTCAGGGGAGAGAAGGGCTATTTACAACCTATTCTTCACACTCTATAGTCGAAGTATGGGAGAAAGCGAAGGAGAGTTCTTGAGTCCTCTCTCGACCCGGGAAGGAACGGGGCGAGTAGGCCTGCCACTTGCTCCGGCGAGAATCCTTAGGCTCTCCACCAGCAATACGACAGGGAAAGACACAGTAGCCATGGAAACGATGCTGGGCAGACGTAGCCAGCAACCACATGCCGCCGATAGCCGTTGGCTATACAATTTCCTCGCACGTGTGCCGATCTTCGCCAACCTACCAGCCACAGAGATCGTCAGCGTGGCGAGCAAGATGCGCGAAAGGGTTTTTCGCAAGGGCGAGGTGATCTTCCACAAAGGCGATGCTGGTCAGGTGATGTACATCATCCGTTCTGGCCAAGTGCGGATCTTCATGGTTACCGAAGAAGAACAAGAGGTTTCGGTGGCCATCCTCTCAGCCGGCGACTTCTTTGGCGAATTCGCACTTCTGGACGACAAGCCTCGTTCGGCGAGCGCTATCTGCATGGAACGAACACTGGCACTTACGCTCCATCGCGATGATTTCCTTGCCCATCTCCGGGAGCATCCAGACCTGGCGATTGGGATCATGTCGCTGCTCACGGCCCGGCTGCGCCAAGCCAACGAGCAGATCGAAAACCTTACGTTCCTTGACGTCTACGGCCGGGTGGCCAAGAAGCTGCTCGACCTGGCCGAGACTCACGGCGTGCGCACCCCCACCGGTATTGCCATTAACCTGCGTCTCACCCAGCGCGACTTGGCCAGCCTGGTAGGGACCACCAGGGAGAGTGTTAACCGCGTCCTGAGTGCCTACCAAAACCGCGGAGTGATCGAACTCGAGCACCAGCACGTCACCATCCTCAAACCCACCGAACTCCGCAAGCGCATCTACTGAACGGAAGTTCAATACAGAGACACGGGGTTCTCTCAGTGTTGCCTTCGTCCAGAACGCCAAGAGCACCTTTCGCGGATCGTCGGCCTACCATGGGGGAGAGATTGTCCCGTGCCAGATAGAACAGACCACAGACCCCCGTTCTCTGTGTCTCCGTGTTGAGATGCGATCTACGCCGGCTTCTGTGCCTTCACTTTCAGGCTAGTCACCGTGAAGCCCGAGAACTCGATACCCGCTGCTGAGTTGATCTTCACGTCCACAAACCCGGCTTGGCGGACCTTGTCGAGATAGACGTTTTCTTCCAGTGCCCCGGCGACACAGCTGGCCCAAGCTTCCATTGAGGACCGCACTTCTTCGGGTAGTTCCCGATCGACCACCATGTCGGAGACGCAGAGCCGGCCGCCTGGCTTGAGGACGCGATAAGCCTCGGCAAAGACGGCATCCTTATCGGGAGAGAGATTGATCACGCAGTTGGAGATGACTACATCGACCGTGCCGGTGGAGACCGGCAAGTGTTCCAACTCGCCTAGACGGAACTCCACGTTATCGGCGCCGATCTTCTTGGCGTTTTCACGCGCCAAACGGATCATGTCTGGCGTCATGTCCACGCCGATGACGTGGCCGCTCGCGCCAACCTTCTTGGCGGCGAGAAAGACGTCGATGCCACCGCCACTGCCAAGGTCGAGCACCGTCTCGCCTGGGCTCAGCGCGGCGATCGCCGTGGGATCGCCACAGCCGGCCGCGGCTTCCACAACGCTGTCCGGAAGGTCGGCAAGCTTCTCGGCGCTATAGATCACGTCGGCATAGCGGGTCCTGGTGGTACCGCCACAGCAACTGGCCGAGACCTGGGTTGCTTGGCTTGACGAAGAACAGCAAGCCGTCTCCACTGTTTCAGCCGGGCTGGCTGACGGACAACAGGAAGCGATGGCCCGTCGCGCTAGCTTGCCATAGTGTTCTTGGACTGCCTTCCGGAGCTCGTCGGGGTTGCGCATACTCATTTCTCCACTCCTTGCTTGTTTGGACAACATATTTCTGTGGCCACGGCCACGGCTTCCTGCAGATGTGGTAGCACCGCCGACCAGGAGGCGGCGGCCGTCTGATATGCCTGCTCGCCTCTCTCGGTGAGGTAGCACACCTTCCGCTCGCGTCCGCCCTCGAACTCAGTCTGACAGACGACGTAGCCACCCTCCGTCAGTTCATGAAGCGTCGGATAAACCATAGCGTCGGTCGGGTCACAACAGCCGCCACAGAGGGTCTTGACAGACCGCGCGATCTCGTATCCGTGCATAGGCTTCCGGTGCAGCGCCGCCAGCAGGAAGAACCGTGTCACGCTCCGCCGGAGCAACATGTTCCAGTATTCCGGGCTCCTCAAATCACTCATCCGGGCCCCCATACTCCTAGGATACCTATGCCTAAGTAACCTATGCCTAGGTGGGTTAGATATTACACCCCCGATTCGCCCTTGTCAAGAGGTTTTTCGGACGTGACTGCTCAGACGTGGGATAAAGGAGTATGGAGGCAGTTCTCGAAGGCGTCGGAAGATGTAGGGGGGCGTCTCGACCCTCTCTTGCCACGCAACGGCACCCACGGTTCTTGAGGGTCCGTGTGGAGCGCGTACGGGACTTTGGTGGTACCTGGCTTGGGCTACAGATGGTGGACATGCTCGACCTGCTCTCGCTTCTCGACCAATTGCTATCTGTGGGACGAGAGGACATCCCTTGGTCACTGATGGCTGGCCCTCGTCCTGATGCGGCTGTACGAGCCTTCGAGTGAACCACATATCGCCGAGCTCTACGCAGCAACTCACTGCTTGGAATGCCGAGGCACTGTAGGAGGTCTACATCCAACTAACGGAAGCAGAAGCGGCCTTTTGCATTCTGAAGGCGGATGGAAATTCATGCTATGTAGTGCCAATTCTTCCCCTTTTCACACTCAACTCAAACAACCCCCAAGCGTGAGACTGCGGAAGTCGGGCTAGGGGAGCGACGCGCGGTCCAGAATCTGCTTTCTCGCTCGACGCGCCATGGGAGGCAGCATCGGGTGGTGCACGAAGCATGAGTTTGTCCGTCGTCTAGCCAATCCGGTTCCAGCCTTTGGAGCAACCCGTCCAGCAGCACTCCGTGCGCTGGTATCAAACTTCAGGAGCCGGCCCAGCTAAGGCTCAGCAGGCCGGGCCAAATCCAATGGGATGATGGGCACGGGGAAAACAGTGAACTTGTCGGGATCTGAGGAGTAGGTCTGCAGGAACAAGCGTGCCGCCCTCTCTGCTGTCTTGAGAGGAGCAAGCTTATCCGACCTAGTCTCGTCTTCGACCTGCTTGTCGAACTGCGGATCACTGATCGTTGTGTGCCAGACTCGCGACAGTCCAGCATGCTGAGCGCCGAAGTACGTCAACGCCGCCATGGCTTTGCGTCCACCGGAGAGCGAGACGTGGAGCGGCCGGTCGGGATAGCGCTCTTGCAGTCGGACAATCGTTCTTCCTAAAGCTTGGCCGAATTGAATGCAAGCTTCCCGCGAATCCATGTCGTGCATACCTTCGATAGGTGCCTCCTCGACCGGCACCATGTCCCCTCCACGAATCTCACTGAGCTTGCGATCCTCGAAAAGCTCCTTCACTAGTCGTACGCCGTTGCGAATGGGGTGATCATTTCCTGCATAGAGGAGCACCACACGTTCGATACGGATACGCTCGCGTTCTCGCAGCAGCACGTACGTCTGTGTCGCGACCATAGGCGACTCGCCGAGCGGCACGAGCAAGATGGCGGGGCGTGAAGGGAGATCATCGAGGGTGTACCTATCGTCGAATGGGCCCCGACCTATCCACTCCTCACCGTCGACGTCATAGCGTGCGTCGCTCGCGTGGACCGATAGGCCCACGACCACCACACGGTCTACCTGCCGGTGAGGCCAACCGACGATGTCGTTGGGCTCGGTATAGAAGAACGGGCGCTCGGCAGTACGCCCAGCCTCATAGAAGTGGTAGGTGCGTCTGTGGGCGCGGAACTCCCCATGGACCTTCTCCTTCAGCACCGCTGGCTCCCTCATGCTTCGAAAGCAGTTCCGGAACCGCTCGGCCACGTCGCTATCCAGTTCGGAGAAGCGCTCATATGCCGCACGTGAGAAACGAAGCTCGAGTCGTTCGCTTGATGGACGGGCACCGAACACGCGCTCAAAGAACGCGCTGCCATAGTGATCGATCGCGATGCGGAAGCCCTCGTCCTCGGTCCCGTGCGCAAGGTATCGCCGCAGGTCGGCGGCTTGTGCCAGTGGTTGGAAAGGTATCTCAACTAAAGTCAGATCCGCGATCGGCGGGAGCATCGCGGTGCGCCGCTTACCATCCGCCATGTTGAGGAGTTCTTCGTTCGTGAGAAAGTGGCGCCTGGTCGGGTCGCGCTCGTGCTTGTCCAGGACGTGATAGAGGCCGCGGATCTGAGGATGGAATTGCGTGGCCACGGCCGTCAGTGCCGCCATGCTCTTGCGGCCACTAGCGACCGACACGTACACGTCATCCTGCACGTGCCCATGGAGCACAGAGTCCAAGGCACGCAGGTACTCGATGCAGTGCTCCTCCGTGTTCGCGTCCGGAAAGCCTAGGTTGTATCCCCGGACGTAGCAGCGTCCTTGGAGCGCGTCCTCAATGAGATCGAAGCCGAAGTCGATGGCTTGGCTGGCCTGCCCGGTAGGATAAAGCACCTCGACCACGTCGACGCCAGAGTGAGGGCCATCGGGATGGCGCTCCAGCGCCTCCACCATGGCGGTGACGACGATCGGCGAGTCGCCAAGCGGGGCGATCAGCACTGTGGCCATGGACGCTTCCCTCCCCATCAGTTATTGGCTGCGAGCGCGGGAATTGACCCACGTCTCGCCGTCAGGGGGTCTGCGATATCGGTGCCGCTGGATTCGCCGCGAACCAGTTCCTGCCCGGATATCGGTAGGTGCCAGTAGGCGGCCAGCGCCAAATGCGGCGCAGGTCTTGGAGCATGACCGAGGTCGTGTCGGCCACGTAAGGCGCAATGTGCTGGTTGACGAAGGCGTGCAGCATCTCGCCTTCGTACGTTTCCACCCGGCCGCCGGTGTAACGGGCGCTGTCGCGCCAACGCACGAGGCGCGTCACCTGCACGTGGATACTGCCCAGCCCGGCCGGCTTGGCATAGCCGACCTTGTGACGCAGGTCGCGCTCGTGGCCCAACTCCTCCTGCTCAAGCACCAGTGCGTACAACAGCGGCGGAAGTTCGTCGTCGGCTACATTCGCGAAGTGAGCGGTGAAGGTGAAGGCGGTCCCAGCCCCAAGCGGCGCAATATGCTGGTTGAGCTGCTTGTTCTCGCGACTGAAATGTAGCCTCGATTCGGTTTGGATGCTGCTCTGGTGAAAGTAGAACTTGCGACCGGCCACCAATTGGCTGGCGCCGTCGAGATACCAGGCGCGGTGCCGTGGCTTGGGCGCGTCGAGGATTGGAGTGAAGATCGGATCGTGGCGAACCTCGCGGATGCAAACTGCATCGTCGAAGCTGACTTTGCCAAGCGATAGGACCTGGCCGCCTTGCACCAATCCAAACAGCCGGCAAGCAGGACACAGTTGTCGGCTATCGCGACATTGGCGAAACTCAGGCGGCAGGTTCCTGGAATAGACCACCGTCGGACGCCCCTGCTGGTATTCGTAGTCTCCGTCAAACAGCCACCAGCAGCCGGGCGCCACCGTTTCCACGAGGCTGCGGAAGAGGCCTTTGAGTGAACTCCCGGGGATAATGGGCGTGCCTTGGGCATTGGTCTGAAACCGCCTCGGCCCGGTGCCACCCGTCGCGGGCGCCGTGCCTTGTATGAAGAATGGTGTCTCGGCCGTGATCTGCCCCTCCACCCGACCGGTCCAGCCATTGAGCCGATCATGCGGCGCGTATGGCCGGCGAACGGGCGGCTTACTCCAGTCGATGCGCACGAAGTCGTAAGGGTTCATACCTCACAGCTCCTCGTCAAGACCGCAGAACCGCGAGAGCGCAATCATCCCGGACACGGGATCCATGTACTCCCGCACCCGCAGCCGCACGCGCCGCGGTCGCCCATTGACAGGATAGCGCAGGAGGCGCGGCACGCGCAGTTCGGCGTAAACCAGGGCATCACTCGTTTCACCGACGACAGCGGGGTCATCCACCCGTTCGCCCCAGAGGTCGTAGGTCACGTCTCGCGGCTTCAATGCGGCTAGATCGATGCCCGCTGGCGTCAGACCCTCCACTTGCACTGGCACGCCGACGCACCGCACCCGAACGATGGTTCCACCACCTTCGCCCGGTTCCCAGCGGCACTCGAACGCATCGCCGAAGATGCGCCCTCGCGTCTGCGGATCGATCCGCTGTCCGGCGACGAAGCGCTCGAACCGCAGACCGCGGGCGCGAGCCTCCGCGTCGAGCCATTCCGCCGGCACTTGCTCTACTATCGTCAGCGCCGGCATCGAGGGCAGCGAAGCCGTAAGAAGGTCGAGGCGCGACACGACGCCGCACAGCACCACCTCGTCCACTGCCAGACTCATCACTTACGACCTCCTGCCGGCCGCCATTGCAACGCCTCCCACGTCATGCCGTTCGGCACCTGCCAGTCCCTGACCCGCTCGACAAAGGCGGCGATGGCCATCTCACTTAGACGTTCCAGCTCATCGCCCACATACGCCGTCACCAGTCGCACGCCTTCAGGTCGAGGCGCTGGCTGCGCTTCGACCCTCAGCTCGTCGTCGGCGCGGGTGCCATAACTGCCGTCTGCCAGAAATCTGCCCAGCCCCCAGATATGGTTTGCGCTCGGCAACTCCACCAGCCCCGGATAGTGGATTTCGAGGCCGTTCGACCAACCCCTCTCCGTGCTCTCGCCATCTTCGTAAACCCAGCCCCTTACGGCGCCGAGCCCCCGCGAGCGCCCGGAGCCGATGCGGATCAGTCCATCCTTCAAGTCCTTGATGATGAGGAGCAGCGCGCCCAGTTGCCAGCACTCGAAGTTCCGCAGCACCACGTCGGCGGCAAAACGGACCCCCGAAGCGACGGCTTCCAGGTCGAACTTTGCCCCGTGCGCCGCCCCGCCCGTGAGGCGGTCGATTCCCACCCCGTCGCGCAACTCCGTGCGTGCGATGCCGTTCCCGGTCAGATAGGCGTCGCCAATGCTCACCCGCCCGATAAAGGAGGTCGAGCCGAAGAGGCGGCAGACGGGGCACGATTCGGCGTAAGCCGTTTCCGAGTTCAGCGGCGTGGTGTCCCGCCGCCAATGGGATAGGCCGGGCGGCTGCTCAACCGCCTCTCGTACGTGCAGCTTCTCGCCACAGAACACGTGCGGATAGCTGTCACATAGCAGCTGCGATCCATCCTCCCTGATATCCTCGTGCCGCAGGCGCAGAAACGGATTACAGACCGCTCCGGGCACGGGGTTGAGCGTGCGTGCCACCTTCTCGACATGGCTGCGGATCACACCCTTCAGGCTGCTCCCCGGCAGGTAGGGCTGCCAGTCGCCATTCCGGTAGGTACGCACCGGCGTCATGTCCGGCCCGCTGATGCTGGCGTGCCCGGACTTCACCAGCACCGGGCCGGCCGTCTCCAGCACCAGCGTGAACCGAGCCTCGTTGACCAGCCGCTTGAGCATGTCAGGCACTCCTTCCCTCAAACAGGTGGTCGACGTGGTGCCGCAGGAAACTGTCCACGTCGTCGATCGGTGTCATCCGGTCCGCCGCCGTCAGTGCGGCCAGTCGCTGCCCAGCGCCCTCTCGCCCGAGTAGGTAATCGCGCAGGCGCTGCACGCGCGTCTTCTCGTCGGTCAGGTCCAGCTCGTAGACCTTCAGATTGACGAGCCGGCAGCCGCCCAACCCGCGGGAGCGCTTGCCGCCCAGTCCGCCAAAGCCGGCGAGGTACTCGCACAGGCCCAAGCAGGTGAGTCCAAGATCGGTGGCGGTGGGATCGTCGAGATTGAGCTCCAGATCAAACGCCGTGTTAGCCTCGACCACCTCAAAGTCGAACTTGATGTGCTCGACGGCCCGTTCACTGTCATGGTCGATTCCCACACCGTCGCGCACCTGCGTCACGGGGTCTTCGCCGGCGGCCAGGTAGAGATCACTGAACCGGAGCTTCGAGGCAGCAAACGGGGAGCCGAACAGCTTGCACGTGTCGCACAATGCGGCCACCAGTTCCTGAACGAGTTTGGCCTCGTCCCAGCGCTCATCACGGCGGCGCCGATTAAACTCGCGCTGGCTCTCCCCTTGCACACCTGGACAGCCCGCCTCATCAAGCAGCGCGCAGGTACGGACAGTCGGGAGCGCACCTGCTATCCTTTCGACGGTGCTGCGGAAGGCACCCTTGAAACTGGAGCCGGGAATGAAAGGACGTCCCTCCGGGGTGCGGACGATCGGGCTGTCCGAGACGCTCAGCGTGCCGCTCCCGCCACCGATATGGAGCGCGGTACGCAACACGATCTGCCCGGTAAGCAGGTAGCGACGCTCAAACATACTCATCCCTCCCTCCGCTGGTGCCGTCGGCTTGTCGGCGCTGCATCAGCATGTTTGATGTTGCCGATCGCCCGGACAAGCTGCGCCTCCGTCACCAGGTGCTGCACGAACTCGCGCGCCAGGAGTCCGGCGTAGATTGCGGTCTGCGCCTGCTGTTCGTGCCGCGCCAGCCCGGCAGGTACGAACTCGGCCGCGTCGCGCTCGAGTTGCCGCAGCGCTTCATAGAGGTCGTCGTAGAAGTGCTTGTAATGACCCGTCCTTCCGCTTTGCGGCCAGGCCCGCTTGCGCTGTTTGTCGACGAACTGCATGAGATCGCGCCACTCCTGCGCATACTGCAATAGCCCATTGAGCTGTGCGCCATCCACCGGCTCGTGTCGCCGGGCGAACTCGATGGCCCGCTCATAGAGGACTCCGTCACTGAGCAAGCCGATACGTTCCCGGACCTCCCGCAGCAGGTTCATCGACGTTCTCCCTCTGCCAGCGGCACGAACGCGTAATGCGCCGCCATCTGGCGCACGAACTCGCGGATGAGCAAAAGGGAAATGCGTTGCCTCTCCGCTTCTGCCGCACCGAGCTGCTGGGCAACGTCGTCGCATCGGCGCCGTAGATCCTCCGAGATGAACTTCAGCAACTCGACGCCGAAGTCACCCTTGCGCCAGCTCTCGTCCTTCTTGCACTTCGCCGTATGCCGCTTGATATAGTCAAGGACGTCGGACACTTTACGGACGCTGGCGGCGATGCTCTCCAGCCCCTTGATCTGGCGGTTTCCCGCATCGCCGGTGATGGCACCGGCTGCCCGGCGCCCAAAATCCTCTGCCTCGCTGCTAATGGCGTCAGCCTGCAAAGCGACGGCGCGGATGAGCTGCATTTCACGGTTCATGCGTTCTGCACCTCCCTGTGAAACGGATCGGCGACCGTGACTCGACCGAAGCCCTCGGCCTTGCGCTCGCCGATGCCCTCTTCCTGAAGCCGCAACAGCGCACCGAAGTCTGGCTCCTGCTCGAAGCGCACGACGAAGACTGAGCCCATCCCAATCGCCAGCGCGTCCTCACGCGGCAGTCCCCATAGTCCGTTCCAGCCCGTCACACGGCGTACGCTGGCTGTGTGGTACACCAGCGTGGCGCCGGTGACGCCTGAATCGGCCAGCACGCTGCCATCGAGTTGCAGTCGCCAGCGCAGCAGCGGGTCAAGCACCAGCGCATCGGACGCTAGCGTGATGGGCACGTACCAACCCGGCGGCAGCGTGACACTGGCTTCCTCTGCTGCCTGCTTCAGTAGCTCTTTCCACGCCCGCACGCGGGCGGCCACCACTGCTGTAGTGTCCGCTTCCTTGGACTGCCGGCAGCTCACTACCGCCAGTCGACCCAGTCCCCGCGTGCGGTTGGTGCCCACGCGGAGCAATCCTTCTCCACCTGCTTCATCAGCGAAGTCACGGAACTTATCGAAGAGCTTATCCGGCATCGTCAACTCTGCCCAAAAGGTCGCGCCCTCCGGCACCGCCTCACGGCTGTACAGGATGCCCGCGTGTGCTGTACCTGTTGTCCGGCTGATCCCGGTGCGGGTGAGGAGCGTGGTGTCCAGCGCCGAGCTGCCGATGGCGCCGTCCGTAGCGGCGCGTCGATAGAAGCCTCTGAAGGTGTCAAGCGATGTGTTGCATTCGGGACACGTGGCTACCCGCTCCAGCGGACCAATCGCGCGCTCGCCACTCAGGGCAAAGAGTGCCCAGGGAAGCAAGTGGTCGAACACGCCGTGGTATTCGTGGTCGGCGTCGCGCTGGAATCGGAACCCAGGCCAGCGCTTGCACGAACGGGCAGTTAACGGCAGCGGCCGCACCGGGGACGTTTCGTCCTGGAGTGCTCGCTGCACTGGCGGAAACGACGCGGGATAAGCGTCGCCATAGCGCACGCGACCGCGAACGAAGAACTCCCCAAACTGCTCCGTCTTATGGGGATAAAGGATGGTGTGTGCCGCCGCAAGACCCCCAAGTAACGCCGAGCAGGGGATGTAAGGGAGGGTTTCGGCGCGGCCGGCGTCGCGGCCGGTGCGGAAAGCAACCGGTGACTCAGCTCGCAGGTTGAGAACGACGCGCATTGCTCCCTCACCCCTCTTCAGCCGCAAGATCGTACAGTTCGAGGTCTTCGAGACCCTTTAGCAATTCCGCCGGTTCCTCTTGCTGATCGTTGACTCCTATGGAGGAGATGGTGACGGTGCAGCGTCCAGCGCCTGTTGAGCGATTCCCGCCAAGACAGTCCACTGCGAGGAGCCCCGCCACCAGCAGCACCAGGGCGAAGGTAGCCCGCTGATCGGGCAGTTCATGGTCTTCAATGACGCCATAGATCCTTCCGTCGAAGGCCAGTCCCTGGATACCGTACTCGCTGGTAAAGAGGGCGCCTGGTCGGACGGTGCGGGTGAGCCGCGAGAGGCTCACCTGGGTCCGTTCTTGGACCTGCCAGCGCCGGTAGGCGGCCTCAAGCCGCGGTGCGTGGCGTGGAGAGAAGAAGTCGCGCCACGCGGCGCTCAGCTTCGCGTCGTCGAAGAACAGCGTCCCGGTGTGGGTGCGGGAACCGAACAGGGCAAAGACGGGGCTGCTTTTCGGCCGGAACTCATCGAGCCCTGCTGGGGCGTGTGGGCTGGTAACGGTCAGGCGGAACAGGCGGGCTAGGCGCTCGCACCGCTCACGCACGGCGCCTTTCACCGTCGAGCCAGGCACCGTGAGAAAACCCTCTGCGTCGCGCTGCACTGAGCGGTGGATCAAGCCAGCTGGCAGGCCTGTGCCGCAGTGAAAGGGGGCCTGGAAGGTGAACCGATACTCGATGGCGATGCGGTCACGGCGTCGCGGCATGGCTCACCTCCTGTGCGACGAAGTCGAAGATCTCCGCTACGTCTGCAATTGGCGTGCGCCAGATCGGCGGCCGTTCCTGCTCGCCGGATGAGAACCACGGGAACTGGACTTCCCCTCCTCCGGTCGAGCGAGCGAAGTCCGTCACCAGCCGCAGAAGCTCCCGCTTGGCGTCGCTCTCCTGCCAGCGGAGCAACGCGGATAGCGCTTCCAGTCGCCCACGCATATGGTCCAGAAAACAGGCTGCGCGCAACTGCTGCAGGCGCGTGCGCGGGCCGTCGGCCAGCACGCGCGCGGCCTGGAGCAAACGCCGGAAGTCCGTCGTGGTGTACGGACGGAGCGTCCGGTCGAGCGACTCCGGTGAGAGCGGCGGCCGCGGTCTCAGCACGCGCTCGACGTAGGTGTCGAAGTCCAGGTGGTTGGTGCTGCTCACGACCAGAAAGTTGATCAAGCCATCCCGCACCGCCTCACCTCTCCGCTGCCGGACGGCTGCCTCCCGCTTGGTGAATGCCAGCCCGCTCTCGGCCAGTTTCAGAAGCGCAGCGAAGGGAAAGCGCGCGTGAGCGAGAATAACTGTCGCGGAGAGCCGCAGCGACCGGCCGAGGCGTCTTTCCGTTTCTTGCGAAAAGCCCTCAACCAGAGTCAGGGCCACTTCAAGCGCTCGATCGGCGGCCGTCACGAGCACCACATCGTCGCCACCAAGGAGCAGGACGTCAAAGGGGAAGATAGAGTCGTTGCCCAATTGCGCAGGAGACAAGTGACGCGCAATGGCCTCAACAACCGCATGGTAGGCTGCTGCGTCGACGGCGCGCGCGAACTGCCCGATCTCCTCCAGCGTGTGCAGCCGCTCGAGCTCGCGCCCGATGCCGTCGCCGTCCGCGTAGATCAGCCCCATGTAGCCCTCAGGCCGTGAAGCGGCGGCAAGCGTGTCGAAGTCCTCGGGTCGACTCAGCCCCGCGACGAGTTGGTAGTCCGCACGACGCAGGCTGCTGATCAGGCGATGCCACAAGGGAGCGTCATCGCCAGCGGCGAGCCGGGGTTCGCGCAGCCAACGGGGAACGTCTTCGGTTCGAATCCGATCGTCCCGCTCGCGTTTGCGATTGCAGCTACCACAGAGGCGTTGTTCACCTTCTAGCCCGGACCAGCGAACAGTGCTGTATCGCAGGCCGCATGCCTCGCACGGCCGCAGCAGTGCGTGAGCTGTCAGCTCTGCCGCCACCGGATTACGGTCCTTCGCAGCACGCAGGCGGTACGCCAGCTGCCGCCAGAATATGTGGACGTCCGTGGAGGGGGTAACAGTCTCTGGTAGTTCAACTACAGCACTGCTAACAGATGCCGATTCGGTTGCTTGTAGGTAACCATGCTGGACTGCCAGCCGTGCCGGCTCGGCGTGCTTGCTGTCTACGACGAAGAGTCCAGATCCGCCGTGGGCGTACACGGTTGCCGCGCCCGGCGCTGCGTCCAGAACGAGTCGCTCCATCTGGTTCCGGTTCAAGTCGTCCAGGATGGCACTCGCCCCACGGATGTCACGCAGGACACCGGTGGCGAACACGTAGTCCTTGATGCGATCGGTGTCAAAGGCCAGCAATGCTTGACTCATGGCACGCACCGATTTATCTCTCTACGAAGAGCCCTCACTCCGCCCGTTCCTCCAGCACCTCGGCGCCGATCTGGCGCAGCGTCTCGTTCACCGGCCAGGAGACGGGCTTGGAAGAGCGCGAAAATCCATGGTTTGGACGCTAGGCGGGCGGAAAAGCGGGCGACCAAAGATTGTACTGACAGTTTTGCCGTGCTGAAGCCGCCTGGCTGATGGCTATCTTAGCGTAAGAGAGAGGCAAATCATACAAGAGGCGTCCAATATGGGAAGATCAGGTTGGATGCTGGCGATCGAGAGTGCAGGAGACCCGCTCTCCTGCCCACTTTGCCTTACCTTGCCGTGATCCCACAGCACATCGGACTCTCTGGTAGACCGGTTACTAAGATGGCAACCCATCAGCCCGGTCTGTGGTTGTCCCCACTGTTCTCGGGGTTTTGGGGCGGAGGTTCACGATCTTAGCTACGATCTCAGCCATGGTCCATCACTTTCGGGACAGGTCCGCCCAGATGATGCTGAATGGCTTGGTCGCCGGGGTCGGCGACCCGGTGGTGCTCGCCCAACTGGCGAAGAAAAGACTGAGGGTCAAGACTCCCGAACTGGAGCAGGCCTTGCAGGGAAGCTTTGCCGCTCATGAACGATTAGCGATTGACGGTGGCCACTCATCTCGATCATCCTGATGAACTGGCTTCTTGGGCAGGGATGGCACCGGGCATTAAGCAGAGCGCAGGCAAACGCCGTAGTGGTACCACTCCAAGAGCTAACCTGTGGCTCCGCCCAGCTCTAGTCGAAGCAGCGCATGTGCAGGACGGTCAAAGGGCAACTACCTGTCGGCTCAGGCCCACCGCCTGATGGCCCGACGGGGTAAGAAAAAAGCTACTGTCGCCATTGGTCACACGGTATTGGTCATTGGAAGATGCCCCGGCGCTGTTAGCAGCAGCCCGGAGCGTGGCCAGGCTAGGGAGAGTAGCCCGACAGGTCAATTGCAGCACAGAACAGCCTGGCAAGTCCCTCTGCCGGCCTTTCGTTTTCCGGCTAAGCAGCCAAGCTATCTTGGCACCAATTTGACAGCAGCCTTTGGTAGCA
>Ga0315298_1004072_pt1 | contig 22336 bp, 20 predicted proteins | sample WHS_1_MG_FD_203077 | JGI IMG/M metagenome (GOLD analysis project Ga0315298, IMG submission 203077) | Extremophilic microbial mat communities from Washburn Hot Springs, YNP, Wyoming, USA - WHS_1_MG | ecosystem: Environmental > Aquatic > Thermal springs > Hot (42-90C) | place: USA: Wyoming...
TCTTCCACGAATCCTTGAGCTTTCTTCAAAAATTCTTCTGCGTTTCTAATTAGCAATTGTACTTCGTCTTTGCCGAACACTATGCCTATTTCGTAATCGCTGCTTTCCCTCATTTCGAAGGCTCTTTTAATATATTGTGCAAACTTTTTGTCTAACATTTTTGTTTTTATTATCCTTAAGCCGAATTCTGAAATTAGGCCTGCGTGGGTTTTTGCATCAAATCCTAACGTGTTAAGCATGGCTTTGGCTGCATGGAAAAAAAAGCGTAGTATGCTGGTTTACAGCGTAACATGCCCTTTTCGAAAAGAAGTTTAGCTGCCTTTAACCTCGCTTTTGCGCGCGCGGCAAAGCGTGGAAGAAAGCGGGCGATGACAGCCTACAGAAAATTTTAAATGAGAATGTATGCGCTGTTGTTCAAGAATTTAAGATTTAGCTTATTTAGATGGATGTTATGTTTAGGATTTCTATTGCGGCTATTTCTCCTTTTTCATCGTAGTGTATGATTGCTTGCCCGTCTTTTGTTGGTTCTCCATGGGTTGTTTCAGCATGTTTAAACCTTATGAATAAGTCTCCAACGTCGTCTCCATAATCTATTGTGATAACTTTCCTAGGCAGTTTTATCCCATACTTCTTCTCAATCTTTTCCAGCACTTCTCTTACGTTAATATCTAAGAGGGTTTCAACTTTTTGAATTGCCTATACCTCCTGGCCTTTCTTCTATAACTTGTATAGAAGGCGGTTCTTATATAGCCTTCCTCATTTTCCCTATAGTAGACCACTACAATGTAGTCTGACAATTCGCCACGCAACCTTTTCAATGCGTGGAACGCTCCTGCCTGGTCAACGTATACCTCGTCTGGGTTGGCAACAGCATCCAAAACAAGAACTAACTTGTTCTCAAGTTCTGGATGCCTCAAAATTATATGCTTCCACCTCTCATCTGTAAGCAAAATCCTAGCTCCGTCAAAAGCCCTAACACTCATAAGCCTCAACCTTAAAAGGGATTAACAACAACAATTTTAAAGCTTGTCCAATCAGACACCACACTTCGTTCCTGCGCGCTTGGGATTTTAGGCAGCTTTTAATGAATGTTAGCCTTTCCATAACACTTTGAAAGTGCATTAGATCCGTCAACAACCCAATAGCGGATCTAAACGAAGACGGCGTAGTAGACATCTACGACCTTCAAATAGTGTCACCAACCATATACAATTTGGGCTTACGCCTGGCCGGTTCAGGGCGAAACGAACACAACGGACAACACTTTCATTGACAACTACATTATTATTGTCATGGTTGGTGACATAACAGGACCAACTCCAAACGTTCCAGACGGCTGTATAGATGGCAAAGACATTGCAACAGTGTGTAGAAACTTTGGCAAATCCATAAATGATCCAAGATGCAACCGAAACACGGACATAAATAACGATGGAACTGTGGATGGCAAAGACATAGCCATAGTATGTAGAAACTTTGGCAAGACAGACGTATAACATTTTTTCTTTTTATGTTAGCGCGCATGCTTGTAATAGCGTATTATGCCGGAAACAATTTTTATATTTCACAACTCTGCATAATTCTTGGTAAAAATGAAGTTTCAGTTTGTTTTAATATTTGTTCTTGTTGGCATGCTCGTATTCTTCTTCCCTAAGCCTGTTTTATCTAACTCTCAAGTTCTAATAGAGTTTCTGTTTTATGATAATTTTTGTCTTTATTGTCCAACGCAGCAAATTTACTATCAAGTTTATGTGCATAATAGCCTTGTGATAGATAATATTCAGCGAGATTATGGAGACAATGTTTTGGTTGACCGCATTTATTGGTTGTCTGAAGAGGGGCAGGAGAAAATAAAAGTGTACGGTCTTGGGTCTTCGGATTGGAATACCATAGTTGTTAATGGTGAGATGATTTTGAAAGGTGGCGACAAGTTTGTTGATGAAGTTTTCTTAAGAAGTATTATTGATTCCTACTTAGCTTTGGAGCACGATATTGCTATATTAGATGTTCGGCCTGATGCCCGCAGCATATTAATTGGGGAAACTTTTAACGTAAACATTGTTGTTGCAAACAAGGGTAAACAATTTGAGTCTTTCAATGTAGAGGTTTATTTTAATGAGACTTCTGTTGGAACATTGTTTGTTGATATGTTAGAACCTAATGCTACACAAAATTTGCATTTTCATTTTGATACTGCTGGACTTTCTGAGGGGGTTTATTCTTTACGTGTTTATGCTCCTCCGGTTCAAGGTGAAATTAATACTTTTGACAATACGTATTTAGCTGGTGTAGTGGAAATCAGAGCTCAAAATACAAGCTATACTATTATGCATGATTTAGCCGTGTTTTTGGCGGTTCCTTCAAAATCGTTTGTAAACCAGGAACAGATTAGCATAACAGCTACTGTTAAAAACTTTGGAACCGTTGCTGAAAATTTTACGTTAAAAGTGTTTATAAATGGGTCGATTATTAAAGAAGTGAACTACTATGGCTTACTTCCAGGCGAAAGTTTTCATGAATCACTTATTTTAGACACTTATAATTGGGCTAGTGGAAATTATGTTGTCAAGGCTTCTGTAGAACTCGCTGAAGATGAATTGGATAAAAGCAACAACGAGTTTTCATGTGTAATTAGTTTTATGAGGCTTTCTAATGCTAAGTTGGATTTTACAGTTAATTTTTCGTTGGCTTTTGTTTTTGGTTTTTTTGAAACGTTCTCTCCTTGTCTATTAATATTGTTGTCTGTGATTCTCAGCCATACGCTCGGAGAGGCAACAAGCTTCAGAGAAGGGTTTTCTAAGGTTATGCTTTTCGGAATCGGTTTTGTTTTTGCAGGGTTAACCGTTAGCCTAATAACCCTCTTGTTATTCTTTTCGCTTCCTTTTCAAAATTTATTGATTTTGGCTGTATGCGTGTTTGCAATATTGTTTGGTCTAAACATGATAGGCTTAAATTTTTCACGTTTCTTCAAAATTAGGGGCGAAAGAAAAGTTTTCATTCAGAAAATAGCAAGGAAATATGTTCAAATGCCTTTAGGAATTGTGGCTTTAGGCTTTCTCTTTTACTTTCTTGACCCTTGTATTGCACCATTTTTCTTTGCCCTTGTGCCGTTGGCAATTAATGTTAATTTTGCTTTAATAGTTGTGGCTTTTTGTCTCGGGGTTATGCTCCCTTTTGTTGGAGTGGGAGTTTTTGCTGGTTCGATATCAAGGTTGGTTAGGGGCGTGTATAGGCATAAGTTTAAATTGAGGTTAGTGAGTGGTTTAATGCTAATTTGCTATTCTGTCTATGTAATGGTTTGTTATATGTTTTGATGGAAATTTCAGCATGGTTTGATTTTGTCTACTTTTGTATTTTTATTGATAAGATGTTTAGGTAGGCTAAGCCCAGTCTGTCTAGGTTTTGAAGCAGGTAATCTTTTGCTTCTTTATACGGCACGTTTCTTCCTATTACGATGCAGCTTAACCCGTATGTTGGTCTTGTTCGAAATTTTGGTTGTATCACGTCTGGGTCAATGTTATGTTTTTTAATTATCTTTATCCTATAACGTTCTATTCCGTGGATTCTGCATTTAGCCTCTATCAAGAGGCTTGGCAACTCCTTCTCCTCCCTTAAATTTTTAGTTCATTTAGTATTTTATTTACGTTTCGCCAGAATTCCACCGTGAATTCTATGAATCTTTCTTCAGATTTTAGCTTTTTTAAGAAGAGGTATCCTCCGCCGAACATTGTTGCTAAAAGTGGTGGGATTCTATCTTCCCAGCTCTTACCCCTTTTTTCTTCTATTTTTATTGAGAATTGGTTAGGTTCTCCCTGTATTTGTATGGTTATGTCACCTTCAATTTCATATTTTGATGAGTTGTTGGCAATTATTATGTATCCTCTTTCCTCATTGTAGACTGTTACGTCAAAATCCTCCCCCTCCAGGTACTTTGTTATTCTCTCCATAAGAGTTTGAATGTTTACGTTCTGGTTTGTCCAGTTTTTCTGCATTCGAGTTCCCTAAAATAGTGTTGACATGGAACATAATTTAAAGGTTAGGTTTTTGCTTATTCCTCTTTTAAGAAAACGAAGGTGCCGATCTCTTCATCAATTCTCATTTTGAAGATGTGTTTATCTCTCCATGTCTCACGTGAATATATTTCTATCTCTATTAAGTATGTGCCATCTGGTTGTTTTATGACGCGAATAGGGTTTCCAAATTGTATTGCAATTGGCTGTGTTGTCCCATTTTTTATTTCTTGATACCAGTAGTTGTTTGGATCTGTCATTCCCTCTGCAAAGATTACAACGTCATGGGCGTCTCCGCCGATAGGTGTTAAATTGAACTGTAAATATTCAATTTTTAGGGCTGTTGCTGAGCCCTGTATTTTTTGACCTTGGGCTTCAGCGTTTAGGAATAGGAAGTATTTGTTTGGGTCTTGTTTAGGCGGGTTTGTCTCCTTTTTTGTTTGTTGGTTTAGGGCTGAGATTATTATTATTGTTGCCATTATCGTTATTGTTGCCGCTATTGCAATTTTTCTTTTCCGAGTGAATTTTCCCTTTCTCACCCATTTTGTTTTTGTTTTCATTCTTGTCTCCCGCAGTTTACTTCATTCTTCTGGAAATATTCAAATAGTGGTGATGCATATTTTTATTGTGGTGCTCCGTTTGTATCCTTTAGATCAGAAGTGGTTTTGGCAGCTTTTCTTTATACTTTTAGTTGCAGTTTTGGCTCCGCTTTTAATTTTTTATGTTGTTATGGTTGTTGCTCCTTACGCGGTGGTTGTTTTTTTGGTTGCTGTCGTTTTTGTTTGGGTTATTGTTAGGAGTTATAGGCGTTGGGTTAGTTCTGAAAAGAAACGTGATGAAGGTGGAAGTGTTGAGGCTGATGCTGTTTCTGGTGTGGCTGAATAGAATTTTTCACTGGAACTTTTTTCCGTAAGAATTAAATATCTGCTTATCTTTTAAAGTATTTGCGGAAAGGATAAAAGGGGAGAAAGAAAATGGATAAGCGATTACTTATAGCTGCAGTCTTGGGCATGTTGATGGTTTTCTCAGCGTTTTTCTCAGTGAAGGCTATGCCGCCAATAACTGATAAGATGCATCTAATGGTTGCCACTATTGAGGGTGGAAACCCTGAAACTGTTGACCCTGCCTGGTGCTACGACACAGCCAGCGCCGAATTGATATTCAACGTTTATGATACTCTGATAACTTTTGACGGTGAACATATGGAGACATATTTGCCATCAATAGCGACTGAATGGAAAATTGAAAACATAACCGGTGAGGTAAGCCCAGAAGGTATTCCATGGTATTACAGATACACCTTTAAGATAAGGACAGGCGTAAAGTTCAGCAATGGAATGCCATTAACGCCTGAAGATGTTGAGTACAGCTTTGAAAGGGCTATGGTTCAGGACAGAGATAGTGGTCCAACATGGATGTTCTATGAGCCATTACTAAACACCTGGGGCGCCTATGGTCTAGTGGATATAGATCCGAAATTTAACCTCTCCACACCCGAGGGCATAATTAACGTTGGTAAGGCTATTGACCATGCTGTTGAGTCAAACTCCACGCATGTATGGTTTAACTTGGCGTTTCCAGGCGCATACGCGCCGTTCATGCAGATCCTATGCCAATCTTGGTCAAGCATTCTAAGCAAACAGTGGATAAACAGTCTTGGACGGGGCGACTGGTCAGGTGATTGGGGAGATTACACAGAATGGATAGACCACCACAACCCAGAAATTTCGCCACTTGACGATCCTGAACTCGGCGGACCAGTGATGATGGGCTCAGGCCCATATATTCTTGAAACATTAAGCTACACAGATGAGTATTGGACAATTGTGAGAAACGTGAACTATTGGCGCGGTTGGCCTGCAGATTTTCCAAAGCTTGGGCCAACAAAGCCTGCAGGCTGGGTTGACCGCGTAACAGTATCATGGCACTGGGTTTGGGAGACAAGGCGAGACATGTTCTTAAACGGAGAAGTTGACTTCTGCGCTGTGCCACGCATGTACATTGGAGAAATGTACTTGGACCCAACTACAAAGAAGCAGCTGAAGCCGGGAATAAGATGCATATACCCGCTGCCTGTGTTGGCAGTGGATGGCATCTTCTTCTGCTTCAACATCACCACGGCAACGCCGTACGGAAAAGTCTATCCATGGGGTTCAGGTTTCCACAGGGACGGCATACCGGCAGACTTCTTCGGCAACCCAGAATGGGGTATACACGTTAGAAAGGGCTTCGCTTACGCCTTCGACTATAACTACTTCTTGCAAGATGTTTACCAAGGCGAGGCTATCCAGCCGCCAACAGCCATTATTCCAGGATTACCATGCTACGACCCAACAGTTCCAAAATACTACTATTCACCCCAAAAAGCCTTAGACGAGTTCAGCCAGGTTCCAGGACTGCTACAAACAGGCTTCACAATAACACTCTTATACAACACTGGAAACACCCCCAGAAGGAGGGCAGCTGAAATATTAAGAGACGGCCTCGAAGCAGTTGACACTCTAGAAGGTCCAGACGACAAATTCACAATAGAAATCAGTAGCGTAGATTGGAAACCCTATCTGAGAGCATGCCTCTACCACCAGACACCACTGTTCATTATAGGATGGCTGGTTGACTACCCAGACCCCCACAACTTCGCCTACGCCTTCTACTATAGCCACGGAGCCTTCGGAGCTTGGCAATTATACAAAAACCCGGAGATGGACGCACTCATAGAGGAGGCTATAAGGTTGCCAACCTTTGAAGAAAGATGTCCAATTTACAGGCAAATATCACTATTGGCTATTGAAGACTGTCCAAGCGTGACAATAGACCAGGCGATTGGACGCCACTTCGAACGCAGCTGGGTTGTCGGCTGGTACTACAACCCAATCTATCCAGGCGTCTACGCCTACAACCTCTGGAAATGGTATTACATACCCCACGCCCTCCAAGACACAACACCAGAACACCCAATAAACAACTATCTGCCATACGACGTCAACTATGACGGCACAATAGACGGCAAAGACATAAGCACAGTAGCAAGAGCCTTCGGCTCAGACCCAGGCCCACCAGTCCACCCAAGATGGTGCTACAGAGCAGACGTCAACAACGACAGAGTATGCGACGGCAAAGACCTATCCTACGTAAGCAGAAACTTCGGAAAAACAAGCCCAGTGTGGACTCCATAATCTAACCAATTTCCCCATTTTTTATTTTTAAATCTCTTCGCCAAACTTAAATATTCAACTATATTTTCTTATTTTGAACTACTATGACATCCCTTCCAGCATATATTGCAAGGAGACTCATTCTTTTAATATTCGTGCTTTTAGGTGTTTCACTCTTAATATTTGCAATAACAACACTTATTCCAATTGAAATAAGGGCAATGTTGTACGTTAGAAACGTCCAGCATACTTCACCTCAACAACTGATAGAAATTGCAAAGAAGCGGGGACTTGACAGACCCATCCATGAACAATTCTTTGCATGGCTCAGCGAAGTTCTTCAAGGCAACCTTGGATTTTCAAAATTTTCACAACAACCAGTTGCAGACGCAATCCTTGAAAGGTGGCCCTACACATTCGAAATAGTTCTTTTCGCCGCCCCATTAATCATTTTTATCGGAATATTTTTAGGCGTTCAAGCCGCAATACATAAAGACGGATTAATAGACCACGCTTGCAGAGTACTATCCATAATCGGCTGGTCCCTCCCATCCTTCTGGCTAGGCCTCCTCCTACTTTCAGTATTCTCAGGATACTTACACTGGGTTTCTCCGGGTCCACTAGATACAAATCTACTGCAATTTAGAAACAACCCCAGCTCAGGATTTATACGATACACTAAGATAGACCTATTCGACGGCCTCTTAAACGGGCGGCCGGACATAACCCTGAACGTAATCCAACATGCAATATTGCCTGTAATAGTGATAGTTACCATTAACGTGGCATTACTAATTAGAGTTATGCGTTCATCAATGTTGGAAGCTCTAAATAAACCATATACGGTAGCCGCTAGGGCAAAAGGGTTAGATGATAAAACAGTCATCTACAAACATGCCAGAAGAAACGCTCTAATACCAGTAGTTACCCTTTCGGGAATGCTAGTGGCTGGACTTTTAGGCGGGCTTGTAATAACTGAAACAGTTTTCGGATTTGGCGGGCTAGGACAATGGGCTGCAAATGCAGCCTTACAACTTGACGTGCCCGCAGTTTTAGGATACGCATTGCTAAGCGCATTTCTCTTTGTTATTGCAAACTTAATTGTTGACATTCTATACGCCTACATTGATCCGAGAATAAGGCTGGTGTAAACTTGGATTTAAGTGCAAAATGGAAAGAACTAAAAGTCTCATGGCAGCCACGGATAAAAGAATGGAAATTCATGCTTAAAAGAATCCGCGAATCCCCACTGGCACTTATTGGAATAGCTATAATAATAGGTTTTGTAATTATTGCGTGCCTAGCTCCAGTACTTGCCCCACCGCAAGCTGGGTGGGATCCATTTATGCTTCGTCCCGATAAAGATCTTGCTATTTTAACTCCAGATCCCACACCGCCTACTACTCGGCATATTTTCGGGACCACAGCAGAAAAATTCGACATCTACTACGGGTGTATATGGGGTACAATAAACGCCTTCCGCGTAGGCTTAATTGTTGTAGCAATAGCACTTGTCATAGGTGTAGTGCTGGGCACAGTAGCTGCCTATTACGGCGGCCTAATAGATGAAATACTAATGAGGTTCACAGACATAATAATTGCTTTGCCAGGACTCGTGCTTGCAATGGCCCTAGTAATAGCCTTCCCAACAGCAATTCCTTTAAATATAACCCTTATAATACTGGTGGTTTCAGCCGTTTTATCAATTTATTTCGCAGCCTTCAAACCGCAGAGAAAATACCTCCTACCCAACCAAATAATCTTACTCATATCCCTTTTCCTATACCTAACAAACCCCATAGTTATAGGTTTAAACATGTCCAAACTAGACAAGGTTCTCATATCCCTAGCAATAGTGGGATGGCCTGGCTACGCAAGACTTATCCGCGGCGAAGTTCTAAGAGTTAAGAACGAAGATTACGTTGAAGCCGCAAAGGCTTCAGGATGCTCAGACTTAAGAATAATAATAAAGCATATTTTACCAAATACCGTATATCCCTTACTGATAGTTGTAACCCTTGACATAGGATCAATAGTTCTAACAGCAGCAGCGTTAAGCTTCCTCGGAATAGGCGCCGACCCCAACTTTGCAGATTGGGGCAACATAATCAGCATGAGTAGAACATGGATTAGCTCGCCAGAACTTCTAGTGCGACACTACTACACATTCCTAATTCCAGGCATTTTCATAAGCCTATTCGTTTTAGGATGGAACCTTCTAGGAGATGCCCTTCGAGATATTCTAGACCCTATGATAAGGAGGCGCTAAATTTGACTGAAGATTCCCTTGTAGCTGTAAAAAATCTTGTTGTAAAATTCTACACGTATGCTGGCGTGGTTGAAGCCTTAGACGGCGTTAATCTCAAAATAAGGCCTGGCGAAATACTTGGGCTAGTGGGAGAAACAGGCTGCGGCAAGAGTGTAACAAGCTTCTCAATACTGCAGCTTGTGCCACCCCCAGGGAGAATTGAAGAAGGTGAGATCTATCTCAACGTAGGTGGAAAAACTTTAGACATAAGAAGTCTTCCAAAAGATGCAATAAGACAAATACGAGGAAAAGATATAGCTATGATCTTTCAGGAGCCGAGAGCATATCTTAATCCGGTGTACACTGTTGAAACACAAATTGGAGAAGCCCTACTAACACATAGAAAAAACGAATTCCTTCAAAAAGCAATAGAAGCCCTTGAGAAAGCGGGTAAAAAGTCAAGCTTTGAAAAAAGGGTTTATGAAAGAATGTTAAAAAAGCCTAAATCGCTTGTCACAAAAATAATGGCTAAATTCTGCCGTAAAAAAACATTAATGAAAGAAGTGCACAAGGAAGTTGTAGAGCTCCTCAGAAGTGTTGAGATTGCAGACCCGGAAAGAGTAGCAAAGATGTACCCTTTCGAATTAAGCGGCGGAATGGCTCAAAGAGCTGTAATAGCAATGGCTCTTTCCTGTCAACCATTAATGCTTATAGCTGACGAGCCGACAACAAACCTTGACGTAACAGTTCAAGCTCAAATACTAAATCTCGTTAGGGAACTTAGAAAAACCTTCAAATCATCAATCCTCTACATAACACATGACTTAGGAGTTATAGCTGAACTATGTGACCGGGTGGCCGTCATGTACGCCGGTAACGTTGTTGAAAGCGCTGACGTTTATGAACTATTTGAAGCTCCTCTTCACCCCTACACCAAGGCACTATTAGAATCGATTCCAAAACCAGGCGAAGAGTTTAAGTCTATTCCTGGAACTGTTCCAAGTCTCATAAATCCGCCTAAAGGATGTCGGTTCCATGATAGATGCCAATATGAAATGGATGTATGCCGCAAAATTAAGCCCGAATTCATAGAAGTTAAAAAGGACCACTTTGTTGCTTGCCATCTCTACGGAGGCTCAAAATGAGCAGCATAATTACCATTAGAAATCTTAAAAAGCATTATCCCATATTCGGTGGCGTGTTTAAGCGTAGGGTGGCCTCTGTAAAGGCTGTGGACGGTGTTTCCTTAAACATTTTTAAGGGTGAAACTTTCGGCTTAGTTGGGGAATCTGGCTGTGGAAAGACAACTCTAGGTAAAACAATTTTAAGACTTCTTAAACCCGACGCTGGCAATATATTCTTCGATGTTCCCGAAAGTATTATTAATGAGGTAATTGAGTTAGAGAGAACCAACCCCAAATCAAAGAGGCTTAAACTTTTGCGGTCGCAATATGATATTGCCACTTTTTCCGGCGAAAGATTGTTAAGGCTTAGAAGGCGTATGCAAATTGTTTACCAGGATCCCACAACATCGCTTGATCCTAGAATGCTTGTTAAAGATATTGTTGCTGAGCCTCTTGTTGCACAGGGGATAGCAAAAGGCGAAGAAGCAAGAAAACTTGTTGTTGATATTTTGAAAAAGGTTGGCTTGGGTGAGCAGCATCTTTACAGGTTCCCCCACGAGTTTAGTGGTGGACAGAGGCAGAGAATCGCCATAGCTAGAGCTCTTGTTTGTAGACCGGAGTTTGTTGTGCTTGATGAGCCAACATCTTCAGTCGACGTTTCAGTAAGGGCTCAGCTTCTCAATCTTTTTAAAGATTTACAGAAGGAGCTTAACCTAACATACATGTTTATCAGCCACGATTTAAGCATAGTTGAATGTATAAGCGATAGAGTTGCAATAATGTATCTTGGGAAAATTAACGAGCTCTCGCCTACATATAAAATCTTTAAGAATCCCATGCATCCTTACTCACAAGCATTAATAGCTTCTGTGCCGATTCCAGACCCAAAGAAGCGAAAGGAGCGGGCACCTTTGACAGGCGAAGTTCCAAGTCCCGTCAATCCCCCCGCAGGCTGCCGTTTTCATCCTAGATGTCCCCTTGTGATGGATGTTTGTAGGAAAGAGGAACCACAATTGTTTGAGGTTGAAAAGGATCATTATGTTGCTTGTTTCGCTGTGGCTAAAAGGTGATGTGACATGTTTGAGTTTAACAAATGCTTTAAGAAAAAATTTGTTGTCTACACAATATTATCTACGCTGCTAGTAGCGCCATTTATCACGCTTTTTCCAGTGTCAAACGCTCAAGAAGGCCCCCAAATGCTAATCGAGCCTGAAACCCTATCAGTCCGGCCAGGCGAAAACTTTACAATAACAATTATTGCAAAGAATCTTGAAACGCTTTATTCATGGCAGGTTTATTTAAAGTTTAATGCCACAATATTGAATTGCACAGAAGCCGACGTATGGATACCTTCCAACAACGTTTTCTCAGGTCATAAAGCAAATCCAACGCCTGTAGCTTTTGGCAAAGATATAGAAGGCTGGGATTACTTGGGATATGCTTGCAGCCTTCAAGGCGATGACTATGTCAGCGTAAGTGAAGGCATTCTATTCAAAGTAAACTTCACCGTTCAAGCTGTCGGATCAACGGTGATAAAAATTGCCACGTTGGACCACCCTGTAAGAACTGGGCAATTCTACAAGTTTTATTCGTGGTTTTTAGACTATGACCTTAACGAGGTTACATTTCTGTCTAATTATTGTGTCGTAGTAGTGGAGGGTTCCACTGTTAATTTGCCCCCTATTATCCGTCTTGTTGTGACGGTTCCAGAGGTTAATACTAGTAACTGCTTAGTGTTAATGGGGCACGCTCCCACCGGAACAGTCCCTTACACTTTTACTTATGAAGGGTATCCTGTGACCTTTGATGCGTCTAAGTCTGAGGATCCTGATGGGAATATAACTCTTTATAGGTGGGATTTTGGGGATGGGAATATAACTGAGACTGACCAGCCTGTTATTGTTCATGTTTACGAGTCTACCGGTAGACATGACGTTCTTTTAACAGTTTTTGATGATGGCGATCCTCCGCAAAATTCCACATACCAATATATTGTGATTGTTGGTTTGCTGCTTGAGCTTTTTGACTGGAGTCCATTTCTCTACGGTTTGGCTGGGGTTTTGATTGTCGCTATCGTTGTCTCCATAGCTAGAAAAGCTTGGAATTATAGGAAATTTAGAGTTAGCAGGCGGGTTTATAATCGTTAAAGTTTTGTTGTAGAAGATATTTCCAGAAAGTTTAAATGTGGTTCTGTACTAATTCTTATTTGCTGAAAGGTGAGGGGAGAAGAAAAATGAGAAAGGCTTTAGTAACCATTCTAGTGGCTTTGATGCTGATAGCTGCTTTACCGCCGTTTCTAATGAAGCCGGCAAATGCCGTTGGTGAGAATTCAATGTGGATTGAACCGGCCACAATAAACTTTGGAACAGACACAAAGTCTCCAGGCGACAAATTCAATGTAAGTATAAAGCTTTGGGTGACAGCGGACAATATGTTTGCTTGGCAGTTCCGACTAATTTTCGATCCAACACAAATAAAGGCAACTAGGGCTGGATACCAGATTGGTCCCAACTTCCAGAATGGCCCGAACAGCCAGTGGGCAACATATAGAACTGGCGGTTCAGTGGCTACTGTAACGCCGGACATAGGAACAGACTATGTACTGTTCACTGAGTCCTGTCAAGGTGACAATTATGTGCCAAAAAACACGCCTGAAGTCTACTTGGCTTGGGTTGAGTTCCAAATAGTGGCGGCTCCACCCATGGGTGGGGAGCTCACAAGCACACTGAGCATAGATCATCCGCAGACATGGGTTGTAAATTACCCTGACTTAGAGGAGATTCCAATTGAGAAGATTGGGGCAACTTATAGGTATTATTGGGTTGCTCCTCCAAGGCCGAGGCTGGCTGTGGATCCATCCTACAGCGCGTATGGTCCATACCCGCCATCAGCTGTTGGAACAGAGTTTGACGAAAACATAATAATCCAGGGATTAAGCGCTGCATGGTTCCTTAAGAACGCCTCAACATGGCTGGCCTACGACCCAGCCTTATTGGTTGTTGTAGGCGTCACATTTGGCCCCGCTTGGACATATACAGAGTTCGACAATTCATCAGCCGGAGACTTATACCTCTTCGCCAACACGACAACTCCGCCAAGCGGGGACGTGTTACTGGCCACGGTTAGGTTCAAAATAATATTCCAGGACACAGCCCCACCAAGAATGCCCGGTGAATATGACGAGTCTCCATTAAACCTACACGACTACCACCTATTCGCTGAACCAATAGAAATACAAACCCTGCCGGAGATCGATGGAAAAGTTAGAATATACTGCTTAATAACGCTGCCCGTGCCATACTTAGAAGTCTCCAGTGTAACCATGGGACCAGAAGAATTAGCAGCCGGAGAATTCAACGTGACAGTTTCCCTTAAATACTTAGACCCCCACTGGTACCTAGTTGGAATACAATTCAGACTAAGATATAATGATACCCTAATAGAGCCAGTGGCATGTTACGAGGGGTCGTTCCTACCAAGCTTCGCAACACAACAACCAGGAAGCCTAGGAACCTTCTACGTCTCATACTTTGAGACATGGCCACCCTACGGACCACACGTACTATACGGCGAGTTGATATATCCAAACTCAACCGGATGGTGGCATGAGCCATTCCCAGAGGGTTCAGGAGTAATCGCAATAATAACCTTCAAGCCAAAAATTATGCTGACCCAAGAAGAAATAACAGCACCCCTTGAAATAGTCTGGCAAGGGGCAGTAGGACTTGACGGCCCAGAAACCCAAAACATTGTTGACATTCCACTTCAACCTCCAGTAAACGGGACCTACACGCTGGAGCCGGCATTCGTTGGTAGAGTCATCGACTTGTATGGAGGAGCAATTAACAGCGGATATGGTGCTGAAGTCTTCCCAGCACCATATGGAGGACAAGGTCCAAACAATCCAATGGACCTAGTTATACCGCAATCAGAAGTGCACCTATACGCAAAAGTAACCTACAACTTCTGGCCAGTTCAAAACAAGACCGTAAGCTTTGAAGTGTTAATGCCAAGCGGCTCACTTTACGCAAAAATGACTGCAGTAACAGATTCTGATGGAATAGCCCATATAACATTTAGAATGCCGTGGCCGTGCAACAACCCCGAAAGCCTCTTTGGAGTATGGGAAGTAATAGCAACGTGCAGCTTAGCGGACCAAGTGATAACTGACACGATGAGGTTCCACTATGACTACATGGTTGAAATACTAAAGGTCTCAACAGATAAATTCAACTATAACCATCTAGAAAAGGTAAAAATAACTATTGAATATGGATCATACGCCATGCAAACATACCCTGTGCTGTTCACAGCCGTAATACAAGATGAGTTAGGAGTTATTATTGGTGTAGCAAAAATTAATGCAACCGTGGGCGGTGCTCAATTCTGTCAACTCAAGACAAATGTAGTAAAGCTGACTATAGAAATTCCGAAATGGGCATATGCTGGAAAGGCACACATACTTGTCAACGCCTTCGATAAGGAGCCATCAGCCGGCGGATTTGCTTGGTGTCCGCAATACACACCTCCGCCCGAAATTTGCATACAACCCCGTTAACCCCCTTTTTTTATTTTATATAGCATAAGAACAAAATGGCAATAGAAGTTAAATCCATAATATTTATCAGCAGACGCTCATAATTTAAAAGTGGGGGAGAAATCTTGAAGAAATACACATTATTGATAACGTCAACATTAATAATGCTATTTCTGCTTCTATCCTACACACAAATACCCACCTCAAAAGCAGCAACATTAACCCTTAATCTAATGTCACAAAAGCAAAAATACAATGTTGGGGAACAAGTGAACTTCATTGGAAACCTAACACAGGATGGGAACCTTGTTTCAGACGCACTGGTATCCCTTGAAATCCGCGACCCGAAAAACGAACTTTTTATAATTAGGGCATTTACAACAGGTCAAACACCGCAAGGCCAATTCCCAGTTGAAATAACAAGCATAATACCATGTGACTCAGGCGGAAATCCAAAATATACATTTGTTAGAGGAGACACAATGGGATTCAAAGTAACCTTCAAAAACAATATGGCCTCACCATGCCAAGCACTCATAACAATAAACATGTTCTACTGCAACGGCGTACCCTTCAAAGCCTTCATAGCGTATGAAGGCTCAATAGACGCCGGAAAAACCATAACCTTCACAATATGGCCAATATTGATACCATCAAACGCCCCAACAGGAACAGCAGCCGCCTATGCATGCATATTTAACAAACTACCAACAGATGGCGGTCTAGCCTATTCACCAGAGAAAAACGCAACCTTCAACATACTATCAGCATCCACAATAAAGCAGACAGTTAAAGTAAACAATGGAAAATTCAACATAACCTTCCCGCTGACAACCATACAAATAATACTGGGAAACTACACAACATACGCAGTAACATTCTACAACTACCGCCTAGCATCAACAACATGTACATTCAACGTAATGCTGATAGGCGACATAAACAGCGACGGAGTAATCGACGGCAAAGACATATCCATAGTCTGCAGAGCCTTCGGCGCAACACCCGGAACCCTAAAATGGAACCCTAAAGCCGACTTAAACTCTGATGGAATAATAGACGGCAAAGACATAACTATGGTCTGCAGAGCCTTCGGAATCGAAGTTATAATAGATCCGTAATAAAATCAATCCTCCTATCAATTAATCTTAACAGAATAAGACTTATATCAAAACATTCCTATAATATATGATAGTGAAACACCATGAAAATACATCAAAAAACCCTGATGTTCACCTTAATCTTGCTTCTAATCTCATTTTCACCGAAAATAGCACAGTCAACCACAGCGACTACACTTTCAACAAGCCCCACACAACTCCAACTAAACACGCTCTCCACATTCAACATAAACATCACAGTCCACAATGTAACAGACCTAAGCGCATGGCAAATAAAAATCACATTCAACCCAAATATAATCCAATGCATAAACATATCACTCCCCCAGCAACACATATTCACAGATCACAGCACAACAGGATTATCATACATAATCGAAAACCAAAAAGGCTACATCCTAGCCTTCAACGGACTATGGGAACCAGCAGGAGTTAGCGGCTCAGGCGTGCTTTGCCAATTAACCCTTAAAGCATTAAGTGTTGGAATTTCAAGCCTAACCTTCACAGGAATAATGCAAATAAGCGGAACATACCTAGTAGACTCCCAGGACAATCTAATCCCCATAGAAACAGCCAATGGAATAATAACCATCGCACCTGAAGGCTTCAATCAATACCAATTCAACGTCCAATCGGGAACCCAAACCTACAACGTTTTAGCCCTAACAAACTCTTCATTAACAAACTTCAACTTCAACAACACATCAAAGAGAATTGAGTTTTCATTAAACGGACCTGACGGAACCTTTGGAGCATGCTCTATATCAATACCAAGCGGGCTTCTAAATGGAACATTCGCAGTATTACTAAACAGCAAAGCCGCAGTTTTCTCATGCTCAAACGACGAAATCAACAACTACCTACTCTTCACATACCACCACAGCGTAATAAACGTTCAAATTCTAATAACAATACTAGGAGATATAAACGGCGACAGAACAATAGACGGCAAAGACATATCAATAGCTGCAAGAGCCTTCGGATCCTCCCCAGGAAGCGAAAGATGGAATCCAATAGCCGACATAAACCAAGACCTAGAAGTCGACGGTAAAGATCTAGCACTAATAGCTAAAAAATTCGGAAAAACATGGAGTCCATAAATTAGAATTTTTAGCAAAATCTATTTGTAAAGAAGACGTCGCTTTATCAACGAAGCAAAACCAAATACGCCCACAAATAATTACTGAAATCACAAAAATTAAAATAAACACGCCGAAAAATCCCTGTGAAACAAGAACATTCCAAAACCCCGAAAAAGAAGAAAAGCCAGAAAAAAATTGCCACCAGAACGTTGGGATAAGCACCGCTGAAATGAAGAATGCAACCGAAAGAGCTAAACAATAATTACTAAGCCTTTTCAAAATTTTCTTAAGACTTTTTAAAACTTCAAGGTCTCCTACACCAAACTTTAAACCACTTTGCAGCGCCTTAATAAAATTACCAGAGTCTCGGTATATCTCAAAAGCGACGTCGAGAGGCAACAAATTCAAACATACAACCGCCAAAACAAAAGGAAGCATAAAACCACTTTCCAAAGCTTTAAAGAAGAAATAAAGAAGCAACATACAACCGTACCAAATACCAATAACAGCCAAAAGCAGAAACCTATGAAAAATTGTAACCTCAGAATACGGGTTAAACACAACAAAACTCCGGCTGAAAACTTCAGGCTCCACATATGAGCCGAATCTGTTAACGTTACTCAGCCTCCTTTTAAAAAGAACAGATAAAAACAAAGCAGTTACAGCCATAACAATAAGGATTATAGACGAATACAACAAATACAAGTCCAACCTCTCACCTTAATACAATATAACTGAAAAATGAAGCTAAATGTTTGTCGTTTTACATGTCAACCGCCGAAATAGAACTTAAATATGTAAAAATTTAAAAGTCAGCATAACCACCAATATTTTGAAAGGAGAGGAGAACCTTGAAGAAAATACCGACGCTCATGATTCTATCATTAGTCGCTATAGCATTACTACCGATTTCCGTATCGCCAATAAAGGCAAATCCAGCAACAACCTTAAAGCTTGTACCCGACAGAATAGTTAATCCTTCAATTACACCAGGCTCCACAATAGTTATAAACGTCAGCGTAACAGACGTACAATACTTCTATTCATGGCAGGTAAAAATACTGTTCAATCCAGCAGTGCTTAACTGCACTAACGTTGAAATCCCCCTAGACCACATATTCGCTGGCAGGAACTACGCAACCGTTACTCCAATAGTTGACAACAGCAGAGGCTACCTTAAACACACAGCAACTTTAGTTGGCGAGCAATATGTTAGCGGCAGCGGCGTATTATGCAAAATAACATTTAAAGTTATAGGTAGAGGGGTTTCCAACATTAACTTCTCCAGACCTTATGGTGGAGATACCTTCCTCTGGGATTATAACTTAGAGCTAATAGACGCAAACATTATTGATGGATATTTTGCAAACGCCGTTCCCCCAACGGCATACTTTGATTTTAGTCCTAGATCACCCATAGTTAATGAAGACTTAACCTTTAACGCCTCCAAAAGCTACGACCCAGATGGTACAATAATAAGCTATAATTGGAACTTTGGAGACGGCGGAACGGCAACAGGGCAAATAGTAACCCACAAATATAGTTCTCCAGGCACATACATAGTCTCCCTAACGGTCACAGACAATGATGGCCTAACAGATATGGAAACAAAGGAGATAACAGTCTATGAGTATAGGCCAGCAAGACTTTACGTAAACCCGCCTGAAATAGCTGACCCAACTCTGTTACCACCTTCAATTGTTAAAATAAATATAACGTTAGAAGGAGTTAGAGAGATGTACGGCTATGAATTCAAACTAGAATATAATACTGAAATGTTAACTTGCATAGGTGCAATAGTTAACATAATTCAAAATCAGACAAACTTCTCACCAAGAATTCTGATAGATGATCCGGCTGGTTTTATACACGTCAATGTTACATATTACCCACCATCAACTCCAATGACAATAGCTCAACCGGAAAATCTCGTCACCATATACTTCTTAATAAGTGGCATGGGATACAGCCAACTCCATTTAAGTGACACAGAGATAATCGATGTTTACGGAAACCTCATTTCCCATCAAACAGAGGATGGTTTCATAATAACCATAATACGTGACGTTGCTGTTATAGACGTTGCCCCTTCATCATATTGGGCTTATCAAAATTGGACCATACAAATATCGGTGACTGTAAAAAACATTGGGAACCTAAGCGAGTCTTTTAATGTAAATGTATACTATAACGATACGTTAATCGCTACGCGTTCAATAATTAACCTGCCACCAGGCAACTCATCTTCAATCACAATAAACTGGAACACAACAGGAGTCAGAGAAGGAATTTACATAATAAAAGCTGAGGCTTCCCTTGTTCCATATGAATACAATATTGAAAATAACATACTTTATGCCGGACCCATTGTTATCTTCACAAAGATAAGGGATGTGGCGATTAACTCCATTAGCCTATCAAGGAACTGGGCTTTTCCGGGAATGACGGTAAACATAGTGGTTTCTGTTAAAAATTGCGGAGAGTTCAACGAGACTTTTAATGTAAATTTATATTACAATGATACGTTAATCGCTACACAACTGGTCTCCGAATTACCCGCTGGGTCTCAACTCAATATATCATTCACCTGGAACACTTTAAATCTACAACCATGTAACCATTACATCGTGAAGGCTGAAGCATCATACATTGAGTATGAATATAATGTTACCAACAATATTTTCACGGATGGAGTCGTGAAAATTAGAGTATTAGGCGATTTGGATGGCGATGGGACGGTGGATGGAAAGGATGTTTCAATAGTATCAAGGGCCTTCGGCAGCTATCCTGGTCATCCAAGATGGAATCCTGACGCTGATATAACAGGTTCACAATACCTAGTTCCCGACGAATTTGTGGACGCCAAAGACTTGGCACTTGTTTGTAGAAACTTTGGTAAAACGTGTTAACTCCCTCTTTTCTTTGCCATTGAAGAGTTTAAAAATATTTTAAAACCATAAATCTTAAAAGGAAACATATGTAATTGGTATTAAGGTGAAATCATGAATAGGAAAAAATGTTTGACTTCTCTAATCTCATTGGCGTTAATGCTTGCTATAGCTGTATCATTGCTTTTTCTAATGGTTAACACAGAAGTGGTTCAAGCAGGCTATCCAGCAGATGCTATGTGGGTTGATCCAACATTAGTAAGTCTCAATGCTTACGCAGTCACTATTGGATATACATTTAATGTAACAATATGGGTTAATGTAACATCGCAAGATATGTTCGCTTGGCAATTTAAACTTTATTACAACAATTCACATTTACAAGCAACAAGGGCCGGATACACCGGTCCAAATGGGGCAAATAGTGAATGGGCACAGCATAGAACTGGTGGCGCTGTAGCTACCGTGGTTCCTTATATGGGCGTAGATAGCGGGGGAGCATACGTATTATTCACTGAATCATGTCAGGGTGATTACTATGTACCAAAAGGCACTTGCGCCAGTCTGGCATGGGTTGAATTTAACGTAACTGCCCTCCCTCCATCCGGCGGTGAACTATCCAGCAGGCTAGATATAGATAATGCTCGAACGTGGGTGGAAAATTATCCAAACCTAGAAGAAATACCAATAACAAAACATGGTGCAGAATATCACATTTCATATGTCGACAATATCCCGCCACGCATAGACAATCCAACGCAAACCCCCTCTACTAATGTCCAGCCAGGCCAAGAAGTGAAAGTTTCAGTGAACGTTTCCGATCCGGAAACTGGAGTTAAAAACGTCACATTATACTATACAAATGATACTACTTGGTACCTTGTTCCAATGGAATTTAACAGCACAACAGGGCTATGGGAAGCCACAATACCCGGTCACGATTTAGGTACAACAATTAAATATAAGATAGAGGCCTACGACAATGCTGAGAATCATGCAATTAAAGACAATGCAGGCCAATACTACGTTTACACGGTGGTTCCAGAATTTGTCTCACCAATATACCTTATACTATTAACGGCAATTTCAACTGTAGCTGCTGTAGCATTTAAGAAGAAATTCAAAACTTAACCTCACTTTTTTTTAAATTTAATTTAAATATTTTAAACTATAGAAAATAATTCTAGCAAGGCTTATATGTGGTAAATGCAATATTATTTTTTGCCGAAGGGGAGAGGGCTACGAATTCCAAAGTTAAATATTTAATATTATCGTTGTTTTTGCTTAGTTTTCTAACGGCTTGTGCGGTTTTTGTCTATCCTGTAAATGCTACGCCTTGTGCTGTTCTAGCGGTTTCTCTGCCTGAAGGCAGTTATCATGAGTATGATGCGGATCCTTGGCTGAGTGAGTCTTGGTTTTTGAATTTAACTGGGGCTACTCAAACCTTCACTGTTAGAATTAACAATACAAGTGGCAGTAAGAATTCCTACGACACTCGTTTAGTTATTGCCCTTAACGATGCCGCCTATAATAAGCTTATTTCTTTGGTTATTAATAGTGTTAGTGTACCGAAATCCGCTTTTAAGTGGGGTACGCCTGAGCCTTATAATCTTTGGACGTGGCCTTCCGGCGATGTTTACCCAACATACTTTAACGACACAGAGATTAATGTTGGCTTGGTTTCTAAAAAAAGCTACAAGGACTTGGTGGTTTCCGTAACTTTTTCAGATCCTGGGGGGGTTAGAATGCATTTTGACGCTTATGGAAAGTCAGTTTCGGGGACTCCAACTTCCAATGGGCAAATAGTGCATAACCCGATCAGCCAAGACTCAACGGTGTTTTTGAACCCAGGCGCCCCTCCACCTCAGCCTCCAATTGCAAGTTTCACGTTTACTCCCACATATCCCGAAGTAAACCAAATGGTAACTTTTAATGCTTCTACAAGCTATGACCCAGACGGCAATATTGTAAGCTATACTTGGGATTTTGGCGACGGCACCCCACCAGTGACGGAAAATGACCCTATAACTTATTACGCCTACACATCTTATGGAGACTATACTGTTAAATTAACAGTTACAGATAACAGCTGCTTAACCGATGATGAAACAGCATCAATTCATGTTAGCCAGCATCCAGTAGCATCCTTCACATTTATGCCTCCAGACCCG
>Ga0315298_1004074_pt1 | contig 22325 bp, 22 predicted proteins | sample WHS_1_MG_FD_203077 | JGI IMG/M metagenome (GOLD analysis project Ga0315298, IMG submission 203077) | Extremophilic microbial mat communities from Washburn Hot Springs, YNP, Wyoming, USA - WHS_1_MG | ecosystem: Environmental > Aquatic > Thermal springs > Hot (42-90C) | place: USA: Wyoming...
AAGACTTTGAATATTCAGTTTCTCTATATTTTTTATTGCCTCCTCAAGCGTCGATTTTTTTATATATATATGGAAGATTTGCTCAACGAATGCGTTAATTTCTTTAAGTGTCATCCCTTCTTTATTTTTGAGGTCATTCACTATAAGATATATCGAAATCGTCCTTAACATTTGAAAGAGGATAAGATTTTCCTGGTTTGTACTACCCAGGAAGTACTGGAGCATTTTCATTGCATCATTTTTTCTCTCAAAAAGCACGGCATTGACAAAATCAAAAATGTCCTCTTCGGGAATCTCCCTAACGATAGAAACAACATCTTCTTTTGAGATTTCATTCCTCCCGCCTACATAAGAAGAGAGTTTTTTTATCTCGGTTGAAAGGGCATAAAAATTCGTATCAAGTCTCCTTATTAATTCCTTTATTGCTTCATTTGAGATACTTTTTCCATTTTCTCTCCCTTTTTTCTCAATCCACTTTTCTACTTTGTTTAATGGCACCGTGTAGTCTTTTACAACTATAAAATCACCTTTTAAAGTTTGAATATCCTTTTCGTTTGTTATTACTAATACCTTTGTAAAAGAAGGAATAGAGAAGGATAGAACTTTCTGCAAGAGTGGCTTTGTCATATTTTCTCCATCTTTAACAATAACTAATTTTGTTGAGAAAAAAGGAGGAGTGGATATCGTATTTAAAAATTCATCTACTGAAAAGGGGGGTGCAAGTTTAATGTAGTCAATAGAGTTTGGATTGTCTTTAAAGATCTTTTCTTCAAATTTTTTTTCTATCTGCTCTTTAAGATAATTCTGCTCTCCGAGAAGGAGAATAAGTCCCTCTTCTGGAAGAGCATTATCCAATTCTGAAAGGAGTTCTATTGCAGAGCATTCTCTCATGGGTAGATTTTTTCAAGCATGCGCGGGAATGGTATGGTTTCTCTTACATGGGGCAGTTTTGCAATCCAGGCAAGTGTCCTTTCGAGCCCTATACCAAATCCGCTATGTGGGACTGCTCCATATTTTCTTAAATCAAGATACCACTTGTAGTTTTCAACTGGAAGATTGTTCTCCTGCATCCTCTTTAGAAGCAAATCATAGTCATGGATCCTTTCACTTCCACCAACAATTTCTCCGTATCCTTCAGGGGCAAGGAGGTCTGCTGCAAGGACAGTCTCTGGGTCGTCTGGGTCAGGTTGCATATAGAAAGCCTTAATTCCTTTCGGGAAGTGGTGAACAAATAAGGGCTTTTCGAACTCATTTGAAAGAACTGTTTCTTCGTCTCCACCAAAGTCGTCACCAAATTTCACATTGAATCCCTTCTTATTGAGAAGAGTAATTGCATCTCTATAGTGCAATCTTGGGAATGGCGGGATAACTTTTTCAAGAGGCCTTGTATCCCTTTCAATAATTTCTAACTCTGTCCTGCAGTGCCTTAATACTTCCTGCACAACATAATATACCATTTCCTCCTGGAGTTTTAAATTCTCTTCAAAGGTAAGATATGCAACTTCTGGCTCAAGCATCCAGAATTCCATAAGATGTCTCCTTGTTTTCGATTTTTCTGCTCTAAAGGTTGGACCGAAGCAGTAAACTTTTCCAAAAGCCATTGCAGCTGCCTCCATATAGAGTTGACCACTTTGGGATAGATATGCCTTTTCTCCAAAGTAGTCTGTTTCAAAAAGCGTTGTCGTCCCCTCACAGGCTGCAGGAGTAAGAATAGGTGCATCGATAAGAGTAAATCCTCTTGAATCAAAGAAATCTCTCAGGGATTTTTCAATTCTATGCCTTATCCTTAAGATTGCCCACTGTCTCTTCGAACGGAGCCATAAGTGTCTATTTTCCATAAGGAAACCAACTCCATGCTCTTTTGGTGTAATCGGGTAGTCTTGTGTAAGTTGAACAATCTCAAGACCTTTTAAGAGAAGCTCGTACCCAAATGGGGCTCTTTTGTCTTCTCTTACAATACCTCTCACAACGATGGATGATTCTTGAGTAAGCCTTTTTGCATTTTCAAATACATCTCCTTCAACTTCGTTTTTTGATACGACACACTGCATAATACCAGTCCCATCTCTTATAAGCACAAAAATGACCTTGCCAGAAGTACGCATATTATAAACCCAGCCTTTTATTTCTACAAGTTGACCTACATTATCTTTTGCTTCATTGATATACATACGCTCCCCTTATCCCGGTATTTCCTGGGGCTGAGGTATTTTTTCCGCCAACTTCTCTGCCCATCCTCAGCAGGCGGAACTTGGGCTCTTTTAGTTTCAATTATATTCAACTTTTACTATTTTGAGAAGCACATTTCGGACATTTCGGATACGGAGGCAAAAATTCACATATGTTATCTTTTACAATTTCATAAGTATCAAGATAATTCCCTGTATATTCAAATTCGCTTAATTCCTCCAAAGGTCTTTCTTCGCCTTTTTCAATGTATTCTTTAGGCACATAAGTCTCACTTACATCTATTTTGAGTTCTTCCTCAAATTCATCTAAACAGACAACACAGGTGAGTCTAAGTCTTGCAATGATTACCCCTTTTACTAACACTTCCCTATTTCCAATGTCTTCAAATGTGAGTTTTGCCTTCGCAGGTGTAGCAAGTTTAAAAGGCGCATCTCTTATGTCAAAACTCTCCTCAATTGTAAGTGGACTTTCTTCAATGATCCTGTCTATTAGTAATTTCATTTTCAATCGCCTCCCTGCTTTCCTTTAGCGAGTTTCTCGCCTTTTCAAATATATTTTCAACTTTGCTCATAATATCAACGACATACCTGTAGGCTTCTTCTACTATTTGCCTCTTTTCATCCATTGCCTCTTTTAATATCTTTTCTTTCAATGAATGCGCTTCTTGAAGTACCAAAGACTCTTCCACTCTTTTCTTAAATTCTTTTTCTGCCTCATTAAGTATACGGTTTTTTTCTTCATATGCATCCTTTAAAATCGCATCTCTTTGTTTAACAATATTCACTGCCTGTTTTACCTCATCCGGGAGCATCACTTCGATTCTTGTAATAATACCAAGGACAATATCTCTATCCACAGTTATATACTTTGAAAAGGGTACTCTTTTTGCCTCCTCTATAACTCTTTTGAGTTCATCTAACTCATCTATAATACTTTTATTCATGTTCCTCTCCTTATCTTTTTGTCCATATATTCGATGACTACCTCTGGAACGAATTGCGATATATCTCCGCCATTAAGTGCTATCTCTTTTATAAGTGTTGAACTTAAAAAGGCATACTTACTTTTAGATATAAGGAATACTGTCTCAATTGTCCTCACAAGCGCACAATTTGCTTCAAACATCTCTCTTTCATATTCAAAATCCTTTTCGCTTCTCAGTCCTCTTAAGATAATTTTAATATTATGTTCCTCGAGGTAATCTACAAGCAACTTATCGAGCATACTCACTTTTACATTTTTCAGATGTTCTACTGCCTTTTTCACCATGGAAAAACGCTCTTCCAAGGAAAACAGTGTATGTTTTTCTTCTCTTTTTGCAACAAGGACAACAACTTCATCGAATATCAATGCCCCTCTCTCTATTATTTCAATATGTCCATAGGTAATAGGGTCAAATGTGCCCGGATATGCGACAATTATTTCTCTCATACTTTAAGTATAAATAAAAGGAAAAATTCTTGCAAATTATACAAAAAGTTGTAAAATATCTATGTGAAACTGAATAAGATATTTTTAATTTTGGCTCTTCTTACGCTTTTTTCCGGGTGTAGTCCTGCACAAAACGAAATTATAAAAACGCCCAACTTTATCGGCTTGAAGGTAGGGGAAGCACAAGCCCTGGCAAAGAACACTGGACTCAACCTTCAGGTTGTGCTCACCCAACCAAGCAGCCAATATCCAATAGATACAATTATCTCCCAGGACCCCGAGGCAGGGAGTGATATTAAAAAAGGCGGATTTGTAAAGATTGTATTGAGTTCTGGCCCAGTTACAGTAGTAGTACCAAATGTCATTGGAAAAACCTTTGAAGAAGCAAGAAAAGCAATTTTAGATGCAGGACTTACCATAGGAAAAATAGAGGAAATAGAGGTAGATACACCTGTTGGTTCCGTTATATCCCAATCACCAGACCCCGATACTATCGTTACTCCAAATTCCAAAGTTGATATTACTATAAGTATAGGCACCTTTGTTGTAGTACCAAATGTCATTGGTAAAAGTGTTGCTGAGGCAAAGTCAATTTTAGAAAGTGCTGGTCTTGTTCTTTATAAGGTTGACACATTTGACAAGCCTGTAGAAGGGGCTCCATCTGGTATTGTCCTTTATCAATATCCAATGCCAAATGCAAAGGTAGAAAAGGGGACACAAGTTTTATTAAGGGTTTCAAAATGAAATTCTATATCTCACCCTCTATCATCTCCGCAGATCTTACAAATGTGAGAGACGAAATTAAAAAAGTCGAATCGTTTAAAGATAGTTTCCTCCACCTTGACATAATGGATGGAAATTTTGTTCCAAATATAACCTTTGGGCCCTTTATAGGTGAGCAACTAAGAAAACTCACAAATATCCCTTTTGACACACATCTTATGATTCGCTATCCTGAAGCGTTTATTGAAAAGTTTGCGCCATTTTCTCACTTTATCACCTTTCATATCGAAGCAACAATGTTTCCTTTTCGATTGATAAATACCATTAAGTCCTTAAATAAAAAATGTGGAGTTTCTTTAAATCCTTTAACTCCTGTTGAGTATATTTTCGATATCCTACCATATGTTGATTTACTTCTCATTATGAGTGTAGAACCAGGGTTCTCTGGTCAGAAATTTATTAAAGAAACTCTCTCAAAGATTAGAAAAGTGCATGAATTTAGAAACAAAAATGGCCTCAATTTTCTTATTTCCGTTGATGGTGGTGTTAACGAAGAAACAATGCCTCTGGTTTTAAAAGAAGGGGCAGATGTCCTTGTAATGGGAAACTTCTTTTTCAAGAAGGACTTTGATTTCGTAAGAAACACTATAGGAAAACTAAGAGGCGAAATTTAAAAAGCCCTCTTTCGAGGGCTCTAAAACATCTAATTTGGTAAGAGATACTTCTTTAATTTCTCCACGATAACTCGCTTTGGAACCGCTCCTATAATTTGATCAACAAGAGTTCCGTTAACAAATATTCCAAGTGTTGGAATACTCATAATGCCATATTGGATTGCAAGATTCTGGTTTTCATCCACATTAACCCTTACGACCTTTAATTTTCCTGCATATGCTTTTTCAAGTTCAAAGACAATTGGCTCAATCATTTTACAGGGAACACACCATTCTGCCCAGAAATCTACAAGAACTGGAATTGGAGAATTTAGAACCTCTTCTCTAAAATTAGTTTCATACACTTCCATTCTTCACCTCACTCCTTGAGTAATGCATCAATTTCTTTAGAAAGGACATCCTCCATATTCGGATCGTATCCAACAAACATTTTAGCAATTCTTCCATTTTTATCAATTAAGAAGAATCTTGGGATGCTATTCACCCCGTAAAGTCCCGCAACTTGGCTATTCGGATCTCGCACAACAAGATAATTCATACCCTGTGCTTGAATAAACTGCTGAACATTTTTAACATCCCCTTCGTCAAGATTTATTCCGATAACTACAACACCTTTGTCTTTGTATTTTTCGTAAATTGCTTCAACATGTGGAATCGTCATTCTGCATGGTCCACACCAGGTTGCCCAGAAATCGATAAGAACAACTTTTCCTCTAAGGTCTGATAGCTTGACAGTACTGCCACTCTTATCTATGTAGGAGAAATCTGGAGCAATATCCCTCTCTGAATTGCCACTTTGTGGACCTGGTGATGGTTTTGTTGTAGCACATCCAGTCAAAAGTCCTGCAATAAGAGATAATGCTAATAAAACAGTTAATATCTTCTTCATCTTATCACCTCATCTTGAATTATAACTAAATAACAATACTTTGTCAATAATTATTTTTGACCTTTAAAAACTCTTATCAATCTTAAAATCTCATTTCCCAGTTCAAGCCTCTTTGCAAATCTATAGTTGTAGTATAAAGTGATCAATTCTTTAAGTTCTTCGTATTTATTCCTTCTCTTTGCGAATTCTAAAAGTGTTTCTGATTGATGTCTTTCCCCGCCAATGAGTTCAATAATCTTCAATGCAAGGTAATCATTCTTTTCCCTCCTTCTCAAAAGAAAATAGGCGCTAAGCAAAAGAGAACCACCTAATAGCAGGAAAAGATGATTCTGAATGAGATGAAGTATTTCAAACACTCTATTTCCAAAATCTTTGAGGGCAGTTGAGATTGAAGAAAAAGTTTCAATTTGACTTTCTGCATTGTAAGTAATCACGCCTTTGTACCAGAACATACGGATAGTCTCGAGGAAAATAGAAAAATTACTTACAGTTGTTTTTATCTGTGGAGTAGGATCAACTCTCACCCAGGTTCCATTTATGTAAACTTCAGCCCAGGTATGTGCATCCTTCGCTCTTACGATGTAATAATGCAGGGTATCGTTCCATTCACTTGTTACAAAACCGGACACAAGACGAGCAGGTATATTGCTTGCTCTCGATAAAATTACAAATGCAGTTGCAAAGTGCTCACAGTAACCACTTTTGTGGTTCATAATAAAATCTTCAATATTTTTTGCAGTTGGAGTAAGGCTGTATTGATTGTTCCTCTTAAGGTAATTTACCAATGCAACTACCTTTTGTTCTTCTTTTGGGGATCCTTCAGTGATACTTCTGGAAAGATCAATGACCTGTGAGGAAATACCTCTTAAATCTAAATACATTGCCTTTTCTTTTTCATTCAATGTCACTTTTTCAGGTTCATTAAGATAGTAGGAATCGTATTTTATTGTTTTAAAGAAAGGCATATTGAAATAAAGATTCGATAAGTTGTCCTTTAGAATATAAGAAAATTTTCCGTGTATCCCCTTCCCGGACTCTACTCTAAAAATAACATTTGTATTATTTGGCTCTAAAAAAATCGTTGCTCTTTTAAGAGAAGTCTCTAAAAAATTCTCACCTACATCCGGGTATACATATGTTGTTTCTTCATCTTTATACCATCTATCGTGAAGAAAAGTCGCATATCTTAGACCCGATATGTAAACTGGCTCTCCTCTCTCTTTTTCAATCCTCATAACGATTGTATAATCCAGTTCGAGAGGTCTTGAGTCAATAGAGACATCCGTTGAAAAATTTGAGATTGACTTATTTGTAATTGGATTCCCCTGGATGACTCCGAATGAAAATCTCGGCATAAGATAAAAAAGAGCAACAGTAAGCGCCAATGAAATTGCAAAAAATTCCGCAATCTCAAGGGTATCTGGCAAATTTTTATTTATAAAAATAAGAGACTCTTTCGATCTGAACTGTGTAAGAAAGAGGAACAAAAAGGACGATATGAGAAACACAACTCCTATAATACCAAATGCAAAAGAAATCGTGCCAATAGAAGAAAGAATGGAGAGCATTATACCTATAAGAAAGATTTCGAAATAATCTGATGGCGTTGTAGAAATTATATATTTTGCCCCCATTGATGTGAGAAGAAGTATTGTTAATACAAGGAATAGATCAAGATGGACTGTAAGTGTTATAAGGAATACAAAGAGTGGAATGAATTCAAATAATTTCTTCCCACTTCTTGAGTATTCAAACTTTGATAGCATTACAAAGAGCATCGGTAATACTGAAAGCAAAAGCAAATAATTTTCTACAAGAGAAACGAAAAGTATTGAAGTTATTGAAAACATCACAAATGCCACATCAACTGAATTTAATCTACGCATATTCTATCAAATCCGCCGTGATCCCGCCTTTCGGCATTGTGTCATCTTCAATATTCTCAAGTTTTACTTCTGAAAGATACCTCATAAGGTGGAGATAGTCCTCATAGTCTCTGCAATTCACTTCAAAGTTACTCCCGGAGAATCTAAAAGGAATTTTGCCTCTGAACAGTTGATAGGCAAGAGATGCAACTTTAACAACTGCCTCTTCAAATTCACTCTCACTGTAGAGCCTCTTTGAATTATTAAATACAATATGTATCTTTTCCTCCTCGTAGGTCGAAAGATTAACAATCATTTCCATATTCGCCCTTGCTGAAACCCTCCATGAAATTCTCCTTGCATCCATAAAATCCTGATAGTCTTCAAGGGAGTAAAACTCACCCTCATTATTCATCTTATTCTTTGAGCCAATTTCACCCAGGCATGTTTTTACTTTTACTCCTCTTATTTCAGGAAATACATACATTTCTTTCTCTATTTTAATTTGTTTTTCTCTCAAGAAAAATCCAAACGGATATGAAGAAGAGATATCTATGGTATTTGCCCTGATTTTTCCTCTTTTTTCGAATCTTACTCTGAAATTAATTCTCGTTTTCCCCGTCATAGTATCAATATACGCCTGCTTTGAGAATGCCTCAACTCTGATAAAAAATTTTCTCCTTCTGGATCTGTTCAACATCTCAAGTACGATAAGGGTGTCCTTCTTTGCATATATCTCCTCTGGTGTTTCCAGTTCACATTCTATATCTTTGAGGTTTTCCTTTGCAAGGAAAGAAGAAGCACCAAACAGAGAAAGTGAAATTGCAAATATAAGGTAGATAAGATTATTCCCTGAATTGAAAGCAGCATAGCCAATAATAAGAAGCATTAAAACATAGTACATCCCGCACTTTGTTATGGAAATTTTCTTATATGGGAACTTTTGTCTCATTGAGAATATCTTCAATGATTTCATCTCTAAATTTTGTCTCTGTTTCTCTAAAGATAACTCTGTGTTTTATTACAGGTTTTGCAAGTGTTTTGATATCTTCCGGTATTACAAAATCTCTCCCACATATCTTTGCATATGCTTTAACTGCTTTTACATACTCTATTCCACCTCTTATACTCAACCCAAGCCTTATAAACTTTGAAGTCCTTGTCTTTCTTACAATTTCATAAAGATAGTTAAGGACACTTTCTTCTATAAGCGTATGTTTTGCCTCTTTAACGAACTCTAATAATTCGTCTTTTGTCATAACTGACTTAAGGTCTTTTACATCAACAATATTTTCTCCATTTAAGATTTTAAGTTCTACTGCCTCTTCAGGGTAGCCAATATCAAGAGATATCATAAACCTGTCAAGTTCGCTTTCTGGAAGAGGATAAGTACCAGTAAATTCAGCTGGGTTTTCTGTTGCAATAACCATAAAAGGCTCCTCAAGCCTGTATGTGATGTTATCAACTGTAATCTGGCATTGGCTCATGGCTTCAAGAAGTGCTGATTGAGTCTTTGGTGGGGTCCTGTTGATTTCATCTCCTATAACAATGTGTGCAAAAATCGGTCCTTTCTTAAATTCGAATGAGTTTCTTTCTCTGTTATATATTGTTACTCCAATAATATCGGAGGGCAGTAAATCTGCTGTAAATTGGATACGGGAAGTTTTTAAATCAAAGGACTTCGCAATGCTTTCTGAAAGAGTTGTCTTCCCGACGCCAGGAATATCTATGTATATAAGGTGACCACTTCCTACAAGCGGCACAAGTGATAGCAGGATTTTATCCGTTTTGCCTTTGATAACCTGCTCAATATTATCAACTACCTTTTTAATTCTTTTGTCTATCTCCATTCAAATTCACCACGATGTGTTAAAATATAATTTATTTCCTCTTCCTTTGTTTTTATTATCCCTTTTAGCCTCAGTTTTGTGAGCATTTCAAAGATACTTCTAAACTGTGCTCCTTCTTTAAGCCCAAGATTTAATAGGTCCCTTCCTGTTATTTCTATTTTTACCTGTCTATATCTTGTAAGGTAGTCCCTTAAAAAATCTTTGAGCCTTCCCCTTGTTTTTAAAAAGAACGCCTTTATATAAAGTTCATCAATCCTGTTTAGTTCTATCGCTAAGTCATATGGCGATAAGGTACCACTCTTTTTCTTCAAACTCGATAAAACATCTTTCGCTTTTATGAGTTTTTCTAAAATTCGAACTTTTATTCCAAAAATCTGGGAGATTTCTTTTATATCTACAGTTTTTTTGCCAAAATAGAGCAAAAAAATAATTGCTAAAAGTCTTTTATTTTTATCCTTTTCGCTTTTGAAAAATTTTTTAATTGAGACAATTGTACTCTTTGAGCACTTACTTCTAAACAATTCACCTGTAATATCGAAATTATTAAAAAGTTGTAGCACTTTTTCTATTTCATCTTTTTCAAGCAACTCTCTTAATTCTTCCTGGATCCTCTGTGACTTACTACTCCTTAAGACTCCAAGATCAACTGCCTTTTTGAGCAAAAATTCCGTCTCCTTTGAGAGTTTAAAGTTCAACTCGATCATATACTTTATCGCCCTTAAAATCCTGGAAGGGTCCTCAATAAAAGAAAGAGGCTTTAAAACCCTTATAGTACCTTTGATAAGGTCTTCGTAACCCCCGAAAAAATCTAACAGTGCCCCAAAGTTCTTCTCGCTTATATCAATTGCCATTGCATTAATTGAGAAATCTCTTCGTGCAAGGTCTTCCCTGAGTGTTGCTTTCTCTACAATCGGAACAAGTGACTTTTCAAGGTAATATTCTCTCCTTGATGTGACAAAGTCAAAGTGAAGACCATCTTCCTCGTAATGCACAGTCTGGGTGTCGTAATAAATTTCCACTTTTCCATTGTAATGTTTTTTGAGATATTCCCCGAACTTAATTGCATCAGAAAGCACGAAATCAAAGTCAACAATACGCTTCCCCATAAAGGCATCTCTTACAGCACCACCTACAAGATAAATTTCGAGGTTAAGAGACTTTCCTATATGTCCAAACTCTTTCAGTTTTTTTAATGTATACTTATCCAATGCATTTGTCAGCACCTTTGCAACATATTTTTTATCCAAAATCTGCACATTTTCTTCCTTCGAGGGCATCTCCTTTACAAGGTGTTCAAATTTATATGCCTTAAGCAGGTCACTTCTTGAAATAATGCCCACTATCTTTCCGTTGTGCTCGACAAGGACTCTTCCAACATCCTCCTCTACCATTCTATCCTCAATCTCTCTAAGATTTGTATTCATAGAGACCGTTACTATTTTTGTCGAAAAAAACTGTTTTACAGGGCTATTTCTCCTATTGTACAGAAACGCCTTTTCCACATTTTTCTTTTCAATAATGCCAGTGATCCGCCCATTTTCTTCAACAGGAAGACCTGAGTACCCCATCTTTACCATTACCTCAAATGCTTCTTTTACGGTCGTATCCGGTGGTATGGTCTTTACAGGGGCGCTCATAATATCTTTTGCCTTTAATGTATAAAAATCTCCTGTGTTTATAGCGTTGATAATTCTTTCTTTTGCCTCTTCAATGTTGCCTTCTATCACGGCAGATATGGCAGTAGGGTGCCCCCCTCCTCCAAGCATTTCTGCAATCTTAGAAAGATTTAAGTCTTCACTTACACTTCTCCCGATAATTTGGACCGTATTACCAAGGGAGACCAATACAAACACAATATCAAGGTCGATCATTTCAAGAATTTTATGTGCGAGTATTGAAATACCAGCGATGTATTTTTGTATCCCGGCAGTAGTAACACCAATCTTATAACCATTAACATGGAATTCTTTCAGGTTGTCTAAAAAAGTCTTTAAAAGATTAACCTGTTCTTCCTGTAAGAATGGGGAGGTAAACCGATGGATGATCTTCATATCAACTCCAAAAGAGAAAAGGAATTCCAGTGCTTTAAAATCCTCTGCTGTTACCTGTGGAAACGATAGAGATCCGGTATCCTCATATATGCCAAGTGCAAGTATAGTTGCCTCAACAGGATTAAGATTGATTTTTTTCAGTCTAAGGAGGTTTACGAGGATCGTCGTATTTGCCCCAAAATTTTTGTTTATACAGATTGCATTTTCGATATCACTCTCTCCGGGATGGTGGTCAAACACAACGATCTGTGCATTTTTCGTATTTAGAAATTCTCTTCCATCTCCCACCCTGTTTTTAAACTTCGTATCAACCACTACTACTCTTTTTACATCTTTTATGAAATCCTTTGGAAGTTCTCTTACCTTTTTGAAATTCAAAATATCAGAAAATATCCCTATGAATTTCTGAACATTCACATCAGTTGAACCAGGATGAATAACAATAGAGTTAGGGTATAACATTTTTGCAGCATAAGCAGAAGAGATCGCATCGAAGTCAGCCCCGGCATGCGTCAAAATAACAGTATTGCTCATTAAAAGATCTTTTGCACCCCTTCTTTTGATACTCTATAATAAATAAGTGGAAGAGATGATTGTGGTTCATCTCTTACCTCGAAGCATTCATTAATCTTTTCTCCCACAACATTAACTTTTTCTTCTGAATTTCCAAGAATTTTACCAACGACTTCTCCCTTTCCTACGGTGTCCCCAACCTTTCTTTCAAAGAGAATTCCACATGAAAGGTCAATAACATCTTCTTTTTTTTCTCTTCCCGCACCCAAAAATTGTGCAAGTTTCCCAATACCCTTTGCATCTATATGCGATATGTATCCGCTCTTCTTACACACAATATCTTTCTTGAATTTCGCCTGTGGAAGAAGCGTGTAGTCTTCAACAACTTCTGGATTGCCACCCTGGGCAACAATAATTTCTTTCAATTTACTGATCGCTTTTCCACTACTGATCGCTTCTTTTATGAGTTGCCTTCCTTCTTCAAGTGTATTCGCTCTTCTACCGAGGAGAAGTAACTCACTCCCAAGAGTTTCTATAACTTCAAAAAGTCTTTTACTTCCTCTTCCTTTCAAAATTTCTATCCCTTCTTCTACCTCTATTGCATTACCAATTGCATTTCCTAAAGGTTGATTCATATCTGTAATATATGCAACTGTTTCTCTTCCAAGGCTATTCCCAATATCAACCATGGCCTGCGCAAGTTTAAGGGCATCCTCTACATTTTGCATAAACGCACCGTTTCCCGCTTTCACATCCAGAACTATTGCATCTCCCCCCGATGCAATTTTCTTACTCATAATACTCGAAGCAATAAGTGGAATACTGTCTATAGTCCCAGTTACATCTCTCAAGGCATACATCTTCTTGTCTGCAGGGACAAGTTCACTACTTTGAGAAATGATTGCACCACCTACTCTATTTACAATTTCAATAAATGTGTCCACAGGCATTTCAACTCTAAAGCCTGGAATAGACTCAAGTTTATCAATAGTCCCTCCCGTATGTCCCAACCCCCTTCCTGACATTTTAGGAACAGGCACTCCAAGAGAGGAAACAATAGGGACAAGAGGAATTGTAACAGTATCAGCGACTCCACCTGAACTGTGCTTGTCAACCTTGATTCCTCTGATCTTTGATAAGTCTACCACTTTTCCACTGTGAACCATTATATCTGTAAGGTGGGTTAATTCATTTTTATCCATTCCTCTAAACCATACAGCCATAAGGAATGCTGCCATTTGGTAATCAGAGATATCACCTTTTGTATAACCTAAAATCATTGTTTCTATTTCTTCTCTTTTAAGAGTATCCCCGTATTTCTTTTTTTCAATAATATCCACAACACTCATACACCTATACCTCCTCTAAAAATTCGCTCAATATGAGTGATATCTTCTCTCCACATTCCTTTGCAACCTGAACGACCCTTTCGTGTTGGACCTCCCTTTCTATAAATGCGTTGTCTGTAACACACGAAATACCTACCACCTTCATTCCATAGTATCTTGCAAGTATTACTTCAGGGACTGTTGACATACCAACTACATCAATTCCAACTCTTTCCATAAAAAGGAGTTCTGAAATTGTCTCAAAACTCGGACCTATAACTGCGCAATAAACACCTTCTTTTATCGGAATATTATGTTTGATAGCAATCATTTTTATAATTCTTCTATACGCCTCGTCGTATACATTAGTCATATTGACAAATTTCTCGTTACCCTTTTCTCCTCTTAGAGGATTATCTCCAAACATGAAATTCACATGGTCTCTAATGAGCACTATATCTCCTGCTCTTAATGTGGGGTTTACTGCACCAGAAGCATTTGACACGATAAGATTCTTTATCGAAAGCGCATTTGCTGCACGAACAGTCATTGTTACTTCTCTCATTGAATACCCTTCATAATAGTGGAACCTCCCGTTAAAGAAAACAACATTATGATTACCGAGTTTCCCAAAAACAAGTTCCGAAGCATGGCCTAATACCGTTGAAACAGGGAAGTGAGGTATGTCTTTATAGGGAATTTTCTCGAATATCTCTGCCTTTTCAAGCATGCTTCCAAGGCCGGTGCCTGTGATAATTGCAAATGTTGGTGCATATTTTTCCACAAATCCCTTAAGAAAATTTTTTAATTCTTCCATATTCTCACCTCACTCTACCGTTGCTAAATAAAAGTAGTATAATTGCCCACCATAAACAAGGTCGAACTCCAACTGGGGAAATTCATCCTGTAGAAAATGAATAAGTGAATCCGCAGCACTTTTCTCTACATTCTTCCCATAGTAAATTGAAACAAATTCATAACCCTCTAATTTCTCTCTCTCAATTTTTAAGAGTTCAATAAAAGTCTCCTCAGGGTTTTTCCCTTTGTTTATTATCTCTCCGTCAAAAAAGCCAATAACATCGTTTTCCTGTATATCAATACCGTTTAAGTGTGTTTCCCTTACAGAGTATGTAATCTCTATGGTATGCAATCTGTTTAGTACTTCTTTGGCATTTTCGATATTTTCTTCTAAACTTTTTTCTGCATTGAATGAAAGAATGATCGGGATAGCCTCTGCTGGGTTTTTGGTTGGAATAATTTCTACTTCCTTATCTGATATTTTCTTTGCTTCTTGAACTGCTAAGACAGCGTTAGAGTTATTTGGAAAGACAACCACTTTATCTTTTGAACACCTCCTTATGGTAAGGAGTACATCCTGAATGGAGGGATTCATAGTTTGTCCGCCCTCAGCAATTGCTTCTACACCAAGACTCTCGAGAAGATTTTTGAAACCATCTCCTTGTGTCACTGCAACAATTGAGAAATCAAATCTATTTTCAATTTTACTTACCTTTTTCGGTTCATTTGTCCTGGTAAATTCATCAGTTTGAAGTTGCATATTTTCTATATGTGCTTCACGAATATCTCCCTTATCAAGCATATATTCAATAACTTTGTTCGGCTCGTTCGAATGAATATGAATTTTTGTAAGTTCATCTGCATCGGCAACGACAATACTATCCCCAAACTGTTCTAAATCCCTTCTTATAATATCTCTTGGAAAATCTTTAAGGTATAATAGGAGGACTGTATCAAATTTATATTCAAGAACTTCACCTTTTATGTGTTCCTCTTGTATCTCAACACTTTTTTCTTCTATCCTTTCTCCTCTTATTGCCTTAAGCCCGCCTTCAAAAAGATATACGAGTCCTTGACCACCTGCATCAACTACTCCTGCCTGTTTCAAAATCGGTAGCATTTCGGGTGTCTTTTTTAGAGTCCTTTTACCTTCTTCCACTATATATGTGAGCACCTCTATAACATCGTCTTCTTCACCATATTCAAGACATGCCTGTGCCATTGAACGCATCACTGTAAGAATTGTCCCTTCAGCAGGTTTTATTACAGCGAGATAGGCCACTTTTGTTGCATTTTGAAGAGTCAAAGCAAGAGTTTTTTTATCTATTTCTTCCACATTGTCTATGACTTCAAAGAATCCTTTCAATATCTGGGAAAGAATAACACCAGAATTTCCTCTGCCTCCAATAAGTGCACCTTCACATATAGCTTTCCCAAAGTCTCTAAGCGTGTTTGGTTTTCTTTTGTCTACATTTTCAATTGCAGTCTTTAATGTAAGGAACATATTTGTGCCTGTATCCCCATCGGGAACAGGGAAAACATTTAATTTATTTACTTCTTCTCTCTTTTCATTAAGATATGCAAGTGCACCTCTGAAGAATGTATCAATCTCTTGCAAGGTAAGTGCCTTCATTATGCTTCTCCTTTTATTCCCTTAATGATAATATCCACATCGACATTCTCAATATGCGTGAGTTGTTTTATTCTATATGCGACCTGTGAGATAACCGTATTTGCAATTTCTAATACATTTGTCCCACCTTGAAGAATCACAAAAAGTGTGATTTTTACAGAGTTGTTGTCTAATATATCGACATCTACACCCGCTTCGTATTCCTCGAGTTTTAATGTGTTTAAAATTTTGTCGTAAATGGTCTTTGGAGCAAGTCCAACTACGCCATAGCACTCTATTGTTGCAAATGCTGCAATTTTTTTAAGTGCTTTTTCACTTATAATAATCTTTCCCATTTTTACCTCCAGAATGTTTTATAAATTATACCATTTTTACTCTTTTTTAAAAGAAGGGCTCTTCAAACCCTATCATAAAAGAAATAACACCCCTCTATGAGATTATTTTTCCTGCAAGCCCACATTTATTCAAAGAAGGCTACTCCTTCAGGACTCTACCCGAAAAAAATGGAATTCACTTCGAACACACACTTGCAAATATTTTCTAATTCAATAAAATATATGGGAATTTTTTGAAAACTGGAGGTAAGCATATGGCAAGAAGATGCGAAATTTGTGGCAAGGGACCGTTGACCGGGCATAGTGTAAGCCACTCAAATAGGAAAACGAAAAGAAGGTACCTTCCTAATTTGCATAAGGCAAAAGTAATGATCAATGGTAAAATAAAAGTGTTGAGAGTCTGTTCTGATTGCCTGAACAAGTACAAGATATAGTTTATGGAAGTAAGGTCATTAAAATTTGATGGAGAAGTCCTGCACATCCTTGACCAGAGGTTTCTTCCATTTGAAGTAATAGATGTAGAATGCAAGAACGAAAAGGATGTGTGGGATGCAATAAACAAAATGAAGATAAGAGGTGCACCTGCAATTGGTGTTGCCGCTTCCTACGGTATGTATATTGGTTTAAGAGATTTTTCAGGAGATACAAATGCTTTTATTGAAAAAGCAAAGCAGTTGAAATCCTATCTTGATAGTGCAAGACCAACGGCAGTTAACCTTGCGTGGGCAACTAAACGAGTCCTTGATAAAATTCTTGAAAACAAGGACAAAAGCTCAGAGTTCCTTAAAGAGATTGCTTTAAAAGAAGCGCAACTCATTGAACAGGAAGATGCCGAAAGAAATTTCAGAATTGGTGAATTTGGTTCGGAACTTTTTTCAGAAGGCGATACAATAATGACAATTTGTAATACTGGTGAACTTGCAACAGTAAAATACGGGACTGCATTTGCCGTTATTAAGAGATCGTTTGAAAAGTACAGAGATATTAAAGTTATTGCTCTTGAGACACGCCCTTATCTTCAAGGAGCAAGACTTACTGCATTTGAATTAAAGGAAGCAAACATACCTTTTAAACTCATTACTGATAATATGGCTGCATTCCTTATGCAAAAAGGGCTTGTTTCTGGAATTGTTACAGGTGCTGATAGAATTGCTTCAAATGGTGATACGGCAAATAAAGTAGGAACATATATGCTTGCAGTGCTTGCATACTATCATAAGATTCCTTTTTATGTTGCAGCGCCTATCTCAACGATTGACCTAACAATAGATAGTGGAAAAGAAATCCCCATTGAAGAAAGGAGTCCCGATGAAGTTACGCATTGTATGGGTAAAAGGATTGCACCTGAGGGTGTCGAGGTTTATAACTTTTCTTTCGATATTACTCCCCATGAATTAATAACTGCAATCATTTCAGACAAAGGCATTATTCACCCTCCCTATAAGAAAAATATCAAAAAACTTTTTGAAGATTAAGGCACAATAAGAGCGATTTTTGCACTTTCTACATCAGAGGTGATGAGGGTTTTTATGCCCTCCCTTTTTGCTTTATATGTAAGAACAGAAATAGCATTTGGCAAGAGAGTCTTTTCTATGTTAAATATCCTCAGTATTTCCTTATCTTTAAGTATTAGCACATCTTTTTTACTGCCCTTCATGAATTCTTCGACAGTTGCAGGCATAATTTCCAGATCTTCAAGAGAAACAATGAGAACATCAAGTTCATCTTTCAAAATAGATACAACTTTATCCACAAGCATCTTTTCTCCTGCTACAACAATTTCTTCTGCTCCTAATTCTGAAAGTTTGTAGGAAAAAATTCTAAAATTCTCTAAATTTACATCAAATTCAGAGGAAATAGTAAGTTCTTCCACATCAATAAGACCAAAAATTTTCACTTCAAACCTCCCTTTTGCCCATTTCAACATTCTTTTGGAAATCTATTATGCCCCATCCATAAATTAATATGGAGACCCTGTCCAAAATTATCTTAAAAGGTATATAAAAATAGGCGGCGATTGTATTTTCCCCTTCAAAATTAGTTTTTAAAATATTCTCCAAATTAATAACTGTATAAAGAGGCATAACCTGTTTTGTTATTTCTATACTTAACATAGATACAAAACACTTTCCAATATTGCATAACACAGAAAAATTATACATAGATTTGAGAATTAACACAAAGTTCAATATAATATCAGGGAGGAGAGGTGGCTGAGCGGTTGAAAGCACCTGACTCGAAATCAGGTAGAGGGGTGACCTTCTCGTGGGTTCAAATCCCACCCTCTCCGCCAGAAAAGTATGGAAAACTACGATGTTGTTATTATTGGTGGAGGTCCTGCAGGCACAACTCTTGCCCATTTTTTGGGAAGTTATGGTATTAATTCGGTTGTTATAGAAAAAGGAGCACCTTTTAGAGATAAAGTTTGTGCTGGTGGGCTCCCTAAAGGAATTTTTGATATTCTTCCTGAGAGTGTCGATAAAAACTTTGAGTATGTTTCTTACAAGACTTTCAGGGTATTTTATAAAGGTGAAATTGCAACGCAAACCGAATTAAAAGAACCCTTTGCTTTTGGCGTTATGCGAAGTCAATTTGATGAGCACCTTAGAAAAGGGGTAAATGTTAAGTATCAGGAAAAATTTATTTCTTTTGAGGAAGATAGGGGCAGCGTCTTTGTAAGCACTGACAAAAATGCCTATTCTGGAAAAATTCTGGTCGGTGCAGATGGTATTGGAGGGCTTGTATCTATCCTTTCAGGGCTCAATAGGAAAACCAAAATTGTTATTGCAGAAGAAAAAGAAATCCCTAAAAAAGACCATGAAAGCAGTTTGAATGTTTTCCTGGGGAATTTTGCATTAGGCTACGGATGGAAATTTGACAAGAAAGATGTAACTTCGGTTGGAGCAGGTGCCCTTAAAAGGTATTATAGAAAAGGCCTTTCAAATTTTGTTGATAAGACAAGAGCATTGGCAAAAGTCTATCCTATTTCTCTTTGGGATAGAGACGAGAATATTGCAAAAGGAAGAGTTGTTCTTGCTGGAGAGGCTGCCTCAATTGTTGACCCGTTTAGTGCAGCAGGCATTTATCACTCGATCCTTTCCTCGAAGCTTCTTGCAGAATCCATTAAGGAGAACTTTGATAAAGGAAATATTTCTTTCTCTAACTATATAGAAAAACTTAATGGTTCAATCTTTGATGAATTTAAATATGCAGGTATTCTTTCGAGTGCATTTTATCCAATGCTTCCTCTTTTAAAGAGAGTTGTTTTTAAACCTCATATACTTGAGTTTATTTTAGAAGCACAGAATGAAACTGGGTATTTATCTTATAGAAAAGTATTTGAAAGATTCTCAAAATCAAGTCATTTAGAGGTAAGAATTGCTCTGGGAATACTTAAGTTACTTAAAATTGTATAGGAGGAATTATGAAAAGAAACCTTAAAATGGCAGTTTTTGTTCTTTTTGCCTTAGTTTCTATGTTTTACAGGCTTATTCCATTGAAGTTACCAAATGTTGAGTTTTTTTCAAGTCTCATTGCTTTTACAATACTCTCTTCGGATAAGAAAATAAATCTTCTTTTAATTCCCTTTCTTGTTCTTCTCTCTGACATTCTTTTAAATGTGTTTTTGAAGGTGACCTTTGATCCAAAATGGGAGGTAGTTGTCCTTGTTGGCTGGATTTTGGTAATTGTTGCTCAGTATGTTTTGAGAGGTAAGAAATTTTATAATGTAGTTACAATGGAACTTACTGGCACACTTGTTTTTTATTTTATTACGAATAGTCTTGTGTTTTTCATGTTCAATTTTTATCCGAAAAATATTTCAGGCTATATTGCATGTATGATTGCAGGCATCCCATTTTTAAGAAACCAGGCACTATTCAATCTGTTTTTCTCACTTATAGTATTTTTAACTGTTAACGAATTGGGCTTCGGGAAGGTTGCATCGAAAAGAATTGTAAATTATGAAAACTCTTAAAGAGTATTTTAAAAGAGAATTTTTAAGATATATTGCAGTCGTTAGCTTACTTGTAACTGTTGATATTGCACAGGTTTATTTACCCCAATTTACACGCTTTGCAATTGATAGCATTTCTAAAGGGAATATAAATGGACTTATAAAGTATGCAATTTATATAGTAATTTTTTCTATCGGAATAGTGGTTTTGAGATTTTTATATCAGAGTTTATTGAGGGCAGCAGTTCTGAGATTTGACTACGAATTAAAGAACAGGATATTTGAGAGTTTTGTTTTCTTCAAGAGGAAGACGCTTGAGAAGTTTGAAATCGGGGATTTAATGTCGAGAGTTACAAATGACACTCAGGCAGTAAGAATGTTCCTCATTATGGGTTTTCTTGCAATAATCGATATTTTTGTCCTTGGGTTAACGACCTTTGTATTTATGGCAAAAATGAATTTAAAATTAACACTTGCAGTGAGCATTCCTCTTCTGTTTTTATTTCCTCTCGCCCTCAACTTTGGCACTAAAATCCATAAATTATATAAACAAATAAATATGATATTTGCTGATATGAGCGTAAGGGTGAGGGAACTTGTCCAGGGTATAAGAGTTATCAAGGCCTTTGTTAAAGAAAGATATTTTACCCAATTATTCAGAGGAGTTAACGAAGAATACCTTAAAGAGAATTTAAAACTTGTAAAACTCGACGGTTTTTTTGATCCAATTGTAAACTTCTTAATCAACTTAGCAAATTTTATCCTTATATTCTATGGTGGGCTGCTTTATATAAAAGGTGTTGTAGGAATGGGGACTATTGCTGCGTTTTTCCAGTATATTGAAACGCTTACCTGGCCAATGATGGCGGTTGGATTTTCTATTGCACTTTACCAGAGAGCAACTGCATCTTTATCAAGGATAGAGGAAATAATTAGTATACCGAAGGAGAGTCAAGGTATTGTTTTAGATACGGTTGACAGAATCGAAGTAAAAAATCTGAGGTTTTCGTATGATGGGAATATTGATATCTTAAAGGGAATTAATTTAACGATTAATAAAGGTGATGTCATTGGCTTAACGGGAAACCCTGGTTCTGGGAAAACTACACTTATAAGTTTGTTATTGAAAATTATTGATGCACCAAAAGGGAGTGTATTTTTCGATTCAAATGATATTAATAATATAGCCTTTGAAAGTATTAAAAAACTTTTTGCTTATGTTCCACAGGAAGGTTTTCTTTTCTCGGATACAATTCTAAACAATATAAAAGTTGGGATGCCGAATGCAACAAGAGAAGAAGTGGAATATGTTGCGAAAGTCGCATGTGTTTACGATGATATTATGTCATTTAAAGATAAGTTTGAAACAGTCGTTGGCGAACAGGGCATCACTCTTTCAGGTGGAGAAAGACAAAGGATTGCAATAGCAAGAGCGCTTCTTGCAAGACGCCCTTTTTTAGTGCTCGATGATGCACTTGCAAGTGTTGACTTCAAAACAGAAAGTTGCATTATCAAAAATCTCGAAGAGCACTTTTTAAAGAGTGGTCTTACTGTTATCATGATTTCTGAGCGTTTGAGTTCTCTTTTGATTGCTAATAAAATTTATGTGCTTGTTGACGGAACGATTATTGAGGAAGGAACCTTTAATGACCTTGTCGCAAAAGAAGGCTATTTCTATCATCTTTATAGAAAGCAGCTTCTTGAGGAGCGCCTATGAGAAGGGAATCTATTAAGAGATTTATTCCTTATTTCCTCAAATATAAGTTATTGCTTTTGGTAACCTTCATTGCAATGATTATTGCCTCCCTTACTTCTGCCTTAATTCCATATCTTATTAAGAATGTAATAGATACGCTGATTGCTACAAAGAATTTTACGAATATCAAAAATTTTCTTATTCTTGTTGCAGTCGCTGTTCTACTAAATATTGTTTTCAAGTTGATCCAGATATATGTTGGAAATTACGCGGGGCAAAGAATAATGCAGGATATAAGATTAGATTTATTTTACACAGTTTCAAGATTTAAGATAGAATCTTTCTCAAAAGAGCCGTCAGGAAAGATAATAACACGCATTACTAACGATGTAGA
>Ga0315298_1004075_pt1 | contig 22325 bp, 21 predicted proteins | sample WHS_1_MG_FD_203077 | JGI IMG/M metagenome (GOLD analysis project Ga0315298, IMG submission 203077) | Extremophilic microbial mat communities from Washburn Hot Springs, YNP, Wyoming, USA - WHS_1_MG | ecosystem: Environmental > Aquatic > Thermal springs > Hot (42-90C) | place: USA: Wyoming...
TGATTGCGCAAGACAAGAGCTGCCACGGTGGCCGGTCTCTACGCTGACCGTACCATTGCCCGTAGCTGCTGTCACGGTGGGGTTCTTAGGACCGGCGGGCACTTTCACCGAAGAGGCGCTAAGAGCGACCCTGGAGGAGACCACACCCGACGGGAAGCCGCGCAAGTTCATACCCTATGCGTCCACCCAGGAGACCATAGAAGCGGTGGCCTCCGGCGAGGTTGATTGCGCTCTTGTTCCCATTGAGAACTCAATTGAGGGGTCTGTGTCCGCCACGGTGGATATGCTTGCTCATGAGGTCGATAACCTCCAGATAGTACGGGAGATTCGGCACCCGATTAGTCACTGTCTGCTAGCTCGTGCGGGAGTCACCCTGGAGCAAGTGACGAAGGTGATCTCGCATCCCCACGCCAACGCTCAGTGCCGCGGCTGGTTACGGCGAAACCTGCCGGGGCGGGAAGTGGAAGCAGCTAATTCCACTGCGAACGCGGTGGAGAAGGTGGCAAAGAGCGAAGAGCCCTGGGCGGCCATCGGCAACCGTCTGGCAGGGGTGAAGTACGGCTGTGTGGTGCTGGCGGCAGACATCGAGGATTACGAAGATAACGAGACCCGTTTCATCTTCTTGGCCCGCCAGCGGGAGCGTCAGGACTGGTTTGAACCCTACAAGACCTCGGTGGTGTGCGAGATTATCAAGGACCAGCCTGGCGCCCTCCTTCTCATCTTGCAAGAGTTCGCCTTTCGCCACATCAACCTCACCAAGATAGAATCTCGACCTTCAAAACGCAGGCTGGGGGACTACATCTTCTTGGTGGACATGGAAGGCAAGGTGGACGACCCGGCAGTAGCCGACGCACTTCGCTGCCTCAACTGCAAGCTGCCTCGCCTCACTGTGCTGGGCAGCTATCCAGTAGGACGCCCCTTGTCTCGAACCCGAAGTTAGACGGGGCTGAGTAGTTAGACAGGGCTGAGCAAAAAAGACACAGCCGGTCTCCGTTTGACAGTGTGAGGAGGAGTCTGTGCTCGACATTAAGCTGATTCGCAGCGATCCTGAGTCGGTCCGCGCTGCTCTGCGACGGCGGGGCTCGCGGGCAGAACAAGCTCTTGATCAGCTCCTCGAACTAGACCGCAGGCGGCGCGAGCTGGTGAGCGAGCTCGAGAGCAAGCGCGCTCTTCGCAACCGGGTGAGCGAGGAAGTGGCGCGGCTGAAGAAGGCCGGTGACGACGCGCAGGCTTTGATAGCGTCCATGCGGGCTGTGGGAGACGAGATCAAGGAGCTTGAGACAGCGCTTCGTGAGGTGGAGGAGAAGCTGGAAAGGGAGTTGCTTCAGGTCCCCAATTTGCCCGATCCCTCCGCCCCGGAGGGCGGAGAAGAGAATTCGGTCGTCCTCCGTCACTGGGGCACACCCCGCGAGTTCAGCTTCTCCCCGCTTGACCACTTGGACTTAGGTAACCTCCATGACTTCATAGACTTGGAGCGGGCAGCTCGCACTTCAGGAAGCCGCTTTGCCTACTTGAAGGGAGACCTCGTTTTTCTTCAGTTCGCCCTTATTCGGTTTGCCCTAGAAAAGCTAGCGAGCAAGGGATTCCGGCCCGTGATCGTACCCGTGCTGGTAAGGGACGAGGCCATGTACGGCACGGGCTTTTTCCCCACCGATATGCAGCAGGTTTATCGCGTGGAGGCAGACGGGCTTAACTTGATCGGCACATCTGAAGTGTCGCTTGCTGCCCTCCATATGGACGAAATCCTGGATGAGGCCGACCTTCCTATGCGCTATGTAGGCTATTCCAGCTGCTTCCGGCGAGAAGCCGGCGCGGCGGGAAAGGACACCCGCGGCATCTTCCGCGTGCACCAATTTGACAAGGTGGAGATGTTCAGCTTCTGTCATCCGGAGCACTCCCGGGAGGAGCATGACTTCATGCTTTCTATCCAGGAGGAGATCCTGCAGGATCTCGGTCTTCCCTACCGGGCAGTGAACATTGCCGCTGGCGACTTGGGCGCCTCAGCCGCCAAGAAATATGATCTGGAGGCCTGGCTGCCCAGTGAAGGCCGGTACCGCGAGGTGACCTCCTGCTCCAACTGCACCGACTATCAGGCCCGCCGGCTCAAAGTTAGAGCCAAGGGCGAGCGCGGCGGTCCTTACCTCCTGCACACCTTGAACGGTACGGTAGTAGCTTTGGGGCGAACGATGATAGCCATCATGGAGAACTACCAGACCGAGGAGGGCCAGGTGGTCGTACCCGAGGTGTTGCGGCCCTTCATGCCTGCAGGCATGGATATACTTGGTCGGTGAGCAAGCAGCGAACACGGACGGCGCTGAGAGAGCGGATCCAGCCAAGAACATGGAGTAGGCGGAGAAGATGGAAGAGAGGCGGGAAGACACCATTCTCCTTGGGGCAAAGGACGCCTTGCTGGTCGTAGATGTGCAGCGTGACTTCTGTCCCGGAGGGAGCCTGCCAGTGCCAGGCGGAGACGAGATCATACCCGTGATCAACCGTATCGTGCCCCTGTTTGGACGATGGGTTTATACGCGCGACTGGCACCCGGCAAATCATGTCAGCTTTTCCAGCGAGCCAGAGTTCAAAGACGGTTCCTGGCCGCCCCACTGCGTGCAGGGAACGCCCGGCGCCGATTGGTGCGAGGGACTGGAAATACCCATGAACGCCATTTTGGTGAGCAAAGGTGATGATCCCGCTCGCGAGGCTTACAGCGCCTTCCAGAACGAGCGCCTAGACCTAGCCGAGTTCCTGCGCGCGCACCAAGTGGAAAGGGTGTTCGTGGTCGGGCTGGCCACTGAGTACTGCGTTCGTCAAACAGCCTTAGACGCGTTGGCGGCGGGCTTCAAAGTGTACGTAGTCGAAGACGCCGTCCGCGGAATCTCTTCCGAAGGTTCAGCCGCCGCCTTGGCTGAACTTGAAAAAGCAGGAGCGGTGTTGATCCGCTCTTCCCAGCTCGAGGACTCGGGAGAGCGCCCGGCGCCAGCGTATGACGAGCATGGGAATCCTCTCGACCACGACGACTGAAGCTAAGAGCCGAAGGCCGAAGGGGCGCTTGCGGAAACTAAAGGGGCGCTTGCGGAAAATAAAGAGACGGGCATGGAACTAGACGTCTCCCAGCGGTGGGCTAAGCGTGAAGGGCTAGCCCTCCTCACTGACTTCTATCAGCTCACCATGATGGGCGGCTATTGGAAGACCGGCCGCAACGACCTCACCGCCTGCTTCAACTACACCTTCCGCGAACTTCCGCCCCATAACGGCTTCGCTATCGCGGCCGGACTGGAACAGTTGCTCGATCTGGTGGAAGGACTGCGTTTTACTGACCAGGACCTTGCTTACCTGGAAAGTCTTAAAACCTTTGACCCCGCCTTTCTTGACTATCTCAGAGACTTTCGCATCACTTGCAGCATTGAGGCCATACCGGAAGGCACCGTGGTCTTCCCGCATGAGCCACTTGTCCAGGTGGAGGGACCCTTGATCGAGGCCCAGCTCCTAGAGACCGCGGTCCTTAACACCCTCAACTATCAGACCCTCATCGCCACTAAGACCGCGCGCATCCGCCTTGCCTGTGGAGACGACAATCTGGCAGAATTCGGCCTCCGCCGGGCGCATGGGCCGGATGGCGGTCTGAGTGGATCCCGCGCTGCCTACATCGGCGGGGCAGACAGCACCTCCAACATGCTTGCCGGCAAGATCTTCGGGATCCCCGTCCGCGGCACTCAGGCCCACTCGTGGATCATGAGCTTCCCCAGCGAACTGGAAGCCTTCCGCGCCTATGCCGCCTGCTACGAGGACCCCATTCTCTTGGTTGACACTTACGACACGCTGACTTCAGGACTACCCAACGCGCTTCAAGTGTTCAAGGAGTTGCGCGAGTCAGGCCGAGCTGTGCGGCCGGCGATCCGCCTGGACTCGGGAGACCTCGCTCGCCTAAGCAAAGCCGCCTACCGCATGTTCAGCGAGGCTGGGTTTGACAACCTTCTCATAGTGGCCTCTAACGAGCTGGATGAGGACCTGATTGCCGACCTCAAGCGGCAGGGCGCTCCCATAAACTCGTGGGGAGTGGGCACACATCTCATAACTGCCTCCGACCATCCTGCCCTCGGGGGCGTGTACAAGCTGGTGGCCGTGCGGGAAGGTGACGGAGACTGGGAACCCCGCATCAAGCTTTCCTCCAACCCAGCTAAGATGACCGACCCTGGTCGCAAGCGGGTGGTTCGCTACTATGACGACAAAGGCCGGCCACTTGCCGACATCATCCGGTTGGCCGATGAGCCGCCGGACGTCATCGATCCAGGACAGACAGCTAAGCCCATACCGTTCACCGAGCGTCAGGATCTTTCGTTTCTGCGGGCAGTGTGGGACGCTGCTCGCTGCGAAGACCTGCTTCAGCCGGTCATGCGTGACGGCGTGCGTGTGGGCCCCTCTCCCAGCTTGGAAGAGATCCGCGCCCGAGCAAGAGCACAGGTAGACGCACTGCCAGAGGAACTGCGAAGACTGCGCAATCCCGAAATTTACTTGGTGGGTCTGTCACCGCGTCTGGCGGCGGAGAAGATCCGCCTCGTCCGCCAGGCGCCGGGTTTCCTGGGCCCAGCGCCGATTTCGGCCAACGGGGAAAAACCGTAGCAAGCTAGCAACGCCGCACAGTCGAGGCAGGCTCGCCAATGGGAATGGCAGTGGCTTGGCCTTTAGCAAGGACCTTGCCGTCCGGGCCCGTCGCTACTAGATCGACCACCATCAACCGCCGGCCGCCGTGCAGCAGACGACACTCGCCGGTCACCCGGTCGCCCAACTTGGCCGAACGGAACTGGCTGATACTCCACTGCACTGCAACCGCATCCACGTTGGCATTCACCGTGAGAGCAAAGGCCACATCTAGCAGGGCGAAGATGAAGGCGCCGTGCGCCAAGCCATGGAGCTGAAGGAAGTCTTCTTTGACCTCGGCAGAGACCCGAGTAAAGGTGCCGGAGGTCTCCTCCACCTCGATGCCTAGAAGACGCATCATACTGTCCCCGGCAATAGCTTGCTGGACGCGGTCAGTTGGATGACTGGCGCTCATGAAGGCCTCCCCCACATCCTCACCTTTGCTGATGGGTCCCCTAACCAGTTTACAAAGCTATCACCTGAGGAGCTGACATGCCACGGCTGCCCCGCTAGCTTATACGCGGACGTTCACTTTTCGCACTGAATCGCCAAAGAACTCCATGCCACCGCCCTCGCTCACCACCTGGAGAACGCTGGGACCGTCCAGCACGGTGATCCCCGAAAGAAGCGTGACTTGGTAAGGCTTGAACACCTCGGGCGCAAGCGGGGTGGAGGCCCCCACTAAGGCAACCTCCCGACAGCCGGAGGCGGCCTCCAGTAGCCTGTCAAGCTGGCCCAACATGAGAGACGTGGAGGTGATCACAGCGACATCGCACTGCGGCAAGCGGGCAAACGCCTCCGCCGCCGGGAGCAAGCCGTCGGCCCGGGTGACATCCCGCTCGAAGATGAGAAGCTCGCGACTGCGTTTCTTAAGAGGGGCCACTAAAGGCCCAAAGAATCCCACCATGCCCACCCGGTCCAGAAAACCGACTGAGAGAAAGTGGAGAAGATCACCTTCACAATGCTCCGGCTGCGGCTGATTCACAAGCGCATTGGCGCAAGCAAGCCCCACCGCGGCCTCGAGGGGGTCGCTTGACTCCAAGTAGTCGAGGATCTCGGTGGTCGTGCGACCGGCCAGAGGCCGCTTGCCCTTGAATACTGAGCACCCGGAGGCAGCTTCTCGGTGAAAGGTGTAGGCCACGCCCACGCTGTCGTTGTCCAGCCTCACGGCGGTGTAGCCCAGACCGATGCGTACGTCGACAAGACGCTTTTCCGGCCAACGCGCGAGAACGTGCTCCTTGAGCTCGGTAGTGATCATGGCGCCTCCATGGATGATTCCAAGCTAAGTGGTATTCGCATATAAATAGTAGTACAATTGCCCGCGAAGGTGAATCCGTACCCCAGGTCGGCGCACGTTGCGCAACGGCTGGTGCGCGAGTAACCGTGGTGGAGCAGAGAAACGGAATCGTGGCTGGGGACGGCGGCACAATGACGTCGCCCCTGCTCCCACAGGAAGTGCCCGCATAGGGAAAACACGGCTGGAAAAGAGTAGATATGACAGAGGCGTCTCCGGTGTCCAAGATGTACGTAGACCCTGACCTGTGCACGGGCTGTGGCATTTGCACGCAGGTCTGCGGTCGCGGAGCCATCTCCTTGGCAGGAAGCGTGGCCACGATTGATGAAGCTCTCTGCACCCGCTGTGGCATTTGTATTGAGGAATGTCCTCTGGGAGCAATCGTATCTTTGGAGGTTGTCTCTCAAACGCAGACTACAAGCCCGCAAAGGCACGTCGCACCAGTTGGGCAGGCCCCTGGTGCCCCGGTTGGGGAGACCCCGTCTGCGCCCGCTCTGCGGACGCCCCTTGGGTCAGCCCTATCAGGCTTGCTGACCGTGGCCGGTTGGATACTCGATCGCAGGACAAGTCGAGGCGGTGCCGGGACTGCCTGCGGACGGAGCTTTTCCAGACAGCGCCTGGGCGGGCAAGGACGCGGCGGCAGGAGAGCGCGCCGCAGAAGTCGCTGGGCTTGAGGCCCCGCCGCGCTTGAGGCCCCGCGGCGCTTGAGGCCCCGCCGCGCTTGAGGCCCCGCCGCGCTTGAAGACCGGCCGCACATAGCAGTGGGTGCGAGTTTGGACGAGGAAGGAGCACTGAGTGAAGATCGCGGTAACAGCATCGGGACCAGAACTCACTAGCCCGGTGGATCAACGTTTTGGGCGGGCTCGGTATGTAGTGTTTGTGGACTTGCCGGGGCGCACCCTCCAGGCAGTGGAGAACCGAGGCGGGGTGAACGCCGCCCAAGGGGCCGGCGTGCAAACTGCGCAAACTGTCATCGACGGCAAAGCTGAAGCTGTCATCTCCGGGCACTGCGGCCCGAAGGCCTTCAGAGCCCTCGCCGCCGCCGGCATTCGCGTGTACTTGACCCCCCCGGGTTCGGTCGCCGAAGCCCTAGACCGGTTTGAAAGAGGAGAGCTGAACGAAGCTTCTGGTGCTGACGTGGATGGGCACTGGTAAACGCGCATAGAACTCGTACAGGTGAAAACTTCGCCATCATCAGCCGTGAAAATAGCCATCGCCAGCGGCAAAGGGGGCACAGGTAAGACAACACTTGCCGTCAACCTGGCCGTGGCGTTGGGTCGCCAACGGTCCGCAGTGGAAGAAGAGCAGACGGGCGGACAAGACTTCACGGACAGCCGGGAGGCCATGGACGGAAAAGTAGCCGTGGGCCTGCTCGACTGTGACGTGGAGGAACCCAATTGTCACCTATATCTGAAGCCTCAATTTGCCGCCGACCAAACTGTGAACGTGCTTATACCGCAAGTAGACGAGGAGGCTTGCACAGGCTGCGGGCTTTGCGCCCGGGTTTGTGAGTTTAATGCGCTCCTTGCCTTGCCAGCTGTCCCCCTGCTTCTTCCTGAGTTATGCCACGCCTGCGGGGTATGCGCCTATGTGTGCCCCAACAAGGCCATTTCCGAGGTCGAAAGACCAGTTGGGCAGGTCGGAGCTGGAACAGTCGAAGGCCTGTATTTTCGCTTTGGCGCTCTCAACGTGGGTGAGGCCCGAGCCACGCCAGTTATTCGAGCCGTCAAGGACCTAAGCGGAGCTCCGGCGCTAGACACGGTCATCCTTGACGCTCCTCCGGGCGTTGCTTGCCCGGCGGTAGAGACTATGCGGGGAGCAGACTACGTGCTTCTGGTGACTGAGCCTACCCCCTTTGGGCTGCATGACCTGGAGTTGGCGGTAGAGGCCACCCGCGAGCTGGGTCTTCCTTTCGGGGTAGTCATAAACCGCGCCGGAGTGGGAGATTCACGAGTGAGTGATTTTTGCCGGACCCAGAATATTCCTGTTCTGCTCGAGATTCCTGACGACCGACAGATTGCAGAGGCCTGCTCTCGCGGGCAGGTGTTCTCAGCCACCAACAAGCAGTTCGCTCACAAGCTGTGCGCCCTTGTCAGTAGAGTGCAGGCCGAGATAGGGATTGCCACCACAAGCGGAGGTCGGTGACAAGTGAGTAATCCTCGCGCTAGTGACCCTTGCCTCACTGAGGATCAAGCTGCCAGCAACCGAAGTCTCGGCGCTAGCAGCCAGGCCCCGCGGCAACTGGTCGTTCTAAGCGGCAAGGGCGGTACCGGCAAGACCAGCGTCACTGCCTCCTTGGCGGCGCTTGCTCCCAGTAAAGTCCTCGCCGATTGTGACGTGGACGCACCCGACCTGCATCTGGTGATGGATCCGGTGCCCAGGCTTCGGGAGCCTTTCTTTTCCGGCAAGGAGGCCTATGTCCTGCCAAAGCTTTGTGCCGCCTGTGGAGTGTGTGCGGAATACTGCCGCTTCAACGCTCTATACGAGGTCCAGGGACCCAGAGGCCAGCGCTCTTACCAGGTGGATCCCATTGCTTGCGAAGGCTGCGGGTTCTGTCTACAGGTCTGCCCGGCAGAGGCCATCAAGCTGAAAGAGGCGGAACGAGGAGAATGGTTTATCTCGGACACCCGGCACGGCCCTTTGGTCCACGCCCGGCTCAACGTCGGTGGAGAGAATTCCGGCAAGCTTGTCACCTTGGTAAGAGAGCAGGCTCTAGCCCTCGCCCAAGAGAACGGTGCCAACCTTGTACTGGTGGATGGCCCTCCAGGCATCGGCTGTCCGGCCATTGCTTCGGTCACCGGAGCTGATCTTGTGCTTTTGGTGACCGAGCCCACCGTGTCAGCTGAGCATGACCTTGAGCGGGCCATCCAACTTGTGCATAGTTTCAGCCTGCCTCTCGCGGTCTGCATCAACAAATTCGACTTGAACCTCGATCTTGCCGAGCAAATTCGCCACCTGTGCAGATCGCGGGGAATCCCCGTGGTGGGCGAACTCTGTTACGATACGGCGGTCACTAAAGCCCAGATTCATGGGCAAAGCATAGTGGAACACGGCGGCAGCGTCGTCGCCGAGCAGATACGAACCATGTGGGAACAGATCCAACAGAGACTGGAAACGCTGGAGAAAGCAAAGGCATAGCTATGGAATGCAGTGGATCAGATTGCAGCGGAATTCATGACGAAAGAATGGCACGTGCTCAGGCCGTTAACGACCGGATGGCCCAGGTCAAGCACAAGATAATCGTGCTTTCCGGCAAAGGCGGGGTAGGCAAAAGCACAGTAGCCGTCAACTTGGCCATAGGCCTAGCTCTTGAGGGAAAGCAGGTGGGGCTGCTAGACATCGATCTTCACGGCCCTACTGTTCCCCAGCTCTTGGGACTCCGCGATCGGCCGGTGCTGATAGAAGGAGAGACCCTCGTGCCAGTGGAGGTGGGAGATAACCTGAAGGTCATGTCCATTGGCTTCTTACTGGGGGAGCAGGACAGCGCAGTAGTGTGGCGAGGCCCCATGAAAGCAGTGGCCATCGAGCAGTTCCTGGGCGAAGTGCAGTGGGGTGAACTTGACTACCTCATCATTGACTCTCCTCCTGGCACTGGCGATGAGCCTCTCGCGGTCTGTCAAGCCATCGGCAAGATGGACGGGGCAGTGATCGTGACCACTCCGCAGGAGACTGCTCTTAGCAACGTCAGGCGTTCGGTACGCTTCTGCTCACTGCTTGAGCTTCCTGTCCTAGGCGTGATTGAGAACATGGCTGGTTTCGCCTGCCCAAAGTGTGGACACGTCACCCACGTGTTTAGTAAAGGTGGAGGAGAGGCTATGGCCGCCAATGCTGGGGTGCCCTTGCTAGCTAGCATCCCTCTGGACCCAGCCATCGTGGAGGCGGGTGACGCGGGCCGGCCATACATCTACCACTATTCCAAGAGTCCAGCTGCCAAGGAGTTCTCGAAAGCAGTAGAAAAAATCCTCGCCGCCTTGGAGACCGAAGGGGAAGAGGCAGCGGCCGCAGAACCGACGGGATCGGCATCTCAGCCGGAGGTACCGGACATTGACTCGGTCTGGCGTTTTGCTGTGCCCGTGACCAACGGGGTGCTCTCGCCCCATTTCGGACACTGCGAGCAGTTTGCTCTGGTGGACGTGGATGCCTCTAGCAAGCAAATCATTGGCATGACCACTGTGGACGCACCCGAACACGAGCCGGGTCTCCTTCCCGCCTGGTTAGCCGATAAGGGTGCTCGCTACATCATCGCTGGCGGGATGGGCACCCGCGCGCAGCAGCTCTTTGCCCAGCAAGGGGTGACAGTGATCACGGGTGCGCCGGAGGGAGAGCCAAGAGCCTTGGTGGAAGAGTACCTCGCAGGTACGCTAGCAACCGGAGAGAACGTGTGCGATCACTAGACAAGAAGCGCTCACCAGGGAATCAACGCTCACCAGGGGGTTAATGTTGAGAGCAGGTGGGGGAGGCCCGCGGAGTCGCGGGCGTCAGAGTGAGAATCTTGACCTGTGCCAGGGACCCGGAGGTGGCGGGCCGGGAGGCGGGCGCTACCGGCGCTCTGTCCTTGAGACTTCGCTACTCGCCTTGCTGGCCGAGTCCACCACGCACGGGTATGACCTCATGGAACAGATCGAGGCGCTGGCGGGGGACCTCATCTGTATTGACCCCGGCACGGTCTACCGGCTACTCCGGGCTATGGAAGAGCAGGGATGGGTGAGCTCCAGCTGGGAGACACCGCAGAGCGGTCCGAGCCGACGCGTCTATACGCTTAATCCGGAAGGACTGGAAGCGCTGGAAGCAAGTGCCCGCAGTCTTGCCGAACGAGCTCGGGCCCTTGAGCGGCTGGCCAACCACGCTGCCGCGGCGGCCAATAAGGCCAGGCAGTCCCCAAGCGCCGGCGGAGAACAAAGACCCTAGAACTGAGCCACCCCACTCAACACAAGGGCAAGTAGCGCGGCCACTGCCGCTACCACGGCAATGATGGCGATCCTGGCTCTCCAACTGGGAGACCGCCTCACCGCTACCGCTACCGGGGCTAGTGCAAGCGGGCGGGTACCCTTGCTACGTCCCGGCGACCAGGCCGCGCGACGCCGGCCCGAGCCGAGCCAGCCAGAACCGGGCTTGTAGATCGCTGTCTGATAACCCCGGGCTCCGCCCGCATACATTGTTTTCATCGCCGCCCTCCGCCCGACTGCGCTTCCTAAAGAGGCTATCCGGTTTCTATGTCGGTTCTATGTCGGCAGTAATTCGGCGAAGGGAAGCGCATCCCTCTTGTCCGCCCAAACGTCTACCATAGACTTAAGCAAGGAAAGGCCCGCGAGGCGGTCCGGGGAGGCCCAAGATGTATTGCCCAAGTTGCGGTGCGACCAACGACGACACAGCCCGCTTTTGCACCACCTGCGGGCAAAACCTGGACGAGTACAGAAAGCAGTGGCGAGAATCAAGCGGGAGAGATGAGCAACAGACCCACAAACAGGCCTACCAGCCCTACTCGCCACCCCCGCTCCAGACTCCACCCTACCGGACAGACCCGTATAGCGTGGAGCAGCCCCACGGCGTGCTGCCGCGCATACCCTCATACATGGGCTGGGCTATTGCTGTTCTCATCCTCTGCTTCTGGCCCACAGGCATTGTGGCCGTTGTCTACGCTAGCCGGGTGGGTGAGAGACTGGCCTTGGGCGACATCGCGGGAGCCCAGGAGGCCTCGCGAAAGGCGCGAATGTGGTGCTGGATAAGCTTCGCCATCGCGGTGGCGGGACTGGTGCTTTCGCTCGCTATAGGGTTCGCGCTTCTGCCCCTCGCTGCCCTCGACACTGTCTACTAGGCGCTATACTCCCGGCCGTGCACTCTCGTCCACGCTTATCGCGGAGGGGTGGCAGAGTGGTTGAATGCACCGGTCTTGAAAACCGGCAGGCCGCAAGGTCTCGCGGGTTCGAATCCCGCCCCCTCCGCCAGTTGGATCCTGCTAGTCAGCGTAGCGGGGGAAGTGGTCGTCCTCGGGAGTAGCGTAGGGAACCTGGTTGACGGCAAAGACCACGACCTAGATAACCGGGAACTCGGTGAGCCAGTGATCCGCGATCTCAGGCGGGCTAGCTCCTGGACCGGCCCATTCGCTATCTTGAGCTTCCTCCACGGCAGCCGGCCAGGCGGCTGTCGGCGGTAGATCGATCACCTAGGAACAGATCAGCCAGCAGTGCACCTTGCCATACGCGTCGCGCCGCACGATCAGATACAGGCCAAGAACCTGCCGCCTCCACAAGGCCGCCAGGCAGATCTGACCCGGGACTCAGGGAGACTTCTCGACCAACTGCAAGACTCGAGCCCCAGCTCTAGCAGTGGGCCTCCTCACGCAGTGCGGCCCGTCAAGAAGCGCCGCCCGTCAACAAACGTCACCCCTACACCCACTCCTTCGACTCGCTCATCAGGTACTCGTGCATGTCGTTCGCGGCTTGGCGTGCCGCCCCCATGGCCAGGATCACCGTCGCCGAGCCGGTGACGATGTCGCCGCCGGCCCAAACCCCAGGAATGCTCGTACGGCCGGAGGGAGTGAAGGTCTTGATGTAGCCGCGCTCGTTCCGCTCCAGATTAGGCGCGCCCGAGAATAGCACCGGGTTAGGGCCCGCTCCCACAGCCACGATGACCATATCCACATCCATGAGGAAGTTGGACCCTGCCTTAGGAATGGGCCGAGGCCGACCCGAGGCGTCCGGCTCTCCTAACTGCATCTGCACGCACTCCATCTGCTTCACCCAGCGGCGGTCGTCGCCGATGAAGCGCACCGGGGTGGTGAGGAAGCGGAACTTGACACCTTCCTGCTCAGCGTGCTCGATCTCCTCGGTCCGGGCAGGCATCTCGTCCCGGGTGCGTCGGTAGACGATGGTGACCTCGCGGCTACCCATCCGCACCGCAGTGCGCGCACAGTCCATGGCCACGTTGCCTCCACCAATGACCGCCACCTGGCGGCCGCGCGGCGCTGGCGTGTCGTACTCGGGGAAGGCATATGCCTTCATCAGGTTAATGCGGGTGAGATACTCGTTAGCCGAGAGGATGTTGCACAGATTCTCTCCCGGCAGCTTCATGAAGATGGGTAGTCCCGCCCCCGTGCCGACAAACACCGCGTCATAGCCCGAGGTGAAAAGTTCTTCAATCGTGTAGAGTCGGCCTATGATGGAGTTCACCTCGATCTTGACCCCGAGCCTCCGCAAGTAGTCGATCTCGGCCTCCACAATAGCCTTGGGCAAACGGAACTCCGGTATCCCATAAACCAATACCCCGCCCGGCTTGTGCAAAGACTCGAAAATGGTGACCGAGTGCCCTTTGACCACCATGTCGGCGGCCAAGGTCAGCCCGGCAGGACCGCTTCCTACCACAGCTATGCGCTTGCCAGTCGGCGGAGCCTTCCGAGGAATAGTGACTGAATCGGTCTCGCGCTCGTAATCGGCAGCGAACCGCTCCAAAGCACCGATGGCGACCGGCTCGTCTTTCTTGCCTAGTAGACAGACTTTCTCGCACTGGTCGTCCTGCGGGCACACCCGGCCGCAAATGGCTGGAAGTGCGTTCCTTTGTTTGATCAGCCGGGCTGCCTCGACAAACTCGCCCGCCTTGATCAACCTAATGAAGCCGGGAATGTCAACCTCCACCGGGCACCCACTCACACAAGAGGGTTTCTTGCACTCAAGGCAGCGGCTAGCCTCAATGAGAGCAAGCTCCCTGTTGAAACCGTAAGACACTTCGTTGAAGTTGCGTATGCGCAGATGCGCGTCCTGCTCCGGCTTTTTCTGCCTGGGTATGGTGGGTCTGACCCGGACCTGGGCGGCACGGGACACGCCGTGCCATTGGCACCCCACCTTGGTGCAGACGAAGTAGTCGACAAGCCGCGTCTGGGCATAGAAGACAAGGCGCGCCGCCGGCGAGCCGCAGACATCGCATGTGCGCTGCTCCACCAGTGAATGGCCGCAGTGAGGACAGGAGAGGTCCTCGACTACACTTCCTTCACGCAGCTCGATGTCGGACCGCCGCTCAGCCACGTCAAACTCAGGACTGAGCCACACCACGCCCTTGTGCCCGTTGGCAGAGACGCCCAGCCTTACCCAGATCCGCTTGTCAGAGGGGTCAAGCACATTAAGCGCCTGGTGGCAGTGGGGGCAGAAGGTCCAAGGTCCAATGCCGGAAGGGACAGTCTTGGCTTCAGCGTCACTTCTGTTCATGACCGCCTCTCATCGCGCCCGGATTGACGTGAGTAGTGACATGCGCTCATCGCGGGCATACATGGCGTTGCGCTGGATGAGCTCGTCGAAGTCAACCTTGTGTCCGTCAAAATGGGGGCCATCGACACAGGCGAACTTTGTTTCCCCACCGACGCTCACCCGGCAGGCGCCACACATGCCCGTGGCATCGACCATGATGGGGTTAAGACTCACCAAAGTAGGAATCTCGTACAACTTGGTCATCTCGCACACAGCGCGCATCATGATGAGAGGGCCAACGGCAAAGACCTGATCAATATGCACCTGCTCCTCGACTAGCTTGGCCAAAGCGTCAGTGACCAAGCCGTGCATGCCGTAACTACCATCGTCGGTGGTCACTAACAAGCGCTGACAAAGGGCGGCCATCTCCTCCTCCAGGATGAGGAGCGATTTCTCGCGGGCCCCGATGATGCCAATGAGAGTGTTGCCCGCTTCGGCATAGCCTTGCATGACATGGTAAAGAACAGCGATACCTGAGCCGCCACCTATGCCGACCACCGTGCCCACTTTTTCGAACCGCTCGCCGCAGCCTAGCGGTCCGACCAAGTCCTTGATCGCGTCACCCACCTTGAGCGAGGCAAGCAAAGCGGTGGTCTTGCCTACCACTTGGAAAATAATGGTGATCGTGCCGTGAATCTCATCCTTGGAAGACACAGTGAGAGGGGTCCGCTCCCCGGTCTCGTTCACCCGCAACACCACGAACTGTCCGGGACGGACCTTACGGGCAATCGCTGGCGCCTCAATCACAATCTTGATCATGTCTGCCTTGGTCAGCTCCCGCCGGTCGACAATGGTGTACACATCAACCTCCTCGCAGCTAACGCGAACTCGTGTAGAAGCTTCTGCGCCTGCGCGCGTAGCGCGTGCGGCGTATCTCATCCGACGCAAGCGCCGCTAGTCGCTCCGGTTCCTGCACCGGGGGAGAGGTGACGTCGCCGCCGTGGGCATGAAAAACCACGCTCTCGCCCTGCACCTCGACGTCGTAGATGGCCTCCAGCGGCAATACTTCGGGGCTGTCCGTGTTCATGTTGATGAGAACTGCCTTGGTGGTGAGCTGTACCTGGCCGTTGTCCCAGATCACCCGTTCCTCACCGCCGTAGGCCCTGAAGTCCTTCGCTTGCAGCTCGGCGTGAGGACCGAACGCCTGCCCGAACCGCTTGGAAATGGTCTCCCCGATGGCCCGGAGCACGTGGTAGCCGAGGCGCTCGTTTTGCTCACACAGCTCGCGCAGGCTCTTCCCGTTCACCACAATCAACTCCGAGGGCTCGGCGGTCCAAGCTGAGGCCGCGTACACATGAGGCTCCATGACCGCCCCCCAGCCCAGCATCTCGCCCGGCCCCAACTCGTCAATGAGGACCTGGCGACCTTCCGGGGACCGCACCTTGACCTCCACCTTTCCCTTAATGATGAGATAGAGGTTGTCCGCCGCCGCGCCCTCTGTCATCAGCTCTTCACCCGGCTCGAATTCGCGGACATAAGAAATCCTGCCTACGGCGTCCAGGTCGCTCACGTCAAGCCCCGTGAATATCTCGAACTGAGCAAGTTCGGCGATACCGCGCCCGCTCACCGCCTGGTCGAAGCGCTTGGCCATGACCTCGCCCACGCCCTTGACCACCTTGTAGCCCAACTGCTTGTTGGTCTCGCACAACTGGCGCAAGCGGACGCCGTCGACCACGATCACCCGTGAGGGCTCAACGGCGTAAGCTGTAGCTGCGTAGATATGTGGGGGCACCACTGCCCCCCAGCCAAGTACCTCGCCTGGGCTCAGCTCATCGATGCGGACTTCTTCCCCTTCGGGCAGCTGGACTTCAACCACCGCCTTACCTTCCAGCAGAAGGAAGAGGGTGTCGGCTGGCGCGCCCATAGTTATCAATTGCCGACCGGGTTCAACCTCCTCCACGTGGCACAGCTCAGCTACGGTCTCCAGCTCGCCTATATCAAGCTCACTGAAGATCTTGAACCGACGGAGTTCATCGATGGCGCAGCCACTCGCCGCCTGTGCTCCCTTGCCGGCAAGGACGCGGCCGAGCCGCCTGGAGATAACCTCGCCGATACCTCTCGCCACCTGGAATCCAAGGCGCTTGTCGGCTTCCCCCAGTTCACGGAGCTTCTCCCCATCGACCACAATCACCTCCGAGGGCTCAGTGGTCGACGCCGAAGCCGTATACACATGCGGCGGGAGCACCGCCCCCCAGCCTAACATCTCGCCCGGCCCCAACTCGTCAATCAGGACCTGGCGACCGTCGGCCCCCCGCACCTTGACCGCCGCCTTGCCTTTCAGGAAGAGGTAGAGCTTGTCGGCTTCCGCTCCCTCAACCGTGAGCTCTTCCCCGGCATCGAATTCCTGGACGTGCGAGATTCCTGCTATCAACTCGAGCTGCGAGTCGTCGAGCTCTGCAAAGATCTTGAACTGGCGGAAATCTGCGGGAGTGAGTCCAGTAACCGCCTCCTCTGGGCGCCCGGAAACGGCCTGCCCGAACCGTCGGGACATCACCTCCCCGATGCCCTTAGCCACCTCGTAGCCGATGCGCTTGTTCTGCTCGCACAGCTCGCGCAGTTCGCGGCCGTCAATTACGAATGCTTCACAGGGCTCCGTGGTCCAGGCGGAAGCCGTGTAAGTGTAGGGAGGCATCACCGTGCCCCAGCCAAGCAGATCTCCCGGACCAAGCTCATCGATGAGCACCTGGCCGCCTCCCGGCCCCCGTACCGTCACTGCCGCCCTGCCCCGGAGAAAGAGATAAAGCCGTTCCGCCGGCGCACCTTCAGCTGTTAGCTGCTCGCCGCTTTCAAACTCTTGCACCAGGGCAATTCTTGCTATGGCATCCAGATCAGCCACGTCAAGCTCGCTAAAGATGCTGAACTGACGAAGTTCGTCCATGGGATACTTGCCGCCGATGGCGCCACTACCTACCTCCACCGCGCGGCCGAAGCGCCGAGAGATGACCTCGCCGATACTCTTGGCAACTTGATAGCCAATCTGCTTGTTTTCTTCGCACAGCTCGCGCAGTCGCTTACCGTTGACCACGATGCACCTTGAACGCTTGGTGGTCCAGGCAGAGGCGGTGTAAAGATGAGGCTCAACCACAGCAGCCCAACCCAGCACGTCGCCAGGGCCAAGCTCGTCGATTAAGATCTGCCGCCCATCAGCACCCCGCACCTTGACCGCCGCTCGGCCTTCAAGGAAGAGGTACAGGTTATCGGCGGGCGCTCCTTCCGTCGTCAGCCTTTCGGCGGACTCAAAGTCTCGAACGTGAGCGATCTTGCCTATCCGCTCCAGGTTTTCTTCCTCGAGCTCGGCGAAGATCTTGAACTGCCTTAGCACCTCGATCCCGCTTTGCACCGTGACTCCTTTCCGCGTTGGTCCAATTCGCCCAACCTGGCGCACTCACCGTGCGCGCTCGACCGTACTTGCGTCGTCACAGGCAGCCGGCAGAGCACGGCGCTGGACCAGGTAAGGCCGAACAGCAGCGGCTGATTGGTAAGAGCGGTGCGATATGGGTAAGCATTAGCCACCCCCCAAGTGGACACACAACCGTCCTATAGCTTTCCCGATACAAATGTTACTTCGTAGGACGTCTCCCCGGGAAGAGCAGATTGTTAAACGTGACGTGCCTTGGCTCGAGAAGCAGCCGACAGACTGCGGGCCCTCGAAAGACACACCGCAAGAGCAGTCGGCTGGACGTCCAAACAGTCTACTGCGAGCGCAGACGCACTTCTGTCTGCTAAAAGCGCAGACGCACTTCTAAATGAACAGGTTCACGTTGGCCTCGTCGGCCTCGGCCAGGTAAGAAGCCACCCCAGCGTACTCAATGTCATCTAGCAGTTCTTCTTTCTTGAAGCCAAGAACGTCCATGCTCATGGTGCAGGCGACCAGCTTGACCCCCTGCTCGCGCGCAGAAGCGATGAGCTCCTCCAGGGTCATGACGTTCTGAGCCTTCATGACCTTTTTCATAAGCACCGGGCCAAGACCCAAGAAGTTCATCTTGGAGAGCCCCAGCTTGCTCGCCCCCCGGGGCATCATCCACCCGAACATCTTTTGCAGGAGACTCTTCCCGCCTGTCTTCACCTTGCTCTGCTTGCGGATGACATTGAGGCCCCAGAAGGTGAAGAACATGGTGACCTCGTCACCCATGGCTGCAGCCCCGTTCGCGATGATAAAAGCGGCTATTGCCTTGTCGTAGTCGCCGCTGAACACAATCATGGTTTTCTTGGTGGCACCCATTAGTCCCTCCTTAGGTAGGCGGAGATGTCCTCTACACTCACGCCGGTTGAAGCCACAGCTGCCAGGTTAACTAGACACAGAGGACACATGGTGATCACGCGGTCAGCCACCTCCTCCAGCTGATCCATTCGCTTGCGAGCATTGGCGGCCGCCTTGTCGGGGTAGAGCGACTCCACCGGGCCTCCGCAGCACCAAGTCATGCGGCCGCTTCTCTCCGGCTCCTTCACCGGCACGCCAGCTGCCTGAAGCAGACGCCGCGGTGCCTCAATGATGCCTTCATAGCGGGCAAACACGCAGGGATCGTGAAGCACGGCAGCTTCTCCCCCCTCCGCGGAAGGGTTAGGCCCTACTTCCGCGAGGCGGTCGGCTAGCACCTCGAGATAGTTCTTGACCACCAGGTCATAGCCAGGAATGAGCTTGGGGTAGACGGAGCGGACCATGTGAGTAGTGTGGGGATCCAAGGTGATAACAGTCTTGGCCCCCACACCCTTCAAGGCCTGATAGACACGGCGGGCATGCTTTTCCACTACTTCGTCCAGACCAAGGTCGTAGGCGAGAGCCCCTGAGTAGAGGTCGGCTTCATAGGCATAGCCAAACTCAACCCCCGCTCTTTGCAAGAGAAGCGCAGCATGGATCAGCACCTGCTCGTACCGCTTCCGCTCCTTAGCCGAAGGGTATACGAAGAAGGTGCTCACGTTGACCACGCGATTGATCTTGCGGGCGAGCCAGGCTAGATCACCAAGCCAGGACGAGCCCAGTCGCTTTTCTGCTCGAACAAGACCCTCGATGTAGGGGATGAGCTGGTACATCATGCCCGTATAAAGCACCGTCTCCCCACCCCGGGGTAGACCAAGCCCCCGCGCCCACCCGGTTACGTGGCGCTTGGGAATGGGCAACACAGAGCGACGCCAGCGCAGGTTGTCCCCCAGAATCCCGATAACCTCACCTGTGGGTAGAGGCATGTTCTTCTCCCCTACAGTCCGAACACCTTGCGATTGACAAATCCGCGAAGCAGCCGCACGTTCTCGGCAATGCGAACCCCTGCTGGGCAGTTCACCTCGCACATCTTGCAGAGAAGACAGGAGTAGATGCTCTCGACTTCGCCCAGCAACTCTTCTTCCATGCCCAAGAGCACGTACCTGAACAGGCGACGAGGCAGGCAGTCAATGCCCATAGGACACACAGCCGTACAAACCCCGCAGTTCATGCAGGCCTCGGCGTTGAAGTCATTTTCGCGAGCCACTTGCCCTCTCAGCGTGGGATCGAGCGTGGCGCTCACTCCTCGCCCTCCTGTAGCGCCTGGTAAAGGTAGAAACCTTCCTCGGTAGGCTCCTTGACCTCCGATAGTTGACCGTACTTGCGCATGCCCATCACCCAGGTGACAACCTCATGAGTGGGATAGCCCAGAGTCTCGGCTATCTCTGGAATGGTGCGCGGCCCGTCTTTGAGCACCGCCAGGATGCGTCTGCGCATGAGCTGCTCTTCCCGGATCACCTCCCGGGGATCGCGTGGATTCTTGGCCTCACCAGCGGCGCCGCCAGCACGGACGCTAGCAAAGGTGCCGTCTTCTAGGGCGCACATACTTCCACCTCCGCAGCCAGAGCCTCGATCATGGCCCTGATCTGGACGTCGGTATAACCTAGTAGGTCGATGGCGTCTTTCGGACAGACCGGCACACAAGCCCCGCATCCCTTGCAGGCCGCCTTGTCAATGATCGCCACCTTTCGCCCTTCACGCTCCGCTTCGCCCGGAGCCCCGTACGGACAGACCTCCGCACAGAGCCCGCACCACTCGCAGGCTTGCTCGTTGACCACGGCCACCAGCGGCTCAAGTTCGGCATAGCCGCGCTTGAGTAGAGCGGCAGTCTGGGCGGCCGCGGCTAGCCCCGAAGCCACCGCCTCAGTCGAGTTCTTAGGCCCCTGACAGGCTCCGCAAATGAACACGCCGTCGACCACCGTCTCCACCGGACGCAGCTTAGGATGGATCTCGTTGTAGAAGCCATCCTTGTCCAGCGGGAGCTTGAGTACTCCCGCGAGACTGTCGCCTGCTCGGGGCGTCATGCCAGTGACCAGCACCACGAGATCCGCCGGTATAGCTACCTCCGCTCCACCGGTGAGAAGATCCCGCGTGCGCACCAGGAGCCGGTACCCTCCCGAAGTCGCACTGGTCGGAGCCGGCTCCGCCACCGGCGGCTCCTCATCGGGAAAACGTAGGTAGAGGTCGCCTTGCTCGCGCGAGCGGTTATAGAGAAGTTCGTACTTACCGTACGTGCGGATGTCGCGGTAAAGGTGGTACTGGCGCAGAGCCACCCCCGGTGTGCTCTGCACGCGAGCTGCAGTTTGCAAGGACATGTGGGCTGCCGCCGCGCAGCAGTAGCGCGAGCAGTACTCGTTGCCGCCAGGTTGGCGGCTACCGACACAGTAAAGGTAGACCACGCTTCTCACCGGACGGCCGTCGTAGAGCAGAGGCCCCTCACTGTTCTCCACTAGCTGCTTGAACTCAGGCAAGGTAAGGACCCCTTTCTGCCCATAGCCAAACTCGCCCGGTTCCGGCCGAAAGGGGGCAAAGCCTGTAGCCACGATCACCGCCCCCACCCGAGCGCGAACAGTCTGGCAAGCAGCCTGATCTTGGGAGGCACCCGCATTCTCGGGAGGGAGCCCATTCGCGGAAGCGCCGCCATTCTCAGGAGCAGCCCCATTTTGAGAAGCGTCGCTGTTCCCCGAGCCGGTATCCCTACCGCCTACCCGGATGGTGACCTCATAATTCCCAAAGGTTCCCGATCGCGAGACCAGCTCGGCCTCTGTGTACACCGCCACTCGCGGGTGCTCGCGCAGTTTGGCCTCTAGCTCCTCTGCTAAAGCGCGGCCGCTTCTACCCTGCGGATACATCTCCTTAAACTCGGCCACCCAGCCGCCCAGTTGGGGCCCCTTCTCCACCACCAGCACCTCAAGACCGATCTCCGCTAAGGCCAGCGCAGCGCGCATCCCTGCTACGCCCCCTCCAACCACTACTGCCCTTGGCACTGTCTCCACGCGCAGAGGGTCAAGCGCAAGAGTGAACCGGGTCCGGGCGATGCCCGCGCGCACTAGACGCTTGGCCTTCTCTGTGGCCCCGCTCTTGTCATCGGTGTGAGCCCAGGAGCACTGCTCCCGCAGGTTGACCTGAGTGTAAAGGTAGGGATTGAGTCCTGCGCGCCTGGCCATCTCCCGGAAGGTGAAGGTGTGCAGCTTGGGGGAACAGGAGGCCACGACAATGCCGTCAAGTTGCTGCTCGGCGATGTCGCTTATGATCTCCTGTTGGGTGGCGTCAGAGCAGGTGAACATGGCTGAACGAGCCACAACCACACCGGGCTCGTTCTTGACCGCCGCGACGACCTCATCCACCGACACATAGTCGGAGATGTTCCCTCCGCACTGGCAGACGTACACACCGATGCGGCGACCGCTAGCGCGGTTGCCGCTGCTTATCGCGCCGTTAACAGTTTGCCCGCTAGCGGCCTCTGCGCTCATGCCTTCACCTTTGCCTTCTCTAGATGGGCTGCAGCCTGCACCGCCGCCGCTCCGGCATGGAGGATCGAGTCGGGAATGTCCTTGGCTCCGGCTGCCGCTCCCGCCACAAATACTCCAGGCAGGCTAGTGCGCCCGGGATCAAGATCCTCATCCGCCTCGCCCAGGTAGAGGAACTCATCCAGGGCTGGCGTCTCCTCCGGGAAGAGCTCAGCCGGATCCAGGCTTGGCCTCACTCCCACCGCCAGCACCACCAGGTCGTGCTCCGCCTCCACCATACCGCCCCCGTTCTCGATGTCCTCGTAGCGGAGAATCAAGTCGCCGTTCTCCTTTTCCCTGATCTCAGCGATCCGTCCGCGCACAAAGTTCGCCCCCATGGCCTTGGCCTGCTCAAAGAACTCGTCGTAGCCCTTGCCCGCCGCACGCAC